>Ga0308165_1001748_pt1 | contig 28913 bp, 25 predicted proteins | sample PhyWR2_FD_201032 | JGI IMG/M metagenome (GOLD analysis project Ga0308165, IMG submission 201032) | Phyllosphere microbial communities from UC Gill Tract Community Farm, Albany, California, United States - DLSLW.R2 | ecosystem: Host-associated > Plants > Phyllosphere > Unclassified | place: USA... | reverse complement strand
CTGAATTTTCAGAAATTACTGAAATTCAGATAATTTAAATTGCCTGATCCTTCAATCCGCATGTCTGGATGCAGGGTGCATATGGACAATTGGCCGCAGTCCTCAGCACTCCTCCAAATGCCTCAGATCAAGCTTCCAACCATCACTTCTGGTCGGAAGAAGAAGGAAGCTCTTTGCTATCCTGCGTTTGATCACGGTGAATCACGGCACGACTGAGCAACATGAGCGTTACCGGGGTTGTGATGACCACAAAAACGGTAATCAACACTTCATGCAGAATCGGCTTGGATTGCAAGATGGAGAAAAACATGATGGAAGCGATCAAGATTCCACCTGCGCCGAACGAAGAACCGATTGTCGGCGCGTGAATGCGTTCATAAAAACTTTTAAAACGAACTAGACCAATACATCCGACGAGCGTTAGAAACGCTCCGGACACCAGAAAAAATGCAATGATTATTGCAGCCCACACGGGCAGATCAGCAGCTCCGATCATTCTATCACCTCCCCGCGCATCAGGAATTTCGCAAGTGCTACAGTCGCCACAAAGCCCAATATTGAAATGATGAGCGCTGCTTCAAAATAGATCACGCTGCCGGTGCGCATACCAAAGGTCAACAACAACAAAAGCGCGTTCAGATACAGCGCGTCAGTCGCCAGCACGCGGTCTTGCGCACGCGGGCCGATTAACAGGCGATAGACCACACAACCCATCGCAGCGACGAGCATGAGTTGTGCAGCCAGAAGCGACCAGAAAAGAATGACTGCACTCATGCCGATTGCTCCTCTTTAATAACGTCCCTCGCCCCGAATATACGAATAAGCGGCTGCTCATAGCGTTGCTTGATCAGCGTTCGCCATGCTTTTGCATCTTCCAGATCCAGAACGTGGATCGTCAGCGCCTTACGGGTGACATTGTAATCTACCCAAGCGGTTCCCGGCGTTGTGGTGATAATACAGGCAAGGACGGCCAATGCGGTTCGGTTTTCAAGCTCTAGCGGAATAACCACGAAACCCGGATGCCGTTTCTTTCGCGGTGACAGAATGAGCTTCACGACTGCCAGATTGGATGTGAGAATATCTATACTCACAACGCCGAACAGCCAAATCATCGTCGGTATTGAGCGTAGGTGGATTTTCTGTGGCTGCAGCGCAGTCATTGCATAGCAAGCGAACAATGCTATCGGGATTGATAAGAGCAATTGCGCCCGTGTGAAACCATTGAGCAAAAGCCAGAATATGATCAATGCTACAAACAGCAGTGGGAAAGGTAGAATTTTTCTCATTTCACCTCCACTGTTTCTCCGCCTACACGCGGCGCTTTCAGTACACTGTTGATATAATCCTGCGGCGTATGCAGTGAGCGGGCTGTCGCATCCATATATTGCATGGCCGGACCAGCCCCGATTGTCAGCGTCAAGCACACTGCCAAAAGACCGGCAATTGGCACCACTTCACGTACCAGCACGCGCGGAACATTGCCTTCAAGCGATGCCCAGAATGTACGAATACCCGTACGTGTCATGGCGATGAGCGCCGACAGACCCGACAGCAGAATGAGCGCAATCAATGCCCAGCTTGCAGGGCTTACAGGCATTGCCAATGTCGGCGCGGCACCATCGCCATTAAATACCGCGGCAAGGATCAGGAACTTTGCGATGAAGCCTGAAAACGGCGGAAGACCAATAAGCAGGATGGCGACAACCGCAAAGCAGGTGCCAAGAATAGCAAGAGTTGCCGGTAAAACGACACCAACCTCCTCTTCTTCTTCTTCCTCCTCGTCATCACCATAGGCTTCCATCGTAACAGCAAGAACGTTAGCTGCCGCATCCTGACCGCGTTCGATCAGTTCAATCAGCAGAAAGAAAGCTGCAATCGTGAGTGTAGAACTGACCATGTAAAACAGTGCCGCGCCGGTCATTGCGGTGTTTCCGCTACCGATCGCTGCAAGCAAGGTGCCGGAAGATACGAGAATGCTGTAGCTTGCAAGGCGGCCCATGGCCTGAGATGCAACCACACCGATCAATCCAAATGCCAGCGTAACCATGCCGCCATAATAGAGCCAGTCACTACCAAAGCCGTAGGATTCACCTGCGCTAATGCCGAACATAAGCGGCGACAGACGCAGCAGAACGTATATGCCAACCTTACTCATAATCGCAAAGATCGCGGCAATGGGGGCTGCTGCAACCGTATAAGTAGGGACTAGCCAGAAATTGAGCGGCCACATACCCGCTTTCACGAGGAAAGCGACGGCCAGAATTGCAGCGCCCGCTTCGAGAAGCATCCGGTCTTCAGCAGCCACCTGTGAAATCTTGTGCGCAAGATCAGCCATATTGAGCGTGCCAGTCACACCGTAGATGAGGCTGACACCAATCAAAAACAGCGACGACGCAACGAGGTTGACGGCGATATAATGCATACCGGCTTTAACGCGTGCGGGTCCAGAGCCATGCAACGCAAGTGCATAGGATGCAGCCAGCATAACCTCAAAGAAAACAAAGAGGTTGAACAAGTCGCCGGTTAGAAACGCGCCATTCAATCCCATCAGCAAAAGCTGAAAAATCGTATGGAAATTCGGGCTGGCTTTATGCCAATGCGCCAGCGCAAAACTTAATGCTGCCAGTGCGAGCACGCTTGTGAGTACCAGCATCAGGGCTGCAAGACGGTCCAGCACCAGAACGATCCCAAAAGGCGCAGGCCAGTTGCCAATCAGATAGACATCAGCAGCGGGAGCAATATCACTGGCGACGCCCATCAATGTGAATGCGATAACAATCAAACCAATGATGGAGATCGTATTGATCGCCATCTTCAGCTTGCGTTTGCGTTCATCGAAAAGCAGCAAAAATGCTGCTGTCACCAGTGGCAGCAGAATTGGTGCGACAATGAGATGTGACTTCCAATCCAAAATCAGCTCTCCTTGCCGTCGACATGGTCGGTTCGCGTCATACCGCGCGATGCAAGGAGAACGACCAGGAAAAGAGCCGTCATTGCAAATCCGATAACAATTGCAGTCAGAACCAGTGCTTGTGGTACGGGATCAGTATATTGCGCTGCCTGAACGTTGATGCCTGAATCAAGCACCGGCGGGGCGTTGGTGCGCAAACGTCCCATCGAAAAGATGAACAGATTGACTGCGTAAGAAACAAGCGCGAGACCGATTGCAACCTGAAACGTACGCGGACGCAAAATCAGCCACACACCCGACGACATCAAAACACCGATTGCGACAGCGAGAACGAGTTCCATCAGTTGTCCTCCTTCGCAGCAGCAAGTTTTTCAACGCGATGTTTACGGATTGATTGATGCGCCAATGCGATCAACATCAGGACCGTTGCGCCGACAACAAGCACGAAAACGCCAATATCAAACAGAAGCGCGCTTGCGACCGGCATTTTTCCGACATGCGGTATGTCCGCATATTGGAAGAATGTTGTCAGGAACGGATAGCCGAAGAGCCATGCGCCTGCTCCCGTCGCTGCAGCAATCAACAAGCCAAAACCAATCCAGCGAACAGGCAAAATACGCAGGTGATCTTCAACCCAGCGCGTACCGGCCGCCAGATATTGCAGAATGAACGCAATCGCCAGAGTGATACCAGCTGCAAAGCCACCGCCCGGCAGGTCGTGGCCGCGCAGGATCAAATGCACTGCAAGCACGATGATAACCGGGAACAGCCATTTCATAATGACAGACGGTACAGCCAGATAATCGGTCAGGGTTTCACCCTTTTCACGATCTTCCATAGCTTCGTCATATGCGTCCTGAATTTTCTGCTGTGCAGTCGAACCCGTACTATCAGACGCCGGACGGAAACGACGCAGCAGCGCATACACCGTGAGACCTACGATCCCCAGCACGGCAATCTCGCCAAATGTATCAAAGGCGCGGAAATCAACGAGCGTGACATTCACGACGTTTTTGCCACCACCGCCTGAATAGGCATTTTGCAGGAAGTAATCGCCGATACTTTCCGGTGACGGACGCGTCATCATTGCATAGGAGATAATGAACACACCAACGCCACTGCCAATCGCCAGCACAAAGTCGCGGTAACGACGAATTCTTGGGCCAAACTTAACCGGGATCGGATCGGGATCTTCGAAGCGCTTCGGCAGCCAGCGAAGGCCGAGAAGCAGCAGAACCGTTGTGACGATTTCAACGAGCAACTGCGTGACCGCAAGATCTGGAGCCGACAGCCAAACAAAGGTGATGCAGGTGATGAGGCCCGCTCCACCAAGCAATATCAATGCAGCCAAACGATGATATTTCGCCTGATAAGCAGCGCCAATGGCGCAGGCACCGCCGAGAATCCACAGACCCGCAAAGATTGGATCAACCGGCTGCACACCAAGCATACCCGCATGGATACCATCTTCAAAAATAGGCCAAGCTGCAGCAATCAATGCAAAAGCGACAACGATGCGAAGCTGTGGCTGAAGGCGTCGTGTACTCAAGAAACTTTCAGCCTTACGCGCCCAGTTCCAAGACACCGTTACCAGCACGCGTTCAAAAATACGCTGGCCTTGCAAATGACGGAACAGAGGCGGGCCGTCTTCACTGGTCGCAAGATAATTCTTGAGCGCCATAAACAGAATGACGCCGCCGATCATCGCCACGATACTCATCATCAGCGGCAGGTTGAAGCCGTGCCAGACGGAGAGACTATATTGTGGCGTCGCATCACCAAGTACCGACGTGACCGCGGAATGAAGAAACGGACCAATGGCGATATTCGGTACGATGCCAATTAACAGGCAAAGCAGAACAAGTAGCTCAATTGGACGACGCATCCAGTGCGGCGGCTCATGCGGAGCCTTTGGTAGATCATGCGGTGCAGGGCCAAAGAAAGTCGAATAGATAAACCGAACCGAATACGCGACAGTGAAAATACCAGCAAGCGTCGCAATATAGGGCGTTACAGTATCCAGTGCCGACGCCATATGAGTTTCGACCGCTTCGGCAAAGAACATTTCTTTCGACAAAAAGCCGTTGAGCAGCGGCACACCGGCCATCGACGCACTCGCGACCATGGCAAGTGTGGCCGTATAGGGCATAGCTCGCGCCAGCCCGCTCAACTTTCGCATGTCACGAGTGCCAGTTTCGTGGTCGATGATACCCGCCGCCATAAACAATGACGCTTTAAAAATAGCGTGATTGACCATGTGGAATATCGCGGCAACAGCGGCCAGTGGACTGCCAAGGCTCAAAAGCGCTGTGACAAGGCCTAGATTGCTGATGGTCGAATAAGCCAGCAAACCTTTGAGGTCCTGCTGGAAAACCGCAAAGAAGCTGCCGATTAGCAAAGTTGTGAGACCTGCCAACCCAAGAATCCAGAACCATTCTTCTGTGCCAGAAAAGACAGGCCACAGACGCGCCAACAGGAAAACACCCGCTTTCACCATCGTCGCAGAGTGCAGGTAGGCAGAAACAGGCGTTGGCGCCGCCATCGCATTCGGCAGCCAGAAATGGAACGGAAACTGTGCCGACTTTGTAAAAGCCGCCATTAGAATGAGAACAAGCGTTACGGTATAGAGCGGATGTGTGCGAACGACATTCCCTGCTTCCAGAACCTTATCGAGGTCATAGCTACCGACGATATGACCAAGCAGCAGCACGCCAGCCATCAAACAAAAGCCGCCGATGCCTGTAACGGTCAACGCCATACGCGCGCCATCACGCGCACTGGCGTTGTGATACCAATAGCCGATCAACAGGAACGAGAAGATACTCGTCAGTTCCCAAAAAACGGCGAGCAGCACAATATTACCCGACAGTACAACGCCGAGCATCGACCCCATAAAGGACAAAAGGAACGAGAAAAACCGAGGGACCGGATCTTCGGGCGACATATAATAGCGCGCATAGATCACGACCAACAAACCGATGCCGGTAATCAGCATGGCAAACAACCATGCAAAGCCATCCATACGGAAGGTTATGTTCAGTCCATAATTGGGGAGCCAATCGATTGATCCGCGAACAACGCCGCCGTTAGCTACGATTGGATAAAGACTTGCTGTTATGACAAAAGCGACAAGGGCAATCGCTGCTGTAAACCAGGCAGACCCACTTCTATCAACTCCGCGAAAAAGACCTGTTACAGCGCTGCCAAGAAACGGAAGAAGGACCAGCAAAAAGAGCATCCTGCCGTCCATCGTCATGCGCCCAAGGCCTCCTATCCGCAATCAAGGTTGATCCGAAGCAGGCACCGCTCATGAAAAACAGTAACAGAAATGCTCCGGTAAGGTGTCGAGAGGAATCATATATTCCGATGTTTTTATTATGACCGGCTAGGCACTTTTATGGCAATAGCTTTCAATGGCTTATCGCGTTATTTTGAATCATTTTATTGTAGAATGGACTGCAAAAATTGGTTTCAAGGGGTGAGATTTCCATGTGGCCGCTTTTTATCGGACATATTGACGCGTAAGTTTTGCAATCAAATGACAAGGCAGAAATTCATTTGATTAGCGATTCCTAACCTTCAAGAAGCGTTTCAGCCAATTGAGCGGCCTGCGCCCGTATATCGGGAACCGCTGTCACCTCCCAGAACACTCCCTTTGTTATCGGGCCAATTGCTAATAACGGTCCCGTCGGTTCTCCTCGGGCATTCAGCAACTGTAAATCTGCTGTTACATCAAGCCCCAGATCGAGCGCATCAGGCCTGCCCAAACCGTTTTCCATGAGACTAATTAAAGCGGCATTCCGCGTTGTCGAAAAGCGCGCGCTACCACCACGGCAATCGATAATGGATTGAACATCCAGCTCTGTATATTTTGAGGCATGGCGCGGCTTATAACGAACCGCAATCTGTTCACCTCTGTTTTTGACCGATAATAGATGCGCGGCTGTAATTGTCAGTTGGCCCGATTGTTGGGCGGCCTGAATGCGCTGTGCAATAGCGGGAGCCATTCGGTGACGATGAACATCCCACCATGGCCGCAAGTGACGCAGAAAACTCTGTCGTTGGCGGATAGGCAATCTTTTCCAGATATTCTTGGTATGTGGACGAAGTGCATCCATCACACTGCGCCAGCTTTTGCCTTCAGCCTCACAGTGCGAAATCATCTTGCGAACAATGTGGATTAATGCAGGCAAACCATCAGCGATTGGTAGCGAACTCGCTTCAATTAAAAATGGGTCAGACGGTGCATGTGCAGCTGGTACCAATCCGCGTCGTGAAATTGCATGGATTGCACCTGTATGCCCCCGGTCAAGCAATGAAATCACGCTATCGACCATTGATAATCCAGTGCCGAAGATGGCAACAGAATTTTCTGAGGGAATGTTGAAATAGCCATTGCTCGACCAGTATTCAGTCACAAAACGGCCAGATGTCGCTATTGAGGCTTCATTACCCGTCGCAATGATTATCGCGTCCGCTGAAAAACTTCTTCTATCGACAGTTTCGACATGCGGTTGCTTACCTTCGAATGCAATGTCAGACACTTCGGCACGTTCGATCAAAATGCGCGGGGTATCTGCTTCGAGATACGGCTTAAGAATTTCGGTAAGATAAAGGTGATAGACACAACGCGGTGCAAAAGAATGCGCATCCCATTTTTGATCAGGGGTAACGTCAGAGCCCGCTTGAAGCCAATTCAAAAAATTATCTGGTTCGTCCGCAAATGCACTCATATTGCTGGCACGGACATTGAGAAGATGGTTTGGGTTCTGCGTCGAATAAGCGATCCCTGCCCCGATATTTCCCGAGCGCTCAAAAATTCGAATATTTGTTTCGGAGGATCGCTTCAACAATTGGGCGGCTATCAGCACACCGCTCGCGCCCCCACCGACAATAATAAATGACTTCAAATCATAAACCCCATTTGCCTTGAGTGGGTCGCAGAACAAATTTACGCGCCGACTTTTATAGGCTGTCTTTTATTTCCTATAAATTTTGTCAGATTTTATAATAAGATAAAAGTCCGAAGCAAATTTTTCTAAGCTATGTCTCTTAATTAGTTTCAACAAATGAAACACTGAAACGATAAAACGTCGTATCTGTTGACAGTGTGTTTCAGAAACATGGGCTGGCTTCTCCTTCTAAAATCACAATATTTTGCAGTAGAGTTTTCACATTGCTGCATTACGTTCGCAGCACAGAATCGCCGTAACAACAGGAACATGCACGATGAGCAATAGCTATATTGACGCTCTCAAAAAGCGCCGCACGCAGTACGCACTTGGTAAGAATCTCCCAATCTCCAAGGATGCTGTCGCAGAACTGATCCGTGAAGCAGTCAAGAACTCCCCATCTTCCTTCAATTCACAGAGCTCACGCGCTGTTATCCTGTTTGGCGCTGAAAGCGACAAGCTTTGGAACATTGCAAAAGAAGAACTTCGTAAAATCGTTCCTGCCGACGCATTCGAACAGACTGAAGGCAAGCTCAACAGCTTTGCAGCTGGCGCTGGTACAGTTCTGTTTTTCGAAGATCAGGACGTTGTAAAAGGCCTTCAGGAACAGTTCGCACTTTATGCAGATAACTTCCCTGTCTGGTCTGAACAGGCTGGCGGCATGGCACAGCTTTCCGTTTGGTCGGCTCTTGCCAATGAAAATATCGGTGCAAGCCTTCAGCATTACAATCCACTGGTTGACGCTGAAGTTGCCAAGACCTGGGGCATTCCATCGTCATGGAAATTGCGCGCTCAGATGCCATTCGGCTCAAACGAGCAGCCTTTTGGTGAAAAAGGCTTTATGGACGACGCCGAGCGCTTCAAAATCTTCGGATAATCCATTCCAAACTGGTTTGAAAAGCGGCTGGAAATTCCAGCCGCTTTTTTTATTTGCGACCAATTCTGTCTGACTATTGTGCCCCCTCAAAAATCGGAATCTATTATCAATGCGTTTTTGAGAGTCGGCGTCCGGGGTGACGCCCTTGAAACGCAGGAAATGTTGATGATCACAAGCTCTCAGAAGCTCTGATCTCTAGGGGAAAGAAATGAAATTTACCGCCACGACGCGCCTGATGCGCTCTACCATTCCGGCTGCACTCGCATTCGCGCTGTGCCTTTCAGCGTCACCGAAAGCCGTGCAAGCTGCGACACCCGCTGATACGCTTGTGATAGCGATGAGCATTGATGACATCATTTCGCTTGATCCGGCAGAAATTTTTGAAATCACCACATCGGAAATGTTGACCAGCACCTATGAACGCTTGGTCACGACCGATATCAAAGATCCAACGAAGATCATCCCGCAGATTGCTGAAAGCTGGACTTTTTCGGACGATGGCAAGTCCATCACATTCAAAATTCGTGACGGTTTGAAGTTTGCATCGGGCAATCCGATTACAGCGCAGGACGCCGCCTACTCGATACAGCGCGCAATTAAGCTTGATAAAAGTCCCGCATTCATTCTCAGTCAGTTTGGCATTACGCCCGATAATGTCGAGCAAAATGCTGTAGCCGTTGACGATAAAACTTTTGTTTTCACGACCGGCAAGCCTTTTGCGCCGAGCTTTGTGATGAACTGCCTGACGTCCAGCGTTGCATCGATCGTAGACAGCAAACTTGTCAAAGAGCATGAGCAGAAGACGGAAAAGACAGAGACCTATCCGTTTGAGACAGACTTTGGCTACGAATGGCTGAAGAACAATTATGCTGGTTCAGGTCCGTTCGCACTTAAGCAATGGCGCGCCAATGAAGTGCTGCTGCTCGAACGTAATGATAATTACACCGATGCGACGCCAGCGATGAAGCGGATCATCTACCGTCACGTCAAAGAAGGCATGTCGCAGCGACTTTTGCTTGAGGCAGGCGACATTGATATCGCACGCAATTTGGAACCGGGTGATATTGAGCAGCTGGCAAAAAACAGCAAGTTCAACGTCATCAACGCACCGAAGGGCCGTGTCTATTATCTTTCAATGAACCAAAATGTGCCGGAACTAGCAAAGCCAGAAGTACGTCAGGCACTGAAATATCTCATTGATTATGATACGATTGAAGGCACCCTGATCAAGGGAATTGGCCGCAAGCATCAGTCCTTCCTTCCGGTAGGTATGTTTGGTGCGACGGATGACAACCCGTTCGACTACAATGTTGATAAAGCCAAGGAACTGCTTGAAAAGGCAGGACTAAAGGACGGAATCAGTGTCACGCTCGACGTGCGTAACAATCAACCTTATGTCGGCATTGCTGAAAGCATTCAGCAAACAATGGCGAAGGCTGGTGTGAATGTCGAGATTTTGCAGGGCGACGGAAAACTGACCACAACGAAAGTGCGCGCCCGTAAACATCAGCTTGCCCTTGGCATCTGGGGGCCGGATTATTGGGACCCGCATACCAATGCGGTTACGTTCACCAACAATCCAAACAATGGCGATGAAGTTAATCTGCGCACCACAGCTTGGCAGGCTTCATGGGACATTCCGGAATTGACCGCCGAAACAATGGCGGCTGCCGAAGAGCGCGACACGACGAAGCGCGAGGCAATGTATAAAGACATTCAGAAGAAATTTCAGGAGACAAGCCCAATCGCTGTTATCTACCAGCAGATTGAAACAGCTGTAACCGGAGCGAATGTGCACAACTTCGATATGGTGGCCGATGCCAACTATGTCGCTACGGTGACGAAAGACTAAACAAAATGGCCGGGTGATTTATCACCCGGCCATTATCTATTTCTCAAAGCTGAATGAAGGAAGCTGCTCCAATGCTGACTTCAAGGCTTCTGACCAGCTTTCCGATACCGTTTGATAATATGGATCGCTTGCTTCAAAGCGTCGGTGTTCGCCCAACTCGAGCTTGTCTGTCTCATAGACCTGCATATCCAGAGGCAGACCAACGGAAAGATTGGCTTTCAGCGTCGAGTCAAACGACACCAGCAGCAGTTTTACAGCATCTTCAAAGCTCATATCTGGCTGATAGGCACGCACCAGAATTGGCTTGCCATATTTGTTCTCACCGATCTGGAAGAATGGTGTATCTTCTGAACTCTCGATAAAATTGCCTTCAGGATAGATGTAGAACAGACGCGGCTGACCGCCCTTGATCTGACCACCCAAAATAAACGATGCCCCAAAAGCATCGGCATTCTGCCCGCCAGTCGCAGAATTACTGATGACCTCTTTGACAGTATCACCAATCAGACGCGCAACCTGAAACATCGAGACCGCATCGAACAAAGATGGATGACGCTCTTCAGGGGCTTTCAAGCGCTCTTCAAGCAAGCTTGCAACAGCTTGCGTCGTGGCCAGATTTCCTGCTGACAACAGAACAATCACTCGTTCACCCGGTGTTGTCCACGTCCGCATTTTTGAGAATTTGGAAATATTATCGAGACCCGCATTCGTCCGCGTGTCCGACATGAACACAAGGCCGCGATCAATTTTCATTCCAACGCAATAGGTCATCAATAGTTTCCGGCAGGCAAATCTTAAGTTGAAATAATCACTGCCCTACATTGATGTGGACTGCAAGACTTTCAACCGCTCCTCCGAGCCTTACACCGGAAATTGGCGCTGCATCGCGATAATCTAAGCCCGTCGCAAGACGCACATAGCGATCATTGGGACAGACATTGTTTGCCGCATCAAATCCCACCCAGCCCAATCCATCGACATGTGCCTCGGCCCAAGCATGGCTGGCCGTCTGCTCATCAGTGCCTTCCATCAGCAGATAGCCCGAAACGTAGCGCGCCGGAATTTTCAGCAATCGAGCAGCAGACAAGAAGATTTGGCTGTGATCCTGACAAACACCCTTCCCCGCCTCCAGTGCGCTTTCGGCGTTGGTCGCAACGCTCGTTGTGCCGGGCACATACTCCACGGCCATATGAACCTTTCCCATCAAATCGTGCAGCAAGGCCAAACGTTCCTGATCGACGCTTAAATCTGCCGCCAGCGCTCGGATGCGTTCTCCCGGCAGTGTCAATTGCGTTTCGCGCTCAAACAACCACAACGGCGCATATCCATAGACTGGTCCAAGAACGCCAACGCGGTCTTCCACATCAACGCTACCGCTGGCAGTGATGATGATTTCAGTGATATTTCGCACATGCTGAACAAGATCAGTTTTGTTACCAAAACCATCAATATAAGAAACCTCCGGCTCTCCGCCTTCGATCTTCAATTCCCAATGTTTAACGAGCTGACCGGGAAGTGTCGGCGGGCGCAGGCGCAGGCGCTGCACCGCATAAGGAACCGGATTTTCGTAGCGATAATGGGAAACGTGCCGAATATTGAGCAACAAGCAATCACCTCAATAGAAGTTATAGGTTTCCGCGATCTCGTTGCCGAGCCGGTTGTTACGCGCAATGAACTCCGTCAGAAATTCATGCAGGCCTATGTCAAAAATAGCACTGATGTCTTGATTTTGCAGTGTCGCATAAATCTTATCAGCTGTCTGATGGCACACGTCGCTATCGCCATAGTCCTTGGCGAGAAAATTTAAATGCCCGTTGATACTCTGGTAGCAATGATTGAGCGAGCGCGGCATACGACCATTCAAAATAAGATAATCCGCAACGTGCGCCGGACGATAATCGCCATCATAGACCCAACGATAAGATCGATGTGCAGACACGGATCGCAGGATTGACTCCCACTGATAGTTGTCAAGCGTTGTTCCAACATAGGACACCGCAGGCAGCAGCACATAATATTTTACGTCAAGAATGCGTGCCGTGTTATCGGCACGTTCAATAAATGTACCGAGACCCGCAAAATCGAAAATCTCATTGCGCAACATCGTTCCGTGAAACGCGCCGCGGATCAGTGCTGTCTCACGCTTGATCTGATCAAGCAGTGGCGGCAGGTCTGCTTCTTTGAGTGGCTTGCATAATGATTTTTTAAGGACCATCCACGCTTCGTTGATGCTTTCCCATGCCTCGCGGGTTAATGCCGTTCGCACCATACGCCCATTGGAGCGTGCTGTTTCCATGCAAGACATCACGCTGGAAGGATTATCCATATCGCGCAGCAGGAAGTCAGCGACATTCGCTGCATTATAGGCCTGATGTTTCGCTGAAAATGACTGGCTTGCACCAGCCGAAACCACGACGGAAGACCATTCTTCCGGTGCATCAGACGTTTTTGTCAGTGCCATGCGCAGTCCCGCATCGACCAGACGCGCCATGTTTTCAGCACGTTCAATGTAGCGAAACATCCAGTAAAGCCCGTTTGCCGTACGGCCAAGAAGCATAAGTTCATTCCCCTTTGCACGCTCTGATCTTTGCGTCAGTTAAAGCGTGTGATGTAATTTAGAGCATATCGTTATCGGAAAACTGGTTTCCACTTTTCCGTGACAGGCTTTAGTCGTCGAGTACCCAAGTGTCCTTGGTGCCACCGCCCTGACTGGAATTCACAACAAGCGAACCTTCTTTCAGCGCCACACGTGTTAAGCCGCCTGGGGTGATCCGAATACGATCTGAAACCAAAACAAATGGCCTGAGATCGACATGACGCGGCGCGAGGCCGCTTTCTGTGAAGATCGGCGTTGTTGAAAGTGCCAGCGTTGGCTGTGCAATATAATTACGTGGACGTGCCTTCAACTTTTCAGCAAATGCATCGCGTTCTGCTTTGGTTGCCGCGGGGCCAACCAGCATGCCATAGCCGCCCGAACCGTGCACTTCCTTGACGACAAGATCAGCCAGATTGTCAAGCACATAGCTTAAACTGTCCGGCTCCGAGCAACGCCATGTCGGCACATTTTCCAAAATGGCTTTCCGCCCCGTATAGAACTCGATGATCTCAGGCATATAGGAATAGATCGCCTTATCATCGGCAATACCTGTTCCCGGTGCGTTAGCGATTGTAATGTTGCCGGCCCGATAAACATCCATGATACCCGGAACGCCAAGCGTTGAATCCGGTCTGAATGTCAGTGGATCGAGATAGTCGTCGTCAACGCGCCGATAAAGAACGTCAATCGTGCGGTAGCCTTTCGTTGTGCGCATGGCGACCCGACCATCGACAACACGCAGATCGCTACCCTCAACCAGTTCAACGCCCATCTGATCAGCCAGAAAGGCATGTTCGAAATAGGCTGAATTATAAATGCCGGGCGTCAAAACAGCGACTGTTGGTACACCTTGCGTTCCAGGTGGTGCAACACTTGCCAGCGATTGGCGCAGCAATTGCGGATAGTTCTCGACCGGACGCACTTTGACATTCTGAAAAAGCTCTGGAAAAAGCTGCATCATCGTTTCGCGGTTTTCCAACATGTAGGAAACACCGGACGGCGTGCGCGCATTGTCTTCCAGCACATAAAACTGGTTTTCAGCTGTGCGCACAATATCGACGCCAATAATGTGCGTGTAGACATTGCCTGGTGGGCGAAAGCCAATCATTTCAGGCAGAAAAGCCTCATTGTTGATGATCAGCTCTTTCGGAATACGCCCTGCCCGCACGATCTCCTGACGGTGATAAATATCATCAAGGAAAGCATTGAGCGCCATAACACGCTGCTCAATGCCTTGCGAAAGCTTGCGCCATTCCTGACCGGAAATAATACGTGGAATAATATCAAACGGGATTAGCCGCTCAGCCGCATCCTGGTCGCCATAGACTGCAAAGGTAATGCCGGTTTTGCGGAAAACGCTCTCGGCATCCTGCGTCTTTTGCAGAAGTTTATGCTTATCCTGCTCGTCGAGCCATTGTTTGAGAAATTCATATGGTTGGCGCACACCCTCGCCCTGCTTAAGCATCTCATCAAATGGCTTCACTGAATTCCCCTTATTTTTAGCTAATAGTCGGCTTCAAATTAGAGAAATGCAAGTGTGCTAATCATGCAAAAGTGCAAAGCAGGGTTGCGCAATCTCAATGCGACATAATCGAGGTTGATCGCGATAATTCGCGAAAATCAGCCGGGTCTATGCGCTTTAACGACAGACGGATCGGTTTCGATGCGTCCCGCACCGATTAGATCAAGGCAATAGGGTATCGCTGGGAAAATTGCTTGCAACGTCATTGCAATCGAAACAGGCTTACCGGGAAGATTGAGAATAAAACTTTTTCCCCGACTGCCCGCTGTCTGACGAGACAAGATTGCTGTAGGCGTCTGCTCAAGGCTTGCGCGGCGCATTTGCTCGCCAAAGCCCGGCAACTCTTTGTGAAGAACTAACTTCATTGCTTCCGGCGTTTCATCACGTGGACTTGGTCCGGTGCCGCCAGTCGTTAGGATAAGATCGCACCCGATAGTATCGGCAAGGTCAATCAGCGTGTCACGCACCGGTTCCATACCATCCGGTATAACGCGCCTGATAATTTCATAAGGCGTTACAATCGCGCTTTTCAGCCAGTTTTCGATGGCTGGGCCGCTTAGATCTTCGTATTCACCGCGACTTGCTCGGTCGGATACTGTAACGACGCCGATTTTCACTATCGCTTCCTCTTTCATTCGTAATTTAGCCAGCTTATAGCGGCATCCGATGTGACTGTGAAGGTTTGAAAGGCATCTCGGAATGATCCGAATGAAGTATATCAGGTCGATCTTAGAATGCTGTTGCTTTCCTTAGAAATACGAGCTTCAATCATATAATTGATGGGGGAGAGCAACATGCCATTCAGAGGCAAAGAGTATCACGGAACGTTCGCACCCGAGGATTTGCAGCTGATGCAGGCTGCATATAATCGCAGTTGCGCCTTGTTAGACCGCTGTCCGACAACGCATGAGGCGAAAAATGAACTCGCCCGCGTTATTATCAGAACATATCAGTCTGGAGAATGCGATCCAGAAAAGATCGCTGCAATCGCAGCGCGAGTGGAATTAATGCGCAGTTGAAATCTGTTACAGAATGTAAACTATCCTATAGTATGCTAGTTTAGCTTTTAGATTTACTACAGACTTGCCTTTACAAGCGAAATGCAGGTTACAAAATCCGGTCGATCACGACCAACAATGAATGAACCAATATGCCGTTCTCGAGGGATTATTATTTCAAGCGTTTTAGCCCTGCTGTTCTGGAACAGTTACAGGTGGCTTTTGTGACGTCTTGTGAGCGTCTGGGACGCTGCCCGATAACATCTCCTCAAAAAGATGAGATGGCCCGCGAGATTATCCAGATCTATGAATGCGGCATTTCCAATCCAGAAAAAATTGCCGATCTCATGATGCAGATAGAGAGCGTAAAACCAAAGCCTTTTGCTGAAAAAATCTTTGAGCAAGATTTCGACCAGTCTGCTAAGCGCGCTTGATCCGTTTAAAAATAATATTTCAGTATTGAATTATTTTCTTAGTTGTTTATGATAAATTACTGATTTTAATTAAATTTTTGGTAGTTAACTATAAACATAATCTCCTGTTTATTAAGTCTTTCGTAAACTTTGAATTCAGCATTGTAGAATAATCTTTGGCTAGCAATTTGCTTGAGGTGAGCATTGCATGTGTTGGTCGATGGCCTTTGTGTAGCTGCTGTTTTTAGCTGCAAAGCGCCTGAGTTTTGTGTGTGGGTATCATGCGTCTTTCGATTATGTCCGCGATTGCCCTCGCCTGCACCGCGCTTGCGGGATGCACTTCAAGTTCAGGCATAGACAATCTGATGCCGCAACCATCTGCTGACCTGACTGGCTCCGTTATCAGACCTGCAGAACCTGTTATGGATGTTGCACGAGCCTCACAATCATTGCCACCTGCACCACAGCAGGAAGTTCTGGCTTGGGCCGGACCTGTGCCAGATGCAGGGCCATTCAAAGCAACACCTCCTGCGCCTGTCGTGCAGCCCACTGAACAACGCATCATCACGCCTGTTTCGATGCCGAAGCCGGAGATTGCAGCCTATCCACCTGTTCGCTTAGCACCTGAGCAGCGTTACCGTGTTTATGGACAGCGTTTTCGCGATGCCAAGCCAATCAATTTCGGTAAGGCGTCCCCACGTCAGCACGCCGTGCATGGCGTCGATGTCTCGCGTTGGCAAGGAAATATTGACTGGTCAACATTGCGCAAGAACGGCGCAAACTTCGCTTACATCAAAGCAACCGACGGCGGCGATCATCTCGACCCAATGTTCCGTAAAAACTGGAATGCCGCAAAAGCTGCTGGTTTAAAGCGCGGTGCATATCACTTCTTCTATTGGTGCCGTGTGGCAAGCCAGCAGGCCGACTGGTTTATCCGTAACGTGCCAAACGATCCCGATGCCTTGCCGCCAGTGATCGATGTGGAATGGAACGGCGACTCCTCATGTAAGCGCCGCCCGTCGCCTGCACAGGTCCGTGAAAAAATGCAGGTGTTCATGGATGCGCTGGAACGTCATTACGGCAAGCGTCCCGTCATTTATACCGCGCCTGACTTCTATGATGACAATCTCAAAGGCGCATTCACCGACTACCCGTTCTGGCTTCGCGCTGTTGCACAGCACCCGTCCAAGGTCTATCCGGGCCGTCGTTGGCTGTTCTGGCAATATTCGGGATCAGGTCTATCGCAAGGCGTTAACGAAAAAATTGATCTGAATGTCTTCCACGGAAGTGAAGATCAATGGCACAAGTTCGTGCAGCGTTTTGCCAGTTCGTCCTGACAAAAAAGCTCATCCCGCTGAGGGATGAGCTTAATCCAGATCAGGATTTGCCGATATTTTCCAAGTTATAAGGCGTTGACTGGTACATTTCATTGATCCAGTTGCCGAACAGCAAATGCGCATGCCCACGCCAGCAATTCTGGGGCTTGCGGCTGGCATCATCTTGCGGGAAATAATTTGCTGGAACAGGTGTGTCCGGCGAGAGCTGGATATCTCGAAAATATTCATCTGCAAGTGAGGTCGTATCATATTCAACGTGGTTGAACATGTGCAGCGAACGGTGCTTCGGATCTTCCAGCAGGCAAAGACCACTCTCTGGGCTATCGACCAGAACTTTCAGATTGCTATCTGACGGAATATCGTCTTTGCGCACTTCCGTCCAACGAGACACCGGAATAGCAAAATCATCAGAGAAACCACGCAGATAGGGCGATGACGGCTCCAGATTTTGCTGACTGAACACACCAGACGCCTTGCCCGGCAAATCGTATTTTCCCATTCCATGGAAATGATGCACAGCTGCCTGCGCAGCCCAGCAGATATTCAGCGTGCGATGGACATGAGTTTGCGTCCAGTCGAAAACCCGCTGCATTTCATCCCAATATGTCACGTCTTCAAACGGCATACGCTCAACAGGCGCGCCGGTAATTACAAAACCATCAAAGCGCTCATTACGTACGTCTTCCCATGGCTGATAAAATGACAGCATGTGATCGGCAGGTGTGTGGCGCGCTACGTGATTGGTGATGCGCACAAGCGTCAGTTCGAGTTGCAGCGGTGTTGCGCCGAGCAACCGCGCAATCTGTGTTTCTGTCGTTACTTTGTTTGGCATCAGATTGAGAAGGCCGATTTTCAACGGCCTGATATCCTGACGAACAGCATCCGCCTCACGCATGACCATAACGCCCTCTGCTTCGAGAACACTGGTTGCGGGCAGATCGTCAGGAATTTTAATAGGCATGCGCGTCAGTCCTTCGTTATATCAGGGCAGACGCATGTGGCTTTATCCGTATATTTGCCGGTTGGGCCACATCCTTCGTTTTCAGGAAGTACCACCTTGCCCGGAAAGGCAGGTTGGCGTTGGGCGTCGCCCCAACTCTTGATGTACTGCTACTTCTAATCAAACAATCACTTTCTGGCAATAGCTATTGAGTGCCGGAAAAAATGCATTGTTGGAAATTTATTTTGGCAGCGGCTATCCGAAAGGATTCTCAGCCTCATAAACAGAAACAAAACGGAAGCACCTCCCTTTCGATAACAAGCTGGGATCGGGCGCAATCTGAACGAGGGAACAAGTAACCCGTTAACACGTTATTCACATATCTTTAAACTGTGTTAACATGGCTGAAAATGGGAGGGAAACATGAGCAATATTTTCTTCTGGATGGCACTGGTTATTTTGCCAATCTTGGCAGGCACAGCTTTTGCCTATGTGCGGCATATGAATCATCGTGACGATTTCTAATTCTAGCTTGTCCAATATTGCGGCGTTGATAGTCCAATAGATCGATACTGAACCGCGGTCCCAAACGGTCTACAACGTTTCGGCCTAGCTGCACGCAGTTCCACTGTTTGGATGTCGTGCAGCAGGACTAATTTTGTAGAGTTTTAAAAAATTGCCGCCTCGGCAATTGGTAATGTAACGACAGTTTTTACGTAAACATGATTATTTTTATCAAGAATTAGCTTCACTTTGCCGTTAAGTCCTTTACGATCAGTCTGGTAGCGTTATTTTAAAGGCGCAACTAACTTCGATCAGCGTGACTCGTAATCACGCCAAACTCAGGTGTATAGCTTCAATGAGCGGACCGGATACCCCCCATATCCTCGTCGTCGGTGCAGGTTTTGGTGGCCTGCAATTAATCCATGATCTGAAAGGCGCAAATGTTCGCATTACGCTTGTCGATCAGCGTAATCATCACCTCTTTCAGCCTCTCTTATATCAGGTTGCCACAACGATTCTGGCGACATCAGAAATTGCATGGCCAATTCGCCATCTTTTCAAAGATCGTAAAGACGTGACGACGCTGCTTGGCACCGTTATCGACGTCGATGCAGCAACTAAGAAAGTCAAACTCGAAAACGGAAGCGAGATTGACTACGATACGCTGGTGTTAGCCACCGGCGCGCGGCATGCCTATTTCGGCAATGATCGCTGGGAAAAAGTGGCTCCCGGTCTTAAGGCGCTGGAGGACGCCACGACCATTCGCCGCCGCTTGCTTCTCGCATTTGAACGTGCCGAACGTGAGACAGATGCTGCAAAACGTCAGGCGTTGCTGACATTCTCGGTGGTTGGTGGGGGACCGACCGGCGTTGAACTCGCAGGCATAATTGCAGAGCTGGCCAAGGATACGATGTGGCCAGAGTTTCGAAATATTGACACGCGTCAGGCACGTATATTGCTGGTGGAAGCTGGCCCGCGCATTTTGTCCGCCTTCCCTGATGATCTCTCTGCCTATGCAAAAAATGTTCTTGAGAAAATCGGCGTAGACGTGCGTCTTGGCGTGCCGGTCAAGGAAATCACTGAGGATGGCGTCACCGTCGGTGACGAGTTTATTCCATGCGAAACGACAATCTGGGCAGCCGGTGTTGCCGCCTCGCCTGCCGCAGCGTGGCTTGGCGCTGAGAGTGATCGCGCAGGACGCGCTCGCGTCTTACCAGACCTTAGCGTGCCCGGTCATGAGAATGTTTTCGTGATTGGCGATACAGCGTGGGTAGAAGGGCCAGACGGAAAGCCTGTTCCGGGCATCGCTCCCGCTGCCAAGCAACAAGGAGCTTACGTTGCGAAAGTCATTCGCAGTCGTGCTTCCGGCACGGCAACGCCAGCACCATTCCGCTATCGCCATCAGGGCAATCTCGCGACGATTGGTCGTGGAGCAGCCGTGGTGGACATGGGACGCATCAAGCTCAAAGGATCGCTTGCTTGGTGGGTATGGGGTATTGCCCATATATTCTTCCTGATCGGTACGCGCAGTCGTGCAGCCGTCGCCTGGAGCTGGCTCTGGACTTTCATATCAGGCCAGCACAGCGCGCGCTTGATAACGCAAGGCAAAGCAGCAGAAGATAATAAATAAACAAAACGGCCCGCCAAAAGCGGGCCGTTTTCATTGCCTGAGTGTTTGTTCGTACGTGCATCTTATCCGAAAACCGTTTCACACTTTTCGGGATACACTCCAAATTATTCTGCCGGCTGCAAAAAGCCTTCCTCAATCGGCTCTGGCTCGATTGCCATTGGCTTGCCGTTCATAGCGGCATTGAGACGCTCAACATCGAGTTCGTTTTCCCAACGCGCGACCACGATTGTCGCAACAGCATTGCCAACGAGATTTGTCAAAGCGCGGCATTCCGACATAAATCGATCAATACCAAGGATCAGCGCCATGCCCGCAACTGGTACTGCCGGAACAACGGACAGCGTTGCTGCGAGTGTGATGAAACCTGCACCGGTGATACCCGCTGCGCCCTTAGAGCTGAGCATCGCGACCAGCAAAAGCAGGACCTGATCGGTCAACGACAATGGAATATCCGTCGCTTGTGCGATGAAAAGCGCTGCAAGTGTCATGTAGATATTCGTGCCATCAAGGTTGAACGAATAGCCAGTCGGAATGACGAGGCCGACAACAGAGCGCTTGCAACCCGCCTTTTCCATCTTGTCCATGAGGCTTGGCAATGCGGCTTCAGACGATGACGTGCCAAGAACGAGCAAAAGCTCTTCTTTGATGTACCGGACAAGGGCGAAGATCGAGAAGCCATTATAACGCGCGACAGCACCGAGAACGAAAACTACAAACAGAAGAGCTGTGATGTAGAATGTTGCAATTAGCATGGCGAGATTAGCGATCGACCCGATACCATATTTGCCAATCGTGAACGCCATGGCTCCAAAGGCACCAATTGGCGCTGCCTTCATCAGGATCGAAACGAGCTTGAAAACAGGCGTTGTCAGCATCTGAAGGAAATCCGTGACCGGCTTGCCTTTTTCGCCAACCATCGCGAGCGAAATACCGAACAGCACCGAGAAGAACAGAACCTGAAGAATATCGCCTGATGCAAATGCGCCAACAATAGTTGTTGGAATGATGCCAGACAGAAAGCCTGTGATGGTCTGTTCGTGCGCCTTTTCTGTGTAGTTAGCGACAGCTTGCGGATCAAGCGAAGCAGGGTCGATATGCATGCCTGCGCCTGGCTGAACAACATTTGCAACGATCAAACCAATGATAAGCGCAAGCGTAGAGAATGTCAGAAAATAGATCATGGCTTTACCAGCCACGCGTCCGACTTTCTTCATATCGGTCATACCAGCAATGCCAGTCGCAACCGTCAGGAAAATAACCGGCGCAATGATCATCTTAACAAGCTTGATGAATGCATCGCCCAACGGCTTAAGCTGGGTGCCAAACTCTGGGTAAAAATGCCCGAGCAGAATGCCTGCTGCAATCGCGACCAAAACCTGCACATAAAGCTGCTTGTAAAGTGGAATTGGGCGGCGTGGTTCGTCCACAGCACCATTTGGTACAGCAATCATGATTTCCTCCATCAGGCTCTATCCGGATCGCGTCCAGCCTCCCGAGCCATTCTTTCGTTCGTTCGACAGCATGTGCTGCCGTTCGCATCATGATTTGCAAGGTCCGTGCCAGTTATAAATGACCAGACTATCTAATTGAAAAAATTATATTTTTTTAAAAACTGAAATAATAAAATATCAGATTTGCGCGGTAGGCCGCACATTGATCTTTTCTATTTGTGCGATTTAATGCACACTGTAATGATGAACGACCAGTCAGACACAGGCACTAAAACGCCATTCCCCCTAAATTCCAACCGCCTTACATGGTGGGTGTTTGGTACAGTTTGTATTGCTGTGTTTGCATTGGCCTTCTGGTTTGTCGGCAATGACGCCCGCGAACGTGCATTACAGACGCTGCGCGAGCAAACGCGTATCGATTCCAACCTAAATGCTGCATTTCTTCGTGCCGTTCTTGAAAAACAACGTGCGCTGCCTCTCGTCTTATCGAAAGACAAAGAGCTCACAGAAGCGCTCGAAACAAACAATCCTGTCACGATTGATCTTTTGAACCGCAAATTCGAAGCGCTCGCAGAAGGCACACAAGCAGCTGTTATTTATCTTATCGGTCTCGACGGTGCGGCGATTGCGGCCAGCAATTGGCGTGAACCGGATAGCTTTGTCGGCAATGATTATCAATTCAGACCTTACTTCAAAGGCTCCCTGAAAGACGGCGGCACAGAATATTTCGCACTGGGAAATGTTAGCCATCTGCCCGGGCTTTATATCGCGCGACGTATCGACGGCAAAAGTGGCCCGCTTGGTGTTGTGGTCGTGAAGCTTTCTTTCGATCAACTCGAAAAGGACTGGCACGAAACCGGCCGCCCCACTTTTGTGACAGACGATCGTGGTATTGTGCTCATTACCAGCCTTCCCTCTTGGCGGTTTATGACGATTGGTGAATTTCCCCCGAAACGCATTGAGGCTATTCGCCAGAGTCTTCAATTTGGCGATGCTCCACTCAAGCCACTACCGCTTTCAATGAGGCCACTTACCGGCGATGCCGATACTGTTCTTGTTGAAGCGCTTCTTCCGGGTACGGCTAAAAATACGGACTATCTGGCAATCACTTCGCATGTCGAGACAACTCCGTGGCAAATATATAGCCTCGCTCCAATGCGGGCACCCATTGAAGCCGCTGTGCAGGGGGCTCGCCTCGTCGCTTTCGTTATCTTAGCGGCCCTTGCAACACTGATTGGCATCGTGCTGCGTCGCAGACAGCGGATTATTGCTAGAATTGCAGATGTCCAGCGGCGACAATCTGATCTTGAAGACCGTGTTATCGAGCGAACGCAAGATCTGGTTAAAGCACGTGACCGCTTACAATCGGAGATCAGCGACCACCATAAAACGGAAACAATGCTACAAGGCGTTCAGCAAGATCTCGTTCACGCCAACCGACTGGCCATCATGGGGCAAGTTGCAGCAGGTGTTGCACATGAAATAAACCAGCCAGTAGCCACCATTCGCGCTTATGCAGACAATGCGCGTATTTTTCTTGAGCGAAAACAACTAAATGCTGCAACCGAGAATCTTGCTGAAATTGCAGCCCTGACCGAACGCATCGGGGCGATCACTGGTGACTTGCGCACTTTTGCACGTAAAGGCCATCGCCCGTCCGAAGCCGTCTCACTCGCAGAGGTTATATCTGGGGCGCTGGTTCTGCTACGCAGTCGCTTTTCCGGCAGCATGGATCAGTTTGACATTGAGTTGCCAACCGGCGATGTGCGAGTTACTGGTCACTCGCTGCGACTAGAGCAGGTTCTAATAAACCTATTTCAAAATGCTCTTGAAGCTGTTGAAATTAAAGGAAATAGCGGAAAGATAAAAGTCAGAACAAAGTTGCTTTCTAAAAGCATCGTACTGACAATTTCTGATAATGGTCCCGGCATTCCGCAACATATTCAGGACAACCTTTTCACACCGTTCAACACGTCAAAAGACCATGGCCTTGGTCTTGGCCTCGTGATCGTCAAAGAAATTCTGAACGATTACGGTGGGAAAATATCAGTAAAAAGCAATGCTGATGGCACGACATTCCGAGTAGAGTTCAAAAAGGCATGATGAACATTCCCGTTATATTGGTCGACGACGATAAGGCACTTCGCCGGGCTACACGACAGACTTTGGAGCTTGCGGGTTATGACGTGCAGGACTTTGGCAGCGCGAGCGAGGCTTTAAACGTAATCACGGTCGCATTCGACGGCGTCATTGTAACCGATGTGCGCATGCCGCAGATCGACGGATTAGAGCTCTTTGCGCGCATTCAAGCGATTGATATTGATCTGCCGGTTATCCTGATCACCGGCCATGGCGATATACCCATGGCAGTGCAGGCTATCCAGAATGGTGCCTATGACTTCATTGCCAAGCCCTTTGCGGCAGATCGGCTGGTTCACAGCATTTTAAGAGCGGCAGAACGCCGAAAACTAGTTCTGGAAAATCGCAGACTGCGTGAACTAGCAGACGATGCTCACAACGATATGCCGCTCATCGGACAGACCCCGGCAATCGAAAATCTCCGTCGTACCATCCGTGACATTGCCGATACCGATGTCGATGTCCTGATTGCCGGTGAAACCGGAAGTGGCAAAGAAGTCGTCGCTCAATTGCTTCATGACTGGGGCAGTCGCCGCAAAGGCAATTTCGTCGCGCTTAATTGTGGTGCATTGCCTGAAACAGTGATCGAAAGCGAACTCTTCGGTCATGAGGCTGGTGCATTTACTGGCGCTCAAAAGAAACGCGTCGGACGCATTGAACATGCAAGCGGCGGCACGCTTTTTTTAGATGAAATAGAAAGCATGCCACCTGCGACGCAGGTGAAGCTTCTTCGCGTTCTCGAAATGCGCGAGATCACACCGCTTGGCACCAACGAAGTGCGACCCATTGATCTTCGTGTTGTCGCCGCTGCAAAGATTGATCTGGGAGACCCGCTGCAACGCGGCGATTTTCGTGAAGATCTTTATTATCGGTTGAATGTCGTAACGTTGACGATACCGCCATTACGCGAGCGTCGTGACGATATTCCTCTGCTCTTTTCAAATTTTCTCGCCCGCGCCGCGCGGCGCTTTAATCGTGATATGCCTGTATTGGATAGCGCGACACAGCGCTATCTGATGGAGCATAGCTGGCCGGGAAATGTGCGCGAACTGGTTCATTTTTCTGAGCGTTTTGCATTGGGTGTTAAACTTCCCACTCAACAGCAAATAAGCTTACAAGCAGATCAACAGACGTTGCCCAAACGTCTGGAGCGTTTTGAAGCCGATCTCATTCGTGAGACTCTGGAAGCACACAACGGCAATGTTCAGGATACGCTGGAAGCACTTGGGATTCCGCGTAAGACATTTTACGACAAGATGCAGAGACACGGCATTAATAGAGCAGACTATAAGCCATAACGCTAAAATTTCTCCCTATACGGGAGCGGCAATCAAATGACCTGTGGTCGTGTGCTTCATGACGTCCATCGGAATTCCATAAATCTCTTTCAGACGTTCCGGCACCATGATGCCTTCCGGTGTTGATTGGGCAATCAGACGGCCACTATGCAGAGCAAACACAGCATCGCAGAAGCGGGCAGCCATATTGACATCATGCAGAACGACAAAAACGCTGAGATTTTTCTCATGCGAGAGTTTTTGTACAAGCGACAAAACTTCAATCTGATGCGCGATGTCGAGTGCAGATGTCGGCTCATCAAGCAAGAGGCATTCCGCGTCCTGTGCGACAAGCATTGCGAGCCAGACACGCTGACGTTCGCCACCTGAAAGCGTATCAACCATACGATCTGCAAAAGGCGCTATTCCTGTGAGCTCAATTGCTTCTTCAACTTTCTGGCGATCAATCGCACCAAAACGGCCAAGAGCGCCGTGCCAAGGATAACGGCCCAGTGCCACGAGTTCTTTCACCAGCATACCAGACGCCGCAGATGTCTGTTGAGGCAAATAGGCTAGCTTGCGTGCAAATTCCCTGTCGCCCCATTCGTTGAGCGGCTTGCCAGCAAAACGCACAGTGCCGCCAGACGCAGCGTGCTGTCGCGCAAGAATTTTAAGAAGTGTGGATTTGCCCGAACCGTTATGGCCAATGAGCGCCGTCAGACTTGCCGCAGGTATCGACATGGTCAGTGGCTGCAAAAGAGTACGCCCCGGAACTGCGAAACTGACATTTTCAAGTTCAAACAATGCGGCAGTCATAAATCTGATCCGTTCGAGATTGGTTTGCCGGTTGATAGCAAAACATGATCAATATATACATATTAAAATTCTCATGCGCTGCCTTTGTCGGTATCAACGTCTGAAAACCCTGTCCATGGAAAGATACATTGGGCTTCCATCCAAACATGACCAGCCATATCGAAGACGTCAGCTTGCTGGACGATCTTCATTATCGCGTCTGGAATGGAGCGATTGCCGATGTCTGGACGGTTGATTGCGGGCCCGGTGCACGTGGCGAATATGTTTCTCAAGCCCCTCGACTTTTTCTGGTTTTGGAAAGCCGAGGTGAATTGGCAATTCGCCCCGAACGCAACGCTCGCAATCCTGTTGCGACAACACAACAACCATGTCTTTGTTATATACCTGCGGGCATGACGATCTGGAGCCGGGTCGCCAAACCCGGCAAGCTGAAACATCTTGATCTGCACCTGGATAGCCGCGCGCTTCAACAGCGCTTTGGAAACACGCTCGATTATCATGCCATGGAGCGCCCACGCCTCTTGTTCTCAAACAGCAAAATCGAGCAGATTGGCAACCTTCTTGCAGAAGAATGTCAGTCAGACGCGCCGTTGCATGATCTTTATGGTGAAGGACTGATAAACGCACTTGTCAGCGAATTATTCGAAGTGCGTCAGGAACAAAATACGCGTGTGAGCAAACTTTCTCCCTGGCAATTGCGTCGGGTTACGGATTTCATCGAGACCAATTGCTTTCGCATCGTGCGTCTGTACGAACTTGCAGCACTAGCTGATCTTTCCGAAGCCTATTTTTGCACAGCTTTCAAAGCTTCCACTGGCGTTTCACCACACGCCTGGCAAATGCAAAGACGCATCGAACATACACAACGGCTGTTGTTGCAGCCAAACGCCTCTTTGCCTCATATCGCGGCAATTGCGGGATTTTCTGATCAGGCGCACTTCACCCGCGTGTTTAAAAAACTGACAGGACTGACACCCGCTGTATGGCTGAAAATGCAAGTATAACTTCACATTTGGCAGCTCCATTACATTACCAAAATTTCGTTCAATTCAGCGAAATAACGATCAATCCCGCGCCCATATCTTGATGTAAGCACTCATATTAACTTGCAACTCTTTTGCAGTGTGCAATGATCGTGCCTGAATGACGCGCTGATGAAATACTTCGCGTCACTAAAGCGGGCACCCATCAAATAATATGAGGGGCTAAGGCCATATGACGACTTCGATCAAGCACACAATGAGAACGGTTCTTGCCAGCGGAACAGCGCTCGCCTTACTGCCGTTCGCAAGCACATTTGCCTTGGCACAGGATACAAATTCAACAATCAAACTGGATACAGTTACCGTGCAGACGGGAGCTGGAGATCCATCTGCGGGAACCGCACCTGTAGATGGGTTCGTTCCACAAGCGACAAGAACTGGCTCGAAAGACAGTGTTGCAATTGAAAAAATCCCGCAATCTGTTTCGGTCGTTGGACGTGATCAGATTTATGCCATTGGTGCGCAAAAGCTTGACGATGCGCTGCGCTACACACCCGGCGTTCTTGGACAGCCATTTGGCGTCGATAACGACACCGACTGGCTTTACATTCGTGGTTTTGAAGCCACGCAATACGGTACTTATCTCAATGGATTGCAGAATTTCAGCTATGGATTTGGCGGCTTCCTGATCGATAGCTTCGACATTGAACGCATCGATGTTCTGCGTGGTGCATCCTCCGCACTCTATGGTGGCTCCAATCCGGGCGGCATCGTCAACTACATCAGCAAACGCCCTAACGGTGAGCGCATTCGCTATCTGGAAACGGGCATTAATAGCTATGGCAATGGTTATGTCGGTTTTGACATTGGCGATAAGGCGACAGAAACAGTCAATTATCGCATCAACGGCAAGATCCAAGGAGGTGACAACTATACCGATTACTCCAAGGAGTTTCGTGGCGTTATTTCACCAAGCATCGAATATAAACCCGACGAAGCGACGCGCCTCACAATCCTGGCAAATTATACGCATCTCGATCTCACGCATGATGGCGGTGGCTTCTTGCCTTATTACGGCACCGTCGTTCCAACCGAATTTGGCAAGATCTCGCGTAAAACAAATCTGACTGAACCAGGCATCGACGATTACAAGCGCGAACAGGTTCAAATCGGCTACGAGTTTGAACACCAGTTCGACAATGACTGGATCGTTCGTCAGAATGTCCGTTATGGAATGGCGCATGTAAAAGAGCATAGCCTCTATGCTTATGGCTACGATGCATTCCTCCCGCAGCCTGCTCCGGGCAATCCTTATGTTTCGCGTATCAACTTTAAGCACGATACGACGATCAACACATTTCAGGCTGATAACCAGCTTGAAGGCGTAGTGACAACAGGTGCCCTCACCCATAACCTGCTGTTTGGTGCTGAGTACCGTTATTTCCGTATCGACCAGATGCAGCAGTCTGGTGAAGGAACGACGATTAACCCATATGATCCTATATATGGCGCTCCTCAAGTACCAATGCGCGATCCTTATATCGATCAAAAACTCAATCGCCATCAGCTCGGCGTCTATGCGCAAGATCGCGTAGAATTCGGTGATGGCTGGATTGTTACCATGAACGGTCGCTACGATTATGTCTGGACAGACGCAACAGGCCTTCCTTCTTATGAGTATAATACCGGTCGACTGTCCGGGCGCGCAGGCGTGG
>Ga0308165_1001745_pt1 | contig 28972 bp, 25 predicted proteins | sample PhyWR2_FD_201032 | JGI IMG/M metagenome (GOLD analysis project Ga0308165, IMG submission 201032) | Phyllosphere microbial communities from UC Gill Tract Community Farm, Albany, California, United States - DLSLW.R2 | ecosystem: Host-associated > Plants > Phyllosphere > Unclassified | place: USA... | reverse complement strand
GGGTGACCCGAAGAACGCCTACGATACCTATCTGGAGCAGCTGGAAGCCGACGCCAAGGCGGCGGTGGACAAGGCCGTGGAGCTGGGCGTGGTCGACCGCAACCGCATCGGCGTGACCGGCCACAGCCATGGTGGCCTGATGACCGCCAACCTGATCGCCCACACCAACCTGTTCAAGGCCGGCGTGGCGACCAGTGGCTCGTACAACAAGACCTTCACCCCGTTTGGCTTCCAGAACGAGCGACGTTCGGTATGGCAGGCGCAGGATGTATACCTGAAGGCATCGCCGTTCTTCTACGCCGACAAGATCAAATTGCCGCTGCTGCTGGTCCACGGCGAGGATGACGCCAACCCGGGCACCGAGCCGTTCCAGTCGCGCAAGCTGTATCAGGCGATCCGCGGCAATGGTGGTACCACCCGTCTGGTGATGCTGCCCAACGAGCCGCACTGGTACACCGCGCTGGAATCGAACGAGCAGCTGGTGTCGGAAATGCTGAATTGGTTCGACACCTACGTGAAGAACGCGAAGTAATCCGGCAAGGCCGCCCTCCGGGGCGGCCTTTCTGTTTCAGGCGTCCAGTAGCACCGAGCCATGCCCGGTTGTTATGCACGAAGGCTGCATGTGCCTCAGAATCTGCTTTCCAAGGAGTGTCATGAAGGCCAGGTTTCTCGTCGTCGTAGCCCTGTATCCGGCCGCTATGGCTGCTGCAGCCGATGGGCCCATGCGCATCGATGTGGCCTACGACTGGTCCGGTTGGGGAGGTGTTTCGGAGCACTGGCTTATCGAGCGCGATGTACGTGGAATCTCCACGCGTGTTCGTGTCACAGATTCGGCGGGAAGCCAGGAATTGCCCAAGCAGATATTGCCGGCTGCGGCGGTCGAAGCGTTCGAAGCGGCTATTGATGCTGCCCCGCTGTCCAAGGAGGCCACGATCAGCCTGATTGCCGGCCACCTCGATCGCGCCGAGATGCTGGAGTTGGATCCGAAACTGACTTCAATGCCTCCGGCATCGTGCACCTTCGCCGATCAGCAGGCGTGGGCCCGTCGGACATTGACTGTCCAGGGGCTGCACCAGCGGGTGCAGCAGCACTTCAGGGGGGACGGGGTGGCGTGGACTGACGATTATCCGGTGATGTCGGTAACGGTAAAGCGCCAGGGCAAGCCTGACGTAGTGTTTCTGTCGAGATCGCAGAAGGCCTTGATGTTGCCATGGAAGCAGCTGTCCAGTGGGCAGGTGAATCAGCGATCACTGTCGCTCGCGCCAGATCAGTGGCGCCCCGCGCTGAGTGACGCGTTGACCCGGTTGCTGCCAGAGGGGGAGGCAACACGTGCCCGCTTCAAAAGCACCTGGCTGCAGCATCGCTTGAAACAGGAGCTTGAGCTGGAGGCATTGAAGTGCACGACCGGGCCATGAACAGGGGGGCTGCGACTGCACAGCCGGGCCAGGTATCCCCCTGTGGGTGTTGCGTAACCATCTGTGATGCAGGCATGGATCGGCCACAAAGCTGCGGTACGCTGCGCATCTGATGTCCGCTACGGGATCGCTCCATGAAGGCCTTCATCCTCGCCGTATCGCTGTCGATTTCCGTTGTCCCGGGCCTTGCATCCGCCCAGCCACTGCCGGCCGAGCTGGCGGCGTTGGGCATCACTGCCGGCATGCCCTACAGCAAGGCCAAGCGCCTGCTTGATGCCGCAGGATGGCAGGCCAGCCCGCCAAGCGATGCACCTGAAGTATTGGACGGTTTCCCGGAAGTGGGTTGCCAGAAGGGCGGCAACAACTGCAGCAGCACCTTCGTCAAGGATGGGCAGCAGGTCGCTCTGCAGGTGGGAACCACGCTGGCGGGCCAACCCTTCGTGCAGGGCGGCCGCTGAGCACGACGGGCACTCAGCCCAGCGGCAGGTTCTCCAGCGCACGCGACATCCGGTCATGCAGGTCGCGCACGCGTTCGGCCTTGGCATGCACGCGGCGCTCATCGCCGAAGCTGCGGACATAGGCGCATGCAGCGAAGCCGGCGCTTTCCCTTTCGTACTCGGCGACCCACGCCAGGCGGTCGGGGTTGCTGGCCTGCTCGGCCGACCAGGCCGCCACCGGCGGACGGATGTGCGCGATGATGCCAAGCCGCCATGGTTTGGGTGTCAGCCGCGCACGGAAGCAATGCTGCAGCGTGCACATGCGTGCATACAACGTGTCGGTGCCCAATGCCTTGAAGAAGGCATGCACCTGCGCATCCTGTGGTTCGAACGTGGCATGCATCGCCAGTATGCGCAGCCCGGCCGGGGTGCGGTAAGCGCGCAGGTGCCAGTCGGGGTGGTGCTCGACGAATGCCTGCACGCGCTGCAGTGCGATGCCCTCGACGCCGCCGGACCGGGCCAGCCGTCGATTGCGCCGCCCCGACAGGATCTGGTTGACCACCACCATGGCAATGCCGCCGGCCGCCAGGCCGATGTTGAAGTTGCCCAGCGCACCGCCGATCAGCGCACCGGCCGCCAGCAGCCCCAGCGCACCGAGCAACGGCAATGCGCAGCCTGACGGAGTAGACACGTGGTCGATATCCGCAAACAGCACGTCCGGGGTGTTCAGGCACAACGCGCCGTAGCTGTTGCGGGTAACGATGACGTCATCGCTGCGCTGCACGATCTGCTCGCGGATCGGGATGCCTTCCACGCCGTAGTTGCTTCGTCGCTCGCGACGCGGCACGGCCTGGCCGCTGAGGATGGCATCGAGCGCTTCGCGCGCACGTGCATCGGCATGGGCCTGCGCGGCATCCTGGTCGTCGTCGGACCAGCCGAACCGGCGTACCACCACCGGGCGTCCCTTGTACCTGTCCTGCAGGCGGGCTTCGGCCCAGTACGCTGGAACGATCATCATCCTGGATTCCCCTCGCTTCCCTGGCAGCCGGTCGGCACGAGTCTGGCACAGCCGCAGCGTGCGTTGCACGATACGGCAGCGCATGCGCCGACTCGGTGGTAGATTGCGCGCTTCGCGTGCACTCCACCAAGGACGGAGCCATGTTCGTGTCATTGCGCTGCCTGCTTGCCTTGGCCCTCGGCGGGGCGATCGGCACTGCCCAGGCGGCCGCGCCGGGACCGGAAATCCTGACCGCCGATGCCACCCGTTTCTACGCGCTGTACGAGGCCGCTGGCGGCAAGCCCAGTGTGGCCCAGCTTGAGCAGTACCTGGCACAGGGCACGCCGAGCCTGACCCAGTTCGCCAAGCTGCGCCGGGTGACTGCCCAGCGCATGGCCGAAGCGATGGCGCGCGACCCTGCGCTGTACGCCAATGGACGGGCCTGCCTGGCGGAGTTGCCGGCAGTGCGGCAGCGACTGGTGCAGGTGTTCGCCAATCTGCAGGCGATCTATCCGCAGGCGAAGTTTCCGCCGGTGGCGATTGTGGTGGGGCGCGGCAAGCCGGTGGGCATGACGTACCCCGATGGCGTGGTGATCGGCCTGGAAGCGCTGTGCGCGGCCGATTTCATGAACGCCAACGCGCAGGACCGCTTCGTGCACGTGATCGCGCATGAGTATGTGCATATCCAGCAGACCGGCGTGAGCGAGTACGAAGCAGGCGACCCGCGGGCGACGGTGCTGCGCGAGTCGCTGGGCGAGGGGATCGCCGAGTTCATCGCCGAGCTGATTTCCGGCAACGTTGGCAATGGCCGGCATGCCGGCTGGACACGGGGCAGGGAAGTGCATATCGAAAGCGCCTTCGCGCTGGACGTGGACAGCACCGACCTGACGCCCTGGCTGTACAACTACACGCCGGGTTCGCAGGAGCCCTACGATTTGGGTTACTGGGTGGGCTACCGCATCGCCAAGGCGTATTACCTGCAGGCCGGCAACAAGCGCGATGCCGTGCGCGCGCTGATCCAGCAGGACAATCCGAAGGCGATCCTGCAGGCCAGCGGCTGGACGCCAGGCATGTGGATGCCGGCGAAGGTGACGGGTGTGGCGGCAAGGGCGGCTGCATCGGCCAAGTGAGCATTGGCAGGCCGCGCTAGACTGCCCAGGTCGACAACGGAGGATGCTCATGCGCAGGAGGACTTCACTGGCCTGGCTGCTGGCCGGATCGCTCATGGCGGGGCTGGCCACGCCAGTGTTGGTGCAGGCGGCCAGCAGCCCATTGCTGACCAAGCCAGTGGAGCAGGTGCAGCCAGACGAAGTGCGCTTCATGCAGCAGCGTCTGTCCGATTGGCCGCAGCTGCAGAAGTACCGCGCAGCCAATGCTGCTTTGCCCGCGCCACGGGCCGGCCAGTCACGCGTGGTGTTCTTCGGCGATTCGATCACCGAAGGTTGGGGCAAGGAAGGCAGCAGCACGTTCTTCCCCGGCAAGGGTTACCTCAATCGCGGCATCAGCGGGCAGACCACCGCACAGATGCTGGTGCGCTTTTCGCAGGATGTGCTGGCGCTGCGCCCGACTGTGGTGGTGATCCTGGCCGGCACCAATGACATCGCCGGCAACACCGGCCCGTCCACGCAGGCGATGATCGAGGACAACCTGCAGGCCATGCTGGATCTGGCCAACGCGCATGGCATTGCGGTGGTGCTGGCGTCGGTGTTGCCGGTCAGCGAGTACCCGTGGATGCCGGGGATGGAACCTGCCTCCAAGGTGCGTGCATTGAATGCTGCGTTGAAGCGCCAGGCCGATGCGCGGCGGCTGGTTTATCTGGACTACTACACGCCGATGGCCAACCGTGCCGGCGGACTGGATGCGCAGTTGGCAACCGATGGCGTGCATCCGACGGCAAAAGGGTATGTGCTGATGGCGCCACTGGCCGAAGCGGCGATCAAGCGCGCGCAGGCGAACGCGCCCAAGCGCTGAAATTGGGGTAGTGCCGGCCGCTGGCCGGCAACACCCTTAACGCCCGGTCGGTACACCGTGGGCGTCGCACACAGATCACCGTCGTGACCCCCATGATGGTGGAGGCGTCTGCGCCCTGAGGTGCGCGTCACGGGTCAATCATGGTCCTGTTTCAGCGCGGCATCGGCAGCCAGCAGTGCCTCGGCTGCCGCGCTCAGGGGCGGCGAGGGCGGAGCAACCACGCCGATCGATTCCATCATCTGTGGCATGCCGACGAACTGACGTGCGCGGCGGTCGTAGATGCCGGTGATCAGCAGTGCACGCGTGGCGGTTTTCTGCTCCGGGCCGATCAGTACGCGCTGCTCCATGATGCCGCGTGTGCCGACCCAGCCGACCAGTCGCGTTTCCAGGGTGAAGCGCTGGAACGGCTTCAGCTCGCGCCGGAACTGGATGGTGCCGGCGCCAACAATCGGCGCCCACTTCTCACGCAGCGCCACCTTGCCCAGGCCCATGCGCAGGATCAGGTCCAGCCGGCCCAGGTCGAAGATGTTCCAGTAGCGGCCGTTGGTCATGTGCAGGTTGCTGTCCAGGTCGTTGGGCAGCACCCGGAACTGCAGGCGGGAGACGCCGAATGGGGCCTCCAGCTTCGGCCGGAACAGGCTGCACAGCAGCAGGTGGAGCAGGCGGAACCAGAGATTCATGGTTATGACGACTGTTATAGAGCGGTCGATACGCTAGTCTATGACGACTGTCTTAGCAAGGAGCCGGCCGTGAGCCCGCGATCATCCGATGCCCCCCAGCGTGTGATCGATGCCGCAGCGCAGATGCTCGCGCGTGTGGGCCTCAACGCGACCAGCATCCGCGAGGTGACCAAACTGGCTGATGCGCCGCTGGGGTCCACGTATCACCACTTCCCGGGCGGCAAGCAGGAATTGTTGGCACGGGCCACCACGATGGCCGGCGACAAGGTGGAGGCGCTGCTGATCGAACTGCTGAAGGGCGGTGCAGTGCACGGGTTGCAGCAGTTCCTGGCACTGTGGCGCGAGCGCCTGATGCGCACGGGCTTTCGCGCGGGCTGCCCAGTGCTGGCGGCGGCCGTCGAAGAGCCGGTGGAGGCCATGCCGAGCCAGCCGCGTGCGGCAGCCGCCGAAGTATTCGTGCGCTGGCAAGGACATCTGGCTGAAGCGTTCGTTGCCGACGGCCACGAACCGGCGGCGGCGAATGGGCTGGCCAGCCTGGTGATCGCCAGCGTGGAAGGGGCGGTGGCGATGAGTCGTGCACTGCAGGACATCACCCCGTTCGACCAGGTGGCTGCGCAGTTGCTGCAGGCGGCTGCACCGCCTGCCTGAGCGGCGCGCGGCGGTTGACGTGGATACTGCCAGGCACGCAGCGGTAGGCAGCTGTAAACGCGCCGCCACGGCAGGGTAGAATCCGGCCAGCGCAGCCCGCGCGTGCCTGGCAAGGATGTCTGCATGCTGCACCACCTCTCGTTGGGGGTCCGCGATCTCGAGCGTGCCGGTCGCTTTTACGATGCCGTTCTTGCAGCACTCGGTTACCGCCGCGTTTTCGAAGACGACACCGCGATCGGCTATGGCCTGGTCGATGATGAAGACCTGTTGTGCCTGAAGCTGCGCGAGGGTGCGTGCGCACCGGGGCCCGGCTTCCATCTGGCGCTGGCGGCAACCACGCGAGACGACGTTGATCGGTTCCATGAGGCGGCCTTGGCAACCGGAGGCCAGGACAACGGACCTGCCGGTCTGCGCCCGGACTACGGCGAGCGCTACTACGCTGCGTTCGTGATCGATCCAGATGGCCATCGCATCGAGGCGGTGACCAGGGCGGCTCCGGATGCGGTCAGCCTGATGCAGGTATTGAAGGCGTTGTAACAGGATCTGCCACGACGTTTAATATCAATCACACGCAAGGAGAAGCGCATGGATGTCGCTGCACGCAGGAACAGGAAGTTCGTTCGTTGGCTGATGGTGGCGATGTTCGCCCTGTTGATGCCCTTCGCGGTGCTGGCCCAGTCCGGGCCTACGGCCACCCCGCCCACAACAGATGCGGCCGCCGAAGAAGCCCAGTGCCGCGCCTGCACTTATGAACGCATCGGGCACAAGGTCGACATCGGCCTGGTGGCCTTGGTCTCGCTGCTGTTGGTCGGCCTGCTGGTGGCCATTTCCCGCGAATGGGGGACGACCTCGCAGCGCTGGACCTGCCGCACGATGGCCCTGCTGCTGGTGGGCATCGGGGTGGCCCTGCTGTGGTGGGCGGGCAGCATCATCTACCTGGGCTACAACCCGTGGCAGGAGGATGCGGCTCCGCTGGATGCCGCGCTGGCCTCCACCCTGCTCAGCACGTCGCCGAAGTGGCTTGCAGGGCTGTTGATGATTGGCTTTGCGCCCACGGTGTGGCGGCGCAGCGAGCGCCTGCCGTCCTGGCGCATTGCATGATCTATAGGGCGCCGGGCGATGCCCGGCGCTCCCCTTGTGATTCAGTCGAAGCGCCAGCGCACGCCTGCATACACGCCGCGGCCTTCACCGGGCGTTGAGCGCGCCACGTCCTTGCCGGCATCGTTGTAACCGGGGGTGACGGTGGCGGCGTAATGGCGGTCAGCGATGTTGCGCATCTCCGCCCACAGCTGCCAGCGGCCGCCCGGCGCGTCGTAACCGATGCGGCTACCGAAGATGACGTGGCTGTCCGCCCAATAGCTGTTGGCGTAGTCCACCGCGATGCGCGAGGCGTACTCGGTGTTCAGTGCGGCGTACAGGCCCGAGGCGTGGTCGAAGCGCAGTTCGGCCTGATAGGCGTGGCGCGGCAGGCCGGGCAGGCGGTTGCTACCGAAACGCGCATCGTGGCGATAGCGGAAATCGCTGAAGGTGTACGCCTGGCGCAACGACAGACGGCCCGGTGCGGCATGCCACAAGGTACTGTCCAGCCCGGCCTCGACGCCTCGGTGCACGGTGGGGCTGGCGTTGTTCTCGGCGATGAACAGGTTCGGGACCGGCTGCAGTTCCACACTCAGCAGTTCGTGGTTCACGTGCGCGTAGTAGCCGGTCAGTTCCCAGCGGCCCAGGGCCGCTTCACCGCGTGCGCCCAGTTCCAGCGTGGTGGCGGTCTGGTTCTGCATCGGCACCGGCGCGCGCTGGCGGCCGGTGGACGGACCATTGCCCGCGCCGAAGTACTGGTTCGAGCCCCAGATCATCGACCACGGATGTGGCGCTTCCACCGAGCGGCTGAGGTTGCCGAACCACTGCGTCTGCGGCGTCTGCTGCCAGGTGAAGCCCAACCGCGGCGCGTAATCCCAGTCGTGGTCGCGCAGGCGGCCGCCGCTGCTCGGCCAGGTGACCTGCACATTGCGGCGGGTGTTGATCAGTGCAAAACCGGTCTGTACGCGCAGGCGTTCATTCACGGCCAGGTTGTTGCCGATGTGCAGCGTGCTGTCGGTGCCGTGGTGGCGGAAGTCGCGCGTGCGGGTGCGGGCGGCATAACCGTTGCTGGCAAAGCGCAGCGACTCGCGAACATCGGCATCCAGGTCGTGGGTGACGCGCAGGCCGATGGTGGTCTCGCTGTCCAGGCCGAACAGCGTATGCCGGCGACGGTAGTCCAGCGTGGCATTGAGATTGGCGTAGTCCAGCTGCTGGCGGTACAGGCTCTCGTTCAAGTCCATCGGGTATTTGTGATAGACCAGCCCGGCCTGCAGCGAGGAATCCTCGTCGATCTGCAGGGAGGTGAGATTGCCCACCCAGGTGCTGCCCGGCTGCGGACGGCGCGCATCGATGGCCAGGTTGGCCGCGTTCGACGCGCGCGGATCATTGCGGATCTGCTCGCGGGTCAGGCGCCCAGGTGTTTCGTGATTGGTTTCGCGGTAGCGCACGAAGAAGCGCGTCTGCAGATCGGGGGTGATCTGCCAGCCGATGTTGGCCATCGCGCCCTTGCCATCGCCAGATGCATGGCGCTGGTAACCATCGAACTCGGTATCGGTGTAGGCCAGGAAGTAATCGGCGTCGCCACTGACGCCGCCCCAGCTCAGGCCGCGCTTCTGGTAGCCGCGGCTGCCGGCTTCGTAGTGCAGCTGCACGCCCGCCGAGTCGCGACCGCTGCGGCTGATGTAGTCGATGGCTCCGCCCAGTGCCAGCGCGCCGCGTTCGAAGCCGTTGGCACCGCGCAGCACTTCCACGCGTGACAGCCACAACGGTTCCAGCAGTTCGTAAGGCGTGCCGCCGGTGCCGGTCAGTGGAAGGCCGTCGATCGACACCGCGATGCCGGAAGCATGTGCACCCGGGCCGCGGTTGATGCCCGAGCCGCGGATCGACACCTTGGTGCCTTCGTTGCCCGGTGACTGCGCGCTGATGCCGGGCTGGTAGGCCAATACGTCGGCGCTGCTGGACAGGCGGCTGTCCGCCTTGGCCACGTCGATCACGTTGCTGGCGCCCGGCACGCGCTTCAGCGCCTCGCGGGCCTGCGCGCTGGCATCGGCAGCAGCGGTGACCTGCACCGCATCCAGCGTGGTGGCCTGCGGGGCGGCGTGGGCCGTGGTGGAAAGGCCAAGCAGGATGGCCAGCGACAGCAGGGAGGGGGCGGGGCGATACGGCAGGAAGGGCATGCGGACAGTCTGTAAACCAAAAACAGGCGCGCAAGTTAACAGCTCGGGTGCCGCACGTCACCCCCGGCAGGCTGGGAACCGGCTACATCCCATGAACAACTCGCCCGTACTCCGGTTCTTGCGCTCAACCAACGGCGCAGCGCACTTCCGGCAGGTTGCGGTAGTTGCGGCTTGCGTGGGCGGTGCCAGGGTTGGCTCCAGCCGTTCCAAGGGTTCGGTGCTCGGCCGAGTCTGCACTTCGCGGATCATCCGCAGTAGCTCGGCGCCGGGCACCAGTGTGACGGGTTTGCCCGCCACGAAGGCCTGGGCATCACGGCTGAAGTTGCCCGAGCTGACAACCATCACCGCGTCCGCCTTGTGGTGCGCGAGCAGCCCGTACATCTCGCGCACGACCGCTACGCCCACCTGCTGCCGTCGCCATTGTTTGCATTGCACCAGCGTGCGCTTGCCGTTGCGTCGCAGGATCAGGTCGATGCCACCGTCAGCGCCGCCCAGTCCGGTTTCTTCGACTGCATGGCCTTGGCGCCGGAAGGCTTCGCCGACAAGAAGCTCGAAGTTGCGCCAGCCTGTCGTGGCCAGGCTTTCCAACCCGGTTCGGGTATCCAGCAGTCGGCGTCGCTGATAAGTACCAGCCAAGGAAAGCAAGGCGGCAAGCATGCAGATCGCCAACCAGGCCCAGGCAAATACCGGTTGGGCAAGAACCTGAAGGAGGATGTCGCCAGTGGGGGCGGTGACAGGTTGGTGCCACGCCGGTAGCAGCCAGCGCAGAGTGGCGAAGCCGATCCCGCCCGCCGCCGCGTTGATGTACCACGGCCATGTGGCCATGACATCCAGAAGACTGTTGCGCCTGCGTCCCATGCATTCTTCTCCGACGTGCTCGGCATCGTTCAGTCGAGCCTTCCGATTGGTTTTCCGGTTTGCCCAACAGCAAACTCCAGTAGAAGAAATTCGACGCTACAAAGAGGATTTCACCAGTGCTTTCGATTTTGCGTATAGCGTTTTGGCCATCCCAGCGTTACCGAGCGCTGCATGGCATTCGGCGAGACTGTCCCAGGCATTGGCCGAGGTGGGATACAGGGCCGTGTTGAGGGTGAAGACCTTCAGCGCGGGCCGGTTGCCCAGATTGTTGCGGATCGCGTAGCCGGTTGCATTGATGGCCTGCTCCAGTTCGTTGGATGCAATGCCACTGCTTTCGCTCAGCCACGCACGAAGGCCACGTTCACTGCTGCTGTCGCCGATCAAGGCGTAGTCGATCAAACGTTCGGACAGTGCTGCATGCGGAAACTCGCCTGGCGCAGCCACTGCCATCGTGCTTTCCACCAGCGTGCTCGACCACACATTGCGTGCGCTCCCATTGGTCAGGTACACGAACACCCAGTAGCCGCTTGCCAGCGTGCCTTTGTACGCGAGCCGTGCACGCACGCGGGTGCCACCATCGTGGCCGACCTGCGTGTAGCCATCACTGCGGGTCGTATCCCAGCCGGTGGAGAAGAAGTTGCTGCCACCGCCGGTCAATGTCTGTGGCTGCCACAGCGCTTCCAGCGTGGCAGTGCGCACCAGCTTGCCGGTCGCCAGCGCCTGCAGGAAACGGTTCATGTCGCCCACGGTTGTCTGCAGGTCGGCATGGCCCCAGCCATAGTTCGGCCAGGGGTCTTCGTTCGCTGGCTGCAGCTGCCCGTCCTTGCCGATGTATGGCACTGCCGCGCGCTGCGCCGGCACGCTGGCTGCGCCCCACGAGGTGCTGGTCATCTCCAGCGGCTGCAGGATGCGTTCGCGTGCGATGACCGGATAGGGCTTGCGGTAGTGCGCCTCCAGCAACGCGGTCAGCACCAGGTAGTTGGCCTGCGTGTACTGCACGCGGCTGCCGGTTCTGAACTGCAGCGGCGCCGAACCGGCCACCTTCAACGCAGCAGCAGAATCGGGTGCTACGCCCGGGTAGCCTTTGCTCACCCAGCGGTTGTCCACGCGGTCGTAGTATTCGCCGATGCCAGAGCTGTGGTTGAGGAAGTCACGCACGTGGATGGCCTGCCATGCGGGCGGCAGGTCCGGCACATAACGACTGGCGGGGGCATCCAGATCCACCTTGCCCTGGTCCACCAGCTGCATCACCAGCGTGCTGGTCAGCAGCTTGGCCATCGACTGAGCAGCGAAGATGGTATCGACGGTGGCGGGCGCGTGGGTGGCCGGATCCCGCTCACCGCTGGCGCCCTCGTACAGCACGTTGCCGTTGTGTGCGACCAGTACGGCCTGGCCGGCAATGCCGTAGCGTTCGCGGTTGATCTGCAGCTGGCTGTTGAGCTGGGAAGCAAGATCTGGCGGAACATCCCGCGCCGAAGCGAACGGGGTGGCAAACAGGGCGCAGAGCAATGCAGCAGCGAGGGTGCGGTACATCGCGGTGATCCGTCAGCGGCGATGGCGCATCTTGGTCACGGCAGGGGATAGGGTCAAGCCAGGAGGGCTGTGCCGACCAAGGTCGGCATCCACCAGAGCGAATTGTCATCAGGAAGAGCCGGCCAGCGGCCGGCACTACCCGGGTGCTGGGTCAGCCGAGGATTCCCGGCAGATCCAGTCCCTTTTCCTTCGCGCAGTCGATCGCGATTTCATAGCCCGCATCAGCATGGCGCATCACGCCGGTGGCCGGGTCGTTCCACAGCACGCGACCGATGCGCTTGGCCGCCGCCTCGGTGCCGTCGCAGACGATCACCATGCCGGCGTGCTGCGAGAAGCCCATGCCGACGCCACCACCGTGATGCAGCGAGACCCAGGTCGCGCCACTGGCGGTGTTGAGCAGAGCGTTCAGCAGCGGCCAGTCAGAGACAGCATCGGAACCATCGGCCATCGCTTCGGTTTCGCGGTTCGGCGAGGCCACGCTGCCACTGTCCAGATGGTCGCGACCGATCACCACTGGCGCCTTCAGTTCACCGTTGGCCACCATCTCGTTGAAGGCCAGGCCCAGTCGATCACGATCGCCCAGTCCGACCCAGCAGATGCGCGCCGGCAGGCCCTGGAACTTGATCTTCTCGGCGGCCATGTCCAGCCAGCGGTGCAGGTGCGGGTTGTCCGGAATCAGCTCCTTCACCTTGGCATCGGTTTTGGCGATGTCTTCCGGGTCGCCGCTCAGCGCCGCCCAACGGAACGGGCCGATGCCACGGCAGAACAGCGGCCGGATGTAGGCCGGCACGAAACCCGGGAAATCGAACGCATCCTCGACGCCTTCTTCCAGCGCCATCTGCCGCAGGTTGTTGCCGTAGTCCACGGTCGGCACGCCCAGCGCGTGGAAGCCGAGCATGGCGCGGATATGGTTGGCCATCGACGCGCGCGCGGCTTTTTCCACGTCCTTCGGCGCACTCACACGCTTCTCATCCCACTGCTCGACCGTCCAGCCCTGCGGCAGGTAGCCGTTGACCGGGTCGTGGGCGGAGGTCTGGTCGGTCAGCAGGTCCGGCTTCACGCCGCGGATCAGCAGTTCGTCCAGCACGTCGGCAACGTTGCCGAGCAGACCCACCGACAGCGGCTTTTTGGCGGTGCACGATGCTTCGATCAGGCGCAGGGCCTCGTCCAGATCGTCGGTCCAGGTATCCAGGTAGCCGGTGCGCAGGCGCATCTCGATGCTGCTCTTGCGGCATTCCACCGCCAGGCAGGAGGCGCCGGCCATCACCGCAGCCAGTGGCTGCGCACCACCCATGCCGCCCAGCCCGCCGGTGAACAGCCACTTGCCGGCCAGGCTGCCGTTGTAGTGCTGACGGCCCATTTCCACGAATGTCTCGTAGGTGCCCTGCACGATGCCCTGCGCGCCGATGTAGATCCAGCTGCCGGCGGTCATCTGGCCATACATCGCCAGGCCTTTCTTATCCAGCTCGTTGAAGTGATCCCAGTTGGCCCAGCGCGGCACCAGGTTGGAGTTGGCGATCAGCACGCGCGGTGCATCGGCATGGGTGCGGAACACGCCCACCGGCTTGCCCGACTGCACCAGCAGGGTCTGGTCGTCGTCCAGGCGCTTGAGGGTTTCGACGATGGCGTCGAAGCTCTCCCAATCGCGTGCGGCACGGCCGATGCCGCCGTAGACCACCAGCTCCTGCGGCCGCTCGGCCACGTCCGGGTGCAGGTTGTTCATCAGCATGCGCAGCGGCGCTTCGGTGAGCCAGCTCTTGGCGGTGAGCGTGGTGCCGGTCGGTGCGGCAATGGTGCGGGACGGGTCGTTGCGGGTCATTCGTAGCGAATTCAAGGCAGGCGTTGAGCACCTGCGCCAGGGTGTGGCGCAGCGGTGCGGCGTGATCGGGGTCGAGTGGGGTGGGCCAGCTGTGCTCGTCCACCTGGTCCGGTGGCGGCTCGTGCATGTAGCCGCGGCAGGCCAGTTCCATCTGCAGGCTGTGCACACCACCGGCAATGCTGCTGTAGTGGCGGGTGATCCAGCCGCCCTTGAAGCGGCCGTTGCGCACCTGGCTCATGCCGCTGAGCGCCAGCAGGTTCTCCACCACATCGCTCAGTGCGTTGTCGCAGGAGGTGTCCGGTGCACCGGACGGCCCGGCGGTGCCGAGATTGAACTGCGGCAACTCGCCATCGAACAGGTGCGGGATGTGCGAACGGATCGAATGCGCGTCGTACACCACCACGGTGCCGTGGCGTGCACGCAGGCGTGCGATCTGCGTGGCCAGTACGTTGTGGTACGGCGCGAAATACGTGTCGCGGCGCCGGGCAATCTCAGCGTCGTCCGGCTCGCGGCCGGCGTGGTACAGCGGCTGGTTGTCGAAGGTGGTCAGCGGGCACAGGCCGGTGGTGTTTTGCCCCGGGTACAGCGACACGCCGCTGGGGTCGCGGTTGAGGTCGATCACCGAACGCGAGATTGCCGAGCGCACGGTGGTCGCGCCCATGCCGCGTGCGAAGTCGTACAGCTCATGCACCCACCAGTCGGCATCGCGGCGCGCCAGCCATGGTGAGTGGAAATCGCCGATCAGGTCATGCGGCAGCTCGCTGCCGGTGTGCGGGAAGCTGACGATCAGCGGCGCATCACCTTCGTGCACGGTCAGCCATTCGGGATGGCCGTTCATGCCTGCGGTTCCACCGTGGGCAACAGCTCGGCCAAGCCCTTGGCCAACGCGCCGCTGCGGACCAGATCGGTTGCGATCACCATGTCCGGGTGGAAATAGCGATCGTCCTGCAGCGTCGGCACCTGTGCACGCAGCGTGGCGCGCACGTTTTCCAGTGCCTTGCTGGAGCGCAGCGGCGCATGGAAGTCGCAGCCCTGCGCAGCGGCCAGCAGCTCGATGCCGACCACGTTGGCCGCGTTCTCAGCCATCTGCATCAGCCGGCGTGCACCGTGCGCGGCCATCGACACGTGGTCTTCCTGATTGGCCGAGGTGGGAATCGAATCGACGCTGGCGGGGTAGGCGCGCTGCTTGTTTTCCGAGACCAGCGCAGCGGCGGTTACCTGCGGAATCATGAAGCCGGAATTCAACCCGGGACGCGGGGTCAGGAAGGCCGGCAGGCCGGACAGCGCCGGGTCCACCAGCATCGCCAGGCGGCGCTCGCTGATCGAGCCGATTTCGCATACCGCCATCGCCAGCATGTCGGCGGCAAAGGCCACCGGCTCGGCGTGGAAGTTGCCGCCAGACAACGCCTCACCGGTATCGGTGAACACCAGCGGGTTGTCGGACACGCCGTTGGCTTCGATTTCCAGCGTGGTCGCGGCCTGGCGCAGGATGTCCAGCGCCGCGCCCATCACCTGTGGCTGGCAGCGCAGGCAGTACGGGTCCTGCACGCGCACGTCGTTGTCGCGGTGCGATTCGCGGATGCCCGAATCCTGCATCAGCGTGCGCAGGGTGGCGGCGGTGGCGATCTGCCCACGCTGGCCACGCAGCGCATGGATGCGCGGATCGAACGGCGTATCCGAGCCCTTGGCCGCTTCCACCGACAGTGCGCCGGTGACCAGTGCGGCCTGGAACACGGTTTCGATTTCAAACAGGCCGGCCAGTGCGTACGCGGTGGAGAACTGGGTTCCGTTGAGCAGAGCCAGGCCTTCCTTCGCCCCCAGCTCCACCGGCTGCAGGCCGGCGCGTGCCAGTGCGTCCACGGCGGGCAGGCGTTCATCGCCGACGAAGGCCTCGCCCACGCCGATCATCACGCTGGCCAGATGCGAGAGTGGTGCCAAATCGCCCGAGGCACCGACCGAGCCCTGCGCAGGCACCACCGGCAATACACCCTTCACCAGCATGGCTTCCAGCAGCAGCAGCGTTTCCTCGCGCACGCCGGAAGCACCCTGGGCCAGGCTGACCAGCTTCAACGCCATCATCAGCCGCACCACGTTGGCCGGCATCGGTTCGCCTACGCCAGCGGCGTGCGAAAGCACGATGTTCCGCTGCAGGGTGGCCAGATCCTCGCGCTCGATGCGCACGCTGGCCAGCTTGCCGAAACCGGTGTTGATGCCATACACCGGTGCGCCCTTGGCGACGATGGCGGCCACCGTTGCGGCACTGGCACGCACCGCCGGCAACGCGGCCGGGTCAAGCGACAGCGGCGCACCGCGATACGCCTGCCGCCACTGGGCGAGGGTGACATGGCCGGGGCGAAGAACCAGGGTGTTGCTCATGTGTTGCTCCAGGAGGCAGGCAGGTCGGGCTGTCCGCGCACCACGCGCGCGTGCAGCGGGTTGAATCCAATGCGATAGACCAGGTCGGCGGGGGCGTCGATGTCCCAGATCGCCAGGTCGCAGTCCATGCCGACGGCCAGGCGGCCGATGCGGTCGCCATGGCCCAGCGCACGCGCCGCTTCACGGGTGAAGCCGGCAATGCATTCGTCCACGGTCAGGCGGAACAGGGTGGCGCCCATGTTCATTGCCAGCAGCGGGCTGGTCAGCGGGGAGGTGCCGGGGTTGCTGTCGGTGGCCAGCGCCAGCGGCACGCCGGCCGCACGCAGTGCGGCAATCGGCGGCAGGGTGGTATCGCGGGTGAAGTAGAACGCGCCCGGCAGCAGCACGGCGACGGTACCGGCGGCGGCCATCGCGGCGATGCCGGCGTCGTCCAGGTGTTCGATATGGTCGGCCGACAGCGCACCGAAACCGGCCGCCAATTCGGCGCCATGCTGGTTGCTCAGTTGTTCGGCATGGATCTTGATCGCCAGCCCATGCGCACGCGCAGCGTCGAATACCTGGCGGGCCTGTGCCGGCGAGAACGCGATGTTCTCGCAGAAGATGTCCACGGCCTCGGCCAGGCCTTCTGCAGCGATGGCCGGGATCATCACCTCGCACACCTCATCGGTGTACTCCTGTGCTTCACGGCCTGGTGGCACCGCGTGCGCACCGAGGAAGGTCGGCACCACGTTCACCCGGCATTCTTCGCCCAGCGCGCGGGCCACCTGCAACTGCTTGCGCTCGTCGGGCAGGGTCAGGCCGTAGCCGGACTTGATCTCGATAGTGGTTACGCCTTCGGCGCGCATCGCCAGCAGGCGCGGCCGGCTCTCGCGTGCCAACTGCTCTGGCGAGGCAGCACGGGTGGCGCGCACCGTAGAGACGATACCGCCACCGGCACGGGCGATCTCGGCATAGCTCACGCCCTGCAGGCGCTGCTCGAATTCGTTGGCGCGGTTGCCGGCGTAGACCAGGTGGGTATGGCAGTCGATCAGGCCGGGCGAAATCCAGCGGCCTTCGCCATCGATGCGGGTGATCGGCTGCAGATGGGTATCGCTGCCGGCGGGGCCGACATGCACGATGCGGCCATCGGTGGCGGCCAGTACTCCATCACGCAGGACACCCAGGTCCTCGCCATCGAGGGTCATCAGGTGGACGTTGGACCAGAGGGTATCGACGTGCATGGCATCCACAACGCAGCTGTGCTTATATGTCTATACAATATAGGTGTCCAATTCGGGTTGTCCAGCCATGTCCGATTCGCGTCCCGTGCACTTCTTTCACGCCGCCCACGCCCTGCTGGCCGAGGGCTGGGCCGCCGACGTCCGCCTGCAGGTGCAGGACGGGCGCATTGCCGCGGTCACGCGTGGGCAGGCTGCGCAGCAGGGTGATACCCGCGTGGGCATCCTGGTGCCGGGCCTGCCGAACCTGCACAGCCACGCCTTCCAGCGCGGCATGGCCGGCCTGACCGAGATCGGTGGCGGCGACGGCGACAGTTTCTGGAGCTGGCGCGAACTGATGTATCGCTTCCTGGCCCATCTGCGCCCGGATGCAGTGCAGGCCATCGCCGCCCAGGCCTATATGGAAATGCTGGAAAGCGGCTTCACCCGCGTCGGCGAATTCCACTACCTGCACCATGATGCCGATGGCTACCCCTACGCCAATCGCGCCGAGATGAGCGTGCAGATCGCTGCTGCGGCCGGGCAGACCGGCATCGGCCTGACCCTGCTGCCGGTGTTCTATGCCCACGCCGATTTCGGTGGCGCGCCGCCGAATCCGGCACAGCGCCGCCTCATCCATGACGTCGAAGGGTTCGCGCAGCTGCTTGATGGCGCCCGCACCGCGCTGGCCACGCTGCCCGATGCGGTGCTCGGCATCGCCCCGCACAGCCTGCGTGCGGTGACGGGCGAGGAGCTGAGCGCGCTGCTGCCGCTGACCGACGGCCCGATCCACATCCATATTGCCGAGCAGGTGCGCGAGGTCGAGGCATGCCTGGCGTGGAGTGGCCGGCGCCCGGTGCAGTGGCTGTACGAGCATGCCCCGGTCGATGCGCGCTGGTGCCTGGTGCACGCCACCCACATCACCGACGACGAGCGCGCGCAGATGGTCGCCAGCAACGCCGTGGCCGGCTTGTGTCCGATCACCGAGGCGAATCTGGGCGACGGCCTGTTCCCGATGCAGGCCTTCGCGCGCGAGGGCGGGCGCTTCGGCGTGGGCTCCGATTCCAACGTGCTGATCGATGCCGCAGAAGAGCTGCGCCTGCTGGAATACGGCCAGCGCCTGACCCTGCGGGGTCGCAATGTGTTGGCCCTGGATGCCGGCCGTAGCACCGGGCGCTTCCTGTTTGAAGGGGCATTGCAGGGCGGTGCGCAGGCGCTGGGCGTGGCTGCCGGCCTGCAGGTGGGTGCCAGCGCAGACATGGTTGAACTGGATGCCGCGCACCCCGCGCTGCAGGCGCGACACGCTGACGCATGGCTTGACAGCTGGGTGTTCGCCGCACGTAATGGCGCGCTGCGATCGGTCTGGCGCCATGGCCGCCAGTGCGTGGCCGAGGGCCGCCACCTGCAGCGCGAGGCCATCACCAGCGCCTTCGCCGCTGCCCTGCGTGGCGTGCTGGGCTGATCGCCTCCCCCCATTGAGACCCCAGCACGTGAAGGCCAGCAAGTCCGCCACGCTCAACCAGCGCATCCGCAGTGACCTGGAAAGCCGCATCCTCAGCGGAGAGTGGGCGCCGGGCTTCCGCATTCCGTACGAGCACGAGCTGATGGAGCAGTATGGGTGCTCGCGGATGACGGTGAACAAGGTGCTGACCGCGCTGGCTGAGAGCGGCATGATCGAGCGCCGCCGCCGGGCAGGCTCCTTCGTGGCCCGGCAGCCACCGCACCTGGAGCAGGTGGCGCTGGAGATCCCCGACATCGCGATGGAGGTCGGATCGCGCGGACATCAGTACGGCTACCGGCTGCTGCAACGCGAACTGCGCCTGGCCGAGGCAGCCAATGCCGGCGAAGTGGAACTGGCCGGCAGCGAGCAGTTGCTGGCGATGCGCTGCCTGCATCTGGCCGATGGCCGGCCGCTGGCGCTGGAGCATCGCCTGATCAGCCCGGTCGGCGTGCCCGAGGTGCTGGAGGTGGATTTCAGTACCACCGCGCCGGGCAGCTGGCTGCTGCAGAACGTGTCGTGGACGCGCGCCCAGCACCGCATCAGCGCCTGGGGCGCCGACGCGTCCACCGCCAGGCTGCTGGAAGTGAAACCCGGTACCGCCTGCCTGGTGATCGAGCGCCTGACCTGGCGCGGCGAACAGCCGATCACCCGCGTGCGCCAGATGTTCCTGGGGGATGCCTGGGATCTGGTTGCCCGCTTCGCGCCAGGGGCGAGATAGGGGCGAAGACACGCTCGGCTTTTTCCCCGGCGCTTTCAGCCAAGCGGGATAAACCGCCGTGAGTAGATCCACGCCATGCGTGGATGGTGCCGAGCAGCCGAGTGAACTCGGCGTCATCACCCCTCAGCCCATCAATACGTCGCGCACTGCCGCCAGCGCACCGGCTCATCCACGCCGGGGCGGGCGTTGAGCTGCACGCGCACGTTGCGCAGGGCGGGGTAGCGCAGCACTTCCTGGCACACGCGTGGCCACACCGTTTCCAGTTCACCGGTGCGGTTGATGGCCAGCGTCTGCCGGGTCAGCCAGACACCGCTGGCGATGCCCGATTGCCCCGCCAGCGCGCGTGCCAGTTCGGCCTGGTAGCGGTCCAGCGTGGCAGCGTCCGGGTTGGGGTTGCTGCGCGCATCGCCAGCGTTCTGCGGCGCGGCTGCGGCGAGCATGGGGGCGGGCGCATTCGCGGCGCTGTCCGGTGCGGGGGGCGTCGGCACAGGACGTGCAGCCGGCGGCGCGACAGGTGCAACGGCCGGTGTCGGGATCGGGTTCGCCTGTTCGCGGCGCAGGCCCTGCAGGCCAAGCCCCACCAGCAGGCCCAGCGTCACTGACGCCAGTGCGGCGATGGCGATGCGGCGCAGCGCTTCATGGCGGGCGATCGCGCGCACGCGGGTGTCAACATCGGCCGGTAGGTAGGGCTGCAGCAGTGGCCACAGGCGTGGACCATCGATTACTTCCACTGCCTGCTTTTCCGCGGCGCCCAGGCCATCGCGTTCAACCCGGCCTTCGGTGATCAGCATGCCGCCCTTGGCGCCTGCCAGTCGCGCGGCAGCACCCAGTTCATTCACCGCAGCGGTGCCGATGCGATAGGCCAGGCCGTGCTTGCACGACACCCGCCAGGTGTTCGGGCCATCGCTGAGCAGGAAGTCGCTGCTCGGCTCGCGGCTTTCCTCGCTCGGATCCTGCAGTTCACGCAGGCCGCGCTGCTCGCGCAGCATGCGCTTGATCAACGTGGAAAACTCACGCCAGTGCATGCCCGCCAGAGCCTGCAGGCCCAGTTGCATTTCGGTACGTCGACGCTTGAACCACCAGAGATAGACGGTGGCCAGGGTGCAGGTAAGCAGGGCCGACAGCAGGGCCAGAATCCAGGGAAGCATGCAGGGCGACGACGGAAGGGGCGAAAACGGAAGCCCACAGTGTAAAGGGCCGACCGGTTGATTGCGTCAGGGTGACCCCGACACCAAGCGTGATGCAGCCCGCAGATCCGCACGCGCCAGACACGAAAAACCCGCCAATCCTGAAGCCGTGAGGGGAGGGAACAAACGGCAGCCGAAGCGATTGGCGGGTTCTACGCGATTGTCAACGAAAATTTATTGCGTTGCAACAAAGGCGGTTCAGGGCGTGCTGCCCGGCGACTGGTGGCTGCCCGGTGAGGGGGCATCCACGTCGGTGGAAGCGCGATGTTCGAGCTTGGCCAGGCGTGCGGTCAGGGCATCGATGCGGGCTTCCAGCGCGGTCACCTGATCGGCGGTCGGCACGTGCAGTCGCTTGAGTACGCCCTGCACCTGGTCATCGAAGGCCTTGTTGACCTTGTCCCAGGTTCCGGATGCCTTCTCGCGGGCTTCGTCCAGCGAGTGTTCGACGTTGTCGCGCCAGCCCGGTTCCTGCTCGCCGCTCCGTTCACGGCGGCGGGCTTCCCAGGCTTCACCTTCCTTCACCAGGCCATCGAAGAAGCGGCCTCCTTCTGCCTGCGCGCGCCCCAGGGCGCCCAGACCAGCCAGCCAGACCTGCTGTGCCGAATCGCTCAGCTTGCGCGAAAAGCGCTCTGCCTGGTCGCCGAAGCCGGCATCGTCGTCGCGGCGATCATCATTCTCGTAACGGTTCATTGCATTCCCCGTGGGAGTTGGGCCTATCCCCGAGAGTAGCGCGGCGCGCCGTTGCTGGGCCGTGATGGCCGCAGCGCAGGTTCAGCCCAGCTTTTCCTTCAACACTCGCTGGATCTCGCTTTCCACCATGCCCTTCATCGCTGACAGCAGGAAGCCCAGCTTGGCCGTGACCCGCACCGCGCCCGGCTGCAGTTCGATCGCACCGTCCACGCCACTGCCGGAGAAGTTCAGCACGTCGGCGGCCCACGACGACTTCAGGCCGAAGCGTTCGCCCAGCTTGGCGGCAACCTGCTCGATCGCTTCACGTGCCTGGGTGTCGGGCAGGGTGTGGGCGTGGCGGACATCGATGGTGGACATGCAGGCTCCTGGCGCAGGGCGGGGATCAGTGAGAGGGCGAGCATTGTGCGCATCGACGGCGCCCACGCCAAGCGCTCATCGCAGGTTCTTCTTCGTGGGCGGCCAACCTGCTAGTCTGCGCCGCGTGCAGAACCTGCTAGTTCACTTCAGTCAACAACAACAGCCCGACCAGCCGCTGCGGCCCGGGGTGCAGCGCATCGTGCGCCAGGCAAACGGCAGCGTGCGCCTCGGTGATGCCGGCAACGGCGCACTGCTGCTTGCGCAGTTCTGCATGGACGACCGCGGCCTCTGGCTGCAGGTCGGCAACGGTATCCGCGGCATCCATGTGAATGGTCGCCCGGTACGGCGCATGGCTCTGCTGCGCGCCGGCGACGCGGTCTACGTGGACGGCGTGGAAATGGTCCTGCAGGGCGAGGTCGACACCCTGCTGCAGGCACCGGCGCCGGCAGCCAGCGTGGATGGCAGCGGTGACGAACAGCGCCTGCTGCGCGGTGTGGGTGGCCTGCACCACGGCCGCAGCTACCCCCTCTCGCGCGCACGGGTGATCGGCCGTGGCAGCGATGTCGACATCGAGATCGATGAGCCTGCCTTCGCCGAACAGCACGCGCGGGTGGAAGTCCATGGCGAGCGGGTACTGCTGCGCGACCTGGGCAGTGCCGATGGCACCCGGGTCAACGGCGTTGCCGTACGCCACTGCTGGCTGCAGGCCGGCGACCAGGTCGTGTTCGATGGCCAGCACCGGTTCGTGCTGGAAGTGCCGCATGACCCGCGCCGGCGACCGCCACTGGCCGATGACGAAGGCAGCGACGAAGCCGAACAGGCGCCGGTGGTGCCGGCCGCTCCGCGTCGGGTGCGGCGCTGGCCGTGGCTGCTGGGCAGTGCGTTGCTGCTGGCAGCCGTGCTCAGCCTGCTGCTCTGGTTCGGCGCGCGCTGAACCCGTTCCGCCGGGCATGGCCCGGCGCTACCGCCCGCCCGACCCGCCTGGCAGGTGCCAACCTTGGTCGGCACGATGCCCCGGCCGCAATGGATTCGGATGCAACCAAATTTCCCTTGCGCCACAAGGCCGCAAGGCTGGTGCAGTGCGGCATACTAGGGGTCTTGCCCCACAGGTGTGCCATGACGCGCGCGTTCAACTTCAGTGCCGGCCCTGCAACGTTGCCGGAATCGGTCCTGCGCCAGGCGCAGGCGGAAATGCTGGACTGGCACGGTAGCGGTGCCTCCATCGTGGAAATGAGCCATCGCGGTCCGGAATTCATGTCCGTGGCTGCCGAGGCCGAGGCCGACCTGCGTCGCCTGCTCGACATTCCCGAGGACTATGCGGTGCTGTTCCTGCCCGGTGGCGCCACTACCCAGCAGGCGTTGATCCCGCTCAACTTCGCCAGCCCCGGCCAGCGTGCCGACTACGTGGTCACCGGCCACTGGGGCAAGACCGCAGTCAAGCAGGCCAGCTCCTATGTGGACGTCAACATCGCCGCCAGCAGCGAGGCGGAAGGGTATCGCCAGCTGCCCGAGCGCGCCGGCTGGCAGCTTTCGCCCGATGCCGCCTACGTGCACATCACCGCCAACGAGACCATCCACGGCGTCGAGTTCCGTGATGTGCCCGAGACCGGCAACGTGCCGCTGGTGGCCGACTTCAGTTCGTCCATCGCCAGCGAGCCGCTGGATGTACGCCGCTACGGTGTCATCTATGCCGGTGCGCAGAAGAACCTGGGCCCGGTCGGCATCGCGGTGATGATCATCCGTCGCGACCTGCTGGAGCGTAGTGGCCAGCCACGCGCGGACATCTTCGATTACCGCTCGCACGTCGCCCGCGATTCCATGCTCAATACACCGCCCACCTGGAACTGGTACCTGGCTGGTCTGGTGTTCAAGTGGATGCTGGCCGAAGGTGGCGTGGTCGAGTTCGCCAAGCGCAACGCTGCCAAGGCCGCGCTGGTGTACGGCGCCATCGATGCCTCCGGCGGCTTCTATCGCAACGAGGTCGCCCATTCGGCGCGCTCGCGGATGAATATCCCGTTCTTCCTGCCCAGCACCGACCTCGATGCCCGTTTCGTCGCCGATGCCAAGGCCGCCGGCCTGCTGGCGCTGAAGGGTCACAAGGTGGTCGGCGGCATCCGCGCCTCGCTCTACAACGCCATGCCGCTGGCCGGGGCCGAGGCGCTGGTCGCCTTCATGGCCGATTTCCAGCAGCGTCACGGCTGAGCAATGAACGGCGCGCATCGTCGGGTGCGCGCCCCGCAACAAGGAATTCCGATGGCAAGCAAACCCAGCAAGAAGGCGTCGAAGAAGGCCGAGCCGGCCAAGGACAGCGCCACCTCCAAGCCCAAGGGCAAGTCGAAGGCAACCGCGGTGCCTACCCTGGCGCCACTGGCACTGGCCGATGTGCGTTCGAAGATCGACCAGATCGACCGTGACATCCAGAGCCTGATCGCCGAGCGCGCACAGTTCGCCCACCAGGTCGGCAAGGCCAAGGGCAAGCTCGCCGCCGCCGTCGACTACTACCGCCCCGAACGCGAGGCGCAGGTGCTGCGCATGGTGGTGGATCGCAACGAAGGCCCGCTCAGCGATGAGCTGCTGGTGCACGTCTACCGCGAAATCATGTCGGCCTGCCTGGCCCAGCAGGAGCCGTTGAAGATCGGCTACCTCGGTCCGGAAGGTACCTTCAGCCAGCAGGCCGTGCTCAAGCACTTCGGCCGCTCGGCGTTGGGCCTGCCGATGGCCAGCATCGAAGAAGTGTTCCAGGAAGTGGAAGCGGGCAACGCCGATTTCGGCGTGGTACCGGTGGAGAATTCGGGGCAGGGCACCATCCAGATCACCCTGGACATGTTCCTCACCTCCAACCTGAAGATCTGCGGCGAAGTGGAGCTGCGCGTGCAGCAGTACCTGATGTCGCGCAGTGGCCGCATCGAGGACATCGAACGCGTGTACGGCCATCCGCAGTCGTTCATGCAGACCTCGGCATGGATGCGCGCCAACCTGCCCAAGGCCGAGAAGATCCCGGTGGCCAGCAACGCCGAAGGTGCGCGCCGTGCGCGCAATGCCGACGACGCTGCAGCCATTGGCGGCGAGAGCGCCGGTCACGTGTACGGCCTGAAGAAGGTCGTCACCAAGCCGATCCAGAACGATGCCGACAACACCACCCGTTTCCTGGTGGTGGGCCGCAACATCTTCCCGACCTCCGGCCATGACCGTACCTCGGTGCTGGTGTTCATCCATGACAAGCCCGGCGCGCTGTTCGATGTGCTCAGCCCGTTCGCGCGCCATGGCATCAGCATGAACCGCATCGAGTCGCGTCCCTCGCACCACGGCAAGTGGGAATACGGCTTCTTCATCGACTTGGCCGGTCACATCGACGACGCGCCGATGCAGGCCGCACTGGCCGAACTGGAAGCGCACTCGGCGCAGATCAAGGTGCTTGGCTCCTATCCGGTAGCCGTGCCCTGATCCCTGCTGCGGCGGCTGCGGCCGCCGCCCCTGATGCACCGCCGGCGAGCCGGCGTTTACGGAACCATTCAACGATGAGCAACGCGCAGCACTGGATCGCCCGCAAGGGACAGCCCCTGCAGGGCAGCCTGACCATTCCCGGCGACAAGTCGGTGTCGCACCGCTCGGTGATGTTCGCCGCGTTGGCCGACGGCACCTCGCATATCGAAGGCTTCCTGGAAGGCGAAGACACCCGCGCCACCGCGCGCATCTTCAGCCAGCTGGGCGTGCGCATCGAAACCCCCAGTGCGTCGCAGCGCATCGTGCATGGCGTCGGCATCGATGGCTTGCAGGCGCCCAGCGCGCCGCTGGACTGTGGCAATGCCGGCACCGGCATGCGCCTGCTGGCCGGCCTGCTGGCCGGTCAGGCATTCGACTGCACGCTGGTCGGCGACGAATCGCTGTCCGGCCGTCCGATGCGCCGCGTCACCGGTCCGCTGTCGCAGATGGGCGCGAAGATCGACACCGAGGAAGACGGCACGCCGCCGCTGCACGTGCACGGCGGGCAGACGCTGCACGGCATCGACTTTGCCTCGCCGGTGGCCAGTGCGCAGATCAAGTCCGCCGTGCTGCTGGCCGGCCTGTACGCGCACGGCGAAACCAGCGTGACCGAACCGCACCCGACCCGCGACTACACCGAGCGCATGCTGTCCGCGTTCGGCGTGGACATCGCGTTCTCGCCGGGCAAGGCCCGCCTGCGTGGCGGCCAGCGCCTGCGCGCGACCGATATCGTGGTGCCGGCCGACTTCTCCTCGGCCGCGTTTTTCCTGGTGGCGGCGAGCATCATTCCCGGCTCCGAACTGCGCCTGAAGCAGGTCGGCCTCAATCCGCGCCGTACCGGCCTGCTGCACGCGCTGCGCCTGATGGGCGCGGACATCACCGAACAGAACCCGGCAGAGCAGGGCGGCGAACCGGTGGCCGATCTGCTGGTGCGCTACGCGCCGCTGAAGGGTGCGCGTATTCCCGAGGAGCTGGTGCCGGATATGATCGACGAGTTTCCGGCATTGTTCGTGGCCGCTGCTGCCGCCGAAGGCCAGACCGTAGTGACCGGCGCCGCCGAACTGCGGGTGAAGGAATCCGATCGCCTGGCTGCAATGGCGACCGGCCTGCGCGCGCTGGGCATGCAGGTCGACGAAAGCGAAGATGGCGCCACCCTGCACGGCGGCGCATCGCTGGGCAGCGGCACCATTGAAAGCCACGGTGATCATCGCATCGCGATGGCCTTCGCCATTGCCGGCCAGATCAGCCACGGCGAAGTGCGCATCAACGACATCGCCAACGTCGCAACGTCCTTCCCGGACTTCGACGGACTGGCTCGCAGCGCCGGCTTCAACCTGGCCTGACGTAGTCCCGGCGCCGCTGCGCGCGCCGGGCATGGCCCGGCGGAATCCCAAGGCGCGCGCAAAAAACCCGCGCGCAAAAAAAACGGAGGCCGAGGCCTCCGTTTTCATTTCAGGCGTCAGCCGGTGATCAACGCTGTTCGGTACGGAAATCCACCGGCACGCGTACCACACTGGCCACCGCACGGCCCTGATGCATGGCCGGCTCGAACTTCCAGCCCTGCACCGTGTTCAGCACGGCACGGTCCAGATCGCGGCTGCGCTCACCACTGCGCGACACGATCGCAGCGTCGGTCACGTTGCCACGCGTATCCACGTTCAAGCTGGCAACCACGCTGCCCTGCACGCCACTGCGCAGCGCGGCGGCCGGATAGTTCGGCTTGCTGTTGCTGGCCAGCGGACGCGCCTCACGGTTGCGTACGGCCGGGGCTGCCTTGCGCTCGCTCTGCACGGGCGCGGCCTGCCGCGCAGCCGGGGCGGGCGTGGTGGCAACCGGGGTTTCCGTGGCCGGCAGCATGCGCTCGCTTACCGGCGCAGGCGCAACGTCGTCATGGCTGGAGAAACGCAGCCAGACCAGTGCCGCGGCGAACATCGCCACGATCAGGGCCAGCCACAGCCAAGGGGAGGTCGAGCGCGGCTCGGGCGCGCCGTCCTGCTGCAGTTGCGGCGAATGAAGGTTCTCGTGGGTGGTGGCAGTCATCGCAAACTCCTCACGTCAGTAACGACGCCCAGAGTGTTGCCCGAGGCGGCGTCGAAGCGTGTCAGCATTGCGTCAACGCAACCTGCAAGGTTCAGCTTTTCTGCGGGGAAGCGTTCAGTTACTGCGGCTTGAAGTCGAACGGCACTTCAATGCTGCCGGGTACCGGCTGGCCATTGCTGACTGCCGGGCTGAAGCGCCAGCGACGCACCGCGTCCGTCGCTGCACGGTCCAGCTCGCGCGAACCGCTGCGCTGGATCACCGTCACGTTGTTCGGGTAGCCGGTGGCGTCCACCTCCACCCGCACCACCACGCTGCCCGCTTCACCGCGTCGCAGGGCGGCGGCCGGGTAGGCCGGCGGCGGCGACTGGCCGGCAATCGGCATCGGCTGCGCATTGGCGGTTGCCGGTGCCGCAGTACCCGGCGCGGCCGGAGCGGGTTCAACCGTGGCCGGTGGCGGGGGCGGGGCGGTTTCCACCAGCTTCGGCGCATCTTCCTCGTCCGGCACCGGGGCCGGCTTGGCGTCTGGCATGTCGCTGGAACCTGCGGCCGCGGCCAGTGGTTCGGGCAGCGGTTCCACCTGGGCGGTTTCCTGCGGCGTCTGCGCGGCCGGGTCGGCACGGAAGAATTCCTTGTCGCGTCCGGTCAGCCAGACCAGCACGAACAGCAGGATGCCCACGCCGAAGGCGATGCCGGCGATCTTCAGGGCGTTGCGCGGGATATGCACGGTGAACGACTTGGCAGGCGACGGACGGGGAGCAGACATGGACCAGACCAGTACGGAATGCCTCGATTCTGCCACGGCCGGAATGAACCGGGCGGCAGAATTCCGTATAACAGGCGATAATCCCGTTCCTGTTACCCACCACGACGCCTGCCATGCTTGATCCAGCCCTGCTCCGCCACCAGCCCGCCGACCTCGCCGAACGCCTGCGCTCCTCGCGCGGTTTCGAGCTGGATGTCTCCGGGCTGGAGTCGCTGGAAGCCGATCGCAAGCGGATCCAGGTGCGTACCCAGGAGCTGCAGAGCCTGCGCAACAGCCGTTCCAAGGCCATCGGCCAGGCCAAGGCCAAGGGCGAGGACGTTTCGGCCATCATGGCCGAGGTTGCCGCGTTCGCCGACGAGCTGAAGGCCTCGGAAGTGGCCCTGGACGAGCTGCGCGAGAAGATCGACACGATCTCCATGGGCATCCCGAACATTCCCGCCGATGACGTGCCGGCCGGCGCCGACGAGAGCGAGAACGTCGAGCAGTCGCGCTGGGGTACCCCGCGCCAGTTCGATTTCAAGGTGCTCGACCACGTCGAACTGGGCGCCCGTAACAAGTGGCTGGACGGCGAGACCGCCGCCAAGCTGTCCGGTTCGCGCTTCACCGTGCTGCGTGGCCCGATCGCCCGCCTGCATCGCGCCCTGGCCCAGTTCATGCTGGACCTGCACAGCGGCGAGCACGAGTACCAGGAAACCAACGTGCCGGTGATCGTCAACGCCGACAGCCTGTACGGCACCGGCCAGCTGCCCAAGTTCGAAGAGGACATGTTCATCACCCAGCTGGGTGAGCAGAAGCGTTACCTCATCTCGACCTCGGAAATCTCGCTGACCAACATCGCCCGCGACGAGATCCTCGATGCCGAGCGCCTGCCGCTGCGCATGACCGCCCATTCGCTGTGCTTCCGTTCCGAAGCCGGCAGCGGTGGCCGTGACGTGCGCGGCATGATCCGCCAGCATCAGTTCGAGAAGGTCGAGCTGGTCTCGATCTGCCGCCCGGAAGACAGCGACGCCGAACACCAGCGCATGACCCGCTGCGCCGAAGTGGTGCTG
>Ga0308165_1001744_pt1 | contig 28975 bp, 33 predicted proteins | sample PhyWR2_FD_201032 | JGI IMG/M metagenome (GOLD analysis project Ga0308165, IMG submission 201032) | Phyllosphere microbial communities from UC Gill Tract Community Farm, Albany, California, United States - DLSLW.R2 | ecosystem: Host-associated > Plants > Phyllosphere > Unclassified | place: USA... | reverse complement strand
ATCTCCTTTTTGAGCGTTTCTTAAATCCCGATCGTGTATCCATGCCCGATATTGATATCGATTTTGATGATGAGGGCCGTGGCCGTGTAATGGAATACGTAATCAATAAATACGGTTCCAGCCAGGTGGCACAGATCATCACTTATGGTACCATGGCGGCAAAATCTTCTATCCGCGATACGGCAAGGGTATTAGACCTGCCGTTGTTTGAGGCCGATAAAATTGCCAAGCTGATTCCGAACATGAAGCTGGCAAAAATCTTCAACCTTGATGAGAAAACACTGAAAGAATCGTTAAGGCCAGATGAGTACGAACGCGTTGTAGAACTGAAAAACCTCGGCGGATTAAAGGATTTAAGTGCCGAAACCATTCAGCAGGCACAGATTTTGGAAGGATCGTTACGTAATACTGGTATCCATGCCTGTGGTGTAATTATCACACCGAGCGATATTACCAATTTCGTTCCGGTTTCTACTGCGAAAGATTCTGATTTATATGTTACCCAATTTGATAACTCCGTTGTAGAAAGTGCCGGTTTATTAAAAATGGACTTTTTGGGCCTAAAAACCCTTACCCTTATAAAAGATACCGTAAAACTGGTTAAAAAAAGGTTTAATATCGATCTCAATCCTGATAATTTCCCAATTGATGACGTACTTACCTATGAGCTTTTCCAGCGCGGCGAAACCATTGGTATTTTCCAGTACGAGAGTCCGGGGATGCAGAAATACATGAAGGAACTTAAACCAACGGTTTTCGACGATTTAATTGCCATGAACGCATTATACCGCCCCGGACCGATGGAGTATATTCCGAGTTTCGTTCGCCGTAAAAATGGTGAGGAAGAGATTAAGTACGATTTAGATGCCTGCGAAGAATATTTAAAGGAAACCTACGGTATTACCGTTTACCAGGAGCAGGTAATGCTTTTATCGCAGAAACTGGCCGGGTTTACCAAAGGTGAGGCCGACGTACTCCGTAAGGCGATGGGTAAGAAACAAAAAGAGGTACTGGATAAAATGAAACCAAATTTTGTGAAACAAGCTTCGGAAAAAGGCCATGATGCTACCGTTTTAGAAAAAATATGGAAAGATTGGGAAGCATTTGCATCCTACGCTTTCAACAAATCGCACTCTACCTGTTATGCCTGGATTGCCTATCAAACGGCTTATTTGAAGGCACATTATCCGGCCGAATATATGGCTGCAGTACTCTCGAACAACATGAGCGATATTAAACAGGTTGCCTTTTTTATGGAAGAGTGCCGCCAGATGAGTGTTACCGTATTGGGCCCCGATGTAAACGAATCGGATCTCAAATTTTCTGTAAATGCCAAAGGCGAAGTCCGTTTCGGTATGTCGGCAGTAAAAGGTGTGGGCGAAAAGGCCGTAGAAAGTATTATTGAAGAAAGGCTGAGCAATGGTCCATACAATAATGTTTACGATTTTGCCAAACGCTCCAATACCCGTATCGTAAATAAAAAGGCTTACGAGAGTTTTGTATATAGCGGTGCTTTCGATGCATTCGGCGGCCATAGGGCACAGTATTTTTACATCGGGCCGAACGATAAAATGAACGGTATAGAGAAAATTATCAAATATGCCAACGATTTTCAGAACAATGAAAACACTTCTCAGGCTTCGTTGTTCGGAGGTTCCAAAGCCGATCTGATTTTAGAACCTAGTTTACCTGTTTCGCCAGAATGGGCCTTAATGGATAGGCTGAAATATGAAAAGGACGCCATTGGAATCTTTCTTTCCGGTCATCCTTTGGATAACTACAAACTCGAACTCGATAAATTCTGTACCCATGGCGTTAGGCAGCTGAGCATTATTAACAAAGTGCGGATGGGCGATAACAACGAAGAGGTTTTGGCCGAATTTGAAAAGCTTAAAAACCGAGAGCTCTGTGTAGGTGGTCTTGTGGTAACAGCATCGCAGCGGATCACAAAAACAGGTAAGCCCTTTGGTACTTTTGTTTTTGAAGATTATGATGATGCCAGTGAAATGGCGCTGTTTGGCGAAGATTTCTTAAAGTTCAAATCGTTTTTAACCGAAGGGTATTTCCTGCAGATCAGGGGAAGGGTAGGAGAACGTTTCGGTAAGGCCGGCGATTGGGAGTTTAAGATCACTGCGATCAATCTCATGTCCGAACTGCGTGATAAACTGGCTAAAAGCTTAACCATACAGGTGCCGATTGAGCGGGTTAACGATCAGTTGATGCGCGAAATCGAAGCCATATTAGCAGACAATAAGGCAAACTCTGAGCAGCAGAACTGCCAACTTAACTTCGCCGTTTTTGATAGTGAAAAACAGATTATGCTCGATCTGCCTTCGAAGAATTTAAAAATAAACCCCAATAACAAGTTCTTAGAACAATTAATGGGGATGAATGTTGTAAATTACAAGCTTAATTAGCGCTAAGCGTATGGCGATGAGCGTTTTGATCGTCGAACAGGAAACGCTTTCCGCTTTCCGCACTACGCTCTACCTCAAAATAATGTCAAATTGACATTACAGATGGGTTGGCATTACAATTGAATACATATATTTGAACATAAAAAAAATAATTATGGCATTAGAAATCACAGATGCAAACTTCGAGGAGCTTGTATTAAAATCAGATAAACCCGTATTAGTAGATTTTTGGGCAGAATGGTGTGGCCCTTGTCGCATGGTTGGTCCAGTTGTAGAAGAAATCGCAAAAGAATATGATGGTAAAGCGGTAGTTGGAAAAGTAAATGTTGATAACAACCCTCAAATTTCGATGCAGTTTGGTATCCGTAACATTCCGGCTTTATTATACTTTAAAGATGGTCAGGTTGTAGACAAACAAGTTGGTGCTGTTCCAAAATCAGTATTGGCAGATAAATTAAACAAGCAGTTGGCTTAGTTTAAGCTTAAAGCAAAAAAGACCAAAGCCTAAAGGCTTGTAACATATTTAAAACCCAGGTTCATTTGATGGATTTGGGTTTTTTATTGCAAACATAATTTTGTTTCTTTAATAAAAAACTAACAATCATGTCTATTAACTTATTTAACAATAAAACCTTAGGTATTTTATTGGCTGGCTTTGCGCTGAACTGTGTAAATATTGCATGCGTATCGGCACAAAACCCTGTCGAAACCAACGAGCCATCTGCAGATTATAAACCTGCTTTTGCCGGGCAAACCAGAATTGCAGGCGTAAAAACCAAAACCCCTTTGGATATTTCGGTCATCAACGAAAAGCTCGAAAACCCCTGGGCCATTTCGGTACTTCCGAACGGTGGTTTTTTAATTACGCAAAAGCAGGGCACCATGGTAATTCTTACCGCTGATGGAAAGCTGAGCAAAAAGATTACCGGTTTGCCAAAGGTTGATCCTTCTGGTCAGGGTGGTTTACTGGATGTTACCTTAGACCCGGATTTTGCGAAAAACAGGATGATTTACTGGGCATATTCAGAGCCACAGGATAAAGGCGTGCTGCTGGCAATTGCAAAGGGAAAACTGGCTGCCAACGAAACTACAATAGAAAACCAGACTATTATTTACCGTGCAACACCTGCTTATGGAGGTAAACTTCAGTATGGTTCGCGGATTGTTTTTGATAAAAACGGCAATTTATTTGTGAGTACCGGTGAACGCTCGGGCAACGATATCAGGATGCAGGCACAGTATTTAAATTCTTCTTTAGGGAAAATCCTGCACCTTACCACCGATGGAAAAGCTGTTGCCAATGGACCATTTGCAGCTACAGCAGATGCAAAACCAGAAATTTATGCTTATGGATTGCGTAACCCTGATGGTTTAGCCATTAACCCGTTAACCGGCGACTTATGGGAGGCAGAATTTGGACCAAAAGGAGGCGATGAAGTAAATATCATCAAACCTGGTAAAAATTACGGTTGGCCGATCATTACCTACGGAACAGAATACAGTGGTAAGAAAGTTGGTGACGGTATTCAACAAAAGGAAGGGATGGAGCAACCGGTTTATTACTGGAATCCAAGTATATCGCCTGGTTGTATTGCTTTTTATAACAGCACCAAAATTGCCGAATGGAAAGGCAATTTATTTGTAGGTGGTTTGGGCGGTTCGCACATTATCCGCCTGGTTATAAAAGACAATAAAATAGTTGGTGAAGAAAGATTGCTGGAAGGTAAAAGTGAGCGTTTCCGCGATATGGTTGAAGGTAAAGACGGTGCACTGTATTCGGTAACCGATAACGGACACTTATATCGCATAGCGAAGAAATAATAAATTTATTTTAATTAGACCTCGCAGTTTTTGGAAACCTGCGAGGTCTTTTTGCGTTCGGGATTTTTTTAGCCTCATCGTCATGCTGAACTTGTTTCAGCATCTTTTAAAGTGAAGTCCATGATGCCGATAATCGGGATACGGAGGCGACAATTTCCAACCCAGACCTCGCAGTTTTTGGAAACCTGCGAGGTCTTTTTGCGTTCGGGATTTTTTTAGCCTCATCGTCATGCTGAACTTGTTTCAGCATCTTTTAAAGTGAAGTCCATGATGCCGATAATCGGGATACGGAGACGACAATTTCCAACCCAGGCCTCGCAGGTTTTGGAAACCTGCGAGGTCTTTAAAGCGTTAGGTTTTTTTTGGGGATTTATTTTTGTTTTGGAAATGAAGGATCAGTGTTTCATTGGGGATTTCAGTCCCGCTGTCCGTTTTATCCTGATGAAGGATCAGGATGTCCACTACCATCGGGTTTATTTAACAGCGGTGGTTGCTCAGACCTCGCAGGTTTTGGAAAGCTACGAGGTCTTTTTGCGTTCGGGATTTTTTTAGCCTCATCGTCATGCTGAACTTGTTTCAGCATCTTTTAAAGTGAAGTCCATGATGCCGATAATCGGGATACGGAGACGACAATTTCCAACCCAGACCTCCCAGGTTTTGGAAACCTGCGAGGTCTTTAAAGCGTTAGGTTTTTTTGGGGGATTTTTTTTTGTTTTGGAAATGAAGGATCAGTGTTTCATTTGGGGGTTCAGTTTTATCCTGATGAAGGATCAGGATGTCCACTACCATCGGGTTTATTTAACAGCGGTGGTTGCCCAGACCTCGCAGGTTTTGGAAACCTGCGAGGTCTTTAAAGCGTTAGGGATTGTAAGGGTTCAGTACCCGATCCTTCATCGGTACCGGAGCGAAGCGCAGCCCTGAAAAGCCCGCCCCCTTGGGGAACGCCCAAATTAATCAGCAGTTTGCAATTTTCAGTTTAGAATGGGCGATTGCTATAATTTGAAACTTCGAAAGTCTTGATTGCTTTTTTATTTTTTTTACTAGCTTTACCATATGCAGGCGGTAAACTACGAAAACGAAACAAGCTATGGTAATTTAGAGCTGCTTGCCCAGCAAGTGGTAGAAGGCTTTATTACGGGCTTGCATAAAAGTCCGTTTCATGGCTTTTCGGTGGAGTTTGCAGAGCACCGCCAGTACAATAACGGCGATAACGTTAAAAATATCGATTGGAAATTATATGCCAAAACCGATAAACTGTACAGTAAACGTTTCGAGGAAGAAACAAACCTGCGCTGCCAGTTTGTAATTGATGTTTCTTCATCGATGTATTTTCCCGAACCGAAAAATAACAAGCTGATTTTCTCCATTCAGGCTACGGCCTCTTTAATGTACCTGCTGAAAAAACAGCGTGATGCTTTTGGATTAAGCCTGTTTACCGACGAGATACTTTTAAATTCGCCTGCAAAATCGACCACTGTTCATCAAAAATATCTATTTACCCAGCTAGAAGAGCTGTTGCAGAAACCTAAGGTAAACGCACAGACCAATTTAAGCGAGGCCCTTCATCAGGTTGCGGAACTGATCCATAAACGCTCGTTGGTAATTATTTTCAGTGATTTATTCAATACTCAAACCAGTGCCGATAAAACCGACCAGTTTTTTGATGCCCTACAACATCTAAAATTCAACAAACATGAAGTGGTGGTTTTTAATGTGGTAGATCAGTCAAAAGAAGTTAATTTTAACTTCGAGAACCGTCCGTACCAGTTTATCGACATGGAAACCGGCGATACCATAAAGGTACATACCAACCAGGTAAAAGAAAATTATATGGCCGCAGTTGCTACCTACCGACAACAGATTGCACTGAAATGTGCCCAGTATAAAATAGACCTGATTGATGCCGATATAAATGAAGGCTTTTATCCCGTTCTCCAGTCGTATTTAATTAAGCGGCAGAAACTAGGTTAGTTTTTTATTGCAAACAACCTGCGGGCAACACTGTTAATCATAAACGATTTAAATTTTAAACTCCCTAATATGTTAGAAAAAGGCGCTACAGCACCAGATTTCGAATTGAATGCTACACCCGATCAGAAAATAAAATTAAAAGATTTTAAAGGTAAAAATGTGATCCTGGCTTTTTATCCTGCCGATTGGAGCCCGGTGTGCAGCGACCAAATGGCGCTTTACAACGAAATGCTTAAATATTTTACCAAGTACGATGCACAGATTTTTGGCATCTCGGTTGATAGCGTTTGGTGCCATCTGGCTTTCGAAGAAAATAGAAAGCTTCATTTTCCTTTATTGGCCGATTTTGAGCCCAAAGGCCAAGTTTCAAAGGCTTATGGTGTGTATGATGAAAAACTGGGCGAAAGTAAACGTGCGCTTTTCGTGATCGATAAGGAAGGTAAAATTGCGTGGAGCTATTTATCGCCAATAGCGGTTAATCCTGGAGCCGATGGTATATTAGATGCACTGGAAGAATTAAGCAAGAAATAACATGAGCACATTAAAACCCGAAATAAGCAGCGTTGATCATATTAAAGGCGATGACTCTGCAAGTATCACCATTGTTGAGTTTGGCGATTATCAATGCCCATATTGCGGCGATGCTTATCCGATCATAAAAGAAATTGAAGAAACATTTGGTCATCAGATTAAATTTGTTTTCCGCCATTTTCCTTTGGCCAATGCGCACGAGTATGCTTTCCCTGCCGCAATTGCAGCCGAAGCTGCAGCCTTACAGGATAAATTTTGGGATATGCACGATGCACTTTATGAAAACCAGTACCGTTTAAACGCTGATTTATTTGATGAACTGGCTGAAACCATTGGGTTAGACCTTGAACAGTTTCAAAAAGATTGTACCTCTGCCGAAATTAAAACGAAAATAGAAGATGATTTTGATAGTGGTGTACGGAGTGGAGTAAACGGCACACCTTCATTTTATGTAAACGGAACTAAGTTCGACGGTGGGGCAACTGATCTCTACCAAATGCTTAAAGAAAGTACCGAATAATACGGTTATAATATCTTTAAAGGTGTCAAGTTTTTTACTGTGTACTGCGCCGTTTTTAACTTGGCTTCTTTTTTTATAAAAATAGCATAGACTTTGCAATACATGCGTTTTTATAAATAATTACCTGGTTTATGGCTCCATAAACCAAAAATTTAGTCGAGCGTAAAGTTAACGTGTAACGTATATTTTGCCCTGATATATTTTACCTCATGCACCTCACAATCATCTTTGGTTAGCAGCTGGGAAATGATGACCGATTGATTGGGTTTAAGTTTAACCTCTTTCTTTATATCATAGGTTTTATTGCAGCCTTTAGGTATGTTGCCATCCAGTCGAAAGTAAACACTATCTACTACTCCTTTCATTGTGTTTTTTAACGTGATTTTGGCAAAAGTGCCTACACCTTTCTCATGTACGTATTTGATGCCTTTCACGTATACCTTATTTCGATGAGACGCAGTATCTTTTGGCGTAAATTTAGGCTTAGGAGACGCTGTAACGGAATTGTTTTGAGCTTTAACTTGTGAAGAAGACATATTTAAAACTACCAGACAAAGTATAATCAATATTCCTACTTCTTTAGTGAGCATATTTTAGATATTATGTTTTAAAATGCTATTTGGCGGGTTAACACTTGTATCAGGTTTTCGATCTGAATGTTTTTCTTTTAATGAGATGCTAATTGTTATCATCAAGTTATTGTTTTTTTTGCATAAACCAATAATAAGATTTCGTTTTAAAACTTGAGTACAATAAAAAACCTCATGTATTTTGCAATACATGAGGTATCAGATAAGGGTAACCGGAAAACTAAAAAACTAATTATGAGTTTTTAGAATTTAACAAAATTGAAATCGCTTCGTGTTTTGTTAGTTCAAAGGTGCACTTCAATTATGAAGTTTTAGTGAAGAAACTTCATCTCCACATTACTGCACTACTTATGTTACAACGCTAAAGTTTTTAATAAGTTAGATTGAATTCCTTTTTGTTTACTATTTAAAATCATTCGCAGAGACCAGTTTTTAACAAAACAGAGGGGTTGAGAAGATAGCTAAAGATAAATCGTCATTCCCAACCTGATTGGAGATCTTAATGCCTATTAAGTGGTTCATAAGCATTAAGATCCCTGCATACGCGAGTGTGACGAACTATTTTGTTTTTTTTCTATAAAGTTCCTGCAACTGCGCCAATACCGCTATTAATTTATCCTCATCGCCTGCCAAACAATAATATTTAATTCCGTTTTTATCATTATCAGGTTCATCTTCGCGTTTATTAAAAACTGGGTAAATTGACCTGATTTTGGTGCTGGTTTGCTCAGGACTCACCTTAAACCCTTTCCATGTAGTGAGCTGAGAAGTGTGGGTACTTTCTTCCTTGGCATTATCCGAACTGGCAAAGCTGCTTCCAGTTGTAAAAATCCCATAGTTCATTTCTTCATCAATGGAGAATGAATTGGCTGTAATTTTAAATGTGGTTTCTATTCCCTTATGTAAAACATGATCAGTTTCGCCGATAGCCTTTGCCAGTAATTGATTGATGTTTTTAACAATTTCGGCCTTTGTTTGGGCAAAGCCACTGAATGATGTTGCCAGTAATAATACCAGCATAATTTTTGTTCTCATAATTTTAAGGTTTAAATATTTGTGTGTACCTAAATTTAACTATTTATCAGTTTAAACACATACCTAAAAATGAGTAAATAAAAAGGGCAACCAAATTAATGATTGCCCTTGGGTAATGTTGAGCATAAACTACAGGTTTCCCCGTAATTCCTGTTCACGCTCTAACGATTCGAACAATGCTTTAAAATTGCCTGCACCGAAACTCTGTGCACCTTTACGCTGGATAATCTCAAAGAAAAGGGTAGGGCGGTCTTCAACCGGTTTTGTGAAAATCTGTAAAAGGTAACCTTCTTCGTCACAATCCACCAAAATACCCAGGCTTTCCAATAATGCTATTTCTTCGTCAATTTTGCCTACACGCTGTGGCATCATATCGTAATACGCTTCTGGCGGGGCGCTTAAAAATTCAACTCCTCTCAATTTCAGTTCTCTAACCGTTTTCACAATATCTTTTGTGGCCACCGCAATATGCTGAACGCCTTCGCCTTCGTAATACTCTAAATATTCTTCAATCTGCGATTTCTTTTTGCCTTCGGCAGGTTCGTTAATCGGGAATTTCGAATAACCATTGCCATTGCTCATTACCTTGCTCATTAAAGCCGAATATTCGGTATTGATCTGCTTATCATCAAACGATAAGATATTTACAAAGCCCATCACATCTTCATACCATTGTACAGCTTCATTCATGCGGTTCCAGCCCACATTGCCCACACAATGATCGATGTATAAAAGGCCGGCATCTGCCGGTTGATAATCGCTTTCCCATACACGGTAACCTGGCATAAAAGTTCCGCTATAGTTTTTACGCTCGATAAACATGTGTACCGTTTCGCCATAGGTATAGATACCACTCGTTTTAACTTCACCGCTTTCGTCGGTTAAAGTTTTTGGTTCCATGTAAGGTTTGGCACCCCGTTTTGTTGTTTCTTCAAATGCGCTATAGGCATCATCAACCCAAAGGGCCAATACTTTTACCCCATCACCGTGTTTCTTAACGTGTTCCGAAATAGGATGATCTGATTTTAATGCAGTAGTTAAGATCAACCTGATTTTTCCCTGTTGCAATACATACGATGAACGGTCGCGAACGCCAGTTTCTGGACCGGCATAAGCCAGGCTTTGAAAACCAAATGCCGTTTTGTAATAATGCGCAGCCTGTTTTGCATTGCCGACATAAAATTCGATATAATCTGTTCCGTTAATAGGCAGAAAATCTGGTGCTTTTGATATTTTTTCTGCGAATGTTTGTGTTTCCATTTGTTTGTTTAATTAGTCCGAGGTCGGAGGTCCGAAGTCGGATGTTTTGTTGTTTAATTAGTCCGAAGTCGGAGGTCCGAAGTCGGAAGTTATTTTGCTTTATTAGTCCGGAGTCCGCAAATCGGAAGCCTTATTTTAAGTGTTTTATTGTTTCGAGTATGGTTTTTAGTCTATGCGCCCAATCTTCGGACCTCGGTCTTCCAACTCCTGACTAAAGACTCTGGACTCCAGAATAAAACCTTCCTATTAGCCACCCTGCCAGCTCCTAAAGTACTCTCCATCTTCGATTTCCAGGGCATCTTCCGTAATCATTAAAGGTTTAAAAGGATCGATCATTACGGCCAGCTCATCCGTTTTTTCTTTTCCGATCGATTTTTCAACCGTGCCTGGGTGCGGCCCGTGAGGGATACCGCCGGGGTGCAGGGTAATCTGCCCCTTAACTACGCTTTTGCGGCTCATAAAGTCGCCATCCACATAGTATAACACTTCATCACTGTCTACATTACTGTGGTTGTAAGGTGCCGGGATAGAATCGGGGTGGTAATCGTACTTGCGCGGAACAAAAGAGCAAACCACAAAATTGTGTCCTTCGAAAGTTTGATGAACAGGAGGAGGTTGGTGCAAGCGGCCGGTTATGGGCTCAAAATCGTGGATCGAGAAAGCGTAGGGATAATGATAACCGTCCCAGCCTACATAATCGAAGGGATGAGTACCGTATGTATAAGGGTAAATTAAGCCCTGTTTTTTAATCAGTACTTTAAAGTCGCCATATTCATCATGAGTTTGCAGGTTTTCGGGCAACCTTAAATCACGTTCGCAATAGGGTGAGTGTTCCATCAACTGGCCAAACTGGTTTAAATACCTTTTAGGTGGCCTTAGCGGACTAAAACTTTCTACAATAAATAACCGGTTCTGTTCATTATCAAACTCCATTTGGTAAATGGTTCCTCTTGGGATGATCAGGTAATCCCCGTAAGCAAATTTAATTTCACCAAACCCTGTTTTTAGTTTGCCTGAACCTTCATGAACAAAAATCATCTCGTCGGCCTGACTGTTTTTGTAAAAATAATCGGTCATCGATTTTCTGGGTGCAGCCAAAACAATATGCAAATCGCTGTTTACCAGTACGGGTTTCCGGCTTTTTAAAAAATCATCTTCAGGCTTGATGTTAAAACCGATCAAACTGGTGTGTTTTAGGTGCTTTTCGCGGGCTATTTTGGGCTCTACGCTATAGGGCTCGCCTAAATGTTTTACAATTGTTGGCGGATGGCAATGGTAAACCAGCGAATACAAACTCGAAAAACCTTCTGTTGATACCAATTCTTCGGCATAGAGATTTCCGTCAGGTTTACGGAAAACCGTGTGGCGTTTAGCTGGAATTTGCCCTAATTTGTGATAAATAGGCATAATAAAATGGTGTTATGGTTAGAAAAGAAAAATCCTAATGAATAAACAATTAAAACGGCAATGCGTTTCAATTAAAAAGAAAGGGTAGAATAATTACAGAGAATATTGAGCCATGATCAGCTTGGATAGCATCTTATAGCGACGGGCCGCAATGGCATCGTTTACTAGATTAATATGTAATGCTTTTAAGATCATGGTTTTAATGCCACCAAGGTAAGTATTTTATTTAAAAGTTGAAATTTTAAATTACCTTTAATTACATAAAGTCGTATTCTTCAATGAAATTTATTTTTACATTTTTAATTTGTATAGCCTTAACTTATACAAGTGTTGCACAACAAAGGGCCAAGTACACGATCAGGGTTGTAGATCGTAATGGAAAGGCGATAAGAGGCTCCTTTTATGCAGCATCGGATCAAGGTTTAACTGTGATCAGAAACCGGAAGGATACCTTAAAATTAAGCGCCGATAGTATCAGTGCATTATACATCCACCGTAAAGGAATTGCGGCACCACTGGCCATCGCCGGAGGCTTAACTTTTTTTGTATTGGCGGCCAAAAGCGATAAACTGGCAGAATCTATAGTGCTTATTGCAGCAGGTGTACCTGCCGGAGTTTCGGGCGGATTATTAATTGGCGGGTTGCTCTCCAATAAAAAACACTATAAAGGCCTCAGTGCAAAAGATTTTCCTTTAATCAGGCCAAACCTTCAAAAATATACGGTGTTAAAATAATAACACCGATTTTTATTTTGAACTATCTAATTTCTTAGCTTTACCGCGTATTTTAACCAAATCATATGAAACTAGTATCCTATAAAACCGAAGACAGAGAGCATCTTGGTGTGTTTGTAAATGGGCATATCTATAACTTAAATAGCTGCGATAAGTTGATTCCCGATAACATGAGCGAATTTTTGCTCGGTGGAGAAGTATTGATGGAACGCGCAAAAAGTATCGACGATCAGATAAAAGAAGGCAGTTTGGCAGCTAAGGAAGAGATTTTTTACGAAATTTTAGCACCAGTTCCACATCCTACCAGTTGCAGAGATGGATACGCTTTCAGACAACATGTTGCTGCTGCACGCAGAAACAGGAAGGTGGATATGATACCTCAGTTTGACGAATACCCGATTTTTTATTTCACCAACCACAATGCCATTCAGGGAACAGGAGAAATTGAGTGTATGCCAGATCATTTTGAAAAACTGGATTTCGAATTAGAACTGGCCGTGGTAATCGGTAAAAAAGGAAGAAATATTACTGCTGCTGAAGCTGATGGATACATTGCTGGTTACATGGTAATGAACGATATGAGTGCCCGCACTTTGCAGATGGAAGAAATGCTGTTGAATTTAGGGCCCGCAAAAGGAAAAGATTTTTCTACCGTAATCGGTCCCTGGTTGGTAACGCCAGATGAACTCTTGCAGTACAAGGTTGCGCCTAAAGAAGGGCACGTTGGTAATGCATACGATCTTAAAATGACCTGTCGGGTTAATGGCATAGAAGTTTCAAAAGGAAACGCTGCCGATATGGACTGGACCTTTGCCGAAATTATTGAAAGATGCGCCTATGGTGTAGATATACTTCCGGGCGATGTTATCGGCTCCGGAACGGTAGGTACTGGTTGCTTTTTAGAGTTAAACGGAACAGGTTTGCTAAACGATCCAAATTATAAAGTACAGTGGTTACAGCCCGGCGATGTTGTAGAAATGGAAATTACGGGCCTTGGTGCTTTAACCAATACCATTACCAGGGCAGATACAGATTTTTCGATATTGGCCTTAAAGAAACATTAATTTTAAGATAATTAGGAAAGCAGGGTTCTGCTCATTTTGGCTAGTTTAGCCCTGCCATCCGCTTTACTACGCAAAAGCTGAAGAAGCATTTGCTCCATGTTCGCTACTGTCAGGTTTAGTTTGCTTAGGCCGGCTTTGCTATTTAAACCCGACAGCAGCGGCTATATCCCGATTTTTCATCGGGAATAATAGTGTATGGCGGCACTGCTGTTCCCTAATTATCACTGCACCTGCTTTCCAAAAAGAAGATAATTTTAAATTTAATCAGTTAAAAGTTTTGCTATCACTTAAAACCGAAGACCTATCGGCTGTAGATCTTCAAAATTATCTGCAATACGCCATTGCTCCGCGGCCGATCTGCTTTGCCTCAACAATTGATGCCGAAGGGAACATTAATTTAAGCCCCTTCAGTTTCTTTAACATGTTTAGCACAAAACCGCCTATCTGTGTGTTTTCCCCATCCAGGCGGGTGCGCGATAATACCACCAAACATACTTTAGAAAACGTACTTCAGGTTAAGGAATGTGTAATTAATATTGTTAATTATGATATGGTACAACAAATGAGTTTGGCCAGTACCGAGTATGCCAAGGGGGTAAACGAATTCGAAAAGGCAGGTTTTACCATGCTGAAGTCGGATTTGGTAAGGCCGCCGAGAGTTGCAGAGGCGCCAGTGCAGTTTGAGTGCGTGGTTAACGAAGTCATCTCGCTGGGCGATAAGCACGGGGCGGGAAATCTTATTCTGGCCGAAATAAAACTGATCCACATTAATGAGGATATTTTAGATGGAACAGGTAAAATTGATCAGCAGAAAATTGACCTGGTTGCCCGTTTGGGCGGCGATTGGTATTGCAGGGTTACCAATGATAATCTGTTTAAGGTAGCTAAGCCCCTTGCCAAACTGGGTATCGGTGTAGACCGTTTACCGCAATCAGTTCGCCTTTCCAAAGTATTAACGGGAAACGATTTGGGTATGCTCGGTAATGTAGAACAATTGCCAAGTGATGAAGATATCGATCTGATCAGCGCCAACCCCGAGGTAAAAGAAGTGTTAGACGCCACCATTGGCGATAGTACAAACCGCGAAAGAGAGCTGCACGAGCTGGCCAAAAAGTTTCTTAATATCGGAGCTGTAGAACTTGCTTTAAAGGTTGTTTTACTTTAAATTTAGGTATATAATTTTAGGGTTATGCATACAATTGTTCAGGTAGACCAGTACATCATCAATTCGGCGGAGTTTGCCATTCCGATTTTGGGTCATTTAAGAAATCTGGTACACAAGGCCGATGCGCGCATTGAAGAGAAAATTAAATGGGGAATGCCTTTTTTCGATTTTAAAGGTTCTGTTTGTCATATGGCTTCCTTTAAAAACCACTGCGCTTTTGGTTTTTGGAAAGGATCTTTAATGCAGGATGAATATGGGATTTTTAAAGAACGCTCACAAGCCATGGGCCTGCTGGGCAAGATAAGCTCTTTTGATGATCTTCCTCCAGATGAGGTATTGATTGCGTATATTCAACAGGCGGTTAAATTAAACGAAGACAATGTAAAACTGCCGTCAAAACCAAAATCAACCGAGAAAAAAGACCTGATTATTCCCGATTATTTTGTTGAAGCACTAAAAGAAGACCCTAAAGCGCTGGCTGTATTCCAGAATTTTAGCACATCAAATAAAAAAGAGTATGTAATGTGGCTCGAAGAGGCTAAAACCGAAGCTACTAAGCAAAAAAGACTAGAAACATCATTAGAATGGCTTGCTGAAGGCAAAACCCGAATGTGGAAATATAAAAAGTAACTACAGGATACTTACAATTTTCATGAAACGGGCTTTATAATGCCCATCAAAATTGGTAATGGTTACGCCATGTGCCTTTCCGGATGAAGCATGTATAAACTTGATCCCATCCTCATCAATAGAATATACAATTCCTACGTGGCCTATCCTGCGTACCCTCGAATTGCTCCCGGTAAAAATAAGTACATCGCCAACTTTTGCATTTTCTATACTGGTTTCCTTTCCGGTAGCGCTAAATTCTCTTGATGAACGTGGTACCTTGAAGCCAAAATTGCTAAAAACGTAACTTACAAAGCCAGAACAGTCGAAACCCACTTTAGGATTGCTGGTGGCATAACGATAGGGGATGCCCAGCATACTTTTGGCAAAATCGATAAGTGAAGTTGAATTGGTGCCTGAGTTATTTTCGGTAACCGTTGCATCTTTCGGCAAGCTGGCAACCAGCTTTTTTACCAGTTCCTGGTATTGGGCGGGTAAGATTGTTTGGGCTTTTCCTGCCGTGGCAGACAAAATGAAAAACAAAATCGGGACTATTATTTTCTTCATATGTTGGAGCCAAAGATATAAAAAATATCTAAAGTGCTTTAAAATGTTGAAAATGAGTTAAAACAAAAACGCCTGAGCGGTAGGCCCAGGCGCTGATTAATATATTTGGTTTCGTTTAAATACTTGGGAACATGGTTTGAGCTCTCTCTCCGATTAATGGAATAGGTTTTTTTTCGCCTTGTGCTGCTCCGATCAATCCGATAATCCACAGTACAAAAAGACCAATCTGTACAATACGAAGGATATAAATGCTGCTTACAAAACCGGTTGCAAAGATTAAAGGCACAATAAACAAGCCTATTCCCCAACTGAGCACGGTGGATACCAAATGAAATAAAAGAGTCTGTTTTAAGTGATATCGGCTAAGCTCGGTCTGGTTATCTTTATACATGGCAAAATAGGCAATAAGCCAGCCTATAAACCAAAAGTAGCTTACTATTGCCGCATTTTTTCCATTGTCGGCTGTTTTAAAGGGAGAATTTGTTTCCATAGATTTTTTTTAGTTTTTCGATTACTGATCTAAAGTACTAAAAATTCTCATATTAAGGCGTGGTAACCGCCACTGGTAAAACTTTGCCATTAAAGAATTTATGCCCGGTTTTTGCAAAATCGGCTACGTATTTACCCATTTCAAAAGCCATAACCGGGCTTTGGTACCCAGGAAAAGCAGCTTCGAGCATTTCGGTCTGTGCCGATCCTAAAGCGAGGCAGTTGATTTTGATTCCGGTTTCGGCCAGTTCAAATGCCAAACACTCTGTTAGGGTATGTAAGGCTGCCTTACTTGCCGAATAGGCAGAAAGCCCAGGGAATTTAATACTGCCCTGGAAACCACCCATACTGCCAATATTTACAATGTGGGAACCATTTTGCATCAAGGGCAAAACACCCTGTATCATCCTAAAGTGCGAGATTACATTGCTCTGTAACATTTCGCCCAAATCAACCTCTGTAGTTTCTAAAAAAGGCTTGTTAATTAAAGAGCCGGCATTGTTGATTAAAATATCGATAGTACCCAAACGCTCTTTTAAAAATGGAAGCAATGCTGCATAATCGTCATTTACAATGTCGAATTCTACCGGTAAAAGGGTGCAATCGGGATTAATGCCCCGCGCTATTTCCAGGAGTTTCCGCAGCTTATCTGCCGAACGGGCAATGGCCACAATTTTATTTTCTTTTTGTAAGCTAAATTCCAATGCAGTTTCGAAACCGATCCCACTGCTTGCACCTGTGATTATAATGTTCATTAAAAAATGTTAAAAGTTTTTGTAAAGTTAAAAGATTAAATAGTCTGAAGATGTAATCCTTGAGCGTATTTGAACAATCTATTCGTCATGCTGAATTTATTTCAACATCTTTTTTACACTAAGACCCTGAAATAAATTCAGGGTGACGACCGATTTTTAATTCAATCTTAAATATTAGATTTTGTTATTTAATTTTCCATTCATCTGTCAAATCAGTTTGTCTATTCTTAAAATGAGACCAAAATGAAAAAGATATTTCTAAATTAAAATTAATTCAATGTTAGGAATTATTTTAAATCCTTTATCTGAGGTTACTAGAGGTATTTGAAGGAATTTTGAAGTTGCTGCAATAATTGCATCAGGTGTTTTAATTTTAAATGCCTGCCTAATTGAAATGGCTATATTTTTAATTTCTGTGTTTAATTCAATAATTACACAATCATTTAAAAGCGACTCAAGTTCTGTTTTGTCTTTTTTGGACAACGAATGCCAGCCTAACAGCTCTATTTCAGAAATTACCGATACAATTGCTGTTCCATCAAGAAAAGGTTCTGTTTTTTCTAAACCCTGGTGAACATCAATAAGAAAATTTGTATCAGCTACAAAACTAAATGAACTCATCCCTTAACCTTTTTTGATAATCTACACTATCCAGGTTGCGTTGTAGTTTTCCAAAATGTTTGCGCAGGTTCTTCTTGGTTACACCTGTTGATGCTTTTTCTATTGCAGCAATAACTTTTTCTTTGGTAACAGGTTGTTTAATTTCAATTATCATAATCAAGTTTAATTAGTAATCTGCCATTCATCTCTTAAATCACTTTGCCATTTAGATGGAGCCTTAATATCGTTGAACATTAAATTTCCTTCAGTATTATCAATTGCCTTTATCTACTTGTAATGTGATAGTTGTCATATTATAAAGTTAATGAAATTTATGTATAAATCAATCTTCTACCAATAACTGGCTTACCGGGTTTTTGATCACAAATAAACCATCGCTGATCAATTTCGTATGGTCAATCTCCTTGCCAGCTTTAATTTCGAGGTATACCTGGATTTCTTTTTCCAATTGGTGGTAGTTTTTTTTGTGATAGATGATTTCGAGAATTTCCAATGCACAAAGCCAGTCTTGCCTATGGTTCGTTTTAAGCTGGTTAAAAATTTCGGCAAGCTTATCCATTTTTTCGCCACTTTCCCTAATTTCCCTTACTGTTTTGTACAGATCATGCAGCTTTAGGGTTTTATCATCGTAAGTAATTTGATGTGTCTTTTCTCCGCTAATGAGGGTAATCTCTTCATAAGCATCTTTATCTGCAGCGCCATTAAATACCGAAACAATCTTTTCGCCAATAGCCATATCATAAGTGCCCCATTCGGGTTTAAATAAGGTGTTTCCATTACTTTCAGTAACCGTACAATCGTTAAAGGCGATTAAAATTATTTTATGTTCCTGAATAATAACATCTTTAACTATACCCGCAACCTTAATTCCGCTTTCAAATACAAGCTCGGCCTTTTCGCCTAGGGCAATGCCTGTTGACTGTAATTCCGCTGGACTGTAATCTTCCAACGGTTTTAGTGTGTTTTTTAACCGCCCAACAGGGGATGAGAAACCATCGGCATGGTAATCTTTTCCATGTAATGCCAATTGTTTTCCGTTAAATGCAAGTGCCGATGGCCCCGTTGTTTTAATAAAAGTAACTTCATCTTTAGTGCCTACACCAATATCGGTAAATACACCGCTTACCTGTAAACCCGAGCTATATACTGCTGTTGCAACGTTTTTGCAGGCAATTGCTTTCATAACGCTTTCGGTTCCCCCTTTTCTAAAAGCCATGGTGTTGGCAAAACTTTCCAAAACATCAATTAAATTTTGGAAGGTTTCGGTTACAAAAAGCTGCGGTTGAGGTTTGGTAATATCGTATTGGTAGTTTATCGTATCGATATTGTACCAAAGTTTGGCTACGTCGTTTTGCATACAGGTTGCACTTTCGCCAATAGAAGAAAGCAGTCCGGCACCATAAATTTTTGGATTTTCTAAAGTGCCTATCAGTCCATATTCAACCGTCCACCAGTGTAAACGGCCAAGCAGGGCCATTTCGGAAGGCTCACCCATATTTTCGCTGATGTAGCGCAGTTCTTTTTCGGCCTTTGCAATCTGAAATTCATCCGCATCCACTGCTTCCTTTAAAATAGAAAGTTTCCTGATGGCCTCGTAAAGTTCAAAATCCTTTGCCGAAAACATGGCTTTTGCGCCGATAGAACCAAAATAGCTTAAATAATTGTTATAATCGGTATCGGCAATAATAGGAGCATGTCCGGCACTCTCGTGTATAATATCCGGTGCGGGTGTATATTCGATGTGATTAATCTGCCTGATATCTGCCGCAATTACCAGAACGCGGTATGCCTGGTATTCCATAAAAGCAGCTGGTGGAATAAAACCGTCAACAGTTACCGCTCCCCAGCCAATTTTACCCAGGTTATCATTCATGGTCTGCAAATCAGGAATGTGCTCAATGCTCAAACCGGCACGCTGTAAACCTTTTATATAAGGGTAGTAAGCAACATTTTTAAGATAACTGTAATTCTGGCGCATTACATAACGCCACACTGCTTGATCTATAGGCGTATATTTTTCGTAATTCTGGGCAACAATAAACTGCTTTAAATGATTGGGCAATTTTGCTACCTGCGCATTATTAAAATCATTAAAATGGCTCATGGTTATGCTGAAAATAAGTTGGTCGGCAGCTAAGTTAGGATGTTGTTTTTATCTTATCAAGAAAGCAGTCGGATAAATTAACAGGATAAAGTAATAAAGGTTTTGGTAGATGAAAAGATGAATTAGTGATTAGGAAAGGTAGGGGGGTATTTCATCAGAAGGGTTCTGTCGGGCTGTGCGCTAAATCCCCGATGAAAAATCGGGAGATACCGCTTCCATCCCGTTTAGGTACACAGACTTGTACTGATGTACAGGGTTTTAGGCCGCTCACTATTAAAACAAAAATAGTAGCAACACCTAGGCCACCTAAACCCGACTGCACCGTAAAGCCCGGAGCGAGAAATGAGTGAGGACTTGAGGGAAGGCAGGACTATCGTAACCAAAATGCTTTAGAAATTGCTTTCCCAATAAATATGATGTATCAGCTTAATTAATTCAATTTTATATGGAAAGATCCTGTAGTATTTTATTTGAAGGGTTCTGTCGGGCTGTGCGCTAAATCCCCGATGAAAAATCGGGGGATACCGCTTCCATCCCGTTTAGGTACGCAGGCTTGTAGTGATGTACAGGGTTTTAGGCCGCTCACTATTAAAACAAAAATAGTAGCAACACCGAGGCCACCTAAACCCGACTGCACCGTAAAGCCCGGAGAGAGAAATGAGTGACGACTTGAGAGGAAGGCGGGGCTGTAGCAGCCAAAATGCTTTAGAAATTACTTTCCAAAAAAATCGATTGAATGTCTTAATGATTTTTCTTCCCCTTTTTATCGCCGATTTTCTTAACGCTGAACGTAAAGTAATGTTGGTATAGATAACTGAACAACGCAATGCCAACCTGAACCACTAACCGGGAAATAGTTGGATAAATACCTAAAATTTCTACAAAAAACTTTAATAACACATAGTTTAACAACATGTTGATGAACTGAAGATTCAAAAAACGGAATAACTGTGTGCGCGATTTTACTTCACTGTGTGTGAAAATCAGATATTTGTTGAGAATGAAGCTATAGGGAATAACTACAATAAATTCTACTGCCAGTGATATGGTGTTCCTTTTTAGCGTAAAGAATGATATTTTGAACTCCTCGGCCGTAAAAATATAGTTATATGCAACGAAAAACATAACCAGGCCTAACATAAAAGTACTTCCTCCTGTAGCCAGATACCTGAAGTTATGGAGTGAAACAAACCTTTTAAATGGAGGGTAAAAAAAGTCTATAAATGCTAAAATGGCTTTACGCATGAATAATTTTAATGGTAAGCCGCAAAGGTAATTTTTTATATAGAATTTTATAGCATGAAAAGCGTCCCGATCAATCGAGACGCTTTAGTAGGGTGTTTGAATTTTTATCCATTAGTGGCTTTATGCGGCGGATCCGCATGTACCATGCCCTCCATGGCTTTATCCAGGTTCAGATCAAGGCCTTTGGCAATGGCCAGGCCCAAACCCATATCGGCCCTAAACCAATGGCAAAGCTGGCGGTTCACAATCTCGTCTTTCTTTACGCCGTTAATACCGCCCATGGCACTTACAATATTGGCAATGGTGTTTTTTCTTGCTTCCGGGTCCATTAAACGGTAAAGGTTACCTGGCTGGGTATAATGGTCGTTTTCTCCCTCTGCATTTCTATTGTAATTATCAGCCATTAGCGATTCGAGCGGCCAGGCAGGCTGTTTATAACTTTCGTCAGCCACAATATCATCGAAACTGTTTGGAAAATAATTGGGACTTGATCCTCCATTTCCGTTTACGGCCATTAAACCATCGCGTTGGTAATTATGGGTTGTAAAAGGGCAACGGTTAACCGGAATCTGTTCGTAATTGCCGCCCAAACGATAACGCTGTGCATCAGGATACGATAATATTCTTCCCTGCAGCATTTTATCTGGCGAGTAATAAATGCCATCCACCACATGTGCGGGTGCAAAAGCAGCCTGTTCTACGTGTGCAAAGTAATTATCTGGATTTTCGTTCAGTTCCAGTTCGCCTACTTCAATTAAAGGGTAATCGGCATGGGGCCAAACCTTGGTTAAATCGAAAGGATTAATGTGGTAAGTTTTGGCCTCTTCAAAAGACATAATCTGTACTTTTAACGTCCATTTTGGAAATTCGCCCCTTTCTATGGCTTCGAACAGGTCGCGCTGCGAATGGTCTGGGTCAGCCGATTTCATGTCCACAGCTTCATCATTCGTGAAATTCTGTATCCCCTGTTTGGTTTTAAAGTGGAATTTTACATAAAAACGTTCGTGTTTATTGTTGTAAAAAGAAAAGGTGTGGCTACCAAACCCGTCCATGTGACGATAAGAGAATGGTGTGCCGCGGTCGCTCATCAAAATGAGTACCTGGTGCAAACTTTCGGGGTTTAAGCTCCAGAAATCCCACATCATGGTGGGGCTTTTCATGTTCGTTTGTGGATCGCGTTTTTGGGTATGGATAAAATCGCCAAATTTTTTAGGGTCTTTTACGAAAAATACCGGGGTATTGTTGCCAACTAAATCCCAGTTGCCATCTTCGGTATAAAATTTTAAGGCAAAACCCCTCGGATCGCGCTCGCTATCGGCCGATCCTTTTTCGCCGCCAACAGTAGAGAAGCGGAGAAAAGTGCGCGTTTGCTTTCCTATTTCAGAAAAAAGCTTGGCTTTAGTGTATTTTGTAATATCATGTGTAACTGTAAAAGTACCATAAACGCCAGAACCTTTTGCATGTACCACGCGTTCAGGAATCCTTTCGCGGTTAAAATGGGCCATTTTTTCGTGTAAAATGAAATCCTGAACCAATATCGGGCCGCGCGGCCCCACTGTCATACTATCTTCGTTATTTGCATATGGAATGCCCGATGCACTTGTTAGTTTTTTCTTTCCGCTCATCGTTTAAGGGTTTGTATCTGATGTAATTATGCAGTAGTTTTCATCACCTGTTTTTGAAATCCTGCACTATAAATCTACAGCAATTTACTCATTATTGGTGTAAAAATTAGGTTGTGCAACAAAATCGATTACCGCGCACCAGGTGTAGGATGGATGTGGCTGTATGCTCACACCAACAGTATTGAGTTTATATTTCTGATCCAATAAATTAAAACGGTGGCCAAGAGATGGTACACCACAGTCTAACAGCAGGTGGCAAACAATATCCAAGCTGTTGGAGAAGCCAAAATCGATATTTTCGCTCATGGCTTTATTGGGAAAATATTTTGATAAACGCTTCGAAAACTTATCGCCATTGCTGCTCTCGTGTGTATCGAGGTTGTTCCTGTTTAAATCCTGTGCATGGCTTCGGCTTAAGGCCGTTAGTTTATCGTCGGGGTAAAACATCTGCAGATTTTTTACGCCACGTAAATGTTTCAGTAAAGATGTATAATAAGGATTGCTCCGTGTAATCCTCAGTTCGTTATAATTTCTGTACTTCCTTACTTTAGCATTGTAATTATTGATGTAATCTTCAAGGAAGGTATAATAAAACTTTTCGCCATCAATGCGTACCAGGTTGATATACATGACAATATTTTTTTCTTCATTGCTTAAATAAGCTGCATTTGTAGCTGTGTTGGCTTTGCGAAATTCGGCATCAGTCCATTTTTGGGCAGCAACATGGCCCACCAATGAAAACAGTAAAAAAGTAGGTAAAAGTATTTTAAGCATGAAATGGTTTTCATGGATAACGCCGATTAATGCGGATTATTTTCTGCTTAAAGATTTTAGTTGGCGCTGGGTGGATAGGGCTTGGCATTTGGTGGGTAGCGTTGAGTTGCTAGACAGAAAAATAACCACAAAAGCACCAAGGACACAAAGAAATTAATCTTAGTGCGTTAGTATCTTTGTGGCTAATAAATCAGTAATGTGTGCTTTCGGCGCAGGGCGTTTAATAACCGATCTAGCAGAAAAAATAACCACCAAGGCACCAGGGACACAAGGAATTAATCTTGGTGCGTTAGTGTCTTATAAATCAGTAATGTGGGCTTTCGACGGGGGGCGTTTATCAAACGATTTAGCAGAAAAACAACCACCAAGTCACCAGGGACACAAAGAAATTAACCTTTGTGCCTTAGTGTCTTTGCGGTTAAATATGCAGATAATTATAAAAACATACCACCTGATGCTTCAATGCGCTGCGCATTAATCCATCGGGCATCTTCGGTACATAAAAAGGCCACTACGCCACCAATATCGTCTGGTAAACCTACGCGCCCTAATGCGGTGTTCGAAGCTATTGCAGCATTCAATTGCTCATTATCGCGTACTGCGCCGCCGCCAAAATCGGTTTCTATTGCACCGGGTGCAACAATGTTCGATCTGATTCCCCTTGCACCCAGTTCTTTTGCCTGGTATTTGGTTAAGGTTTCCATTGCACCTTTCATTGAGGCATAAGCAGCATAACCCGGTGTGGCAAAACGTGCCAGGCCTGTAGAAATATTGATGATTCCACTTCCGTCATTTAATAGGGAAAGTGCTTTTTGGGTTAAAAAGAATACGCCTTTAAACTGGATGTTTACCAAAGTATCAAATTGTTCTTCGGTAGTTTCGGCAAAAGAAGCGTGAACGCCAATACCTGCATTGTTAATTAAAAACTCGAATTTTTCGGCGTTGAAAACCGTTTTCAGTACCGCTTTAAAGTCTGAGAAAAAAGTATCAAAAGTTCTAGTGTCGCCAACATTTAACTGTAAAGCAGCTGCGGCCACGCCAAGTTTTTTAATTTCTTCTACAGTTTCTTCGGCCTCTTCTTTTTTAGATTGATAAGTGATAATTACACCAATTCCTTTTGCAGCGATTTTTAATGCTGCATTTTTTCCCAATCCACGGCTACCACCGGTTACAAGGGCAATTTTATTTTGTGTTTCCATTTTCTTTTTAATTTGTTAAACAAAGTTAGATCGAAAACGGCTGTAAAAATGGTGATAGCTTAAGTTAAAATGGTGACTGTTTAAGTTTTATATGGTGACAACTTCCTTATTTGATGATAAAGACTGAAAATATGCTTCTCTGTACTGCTTTGGTGTTTGGCCGGCGAAGTGTTTAAAAAACTTGGTAAAATTAGAAGGGTCGTAAGTTAATATCCTTGCAATTTCGGCAATGGGCATACTTACGTTCTGCAGCATCGATTTTGAAATTTCCATCAAACGCTCTTCAAAAAAGAAGCAGGGAGAGTGGCCAGTGGCCGATTTAATGGTGTTACTAAGGTGGGTAGGGTGTACGTGTATCAGTTCGGCAAAATCCCTTACTTCAAACATCTCGGTTACACGGCCCGATACCACATCATCCAGGTGTTTATCCAGTTCTTTTAAATAATCAGCTGCAATTTCGTGTTGGCGGGCAAAAAACTTTTTTGGGATTTTCATAGTAATGGTTACCTGTTTAAACAAATATAATACTACAATAAGCGAATATGAAAATTTGTTGTCCGTATGGCCGTATTTATGACTGAAGGATTATCAATTTTATGGCCGTATCCGGAATATTCTTTAAATTGAAAAGCCGCAGATCTGACCAGATCAGCGGCCATATTTTTAAATAATCTTATAATTTACCTAAGGGTAAATCGAACGTACCCTCTGTAATATTTACAGATGTGTTTATAGTGCCGTCCTGATTGGGGCCATTAAAGAAAAAGGTTCCTTTTAATTTGGTGGCGTCGCTGGTAACCACTAAAGTACCGGTCTCTGCATAAAACGAACCCGTTTGGCTCTGATCTTTCATGTAAACACCGGTTCCATCTTTTGCAATATCATAAGTACCAGCACCGTTATATCCATTAATTGAAATAACAAGGCGTTTATCTCCGTTTACGGTTGTAATTATTAGTGATTTGCCAAATGGAGAAGTTACCAAAGTAGCCTCACCTGTAAAGCCAGTAGCAATACCATCTACCTTTGCGTTTAAATTATTGGTGCTGTTATTTGATTCGGGGATCTTGGCAGGTTCCAGGTTGATGGTAAACTGCCCTCCATTTATGGTTTTTGTAGCTGAAGTAATTGTATTTTGACCATTAAATTCGAAGGTACCTTTAACGTATTTATTCGCTAAATAACTGGTTACTTTTATTGTTCCGCCTGATGTACCTATGTAAGTGTCTTGAAGGCCTGATGTGTAGTTTGGAATGTACATTGCAACATTGCTCTCTGATAAATCGTAGGTGCCAACGCCTTTAAAATCGCTGATCAATAAACTAAAACCGCTGGTAATGCCCTTGTTGCCCGAAAGTTGCATGGTGGTTTGTCCGTTTGCCTGATAAGTTTGAGCAGTTACAAATGTACATTGCAGCAAAACCCCATCAACTTTTGCACTCATTGTAGAGGTATCCCAATCCTGATGGTAATCAACTTCTTTTCTGCATGCTGATGTAATGATAAGGCAGAACAGGGCCAATAACGATAATTTGAAAGGTACTTTCATGAGTGTTAATTTAATGTGCTTAATTGATATGGTGCGAAGATAAAGAATTTACTGAAGTGCTAACGAAAAGGTATGCAGCTTTTTAACGTATTTTTCGCGCTGGTACCAATCATTATAAACCAGTTCTATCTGTTTTACTTCAAAGGTGCCAAAATCAAAATCACGGTATTTTTCTATAAGCTTAACCAAAGCCGCTCTATTTTCGAGCTCTGATCTAAAACGGATTATTGTAGAATGCGCAGTTTGAATGGCGTAACGTTTATCAATGCTCTGTTGCAGGTCCGAATTCTTAAAACTGGCCCGCAAATCATCTCTGATCTCGTTTAAAGTATCCGTTAAAAAACCCTGCACCAAAATGCAGGATGGGGAAGCTGTTAGGCCCTTAAACTGGATTTTAAAATTTTTATGTTTAGCCAAAACCTGCTGAATCAGCTCAACATAATCCTTAACATTAATATCGCTTAAATCAAAACCATCGTAACAGGAGATGATAGACATTAAGGTGATGTGGATATCAGCATTTTGATAATAATATTGATCAGGTTCAATAGCTTTAGCCTCTACCAAAAATTGCTGAATATTTTTGTTTGTTGAAACATCCGGCCTGATTACAAGCGTAATCCCAAAACGGCGGTCGGTATTATCATCAATTAGATGATCGGTTTCATATTCGCCAGCTGAGATTTTGGCAATGGATTCAATGTAAAGTTTGTTGTAATGTTCGGTTAAATTCATGCTATGTACATAAAAAAGCCGCAGGTTTAAACCTACGGCTAGATTATTTCTGAGATGGCCTAAGGTGACTTAGGTGGTGAAAAATTAAGCCAACAAATTTTTCCAGCTCGTTGCTTTGCCAATAATACCTGCTAAATCGGCAATGGCAACCCGTTCTTGCTCCATGCTGTCGCGGTGGCGGATGGTTACCGTATTGTCTTCTAAACTTTGGTGGTCAACAGTTAAACAGAAAGGGGTACCAACAGCATCCTGACGGCGGTAACGTTTACCGATGGCATCTTTTTCTTCGTAAATGCAGTTGAAATCAAATTTCAGAGTATCCATAATTTCACGTGCTTTTTCCGGTAAACCGTCTTTTTTGGTCAACGGGAAAACCGCAACCTTATAAGGAGCCAAAGCAGGGTGTAAACGCAACAAAGTACGGCTATCCTGTTTGTCTTCCGTGCTTAAATCCTGCTCTTCAAAAGCGTTGATCATGGTTAACAAAAACATACGGTCTAAGCCGATCGAAGTTTCGATTACATAAGGAACGTAATTGCCATAAGGTTTACCTTCTTCGTTTAAATCGTTATCGAAATATTGCAGTTTTTTGCCAGAAAATTTCTCGTGCTGTTTTAAATCAAAATCAGTACGGCTGTGGATACCTTCTACTTCTTTAAACCCGAATGGGAATTCAAACTCGATATCGGTAGCAGCATTTGCGTAATGCGCCAATTTAACGTGATCGTGGTAACGGTATTTATCAGGCGAAGTTCCTAAAGCCTTATGCCATTTTAAACGTGCTTCTTTCCAGTATTCGAACCATTTTTTATCCTCGCCCGGGCGAACAAAGAATTGCATTTCCATCTGTTCAAATTCGCGCATACGCATAATAAACTGACGGGCAATTACCTCATTTCTGAATGCTTTACCAATTTGTGCAATACCGAAAGGAATTTTCATCCTTCCCGATTTTTGAACGTTTAAAAAGTTTACGAAAATACCCTGGGCGGTTTCCGGACGCAGATAAACTTCATCACTTCCCTCGGCCATTGCACCAAACTGCGTGCTAAACATCAGGTTAAACTGGCGTACATCTGTCCAGTTTGATGTTTTAGAAATCGGGCAGATTACTTTATAATCAACAATCAGGTCTTTTAACTGTGCTAAGTTTTCAGATTTTAGCGCAAGGTTCATTTCCACCTCAAGTGCAAGGCCTTTTTTTACAAATCTCCAGCTTGTTTCGTCAACGAAAGGATATTTGGCGCGGTCTAAAATTGTTGTTTCATCTTTAAAGCTTGGAATCCATGCCGCCTGGCCTTCATCGCTTAAACCCAGTATTTCTTGTTGAAATTCCTCAAACTTGGTTTTGTTTTCAGCACCGAAAGTAGCTAACTCGGAATAAAGCTCATCAATTTTATTTTCCAGTAACTGATCGGCACGGTAGCGTTTTTTCGAATCTTTGTTGTCGATCATCGGGTCGTTAAAACCATCAACGTGTCCGCTGGCTTTCCAAACCTTAGGGTGCATAAAAATTGCAGAATCAATTCCCACAATATTTTCGTGCATCTGCACCATGGCTTTCCACCAGTAGGTTTTAATGTTGTTTTTTAACTCGGCACCCAACTGCCCGTAATCGTAAACGGCACTTAAGCCATCGTATATTTCGCTGCTCTGGAATACAAAACCGTATTCTTTAGCGTGTGATATTACATTTTTAAATTGTTCGTCGTTATTCTTTTGAGCCATAATGCAGCAAATATAATAAATAAGGTAAAAGGTAAGGGGTAAAAGGTAAAAGGTTTTTGATCAGCGTTAAAGGAACAATGAATTATCATATATATAAAGTTTGAATGCCCTCAGTGAGGTTAAGGGTTTAAAGGTATAAGGCAGGAGGTTTTTGATCGATACTCAACTCAGGTGCCCTTAGGTGACTTAGGTGGTAGAAAATAATACAAAAGGTAGCTTGTTCCATCAGCTTATATGTTCTTAAATTTTTTATGTAGATCAAAACATTGAGGAAAGCAATTGTTTGCCCATGGGCATGTTGGTTCCCGCTTGCCGCTTTATCCCGAAGAAAAATCACTGTTGTCCGGTAAAAATTGATTATTGAATATAAATAAGGTTTATCAGTTAATTAACGTTGTTTATGTTTTAAAATCTATTTCTAAGGTCCCTAGTTTTAAACGGCCATTATCCTCTCTATGCA
>Ga0308165_1001743_pt1 | contig 28977 bp, 27 predicted proteins | sample PhyWR2_FD_201032 | JGI IMG/M metagenome (GOLD analysis project Ga0308165, IMG submission 201032) | Phyllosphere microbial communities from UC Gill Tract Community Farm, Albany, California, United States - DLSLW.R2 | ecosystem: Host-associated > Plants > Phyllosphere > Unclassified | place: USA... | reverse complement strand
GTTCAAGTCGATCCCGGTGATCATGTTGTCCTCCAAGGACGGCCTGTTCGACAAGGCCAAGGGGCGCATTGTCGGTGTCGATCAGTTTTTGACCAAGCCTTTCAGCAAGGACGAACTGCTGGGTGCGATCAAGGCCTACGTGCCGGGGTTCGCCGCAGTAGAACAAGCACACTGACGCCGCCTCACAAGGGCCGGCGTCCACCTATGTAGTGGGGAAAACCATGGCACGTGTTCTGATCGTCGACGACTCGCCGACCGAAATGTACAAACTGACGGGCATGCTGGAAAAGCATGGTCATCAAGTCCTCAAGGCCGAAAACGGCGCGGATGGCGTGGCCCTGGCCCGCCTGGAACTGCCCGACGCCGTATTGATGGACATCGTGATGCCTGGCCTGAATGGCTTCCAGGCCACCCGCCAGCTGTCCAAGGAGCCGGAAACCAACGGCATCCCGATCATCATCATCACCACCAAGGACCAGGAAACCGACAAGATCTGGGGCGCGCGCCAGGGCGCCAAGGATTACCTGACCAAGCCGGTGGACGAAGAAACCCTGATCGCCACCCTGAACAAGGTATTGGCCGGCTGACGGTCCGCCATCATGACCGAGTCGCAAACCGCCTTCGAGCTGCTGTTGGGCATCGACCAACGTTGCCGTCTGCTGGCGGCTGACCTGCCGTCCCAGGAAACCCGCCTGCAACGCTGGAGCGGGATCGGCTTTCGCCTGGGCCAGCATTGGTATGTTGCGCCCATGGGCGAAGTCGCCGAAGTCCTGCATGAACCGCGTTGCACGCTGATGCCCGGGGTCAAGGCCTGGGTCAAGGGCGTGGCCAACCTGCGTGGGCGCTTGCTGCCGGTAATGGACCTGGGCGGCTTTCTCGGCCTTGAGCTGTCCAAGGCGGGCAAACAGCGGCGGGTGTTGGTGGTGGAATATAACGACCTGTTTGTGGGGCTGCTGGTGGACGAGGTGATGGGGATGCAGCATTTCGCACAAGACGCATGGCTGGCCAACGACGCCCCCGCCGCTCCGTTTATCCAGGGCCGGTTCGATGGCGACCCGCTGTGGCAGGTCTTCAGCCCCTTCGCTCTGGCCCAGGCCCCTGGCTTCATGGATGTTGCCGCATGACCACCGCTACCACGCCAAAACCCCAGGCCGGCTCGCGCAGTCGCTCGCAGATCGTCGTGCTATTCATTGCACTGATCGTGTTCATCATGTTGCTGTTCGCCAATTTCGCCTACCTCAACACCCAGTCCACCTATGACAAGCAGTACATTGGCCACGCCGGTGAGTTGCGCGTGCTGTCCCAGCGCATTGCCAAGAACGCCACCGAAGCCGCCGCCGGCAAGGCGGCTGCGTTCAAGTTGCTGGGGGAGGCGCGCAACGACTTCGCCCAGCGCTGGGGTTACCTGAAAAAAGGTGATCCGCAAACCGGCCTGCCTGCCGCACCCAGCGCCGTACGCGCCGAGATGCGCGCGGTACAGACCGACTGGGAAGCGCTGCTGAAGAACACCGATGCGATCCTCGCCAGTGAGCAGACCGTGCTGTCGTTGCATCAGGTGGCGGCGACCCTTGCCGAAACCGTGCCGCAACTGCAGATGGAGTCGGAAAAGGTCGTTGACATCCTCCTGCAGCGTGGCGCGCCGGCCAGCCAAGTAGCGTTGGCCCAGCGCCAATCACTGCTGGCCGAACGCATCCTTGGCGCGGTGAACACCGTGCTGGCCGGCGACGAAACCGCCGTGCAGGCCGCCGACGCCTTTGGCCGTGATGCCAACCGCTTTGGCCAGGTGCTCAGCGGCATGCTCCAGGGCAACCCCGGCCTGCGCATCACCCAGGTCGAAGACCGCGACGCCCGCGCACGCCTGACGGAAATCGCCGAGCTGTTCGAGTTTGTCTCCGGCTCCGTGGATGAAATCCTCGAAACCTCGCCGCAGTTGTTCCAGGTGCGAGCCTCGGCGAGCAATATCTTCAACCTGTCGCAAACGCTGCTTGAGGAAGCCTCGCACCTGGCCACCGGGTTTGAAAACCTCGCCAGCGGGCGCAGCTTCGACACCATCGGCGGCTATGTGCTGGGCCTTCTGGCGCTGACCTCGATCATCCTGATCGGCCTGGTGATGGTGCGCGAGACCAACCGCCAATTGCACGAAACTGCCGAGAAGAACGAACGCAACCAGAACGCGATCATGCGTCTGTTGGATGAAATCGAAGACCTGGCCGACGGCGACCTCACAGTGACCGCCTCGGTGACCGAAGACTTCACCGGCACCATCGCCGACTCCATCAACTATTCCGTCGACCAACTGCGCGACCTGGTCGCCACCATCAACCTGACCGCCGGGCAAGTCGCTGGTGCGGTGCAGGACACCCAGGCCACCGCCATGCACCTGGCCCAGGCGTCGGAGCATCAGGCCCAGCAGATCGCTGAAGCTTCCACCGCAATCAACCAGATGGCCCAGTCCATCGATCAGGTTTCGGCCAACGCCGCCGAGTCCTCGGCGGTAGCGGAGCGCTCGGTGGAAATCGCCAACAAGGGCAACGAGGTGGTGCACAACACCATCCACGGCATGGACAACATTCGCGAGCAGATCCAGGACACCGCCAAGCGCATCAAACGCTTGGGCGAGTCGTCCCAGGAGATTGGCGACATCGTCAGCCTGATCGACGACATTGCCGACCAGACCAACATCCTCGCCCTCAACGCCGCGATCCAGGCGAGCATGGCGGGGGATGCCGGGCGCGGTTTTGCGGTGGTCGCCGATGAAGTGCAGCGCCTGGCCGAGCGCTCATCGGCGGCCACCCGGCAGATCGAAACCCTGGTACGGGCGATCCAGGCCGACACCAACGAAGCGGTTATTTCCATGGAGCAGACCACTACCGAGGTGGTGCGCGGTGCGCGGCTGGCCCAGGACGCCGGGGTGGCGCTGGAAGAGATCGAAGGCGTGTCGAAAACCCTGGCGGCGCTGATCCAGAGCATCTCCAACGCGGCGCAGCAACAGACCTCGTCGGCGGGGCAGATTTCCCTGACGATGAATGTGATCCAGCAGATCACCACCCAGACCTCGTCGGGCTCCACGGCGACGGCTGAAAGCATTGGCAACCTGGCGAAAATGGCCAGCCAGTTGCGCCGGTCGGTGTCGGGGTTCACCCTCCCGCCGCCCAAGCAGGTCAATGATTGAAATGCTATCTGAAGAACACCACAGTCCAACTGTGGGAGCTGGCTTGCCTGCGATAGCGGTCTGTCAGATACAGATGTGTTGCTGACCCACCGCTATCGCAGGCAAGCCAGCTCCCACATTTGATCTCCACCAGTCGGGAGATCTTGGCAACACCAGCAACCCACGAATTCTAAGCGGAGCAGTTATGGTTGATCGGCACGACTACGTGGCCCTCGAATGGGTCAAGGGCGACATTGCCGAAACCCTGAAACAGGCCCGTTCGGCGCTGGACGCGTATGTCGAAACCAGCGACGGAGACGCCATCAGCGAGTGCCTGGCCGCTGTCCACCAAGTGCATGGCGCGTTGCAAATGGTCGAGTTCTACGGCGCAGCCTTGCTCGCCGAGGAAATCGAAGCACTGGCCCTGGCCCTGCAAGCCGCAGGCGTGAGCCAGCGCGATGAAAGCATCCGCCTGCTGCAACAGGCCCTCAACCAGTTGCCGCTGTACCTGGACCGCGTGCACAGCGCCCGCCGCGACCTGCCGCTGGTGGTGTTGCCGCTGCTCAATGACCTGCGCAGCGCGCGCGGCGAAAGCCTGCTGTCGGAGACCAGCCTGTTCAGCCCGCAACTGCTGACGATAGCGCCGCTGCCCGACGAGGCCCTGGCCCAACGCGCGGTGCCCGACCTGAAAGAGCAACTGCGCCAGTGGCATCAACTGCTGCAACAGGCCCTTGCCGGGCTGCTGCGCGAAGATCATGGGCCCAGCAACCTGGAAGACATGGCGCGGGTGTTCGCGCGCCTTGAAACGCTGTGCCAAGGCGCGCCGCTGTTGCCGCTGTGGCAAGTCACCTCGGCACTGGTCGAAGGCATGCTCACTGGCGTGATCGCCAACAGCCCGGCGCTGCGCAGCCTGCTCAAGGCCAGCGACAAACAACTCAAGCGCCTGCTGGCCCAGGGCATCGGCGGGATCAACCAGCCGGCACCGGATGAGCTGCTCAAGAGCCTGCTGTTCTATGTCGCCAAGGTCACCCGGCCGACGCCGCGCATGCAAAGCCTGAAAGAGCGCTACGGCCTGGATGAAGCCTTGCCCGACAGTGCGTTAGTCGACGCCGAACGCGCCCGCCTGGCCGGGCCGGACCGCAACGCCATGGGCTCGGTGCTGGGGGCCTTGTGTGAAGAGCTGGTGCGGGTCAAGGAACGCCTCGATTTGTTCGTACGCAGTGACCGCCAGCACACCAGCGACCTCGATGCGTTGCTCGCGCCGCTGCGGCAGATCGCCGATACCCTGGCGGTGCTGGGCTTCGGCCAGCCGCGTAAAGTCATCATCGACCAACTCGCCGTGGTGTTGAGCCTGGTTCAAGGCCAACGCGAACCCAACGACGCAGTGCTGGTGGACGTCGCCGGCGCGTTGCTCTACGTCGAAGCCACACTGGCGGGCATGGTCGGTACCGTCGAGCCAGAAAGCCGCGAAGAAAACCGCCTGCCCACCACCGACCTGACCCAGATCCATCAGCTGGTGATCCGTGAATCCTGCCAGTGCCTCAAGCAAGCCAAGGAGCTGGTGATCGACTGCATTGAAGCCGACTGGGACCGCCAACGCCTTGAGTCCCTGCCGGAGCTGCTGAGCCAGGTGCGCGGCGCTTTGGCGATGATTCCGCTGCCCCGCGCGGCAAGCCTGATGCGCGGCTGCACGGATTATGTTGATGAACAGTTGATGGGTAACGACGCACCACCCTCCGAGGGGCAACTGGCGCATTTCGCCGATGTGATCAGCAGCCTGGAATACTACCTCGAACGGATGCTCCAAGACCCCGATGCCGCAGGGGAACGGGTGCTGGAGCTGGCCACGCACGGCCTGGCGGCGCTGGGTTACCTGCCTGCCGAGAAACCCTGGCGCCAAGCCCTGGTTGCACCGGACGGAGCACGTGCGGTGGAGGTTACGCCGAGCCAGTCGCAGTTCGACGCGCTGGCCAGTCCCACGTCGCGCCTTAACCCGCCCGCCCTCCAGCGCCCCGGCAGCCTGCTGCCGCCGCCGGCCGATGAAGAACCCATCGACGATGAACTGCGCGAGGTCTTCCTTGAAGAGACCGACGAAGTGCTTGAGGTGCTGCACCGCAATCTACCCAACAGCGCGGACAAAATCGCCCAGGGCGAAATGCGCCGTGCCTTCCACACGCTCAAGGGCAGCGGCCGCATGGTCCGCGCCCTGGTCTTGGCCGAGCTGGCCTGGGCGGTGGAGAACCTGCTGAACCGTGTGCTCGAGCGTAGCGTGACCCTTGGCCCCGACGTGCAGCAGGTACTGGATGAAGCGGTGGCCTTGCTGCCGGAGTTGATCGCTGACTTTGCCATCGACGACCAGCGCCAAAGGGATGAGGTCGACGCCCTGGCCGCCCGCGCCCACGCCTTGGCCAGCGGCATGCCGGTGCCGGCCGCCGAGCCTCATGACCCGATGCTGCTGGAGATCTTCCGCAACGAAGCCCAGAGCCATCTGGACAGCCTCAATCACTTCCTGCACCAGGCCGCCGAGCACGTGCCATTGCAAGTCAGCGATGAACTGCAACGCGCCCTGCATACCCTCAAGGGCAGCGCCTACATGGCGGGCGTGTTGCCGATCGCCGAGCTGGCCCGCCTGCTCGACCACCTGACCCGCGAATACAAGGCCCACCGCCTGCCGCTGGACCTGGACGAGGTGGAGTTGCTGTTGGAAGCCGAAGGTCTGTTTCAACGGGGTTTACGCGATCTGGACAGCGATCCCCTGGCGCCGATCAAAGGTGCAGAGGACTTGATCAACCGTACCCAAAGCCTACTGGATCATCAGCTTGAAGCGCTGCTCGACGTGCGCATCAAGCGCGACCCTCAGCTGATCGCCAACTTCCTCGCGCAGGGCATGGACATCCTGCTCGATGCCGAAAACCTGCTGCGTCGCTGGCAGCAACACCCCGGCGAGCGCCAGGAACTCACCGCGCTGCTGGACGAACTGACCACCTTGGGGGAGGGCGCACACGTCGCTGACCTGCACGCCATCGATGCACTGTGTGAAGCCTTGCTCGACCTGTATGGCGCTGTTGAGGAAAGCAGCCTGGCCGTCAGTGAGCGGTTTTTCCATGAGGCCGAACAGGCCCATGAAGCGCTGATCAGCATGCTCGACCAACTGGCCGCCGGCCAGGAAATCAGCCCGGCGCCAGCCCGCGTCGAAGCCCTGCGCGAGCTGCTGGATGAAGCCCTCGACCCGTCCGCCACCGGCCTGATCAAAAGCGACGGCAGCCGGGTGTTGAGTGTTTCCGAACTGGGCGCCGCCACACAGCAGTTGGGTCACGAAACGGAGAGGGACGACGAGATCGTCGAGATCTTCCTCGAAGAAGCCGTGGACATCCTCGACAGCGCCGGGCAGTCGCTCAAGCGCTGGTTGCTGGAGCCCGACAACGCCGCACCGCTGTCGTCGCTGCAACGCGACCTGCACACCCTCAAGGGCGGTGCGCGCATGGCTGAAATCGAGGCCATTGGCGATCTGGCCCATGAGTTGGAATGCCTGTACGAAGGGCTGGTGGACCGCCGCTACAGCTACACTGCCGAACTGTCCCACGTGCTGATGGCGAGCCATGAACGCCTCGCCTTGCAGCTTGAAGAACTGCACCATCACCAGCCGCTGAGCGACAGTGTCGAGCTGATCGCCAGGGTGCGGGCGTTGCGCCAGGGCAGCGCGCCAGCGGCACCGGCCGCCGCACCGCCAGCGTCCGGCGCCGACCCTGAGCTGCTGGATATCTTCCTCGAAGAAGCCGCCGACATCCTCGACAGTTCCAGTGCTGCGCTGTCGCGCTGGCAGGCAGAGCCGGGCAATCGCCAAGAAGTGGAAACCCTGCTGCGCGACCTGCATACCCTCAAGGGCGGCGCACGTATGGTCGAGATCGCGCCCATCGGCGACCTGGCCCATGAGCTGGAGTTTCTCTACGAAGGCCTGTCCGCTGGTTTGCTCGCGCCGTCCCCGGAGCTGTTCGCGTTGCTGCAAGGCTGCCACGACCGTTTGGCGCAGATGATCGACGCGGTGGCGGATGGTTTGCCGGTCGGTTCGGTGGACAAGCTCATCGAGCGCATCAAAACCCTGGTACATCCGAGCGACGAACCGGTGACGCCGGTGGCGCTGCCTGCAGGCAAGGCGGAGGCCGTCGTCGACCCGATGGCCGATATGGTGAAGATCTCTGCCGAGCTGCTCGACGACCTGGTCAACCTGGCCGGTGAAACCTCGATCTTCCGTGGCCGCATCGAACAACAAGTCAACGACGCACGCATCGCCCTCACCGAAGTGGAAACCACCATCGAGCGCATGCGCGACCAACTGCGACGCCTCGACACTGAAACCCAGGGCCGCATCCTCAGCCGCCAGCAAGCCGAAGCCGAGCGCCTGGGCTATGAAGACTTTGATCCGCTGGAAATGGACCGTCATTCGCAGTTGCAGCAACTGTCTCGCGCGCTGTCCGAGTCCGCCTCCGACCTGCTTGACCTCAAGGACACCCTTGAGCGCCGCAACGAGGACGCCCACGACCTGTTGCAGCAACAGGCGCGCATCAACACTGAGTTGCAGGAAGGCCTGATGCGCACGCGCATGGTGCCGTTCGAACGCATGTTGCCGCGCCTCAAGCGCATCGTGCGTCAGGTGGCGGAGGAGTTGGGCAAAGACGTGGAGTTTATCGTCGGCAACGCCGAGGGCGAGATGGACCGCAACGTGCTGGAGCGCATGGCCGCGCCGCTGGAACACATGCTGCGCAACGCCGTGGACCATGGCTTGGAATCCCGCGACGCAAGGCTGTTGGCTGGTAAACCGGAAAAAGGTCGCATCACCCTGGACCTGACCCACGAAGGCGGCGACATCGTCTTCGACATGCGTGACGACGGCGCCGGTGTTCCGCTGGAGGCCGTACGGCGCAAGGCGATCAAGCGTGGGTTGCTCGACCCGAATCAAGACATCAGCGACCGCGACGTGTTGCAGTTCATCCTGCAACCGGGGTTTTCCACGGCGGAAAAGATCACGCAGATTTCCGGTCGCGGCGTGGGCATGGACGTGGTGCATGAGGAAGTGCGTCAGTTGGGCGGCTCGATGGTCATCGATTCGACGCCGGGCGAAGGCGTGCACTTCCGCATTCGCTTGCCGTTCACCGTGTCGGTCAACCGCGCATTGATGGTGCAGTGTGCAGACGACCAATACGCGATTCCGCTCAACACCATCGAAGGCCTGGTGCGCGTGCTGCCCCATGAGCTGGCCGGGCACTATCAGCAAGACCCGCCGCGATATGAATACGCCGGGCAGCGCTACGAGCTGTTTTACTTGGGCGACCTGCTGCACACCGTCAGCCGCCCGAAACTGCTGGGCCACTATCAACCGGTCCCGGTGCTATTGGTGCAGTGCAACGAGCGGCGCGTGGCCATCCATGTGGACGCCATGGCCGGTACGCGGGAGATTGTGGTCAAAGGCCTGGGCCCGCAGTTTGCTGGTGTGCAGGGTTTGTCGGGTGCGACGATCCTGGGTGATGGCCGCGTGGTGCTGATTATCGACTTGCTGGCGCATATCCGTGCGCGGCAACCCGCGTTGCCGGCGCAAACGGCTGACCTGCCATTGATCCTCAACGACCCGCTGAAAAAGCGCCCGTTGCTGGTGCTGGTAGTGGATGATTCCGTCACCGTGCGCAAAGTCACCAGCCGTCTGCTGGAGCGCAACGGCATGAACGTCCTCACCGCCAAAGACGGCATCGACGCGCTCGCTGTGCTCGAAGAACACACCCCGGACCTGATGCTGCTCGACATCGAAATGCCGCGCATGGACGGTTTTGAAGTCGCCACCCAAGTGCGCAACGACCCCCGGTTGATGCGCCTGCCGATCATCATGATCACCTCGCGCACCGGCCAGAAACACCGCGACCGCGCCATGGCCATCGGCGTCAACGACTACCTCGGCAAGCCGTACCAAGAGTCGGTGCTGCTCGAAAGCATTGCCTACTGGAGCAAGTCCCATGCTTGACCACCGCACCAGCCAACTCACCGGCCTGCTGCTGCCCCTGGCCGACCGCCATCTGGTGCTACCCAACGTCGCCATCGCCGAACTGATCGACTTTCAGCGCGGCGAACCGGCCAGCGATGCACCGCCGTGGTATTTGCGGCAAGTGACCTGGCGCGATCGGCAAATCCCGTTGATCAGCTTCGAAGCGGTGTGCGGCGAGGCGAGTGTGACCGGCGAGCGCTCGCGCATTGTGGTGTTGAATGCCTTGGGGGGGCGGCCGACGCTGAAGTTTATTGCGCTGGTGATCCAGGGCATTCCCCGGTCGTACAAGCTTGATAGTGAATTGAGCTACGTGGACGTGCCGCTGTGCCCGCTGGAACTGGCGGCGGTGCAGGTGGGCGAGCATGTGGCGAAGGTGCCGGATCTCATGGGGCTTGAGGCCCTGCTGGTCGAATCCGGTTTGGCATAGATCCCTGTAGGAGCCGGCTTGCCGGCGATGACGGTCTGCCAGCCCACTCATTAACAACTGACCCACCGCTATCGCTGGCAAGCCAGCTCCTAAAGGGGATTGTGGGTGCCTTTAGGCCTCAATCAATCCGCGCAAACCGCTCAATCACTGGCTGCTCCCGATGCTCGGCCTGCCACAAGTCATAGGCGCTTTGCATCGACAGCCATAACTGCCCAGTGCTCACACCTGCCCGCTCAAGCCGCACCGCCAAGTCAGGACTGACAGGCGCACGCCCATGCAAAATTCTCGAAAACGTCTCACGGGCGAATCCCAGGCGCCGGGCCATTTCGGTGATGGTGATGTCCAGGGTAGGGATTACATCTTCAAGCAGGATTTCACCTGGGTGAGCCGGGTGGCTTGTTCGTGGGGAGGTTTATGAATACCGCAGCTACCCGCTGGAAGGGTTGGGCGCTGTGACCATAGATATGAAGTTGTAGGCCGAATGGGCTCTCGGATTTTTCCTGCAAGATTTTGGGCTGTGCATGAACTTGTCGCGTGCCGTCAGCGCGCCTAGTCTTCGTTCTGTCATCGCAAAAAACGGTGACACGGACGTGCAAGTCCGACGAAACTGTTTAGGCGTACAAACGCCCAGCCATCCAACGGGCGTTTTTTGTGCTCGCTGCTTTATGGCGGCTGCGCGCAGGAGGTCTTCGGACCTGCTGGGTGTCCTAAACAGGCCCGGTCTTGCACACCTGCGCACGGTCGCCACCCTCATTCGCGTGCAAGCGAACGGTGGCGCTCCTTAGTCACTGTTTAGGAGCTTCATCATGGTCAAACCTACCCCCAATCCGCCGCCCTTCACCGTAAACCCGCACGAAAACACCGAAACCCTGCTGGTCAACGCCAGCGAAACCCTGTCTTCCCTCAACGCACTCACCTGCAACCTGGCCTTCGACCTGGACACCTCCCAGCGCGCAATCATGCTCGGCATCCAGCAAATGGCCGCGTTGGGGCAGCTATTAGTGGACCGTGCCCTGGAACAGATTTCCCCTTCTTCAGTCGCTTAAAACTTGATCGTTCCCAAAAAGGGACCTATCGTTCCCCTTTTGGGACTCTTTGGCCGCTGCCATGCACACCTTGCCGCTCAGCACTGCACTCTTCACCGTCACCCAACAAAAAGTACTGGGCTTGCTGTTCGGCAAACCCGACCAAAGCTTCTTCACCAATGAAATTGCGCGATGGGCCCAGGTGGGCAAGGGCAGCCTCACCCGCGAGCTTGAACGTCTGCAGTTGGCGGGCATCTTGAGCATGACGCGCCAAGGCAACCAGACCCATTATCAAGCCAACCCCCAATGCCCGATTTATTCGGAATTGTTGGCCATCGTGCGCAAGACCCTGAGTCTGGATGAACCATTGCGCACTGTACTGGCGCCGTTCGCCAAGCAGATAACCTGGGCGTTTATCTACGGCTCCATCGCCAAAGGCGAGGCGCACTCATCCAGTGACATAGATCTCATGTTGATCGGCGAAAGCCTCAACTACAGTGAAGTCATGGAGCGGCTCATGCCGCTGGAAGAGCAACTGGGCCGCACCCTCAACCCGACGCTTTACACCCCCGAAGACTGGATCGGCAAATGGAATGCCGGGAACAGTTTTGTGCAGCGGGTCGTGCAGCAGGACAAGATCAATCTTATGGGGAGCAACCCCCTGGAATCCACGGATGGACAACAAGGTAAATCTGGAGAACCTGCAACGTAGCGGCGGCTTGAAGGCTGAGCCGCCGGATCGCAAGGAGTGTGATGGGCTGATGCGTTCAGCCAGGGATCGGTTGAGGGATGCTGGCAATCCACAGTTATCATTCGCCAGTCGTTTCGACCTGGCTTACAACGCCGCCCATGCCATCGCTCTTACGGCCTTGCGCCTGCAAGGGTATCGCTCGGACAAACGCTATCTGGTCTTTCAATGCCTGGTTCATACCGCAGACGCCGGCAAGGTGCAGGTGAGGTTGTTGGCGTTGTGTCATGAACGTCGGAACCTGGCGGAATATGAAGGGTACATGGATGAAGATGAGTCGCTGCTGGGCCTGTTAATGGAAAGTGCTAAGACATTAATGAGCAATATGGAAGCATTGCTTGCTGGTCATAGGTGGGAATGAATCACCGGTCAACTGTAGGAGTTGGCGAGCCAGCCCCTACAGGAGGCTGCATGTTTGTTGGTGCTCTGTTACTCCAACCGTAACGATCCGCCGCCGAGCTTGATTGATGGCCCCCTCAATCACTCCTAAGGTAAGCCCCACGACAGCAAACCCGTGGAGCGACCATGACAACAACAATAACCCCCGACTCGCGCTGGACGCGGCGGCGCGACGAGAAGCAGCGGCGGCTCGCGCTGGTCAAGCAGTATGCGGACGGGGCGGTGTTGCCCAGTGACAAGATCGTCGAGGCGCTTGAGGCGCTGATCCTCCCCGGCGACCGTGTTGTACTGGAAGGCAACAACCAGAAACAGGCCGACTTCCTCTCGCGCTCCCTCGCAAAAGCCGACCCCGCCAAGCTTCACGACTTGCACATGATCATGCCCAGTGTCGGCCGTTCCGAGCACTTGGACCTGTTTGAAAAGGGGATCGCCCGCAAACTCGACTTCTCCTTCGCCGGCACCCAGTCCCTGCGCATCAGTCAGTTGCTGGAGGACGGCCTGCTGGAAATCGGCGCGATTCATACCTATATCGAACTCTATGCACGGCTGGTGGTGGACCTGATCCCCAACGTCGTGCTTTCCGCCGGTTTCATGGCTGACCGTGCCGGCAATATCTACACCGGCGCCAGCACCGAAGACACCCCGGCGCTGATCGAACCCGCCGCGTTCAGCGATGGCATCGTCATCGTGCAGGTCAATCAACTGGTGGATGACGTCACCGATCTGCCCCGTGTGGATATCCCGGCGAGCTGGGTGGATTTTGTGGTGGTGGCTGACAAGCCGTTCTACATCGAGCCGCTGTTCACCCGCGACCCGCGCCACATCAAGCCGGTGCATGTGCTGATGGCGATGATGGCGATCCGTGGCATTTACGAAAAACACAATGTGCAGTCGCTCAACCATGGCATTGGCTTCAATACCGCCGCCATCGAGTTAATCCTGCCCACCTACGGCGAATCCCTGGGCCTCAAGGGCAAGATCTGCCGCAACTGGACCCTCAACCCGCACCCCACGCTGATCCCCGCGATTGAAAGCGGTTGGGTGGAAAGCGTGCACTGCTTCGGCACCGAGCTGGGCATGGAGAACTACATTGCCGCCCGGCCGGATGTGTTCTTCACGGGCCGTGATGGCTCGATGCGCTCCAACCGGATGTTCTGCCAACTCGCCGGCCAATATGCGGTGGACCTGTTTATCGGCGCCACCCTGCAGGTCGATGGCGACGGCCATTCCTCCACCGTGACCCGTGGCCGCCTCGCCGGGTTTGGCGGCGCACCCAACATGGGCCACGACCCGCGCGGCCGTCGCCATGGCACGCCCGCCTGGCTGGACATGCGCCACGACGATGCCCCGGAAGCCCTGCTGGAACGCGGCAAGAAACTCGTGGTGCAAATGGTCGAGACCTTCCAGGAAGGCGGCAAACCCACTTTCGTCGACACCCTCGACGCCGTGGAAGTTGCCCGCAAAAGCGGCATGCCCTTGGCGCCGATCATGATCTACGGCGATGACGTTACCCACCTGCTTACCGAAGAGGGCATCGCCTACCTGTATAAGGCGCGTTCCCTCGAAGAGCGCCAGGCGATGATCGCCGCTGTCGCAGGTGTCACGGCCATCGGCATGCGCCACAACCCCAAGGACACCGCGCGCATGCGCCGCGAAGGCCTGATCGCCTTGCCCGAAGACTTGGGTATCCGCCGTACTGACGCCACCCGCGAGCTGTTGGCCGCCAAAAGTGTGGCCGACCTGGTGGACTGGTCCGGTGGTTTGTACAACCCGCCCGCCAAATTCAGGAGCTGGTAAATGCGCGCACTCAAATTGCATGAATTGACCCTCGCCGAACGCCTGGCGGACATGGCCGTCGATGCACTGATCGATGAAGCTGACTTGTCGCCCAAACCCGCTCTGGTGGACCGTCGTGGAAACGGCGCCCACCACGATCTGCATCTGGGCCTGATGCACGCCTCGGCGCTGTCGCTGTGGCCGATGTTCAAGGAGATGGCTGAAGCGGCGATTGAATGGGGTGAAGTTGGCGTGCCCTTGCGCGAAGCTCTCGGTCGTATCGGCCGTGAGGGTGAGCAAGCAATGCTCGTCACCACCAACGGCGTGAATACCCATCGCGGCGCGATCTGGGCCCTGGGCTTGCTGACCGCAGCGGCGGCGCTGGAACCCCGCGCCGTCACCCTGAACGCAGCCAGATTAGCCCTGCTCAACGACCGCTACGCCCCACAACCCATGAGCCACGGTGCCCAGGTCGCGCAACGCTACGGCGCTCGCGGTGCCCGTGAAGAAGCCCAGCTCGGCTTCCCCTCGGTTGTGCAACGCGGCTTGCCGCAACTGTATAAAAGCCGCCAGCAAAATGCAGGCGAACAGAACGCACGCCTGGATGCCCTGCTGGCGATCATGACCGAGCTGGCCGACACCTGCGTGCTCTACCGCGCCGGTCCCGAAGGGATCAGCACCATGCAACGCGGTGCGCGCGCCGTGCTGGACGCGGGGGGCAGCGCCACTCTGGCCGGTCGTCGTCAATTACATGAACTCGATCAACACCTGCTGGCCCTGAATGCCTCCCCCGGCGGCGCCGCCGACCTGCTGGCCGCCTGCCTGTTTATCGACCGCCTCGACGGAGCGTTGTGATGGAAACCTTATCCTTTGAATTCCCCGCCGGGCAGCCGCCAACAGGCCGAGCGCTGGTAGGTTGCGTTGGCTCGGGCGACCTGGAGGTGCTGCTGGAACCGGGTACCCCGGGCAGGCTGACCATCCAGGTGCAGACCTCGGTGAATGGCGCCGAACAACGCTGGCAGCATCTGTTCGAACGCATCTTCCAGGAACAGACGCCACCGGCCTTGAAGATTGATATCCACGATTTCGGTGCCACCCCCGGCGTGGTGCGTTTGCGCCTGGAGCAGGGTTTCGAGGAGATCGGCCATGACTGACTTACTCGCCAAACACAGCTTCGTTGAGTTGGGCGCTCGGCAGCGGGCCAAGGCTCTGCTGGACGCCGGCTCCTACCGCGAATTGATCGACCCGTTCCAGCGCGTCATGTCACCGTGGCTCGGCCGCCAAGGCGTGGTGCCCCAGGCCGATGACGGCGTGGTGATCGCCAAGGGCAGCGTCGATCGCAAGCCTGTCGTCATTGCTGCCATCGAAGGCAACTTCCAGGGCGGTAGCCTCGGTGAAGTGGGTGGCGCGAAAATCGCCGGCGCCGTGGAGCTGGCAGCCGAAGACAATCGCAAGGGCATTCCCACTCGCGCGGTGTTGCTGCTGGAGACCGGTGGTGTGCGCCTGCAGGAAGCCAACCTCGGCCTGGCAGCCATCGCGGATATCCACGCGGCGATTGTCGACCTGCGCCAGTACCAGCCAGTGATCGGCGTGGTGGCCGGCAGTGTCGGCTGCTTCGGCGGCATGTCCATCGCGGCCGGGTTGTGCAGTTACCTTGTCGTCACCCGCGAAGCCCGCCTGGGCTTGAATGGCCCGCAAGTGATCGAACAGGAAGCGGGGCTTGACGAGTACGACTCCCGCGACCGGCCTTTCATCTGGAGCCTCACCGGCGGCGAGCAACGTTTCAACAGCGGCTTGGCCGACCGATATGTGGCTGATGATGTGGTCGAGCTTCAACAGACCGTCAGCGCATTGCTGCAACAAGGCCTGCCCACCCAGCAACGCAGCCGCCAGGCCGAGTATTACCTGGCACGCCTGGCCGAACTGGACGCCACGGCGCAGATCGACCCGGTGACGGTGCGCGAGTTGTATCAAGGAGAACGCTCATGAGAGGTTTGCAGTGGTTCAACGCATTGAGCGTCGGAGCGACAGCCGTTGAAGGTTTGCCAAATTCGCTGAAAGTCGCCGATGGTGTACTGGGCGAACAGCCCGTGCGCTATATCGCCGTGGTTACCGACGCGCAAAACCACTTTCCCCGCGCACGCAAGGGTGAGGTCGGTCTGCTGGAAGGCTGGGGTCTGGCGAAGGCCGTCGATGAAGCCATCGCCCGTGGCGACAAGCGCCCCATCATCGCCATCGTCGATGTACCGAGCCAAGCCTACGGGCGTCGCGAAGAAGCCCTCGGCATCCACCAGGCCCTGGCGGCCGCCGCCGACAGCTACGCCCGTGCTCGCCTCGCCGGGCACCCGGTGATCGCGCTGCTGGTGGGCAAGGCCATGTCCGGCGCGTTTCTCGCCCATGGGTATCAAGCCAACCGCCTGATCGCCCTGCGTGATCCCGGTGTGATGGTGCACGCCATGGGCAAGGCCTCGGCCGCGCGCGTGACGCTGCGCAGCGTCGAAGAGTTGGAAGCCCTGGCCGCCAGCGTGCCGCCCATGGCCTATGACATCGACAGTTATGCCAGCCTGGGTTTGCTGTGGGAAACCTTGTCGGTCAGCCAGATTGAGCAGCCTACGTCGGAGGATGTGGCGCAGGTCAGCGATTGCCTGGTGAGTGCGATCAAGGATATTGCCAGCACCGACTTGAGCGGGCGCCTCGGCGCGACCAACCGCGCCGCCTCCAGCCACGTGCGCCAACTGCTGCGGGAGCAATGGTGAACGCTCACGACCTGCTCTGGGGCATGACCCCGGCGCACCTGCCCGCTGACGCTGCGGCGTGGGCGGTGGAGGCGGTTGGCACGGTGGTGGTGCGTCGCGCAATTGTCGCGCCGGGTCTGGTCGCGGTGGGCGTGCGCGGGCGTCTGCGTGAGCAGCGTTTTGCCGCTGAACTGCCGATTGCTGCTGTGCAGCGGCGAGTCGTGCCGGAAGCGCTGCGTGACGTTGTCTCGACACGCGACTTACCGGCTTTGCAGGCACTCGAACAGCTGCGACCGATGCTGGCACCCTTGAATTGGGGCATCACCGGCAGCGCAGGTTTTGAGCTGGCAACGGGCATTGAAGCAATGCATGCCCAGAGCGATCTGGACTTGATTCTGCGCACGCCCGCGCCGCTGGATCGCAACGATGCGCGCGACCTGCTGGCAACGTTGGACAAGGCCGCGTGTACCGTGGACCTGCAACTGCAAACACCGTTCGGTGCTGTCGCCTTGCGCGAATGGGCGAGTCCATCGCGGCGGGTGCTATTGAAAACCGCCGGCGGTGCGCACCTCGTCATCGATCCCTGGCAGGCCGTGGCATGAGCAGCCTTCTGGTCTTTCCCGGCCAGGGCGCCCAGCGCCCCGGCATGCTCCAGGCGTTGCCGGCCGATGTATTGGAACAGGCCAGCGATGCCTTGGGTGAAGACGTTCGCGCATTGGATTCGGCGCAAGCCCTGGCGAACACCCGCGCGGTGCAGCTTTGCCTACTGATTGTCGGCGTAGCCCACGCCCGCCAGCTGCAACGCACGCCGGATTACGTCGCGGGACTGTCCATCGGGGCTTACCCTGCGGCGGTGATCGCGGGTGCGCTGGACTTTGCCGATGCGATCAGGCTCGTCAGCCTGCGCGGCGAGCTGATGCAGAACGCTTATCCACAGGGCTACGGCATGACGGCGATCATCGGCCCCGAGTTATCCACTGTCGAACACCTGCTGGCCGATATCCACAGCCCCGACAGCCCGGTGTACCTGGCCAATATCAACGCCGACAATCAGACCGTTATCGCCGGCAGCAACGCGGCGATGAAGCGTGTCGCCGACCGCATCAAAGGCAACGGCGTCGCCAAGCGCCTGGCCGTCAGCGTGCCGTCCCATTGCGCGCTGCTGGAGCAACCGGCCCAGGCCCTGGCGCAAGCCTTTGTGCCGCTCAAGGCGCCGCGTATCACCTACCTGAGCAGCACTCGCGCGCGGCCTATCCACAACCCCGAGCAATTGCGCGACGACCTGGCCTTCAACATGTGCCGCATCGTCGACTGGCGCGGCACCGTGCAAAGCGCCTACGAGCGCGGCGTGCGCCTGCAAATCGAACTGCCACCGGGCGCCGTGCTCACTGGCCTGTCACGCCGGGTGTTTGAACAGGGCACGGTGATCGCCTGCGAAGGTGCGCGCCTGGATACCTTGCAGGCCTTGCTGGAAGAGGAGGGGCTACGCCACCGATAAAGCACTACCCAAGGCTTTCGAAGCACAAAAACAACAATTTCGATCGAGCACTTTGAGGACAACAACAATGATTATCTACGGTGTGGCATTGCTGGCGATCTGCACGCTTGCGGGCGTGATCATGGGCGACATGCTTGGCGTGTTGCTCGGCGTCAAATCCAATGTGGGCGGGGTAGGCATCGCGATGATCCTGCTGATTTGCGCCCGCCTTTGGATGCACAAACACGGCGGCATGACCAAGGACTGCGAAATGGGCGTTGGCTTCTGGGGCGCGATGTACATCCCGGTGGTGGTGGCGATGGCCGCACAACAAAACGTAGTGACCGCTTTGCATGGTGGCCCCGTTGCGGTGTTGGCAGCGATTGGTTCAGTGGTGCTGTGTGGTTGCACCATCGCGCTGATCAGCCGTACCCACAAGGGCGAACCTTTGCCCGATGAAGAGCCACTGATCGCGCCAGTGGGAGGTCGTTGATATGTGGGATCTCATCGAAAAAGGGTTGGAACATAACGGCTTGATCACCGCATTTGCCTTTGTCGGCGTGGTGATGTGGATTTCCGTGGTGCTGTCCAAGCGCCTGACGTTCGGGCGCATCCACGGCTCGGCGATTGCTATCGTCATCGGCCTGGTCCTGGCGTGGGTCGGCGGCACGATCACGGGCGGCCAGAAAGGCCTGGCTGACCTGGCGCTGTTCTCCGGCATCGGGTTGATGGGTGGCGCGATGTTGCGCGACTTCGCCATCGTCGCAACGGCGTTTGAAGTGCAAGCCACCGAGGCGCGCAAGGCCGGGATGATCGGCGTGATTGCGCTGCTATTGGGCACGATCCTGCCGTTTATCGTCGGTGCGAGCATGGCCTGGGCGTTTGGTTATCGCGATGCAATCAGCATGACCACCATCGGTGCTGGCGCCGTGACTTATATCGTCGGCCCAGTGACGGGGGCGGCGATTGGCGCGACCTCGGATGTGATGGCGCTGTCGATTGCCACCGGGTTGATCAAGGCGATTCTGGTCATGGTGGGAACGCCGGTCGCGGCACGCTGGATGGGGTTGGATAACCCGCGTTCGGCGATGGTGTTTGGTGGGTTGGCCGGCACGGTGAGTGGGGTGACGGCGGGCCTGGCGGCGACGGATCGGCGGTTGGTGCCGTATGGCGCGCTGACGGCGACATTCCACACCGGGCTGGGTTGCCTGCTTGGGCCTTCGTTGCTGTATTTCATCGTACGCGGGCTGGTCGGCTAACTTCGGAATGTGTGTTGTCGGGCCGGGCGTCTTCGCGAGCAAGCCCGCTCCCACATTTGGAATGCATTTCAAGTGTGGGAGCGGGCTTGCTCGCGAAAGCGGTGTGTCAGGCTGTCACCTGTCGATTGGCATACATCCGACACTCCGCCAACAATGCCAGCAAATTCGGATCACGCTCCTTGGCCTTCAGAAACACCACGCCAATATGCTGCTGCAACCGATACCTGGGTTGCAGCGGTATCAGTTTCACGCGGTTCTCATATACGGCTGCAATCCGCCCCGGCAGCAGCGCATAACCTACGCCTGAGCTGACCATGCTCAACAGCGTGAAGATGTCATTCACCTGCATCGCCACCTTCGGCTCGAACCCTGCCTGCTTGAACACGCGGTTGCCATCCTGGTGGGTGGCGAAGCCTTGGGTGAGGGTGATGAAGGTTGCGTCACGCACGTCGGCGAGGTCGATCTCCCGCTCACGGTCGAAGGGCGAGTCGGCGGGAGTGGCGAGGAAGATATCGTCGGAGAACAGCGCGATTTGTTCGCAGTCCGGGTCGTTGGCGTGCTCGTCGAGGGAGATCAGGATCGCGTCCACTTCCATGTTCTTGAGCTTGTAGAGCAGGTCGAAGTTGGAGCCCAGGATCAGGTCGATATTGAGTTCGCTGCGGCGGATCTTCAGGCCCATGATCAGTTGCGGCACGGTTTTCACCGTCAGCGAATACAACGAGCCAAGCTTGAAACGTTCGGCGGAGAAGCCGGCCGCTTCGCGGGTCAGGCGTACGCTGTCGACCACATCGGCCACCAGTTTCTGCGCGCGTTCTTCCAATACGTAGGCGCTTTCCAGCGGCGTGAGGTTGCGCCCTTCGTGTTTGAACAGCGGGCAGCGCAGGGCGTTTTCCAGGGAGTGGATGGCGCGGTGCACGCTGACATTGCTGGTTTGCAGCTCGGCGGCGGCGCGGGCCAGGTTGCCGGTGCGCATGAACGCCAGGAAGATTTCCAGTTTCTTGAGGGTGAATTCTTCGTCGATCAGCATGGCCGTGGGCTCTTGTTCGAATGCTGTTGATTGTGCCCGCAAAACCCTCTCGCGTCCTCGGAACGTCATAAGCCGCTTGCACTCTTATGCGCAAGGTTGGACGCTTGGCAGCCAGCCCATGACGGTTACAGGAGGTCGGAGAACGATGTACCACGGGGAACGATTCAACGCCTGGAGCCATTTGCTCGGTGCTGTCGCGGCGTGCATTGGCGCCGTGTGGATGTTGGTGGTGGCAAGCCTCGACGGCAGCCCTTGGAAGATCGTCAGCGTGGCGATCTATGGCTTTACCTTGATGGTGCTGTACAGCGCTTCCACCGTGTACCACAGCGTGCGCGGGCGGCGGAAAGAAATCATGCAGAAGGTCGATCACTTTTCGATCTACCTGCTGATCGCCGGCAGCTACACGCCGTTCTGCCTGGTGACCCTGAGAGGGCCGTGGGGCTGGACGCTGTTTGGCATCGTGTGGGGGCTGGCGGTGATTGGCATCCTGCAGGAGATCAAGCCGCGCTCAGAGGCGCGCATCCTGTCGATCGTGATTTACGCGGTGATGGGGTGGATCGTGCTGGTGGCGGTCAAGCCGCTGCTCGCCGCGCTGGGCACGGCGGGGTTTATCTGGTTGGCGTCGGGCGGGGTGCTGTATACCGTCGGGATTATCTTCTTTGCGCTGGAGGACCGCCTGCGCCACTCCCATGGTATCTGGCATTTGTTTGTGATTGGCGGGAGCCTGCTGCACTTCGTGGCGATCATGCATTACGTGCTCTGACGGACAACACCTGTGATCCTCGTTGCTTCGACAGAACGGTCTTTACAGCCGCTCCAATAACTCCCGGGCGCGGTGGCCGAAGATCTCCAGCAAATTCGCCAGCATATGCGGCGGAGGCTCATCGGCGCGGGTCAGGGCGTACAGGGTGATCGGCAGCGGCGGCGTGAGCGGGCGGATGCAGGTGGTGGCCGTCGACGCACCCAGCGCGGTGAACGGATCGATCACCGTCAAGCCGGCCCCGGACTCCACCATCGCGCGGGCCAGGGAATAGGTTTGCACCGAGATCGTGACCTTGGGGGGTGGGTCGACGTTTTCCAGGTAGCTATCGAGTTTCGCTGCCAGCGGGTCGGCGCTGGAAAGGCCAATCAGCGCCGTGCCTGCCAGGTCCGCCAGGGGCAATGGTTGGCTCAGTTCGGCGTCGGACCAATAGCCTTTAGACGCCAGTGCCACCAGCACACCATTGGCCAGCACTTGCGTGGTCAGCCCTGGATGGCCGGAGAAGTTGAGCGTCAACGCCAGGTCAATCTCGCGCATCAGCAGCTTCTGCACCAACTCGCGGCTATGGTCGCTGGACAGCTCGCACGCCATCTCCGGGTAATCGCGCTTCCATTCCAAGATCGCCGGCGGCAGCAGCGACAACGCCAGCGCCGGGATCGCGCCGATGCGCACACTCTGGCCCGGTGCTCGGCGCAGACTTTTGGCCAGGCGCCGCACGCCTTGCAGGCTTTCGGTGACTTTCTCCACTTCGCTTTCCAGCGCCAGGGCTTCCGGTGTGGGCTGCAATTTGCCGCGCACCCGCAGGAAAAGGGGGAAGCCCAGTTGCAATTCGGCGTGCTGCAGCACCTTGGTCACCGCCGGTTGCGACACATGCAGCAATTGCGCGGCGGCGCTAACGGAGCCGGTCTGGCGGATGGCCTGGAAGATTTCGATATGACGCAAGCGCATGGCAAGTCCATAACCTTTGTTTATAGGTGATCCATCTTTATTCATTGTCGGCAGCCTGTCACCTGCCCCTAGGCTTGAGGCCTCTGGATTTAACGGTGGGCGGCGGAAATGGTGTGCATCATTGGGGGGGGAGTGATTGGTCTGGCCAGCGCCTATGCGTTGGTGCGTGCAGGTCATGAGGTGACGCTGATCGATGCACGCGAGACCCTGGGCAGCGAGACCAGCTTTGCCAATGGCGGGCAGTTGTCCTATCGCTACGTGGCGCCACTGGCCGATGCAGGGGTGCCGCTGCAAGCCATCGGTTGGTTGTTGCGCGGTGACTCACCATTGAAACTGCGGCCGCGCCTCGACCCCCAGCAATGGCGCTGGATGGCCGCGTTCCTCGGCGCTTGCCGTGGCTCGGTGAACAAACGCAATGCCGCCCACTTGTTGCGCCTGGCGTCCCTGAGCCAGGACACCTTGCAAGTGTGGCGCGATCTCGATCGCCTGGATGGCTTCGACTGGCGGCGCAACGGCAAGCTGGTGACCTTTCGCAATGCCAACGCTTTTGAGCACGCGCGTGGCAAGGTCACCGATATCCTGCAACAGCAGGTGCTGTCGACCGCCGATTGCGCTCGCCTGGAGCCTGCGCTGGCGGACGGTGGTTTTGTCGGTGGGATTTATACGCCGAATGAGGAAGTCGCTGATTGTCATGCCTTCTGCCAGCGGCTGGCGGCGCGATTGGAAGCGTCGGGACGTTGCCGCTTTATGCTGGGCCGAAAGGTCACCGGCATTCGCCACGCCAAGGGTAGGGTGCAGGCCATCGAATTGGGCGATGAGGTTATGCCAGTCGAACACCTGGTGCTGGCGGCTGGGTATCGCAGCGCGGAGTTGGGCGTGCCGTTGCCGCTTTACCCGCTCAAGGGTTACAGCCTGAGCGTACCGATTGGCGCGCAACACCAGGCACCGAACGTGAGCATCACCGATTACGACCGCAAGATCGTCTACGCGCGCATTGGCGAACAACTGCGGGTGGCGGCCATGGTGGATATCGTCGGCTTCGACGCCCGTCTTGAGCCCAAACGCCTGGCGCTGATGAAACGTCAGGCCTTGGAGACCTTTCCACTGGCGGGCGACTACGACCAGGCGGTGGAGTGGGCCGGTATGCGCCCGGCCACCCCGACCGGCGTGCCGCTGATCGGCGCCAGTGTCTATCGTAACCTGTGGCTGAACCTGGGCCACGGAGCCCTCGGTTTTACCCTGGCCTGTGGCAGCGGCCAGCTGCTGGCCGAGTTGATTGGCCAACACGCGCCTTCTATTGATATGCAGGGCCTGGCACCCCGCGCCGCATGAGGATGTCTGCATGACTATCACCCGCATCAGCAGTAACGAGCGCCTCTCGGGCGCAGTGACGTTCAACGACTTGGTGTTCCTCTCGGGCCAGGTGCCCGGCGATGGCCTGGACGTGGCGACACAAACCCGTGAAGTGCTGGCCAGGATCGATGCGTTGCTGGCCCAGGCGGGCAGCGACAAGGATCATCTGCTCAACGCCACGATTTACCTGAAAGACATCAGTGAAGGTTTCGCACCGATGAATGAAGTGTGGTCAGCCTGGCTGTCACCGGGTTTAGCGCCGACGCGCACCACGGTGCAGGCAGAACTGGCGCGACCGAGTGTATGGGTGGAAATCAGTGTGATCGCTGTACGTAAATGACTTTAAAGACCAACGGAGAATAACAATGAAAAAGATCCTGTTGACCGGCTGCACCCTGGGACTCTTGCTGGGCGCACAGGCCCATGCGAATCAAGCACCGCTGGACGGCACGCTGGGCAAGATCGCCAGCGCCAAGTCCATTACCTTGGGCTATCGCGATGCGTCGGTGCCGTTTTCCTACGTGGGGGATAACAGTGGCAAGCCCATGGGCTATTCGGTGGAGCTGGCGAGCAAGATTGTCGAGCGCATCCAGCAGAAAACCGGCGTGGCCACGCTTAATGTGAAATACAACCTGGTGACGTCCCAGACCCGCATCCCCTTGGTGCAGAACGGTACCGTCGACCTGGAATGCGGTTCCACCGGCGTAACCGCCGAGCGGCAGAAGCAGGTGGCGTTTTCCTACGGGTTCATCTACGTGAAGGGGCAATTGCTCACGGCCAAGGACAGCGGTATCAAAGGCTTTCCCGACCTGGCAGGCAAGAACGTGGTGACCACCGCCGGCACCACCAACGAGCGCTTCCTCAAAAGCTACAACGCCGAGCACAAGACCAACATGTTCGTGATCAGCGCCAAGGATCACGGTGAGGCGTTCAAGATGCTGGAGACCGGTCGCGCTGCGGCCTTTTACATGGATGACGCGTTGCTCTATGGCGAGCGGGCCAAGGCCAAGGACCCGCATAACTGGGTGGTGGTGGGCGAGGAGCAATCGCGGGAAATCTACAGCTGCATGTTGCGCAAGGACGACCCGCAGTTTCTTGCGGTGGTCAACGAGACACTTGGCGACCTTTACCGCAGTGGGGAGATCAACGGGATTTACCAACGCTGGTTCGAATCCCCCATTCCGCCCAAGGGCTTGAACCTGGAATTCCCGATGACCCGTGAGTTGAAGGCGATTATTGCCAAGCCGATCAGTGATCCGGTGGAGTAAGCCCTAGAAATCGCCCCACAACTGTTGGGCGACGGCCAACGCCACCACCGGTGCCGTCTCGGTGCGCAATACACGCGGGCCGAGGCGGGCGGCGTGGTAGCCGGCGGCTTGCGCAGTGTCGACTTCCAGGTCGGTCAGCCCACCCTCAGGGCCGATCAGGAAGGCCAGGCTCGATGGCTTGGCATGGCTGACCATCGGCTCGGCCACGGGGTGCAGCACCAGCTTCAAGTCCGCTTGGGTCTGTTTCAACCAGTCCGCCAACAGCAGCGGCGGATGAATCACCGGCACCGTGGAGCGCCCGCATTGTTCACATGCGCTGATTGCCACCTGGCGCCAGTGCTGCAGGCGTTTGTCGGCGCGTTCGTCCTTGAGGCGCACTTCGCAGCGGTCGCTGAAAATCGGGGTGATTTCGCTGACGCCCAACTCGGTGGCTTTCTGGATCGCCCAATCCATCCGTTCGCCACGGGACAGGCCCTGGCCCAGGTGAATGCGCAGTGGCGATTCGGTCTGGCCGCTGAAGCTTTCCGTAAGCTGCACGGTGACGCGCTTTTTGCCGACCTCCAGCAGGCTGCCCCGGAACTCCAGGCCGGAACCGTCGAACAATTGCACGGCATCGCCTTCGCCCATACGCAATACGCGGCTGATGTAGTGCGCCTGGGCTTCCGGCAATTCGTGATCGCCGAGGCTCAGCGGGGTGTCAGTGAAGAAGCGGGACAATCTCATTTCTGTTCTCTGAAGAGGTTTACGTAGGGGGTCGTTGATCAACCCGGATCGCGGAAGCCTGGGTGGAAGTCCTTCGGCACTGCAACGCTGACGTTGCTGTGGGTGGCAATGTCGATGCCTTCGCTGGCCACTTCGGCGAGGAAGTCGATCTGCTCGGGCGTGATCACATAGGGCGGCAGGAAATACACCACGCTGCCCAATGGCCGCAACAGCGCACCGCGTTCCAAGGCGTGCTCGAACACCTTCAGGCCACGACGCTCCTGCCAGGGGTAGGCGGTCTTGGTGGCTTTGTCCTGGACCATCTCGATGGCCAGCACCATACCGGTCTGACGCACTTCCGACACGTGCGGGTGGTCCACCAGGTGCGCCGTGGCGGTGGCCATCCGCTGGGCCAGGGCCTTGTTGTTTTCGATGACGTTGTCTTCTTCGAAAATATCCAAGGTCGCCAGCGCCGCCGCGCACGCCAGCGGGTTGCCGGTGTAGCTGTGGGAGTGCAGGAAGGCGCGCAGGGTCGGATAGTCGTCGTAGAACGCGTCGTACACGTCATCGGTGGTGACCACGGCCGCCAACGGCAGGTAACCGCCGGTGAGGGCCTTGGACAGGCACAGGAAGTCCGGACGGATGCCGGCCTGTTCACAGGCGAACATGCTGCCGGTGCGGCCGAAACCTACAGCGATTTCATCGTGGATCAGGTGCACGCCATAGCGGTCGCAGGCTTCGCGCAGCAGCTTGAGGTACACCGGGTGGTACATGCGCATGCCGCCGGCGCCCTGGATCAGCGGTTCGACGATCACGGCGGCGACGGTGTCGTGGTTGTCGGCCAGGGTCTGTTCCATGGCCAGGAACATATTGCGCGAGTGTTCTTCCCAGCTCATGCCCTCGGGGCGCAGGTAGCAATCCGGGCTCGGTACTTTGATGGTGTCGAGCAGCAGCGCCTTATAGGTTTCGGTGAACAGCGGCACGTCGCCCACCGACATCGCGGCGATGGTTTCGCCGTGGTAGCTGTTGGTCAGGGTGACGAAGCGTTTTTTGTTCGGCAGGCCGCGGTTGAGCCAATAGTGGAAGCTCATCTTCAGCGCGACTTCGATGCAGGACGAGCCGTTGTCAGCGTAGAAGCAGCGGGTCAGGCCCTCGGGGGTCATTTGCACCAGGCGCTCGGACAGTTCGATCACCGGCTGGTGGCTGAAGCCGGCCAGGATCACATGTTCCAGCTGATCGACCTGGTCCTTGATGCGCTGGTTGATGCGCGGGTTGGCGTGGCCAAATACGTTGACCCACCAGGAGCTGACAGCATCGAGGTAGCGCTTGCCTTCGAAGTCTTCCAGCCACACGCCTTCACCACGCTTGATCGGGATCAGCGGCAGTTGCTGGTGGTCTTTCATCTGGGTGCAGGGATGCCACAGCACTGCGAGGTCGCGTTGCATCCACTGGTTGTTCAAGCCCATCGGTTATCTCCTCGAAGCGGTCCTGCGGCCGGCGCAGGTAAATCAATCGCGCAAGCCTATGCAATGGACGGCTGTGTCACAACCTATTAGAGATAATTCGCAGTAAACGTAGGACGATCTGTCACGTTTCTTAGTAATAGTCCTTAATCCATCGTTAACGTACTGTGCATAATCTCAAGATCGTATTTCTCGATATTTCAAAGCGAAATTTTCGGCTTTAATTCGATAGGTAAATCGCTAGTCTTGGGCACAGCTCTTACGGGATTTGGGACATGCAGCTACGTAATTCGTCGGCCCGCTATGGTTGGGTCAGTATGGTTTTGCACTGGGGCGTAGCCTTGGTGGTGTTCGGGTTGTTCGCGCTGGGCCTGTGGATGGTCGGTCTTGACTACTACAGTGCCTGGCGCAAAGACGCGCCCGACTTGCACAAGAGCATTGGCATCACGCTGTTCGCCATCATGCTGGTGCGTATTGTCTGGCGCCTGGTCAGCCCACCGCCGCCACCGCTGGCCAGCTACAGCCGCATGACCCGTATCGGTGCTGCGTTTGGCCACGCGTTCCTGTATCTCGGGCTGTTTGCCGTGATGATCGCCGGTTACCTGATTTCCACCGCAGACGGTGTCGGTATTCCGGTGTTTGGCCTGTTTGAGATTCCTGCCGTGGTTTCCGGATTACCGGACCAAGCAGATAACGCCGGCTTGGTGCATCTGTACCTGGCCTGGGTGTTGGTGGTCTTCGCCGGCTTGCACGGCGTGGCTGCGTTGAAACACCACTTTATCGATCGTGATGCGACCCTTACGAGAATGCTGGGGCGCAAAGCCTGATGTTCAACCTCGACTCACAAGGAATAGAAAGCATGTTGAAAAAGACCCTCGCTGCTCTGGCAATCGGTACTGCTCTGCTCTCCGCAGGCCAGGTGATGGCTGCTGACTACAAGATCGACAAAGAAGGCCAGCACGCCTTCATCGACTGGAAAATCAGCCACCTGGGCTACAGTTTCATCCACGGTACCTTCAAGGATTGGGACGGTACCTTCAGCTGGGATGCCGCCAAGCCAGAAGCCAGCAAAATCGCAGTCGACGTGAAAACCGCCAGCTTGTGGTCCAACCACGCCGAGCGTGACAAGCACATCGCCAGCAAAGACTTCCTGGACGTTGCCAAGTTCGCTGACGCCAAGTTCGTTTCCACCGCAGTCAAGTCCACCGGCGACAAAACCGCTGACGTGACCGGCGACCTGACCTTCCACGGCGTGACCAAGCCTGTGACCTTCAAGGCCACCTTCAACGGTGAGGGCAAAGACCCGTGGGGCGGCGAGCGTGCCGGCTTCAACGCCAAGACCACTGTCAACCTGAACGACTTCGGCATCAAAGGCCCAGGCCCGTCCTCGCAGACTGTGGACCTGGACATCTCGCTGGAAGGTGTGAAGCAGAAGTAATTTCTGTTTTTACCCAAAAAAACCGGATCCTGCGATCCGGTTTTTTTATGCCAGGAATGCAATCAATGCGGGAGCTGGCTTGCCTGCGATTGCATCGACTCGGTGGGCCTGACGCGCCGAGGTGCCCGCATCGCAGGCAAGGCAGCTCCCACCGCTGATCTGTGTTGAGTCAAAAAAAGCCCCGTCTCGAAAGAGGCGGGGCTTTTTTATGGCGCTTTGAAACTCAGCGATTGCGCGTCAGCAGCGCTGGTTTTTCACCACGAGGACGGCCTGGCAGTTGATCCAACTGCTCGGGTGTCGGGAAGCGATCAGCCTTCGACTCCTTGTGGATGATCTTTGGCGCCGGACCACCACGTGGGTTCTGCACGGCTGGCTCGGACGAACGTTGCTGGTCGTCACGGGCCGGGCGGCGGTTGTTGCTGCGCGAGTCTTCGCGGCGAGCCTGGCCATCACGCGGCGCGCCGTTACGCGGGCCATTGCGCTTGGCTGGCGGCGTACCGGTAGTGCCGCCGCTGCTGTTGCGTGGACCATTCTGACGACCACCTTGTGGCTGGCCGCCACGGGGAGCACCTGCGCCAGCGCCCTGTGCCGGGGCGCCTGGGCGACGGCCACGGCCTTGGGCCGGCTTGGCCTGGGGCACGTAGTCGACGCGGTTACCGAAGTTATCCACATCGTCGTCCAGGAACTCGTCCGGAGCACGGTCGGCAGCAGCGCGTGGCGGCTGGCTCGGCTGGCGCTGTTCGCGGGCCGGAGTGCCTTCGCGGGGCTTCTGCTCACGGGCCGGGCGTTCGCCACGGCCGCTGGCAGATTTTTCCTTGCCCTTGTCTTTGCCCTTGTCGCGACGGCCACCGCCACCCCCGCCGCCGTTCGGGCCATCGCCCTTCGGACCGCGTGGGTTGCGCGGGTTGCGCACGTCCGGACGCTCGCGCGCTTCAGGCTTCTCGGCCTCCACGGCGCTGGCATCGAAGCCCATCAGGTCGCCGTCGGCGA
>Ga0308165_1001741_pt1 | contig 28980 bp, 22 predicted proteins | sample PhyWR2_FD_201032 | JGI IMG/M metagenome (GOLD analysis project Ga0308165, IMG submission 201032) | Phyllosphere microbial communities from UC Gill Tract Community Farm, Albany, California, United States - DLSLW.R2 | ecosystem: Host-associated > Plants > Phyllosphere > Unclassified | place: USA... | reverse complement strand
CTGCGTAAGGGAGATTACGCAGGCTAAGGAGGTGGTTCCTGGTACAGCTAGCATTTATGGGTTATGTTTTTCAGCGGAAGGGATAATACCCGTAACAAACGAAGCGGTATGTGATCCGTTTCTAAGATTCTTCCGGCGGTGAAAAATAACCCTAATAAACTATTTGTTGTGCGGATTACGGGTGCTTTCACCCGCGAAATTGCGCATCAGCAGCGCGTATTCCAGCTCCACTTCTTCTGGCACCGGCAGCCAAACGGTGTGTCCGTCACCAGGCGCCACCGTGATGGTCTCGCCTTTGCCGTTTTCCATGTGTTCCAGCGTAAAGTTGATGTTGCCCTGCGGGGTCATCAGCTCAAGGCTATCGCCCATGGTGAATTTGTTTTTCACCGCGACGGCCGCTAAATGGCCTTTACGTGCGCCGGTAAAATCACCGACGAACTGCTGACGCTCGGACACAGAATAGCCATGCTCGTAATTCTGGTAATCGTCGTGCGTGTGACGGCGCAGGAAACCTTCTGTATAGCCGCGATGCGCCAGGCCTTCCAGCGTTTCCAGCAGGCTGGTGTCGAACGGTTTACCCGCTGCGGCGTCATCGATGGCTTTGCGATATACCTGCGCGGTGCGAGCGCAGTAGTAATAAGATTTGGTGCGGCCTTCGATTTTCAACGAATGCACGCCCATCTGGGTCAGACGCTCAACGTGCGCAATTGCGCGCAGATCCTTCGAGTTCATGATGTAAGTACCGTGCTCGTCTTCGAACGCCGTCATGTACTCGCCCGGACGTTTGGCTTCTTCAATCATAAACACACTGTCGGTTGGCGCGCCCACGCCCAATGTCGGCTCAACGTTTTTCACCGGAATCGGTTCGTGCTGATGCACGATATTACCCACATCATCTTCTTTGCCTTCCTGGACGTTATATTCCCAGCGGCAGGCGTTGGTGCAGGTGCCCTGATTCGGGTCACGCTTGTTGATGTAGCCGGACAGCAGGCAGCGGCCAGAATAGGCCATGCACAGCGCGCCGTGAACGAAGATTTCGATTTCCATTTCCGGCACCTGAGTGCGGATTTCTTCGATCTCTTCGAGCGACAGCTCACGCGAGAGGATCACGCGGGTCAGACCCATTTGCTTCCAGAATTTCACCGTCGCCCAGTTCACGGCGTTCGCCTGAACGGATAAATGAATATCCATTTCCGGGAAGTTCTCGCGCACCAGCATGATTAAACCCGGATCCGACATAATCAGCGCGTCAGGACCCATTTCCACGACCGGCTTGAGATCGCGAATAAACGTTTTCAGCTTGGCGTTATGCGGCGCAATATTCACCACGACGTAGAATTTTTTGCCCAGGGCATGCGCTTCGTTGATGCCGAGCTGCAAATTCTCGTGGTTGAATTCATTATTACGCACGCGCAGTGAGTAACGCGGCTGGCCCGCATACACGGCATCTGCGCCATAGGCGAAAGCGTAACGCATATTCTGCAGCGTTCCCGCCGGGGAAAGGAGTTCTGGTTTAAACATGTTTGTTCTCGTTCTGATGACAGGTCAGATCCGCCTGCACCAGGTGCAGCGGTGGGGAGATCCCGTACTTTAAGGGCGGGCATTGTAGCGCTGCGGGGGAGGGAGGTAAACCTTTTGCTCTGCGGGGCTTATTCTCGCCCGGCTTTGCGGTACTGCCAGTAGTGATAAATCATATAGGCCACGCCCAGAGGAATGGAGAGTGCTAACACCGTGAACAGGTAAAAGGGCCCTAGTGCTCGTAACCCCCTGTCGTTAATCATTTCAAATACCCGGTCAGAAACACGAGGCTGGATGATGTCGTCGGTGCCTCTTTTTGCAAACGGAAAGAAAATTATTGAGATGGCGGTGAAGACAATCAAAGGCGTGAAACCGGCCATATCATAAATTCTGAAGATTATAACGCCTAAGAGCAGTGCGCCCAGCGCCAGCTTGCCCAAAAAATCCACGCTCCTGATAAACAGGATTAACGGGTTTTGCTTCCAGCGATCCTGCTTTCGCGCTTTTTGTTCTCTTAAATATCGACTGCCGCTTTTGCTCACCGTTTATCCTTGAACTTCCCGAGAGCTATTAGAATAAAGGATAACGTGGCGACTTTCACCGCTCAGAATTTATGGGTAGGGCAGAAGAGCTGAATCGCCAGCGCCAATCCAGATATGACAACCGCTGCCAGAGTCAATCATAATAAGAGGCTTAATGTGAAGAAAATTGACGGTAATGACGTTATCTATCTGAAAAACTATTAGCCGATGATGTGATATCTCCACGGTGAAATATTAATAACGCAAAATTTGCGCATTTATTTAAAATAACCGTGAGTATTTATGATGAAATCTACTCTTTGAATGCGGGATAGAATTAAGCTAAGCCCATACCTCTTGACCATCAGACGTCAACCACACTAACCCGGCGGGTGCGTTTATTAAAAACCACAGTCCAAATTCATCAAGATCATCATTCTCGTCTTCTGATGAACAAGCTGGCCAGGCGTTTTGTAATAGCGCAAGCTGCTCTGATATTGTACCTGTCTAATATCGTTCTCACTTGCTGGTCATTTGATAATACATTAATGAAATTTGCAACGAACGCCTCTGACAAGCGATAAACTGAGAAACAATTTTTAAATTTATATTCAATCACCTAATTTCCAAGCAACGTTGACAGCGTATTTTTCGCCCAGGCAACACGGGGTTGGCGCAGCGAGGCCGGTACCCAGACAAGATTATAGGTGATAGTGGTGTCGCTGACTGGCGCGGGGATGTTGACCAGTTCGCCGCGCTGTAGCTGTCCGGTACACAGATATTCAGGCAGCACGGTCCAGCCGAATCCTTTCGTCAGCAGGCTTCTCAACGCCCGTAAATCTTGCCCCACGGCCGCAGGGAGCGAGTCTGGTAAGGCGACCCGATTTTTCTGCATCCAGTCATTTATCAGGGACAGTTCAAGGTTGTAGGACAGAAGAGGCTCACGGCTCAATGCTTCGGATAAAGAGGCTGAACGCATAAGCCGCTCGGCCACCGCCGGACTAGCCACTGCCAGCACATTGTCGGCATAGATCGCTTCGCTTCTCAGACGCTCGTCGGTAATCGGATGCGCCGAAATCCCAAGCTCACACTGTCCCTCCAGCAGCATCTGGATGACCATTGGGCCGTCCCCGGTGTGCATTCGCACGCGTATATCTGCCTCGAGCAGCGGAACCAGCCCTTCGGGGAGCTTTTCCGCCATAAAATCGGCGTGACCGATTATCTGAAGCGTACCGGCAATTCCGGACGATCGCGCTCGCGCCGTGGCAAGCGCCGCTTCGGCGGCGTCCAGCTTGTTGCCAATATCCGCCGCCAGCTCGTCGGCCGCAGAGGTCGGGATCACGCCGTGGGTCTGGCGTTCAAAAAGCGCCTTCCCCACCGCCGACTCCAGCCCGGCAATGTGCTGCGACACCGCGGGCTGCGTCAGATTTAGCGCTCTGGCGGCGGCGGTGATCGACCGCTGGCGATAGACCTCAACGAATGTTCTCAGACGAATCAGCGACATAACGTACCCATAAAAATATTTATACCCCTAACAAAATAGCGTTGTTAGCGCCGGAACGCCAGATCCGTCAAGCTTCACCCATCGCACTACAACACGGATTTATACAATGTCGAACATCACACATGACTCTCTGCAGGCGCAGCTCGCCACCCTGAAAAAGGCTCATTTACAGAGCGGTCCTGCCAGCGCGGAGCGGCGTAAAGACCGCCTGCTGCGTGCGGCCAAACTGCTTACGGATAACCATCAGGCGATTAACGCGGCGCTTAACCGCGACTTCGGCCATCGCAGCGAATACCAGTCGCTGATCGTCGATGTGGCGACCACTGTGACAATGCTGCGCCACGCCGCAGAACAGGTTAGCGAGTGGATGAAACCGGAGCACGTCGCGGCGCCTTATCCGGGGATGCAGGCGTGGATTGAGCAACAGCCACTGGGCGTGGTGGGGATCATCAGCCCGTGGAATTTCCCGATTAACCTGGCCTTCGGGCCGCTGGCGGGCGTGTTCGCTGCGGGCAATAGCGCCATGATTAAGCCTTCAGAATTAACGCCTCATACCTCTGAACTGCTGGCGAATCTTATCCCGCAGTACTTCAGTGAGGACGAACTGAGCGTCGTGCTGGGTGATGCTGATGTCGGCCAGGCCTTCAGCGCCTTGCCGTTTGATCACCTGATCTTCACCGGCAGCACCGCTGTCGGAAAACGGGTGATGCGCGCTGCGGCAGAAAATCTGGTGCCAGTCACCCTCGAGTTAGGCGGTAAATCACCGGTATTTATCGATAACGATGCCGACATGGCGCAGGCCATGGCCCGCACCCTGACCATTAAAACTTTTAACGCCGGACAGATCTGTCTGTCACCGGATTACCTGTTGGCACCCGAGAAGAGCGTGCAAACGCTCGTCGACGCGGCACGGGCGTTTATGGCCAACAGTTTCCCGACGGTACAGGCTAACCCGGACTACACGGCGATCATCAGCCCACGTCATTTTGCGCGCCTGGTTTCACTGCTGGACGATGCACGCAGTAAAGGCGCCACGGTCATCAGCCTGGCACCGGAAGGCGAAGTGGATTTTGATGCGACGACGCGCAAAATCGCTCCGCACCTGGTGCTCAATGTGGATGACAGCATGCTCATCATGCAGGAAGAGATTTTTGGTCCGCTGCTGCCGGTGAAAACGTTCCTGGAGAGCGGCGAGGCGCTGGCCTGGATCAATTCCCATCCGCGCCCGCTGGCGGCGTACTATTTCGGGAACGATAAGGTCAGCCAGGCTACCTTTATAGCAAACACCACATCGGGTGCGGCGGTGATTAACGATGTGATGACTCACGCCGCCATCGACAGCCTACCGTTTGGAGGCGTTGGTGCATCCGGAATGGGGGCATACCACGGGATCCATGGTTTCCGCCGTTTCAGCCATCAGAAACCGGTGGTGGTACAAAACGAAGACGGCACGTCTAACCTGCGTCTGCGCGCGCCTTATCAGGAAAAAACTGCCGATATCATCGCATTTTTACAAAGCTGATCCCGACACACCTGTTCTACAACCTCATCAGGAGAGAGCAATGAAAGTATTAATGGTTCTGACTTCGCACAGTGAACTGGGTAATACCGGTAAGAAAACCGGTTTCTGGCTGGAGGAGTTTGCTGCCCCATACTACGTCTTTAAAGACGCGGGCGCCGAGGTGGTGCTGGCTTCTCCGGCGGGCGGCCAGCCGCCGCTGGATCCGAAAAGCGATTTAGCTGATTTCCAGACCGAGATGACCGATCGCTTCAAAGCCGACCCGGACACGCAACGCGAACTCGCTAACACCCTGAAGCTCGACAGCGTGCGCGAGGAATATTTTGATACCGTCTTCTATCCTGGCGGCCACGGTCCGCTGTGGGATTTGGCGGAGTCGCAGACCTCTATCGCCCTGATCGAAGCCTTCACCCGTGCGGGCAAACCAACGGGTTTTGTCTGCCACGCGCCGGGCGTATTGCGCCACGTAAAAGCCGCCTCTGGCGAGCCGCTGATTAAAGGTCGTCAGGTGACCGGTTTTACCAACGGTGAAGAGGCCGATGTTGAACTGACAGACGTCGTGCCTTTCCTGATTGAAGATGAGTTTATCGCGCTGGGTGCGCACTACCAGAAAGGCCCGAACTGGGCACCGTTTGTTATCGAAGACGGCAAGCTTGTCACCGGACAGAACCCCGCCAGCTCGGAAGACGTGGCCAAAGCATTAGTCGCCCAGCTTCGCTAATCACTCCGGTCAACACACTTCCCTTAGCACAGCCTGCGCTGTGCTTTTCGCCTGCGCCTGCATACCGCAAAGAGTGTTAACTGAATAACGGTGACAGGCTGTTAGGCTTTTGCGATTCACACTGGAGATGCTATGAACACGATTATTGACCTGTTTAACGACCATAAAAGCGAGCGCAGTTTTACCGATCAGGCTGTTGATAACGCCACGCTCGAACGGATTATCAGCACAGCGTACCGTGCACCGACTTCCGTGCATTCCCAGCAGGTTTCAGTGATCGTCACGCGCGATGCGCAAAAGCGCGCGCAGATTTCAAAGATTGCGGGCGGCCAACCGTGGATTGCCAAAGCGCCGGTGTTTATCACCTTCGTGCTGGATATGTATAAAACGCGGGTTGGGATGAAGCTGGCAGGCAACGAGCAGGTGGCGCATCAGAGCATTGAAAGCCTGGTGGCTGGCGCGACCGACGTCGGGATCGCGCTGGGTTCAGTCATGGCAGCGGCGCGCTCCGAAGGACTGGGGATCGTGCCTATTGGCGGCATCCGTCTGCACCCTCAGGCGCTGATTGACCTTCTGGAACTGCCGGAACATACCTTCCCTGTCGCGGGCGTGGTGATAGGGCACGTTGATGTCCCGTCCCATCACAAGCCGCGTCTTCCGCTTGAAACCTTCCGTCACGAAGAAGCCTATGTCACCCAGGGTCTGGAAGCGAAAATCGATCGCTACAACCAGCAGATGACCGATCACTGGCGGGACATTAGCCGCACAGACGGCGAAACCTGGAGTGAGAGTGTGAGCGGTTACTACAAACACGTTTACTTCCCGGATGTGCTCCCGGCAATTGTTAAGCAGGGATTTGGGCTGGATAAATAATCCCTCCTTAACCTCATAAAGATGACTGAGGCTCATGACCGCAGACTTTGCGCATCACTCACTTTCGCAGATACCCATAACGCATTGGGTTGAAAATTAAGGAAATAAAATGGCTGTAATACTGCACCATCTGAACAACTCTCGTTCTGTTCGTATACTTTGGCTACTTGAAGAAGCCGGGATCACGTATGACCTGGTGAGATATCAACGCGACGCTAAAACGCACCTTGCTCCAGATTCGCTTAAAAAAATTCATCCTTTAGGAAAATCACCTGTTATCGAAATAGACGGTCAAGTCATTACGGAGTCAGGCGCGATTGTCGAATTTTTGATAGCACGCTTCGCCCCGCAACTGGCCCCTGCTGCGGATACCCCGCAGTACACAGAATATCTGCAATGGATCCATTTCGCTGAAAGCTCCGCGATGTTACCGGTGCTGCTGAAGGTGTTCGGTGCATTTGAAAAAAATACGGGCACCCAGCTTAATTTCCTCGAGGATTACGCCGAGACTGAATTCAACAAGGTGTTCACTTTTCTGAATGACACGCTGGCAGAGCGCGAATTCATCACCGGCGATGCCTTAAATGGTGCCGATATTATGCTGGGTTTTGTGGTGAGTACCGCGCTGGATCAACTGAATGCCGGCGACCGGTTCCCCCACATCAGCCGTTATGCACAGCGTCTTAGAAATACCCAAAGCTGGCAGAAAGTGCTGGCTGTCGAGTCCGCCGGCAATCGCTGAGTCCGACAGGTCGCGCTGAGAATTTGCCGCTGGCTTCGTAACCTGCGTAGTCATCTCCAACTTTTGGGGGTAGAGCAGCCTCGCTTCGAGGCGTTAGTCTGAAGGCCGTCGGAAATGGCTGAAGACGCTAACGTTGACTCATTTAAGGAGAGTTTATGTCCACAATGCCTGGAAACTCGCAGCTGTTCTATCGCACAGAAGGGGAAGGGCCATTAGTCATCATGCTTCATGGCCTATTAATGGATGGCCGCTGCTGGGTAGATAACGGTTTTGTCTCCGCTTTTAGTCCTTTTTTCAGAGTCGTATGCCCGGATTTGATTGGACACGGTGCCAGCGACAGATTCGATGCACAGGACGTTTACATAAGAGAAAATCAGGTTTTAACCATTGTGAAACTCATGGATGAATTGGGCTATGACAAAGCGCATGTGATGGGTTACTCAGCGGGTGCATGGTTGGCGATGGGGTTGCTTGATGCATATCCTGAAAGGCTGACTTCCGTTGTTTTGGGGGGATGGGACTGCTTAAACGGAATTCCGGAAACGCCTTTCGGCAAACTCAGTTTCGATATGTTTATGGATTATGCTAGAGAGACTGCGCCAGAACTTACCCAATCGTTGTCACCTGCAGATGAGAGAAGTGCGGAATGTTTTTTCAACGAACTCAGTAAACAATTCAAAGATGATGGCAATTTATTGTCTCGCAGCACGCCTAAATTACTCTGGGCAAGTGCCAGCGATCCCTATTACATCGCTATGTCCGAACTGGCGGAAAAGCATGCAATACGCTTTATTGCAGGTAAAGGAGACCATTTGGGTGAAATAAATCATCCGGACAGGGAGACGGTAACTAACATACTTAATTTCAGTAAAGGCTAGATGCTTTTCTGGTATCAATGGCTACGCGCGATCTGTACAGGGGCCGCTCATGGCACAGGGCCGACAGACTCAAGGGTATGATGTCCGCTGTGAGCGAGGTGCAGACGTTCTTGTACAAAGCATGTCGCCAGATTACAGTGAAGCCATTGATTGACAAGTGAGTCGAATCACACGCGCAACAGGCTTGCATGTAATGGTGAGCGCTTTAAAAAACGTGGTCGTCTCAGGCCGGACTGGAATCGTGCATTGTTTCATCCGTGTTGGGAAGACGTGCCGATTTTTGAGCCTAAAGGCACAGTTTCCTGTGCTGCTACATACAGATGAGGCGATCCTCGATTTCGACCTGTCCATAGAAAAGGCCCTCTTTCCTGGCAAGCTAAATGGTTCATTCAGATAATTGATCGGTTCCTGAGGACAACAAATAATGCTTTTCAATAATAAAAATCTGTTTATTACTCTCTTATCCCTCTGCACGTTCCAGACTTATGCAGCACAATGCACAGCGGAAACCATCGCTAAAAACAAACTGAACAACTTCATTCTCATGAGCCAGCAGACAAGAACAGAAATCCCCAAATCGGTTGAAATGACTATTGATAGTCCTGATGGGTATCTTCGTGCATCGGTTCAAGGCAACTTCAGTCAGTGCGGTGAGCTAATTGGCGGCAGTGTAAAAGAGGTCAAAACCTCAAGAGGCCCGAAAGCAGTATTCACGGCTACCAATGAAATTCAGCTGAACAGAACGGACTTTGGCTGGCGCATCCAGATGGATGCAAACGGGGTCATAGTCGATCACAACAGTAAGAAGACCACACAGCTGTACCAGCAGACTCTGGAGGGAATGTACCTGCTTAACAATAAAGGATTAATCAGCCACGCAGTTACACGCTCGACTATCGCGGCCACAAAAGCAGAAGATAAAGACAAAACCACAGTGAGCAAAATAGATTACGTTTTCAATTCATCAGGGTTGCTGGCAAGGATGGTAAGCAAAGGAAGTTTGCCGATAGATAACAATACGATTGTATACAGCTATGATGACAATCATCGCCTGATCAAAACCCAGTCCCCCTCAACCATAGAAGAGTATACCTATGATAACGAGGGCCGTGAGCTGACCCTGAGCAAGACCCAGACCTATTTCACCATCGAAAAAAACCTGTCCACGTGCGAGGAGTGGAACTCGCATGGAGAATGCACACGCGCCAATATGAACATCATGATTGTCCCAGTCGATCGGACGGGTAAACAGGATGTGGACAAATATAAAGCCGTTATAACGGCGAAATACGAATACTGGAACTGACTATTTCATCCGCCATATGGGTTGCCAAAATGATACTGGAACCGAAACTGGCTCCTTTATCACATCCTAATACTGAGCTGAGCAGCTCCGGTATTCATTCAGAGCATTAACGTCCGCTCCTGGCACTAAGCGGAATTTCAGCTTTACCCAACTCCGCGCACCTGACTGGAATTGAAAAGTAATGGATATGCAAAGTGTTATATGTGCGCGGAGTCTTGCACTGCAAAGAAATCCATCTGTTGTGGGTCCAGACATACAACAAAAAAAAGCCGCGAGCAGTTTTTGCTTACGGCGACAGGATCAGCGGCAATGTGTTCTGGCGATCAGGCCGCTTTAACGGCTCTGATTTTTTTACTGCCAGCCTCATCTGACTCTGTTTTATCAATTTCAGTCGAGTCGTTGAGCTCAGGAAGTTTGCTGGTACGCAAAATATGCTGCACAGCCTCTTTCTGCTCGGCCAGATACAGTCCAAGATTCTCAGCCTGTGTTTCATCCATCGGCATTCCGCTTTGCAACAGCCAGTCGGTGAACGCTTCTGCCATGTCGAGCAGTTTGTCGTAAGCGTCAGCCTCTTTCTTACTGGCAAATGTCATTTTCTCTTCACCTTTTCTCACGACAACAAATTTTGTTTCAACAGCCATTTTACGCTCCTTTGAACTGTATTTATATACAGTATAACGGTTTCGAATTTGTTTTGCAGCCAATATGTTTGAAAGCGGTCACTGTTTGGCTGTCAACAAAGAATCAAAGACCGAAAATAGCCTCAATTTCAATTGAGAGGTCAGGTGAAAACAGACGGCTGACTTCTACGAGCGAGCTGGCGGGCAGGTGGTCGCCGTAATTTCGGTATAGCACTTTGCGCAGCTCATCGATTTCGTCGAAAGACGTAATGAAGATCGTCACTTTGATCAGCGCGGAGAAATCAGTGCCTTCCGCGCTGACGACTTTGCGGAGTTGGCTGAATATTTCTTCCGCCTGCTCAGCAATGCCTTTCTGTTGCGCCGTTGTGCCAAATGCAGTCAGTCCAGAAATGTAAAGTGTTTGACCATGCTTTACTGAATGGACATAAGGCGCCTTGACCTCGCCTAACTCGGGATAATTCCTTCGTAACACATTGCTCATGCTGAAAGCCTTTTGTGAAGCGACAAACATCAACCTTATCATGCCCCTGTTAAAGCTGAACGCATTTTGCCTGAATAAGATTGGCTGATTTATAATCATCTGTTGTTATGCCAAATCAAACTTCATCCAGTGGTTGAATGCTTTACTGCGTACTCTTCTTTGCTGACAGGAGTAATGGAATGATTGATCACACCGGATTCTGCGTCACTCATCTTGAAGACAGTAAACGGTTTTACACGCGCGTTCTGGCAAGCCTTGGCCATATTATCCGGCTTGAAATACCGGAAACCGCAGTCGGTTTTGGTCCTGCCAGACTGGAAGAAGGCGCAGATCCGGGAGGCGGATTCTGGATAACGCAAGGCACGCCTTCAACGCCCCGAATGCATCTGGCCTTTAGCGCAAAAAACAAAGAACAAGTGGAGGCTTTCTACCGCGCAGCCCTCGACGCGGGGGGAAAAGACAATGGCGCGCCGGGATACCGGCCGCAGTATCACTCCGGATATTACGCCGCGTTTATTCTTGATCCGGATGGCTACAACATTGAAGCGGTTTACCACGAGACAGCCTAACGACTCACAGCGTGATTCCCGTTCTATGGACAAGCAAAACCCGCCGGGCGGCGGGTTTTCATGAATGATGTGTCAGGCAATTCTGCACGCATCCGCTTCCCATCGATACCCCACGCCATACACGGCGCGAATAAACGACTGGTCGGCGTCGAGCGCTTCGAGTTTACGCCGCAGGTTTTTGATATGGCTGTCGATGGTACGGTCGGTGACCACGCGGTAATCGTCATACAGCTGGTTTAACAGTTGCTCGCGGGAGAACACTTTTCCCGGCTCGTGCGACAGCGTTTTTAACAGCCGAAATTCCGCTGGCGTCAGATCCAGCAGTTTGCTGCGCCAGCTGGCCTGGAAGCGGCTTTCATCGACAATCAGCGGGCTTTCGGCGTCAAGCACCTGCAGTTCGCGCTGCGGCTTGCAGCGGCGCAAAATCGTTTTGACGCGCGCGACCACTTCACGCGGGCTATACGGTTTACAAATGTAATCATCTGCGCCGATTTCCAGCCCTAATAAACGGTCGATCTCTTCGATTTTGGCGGTCACCATGACAATCGGCACTTCAGAAAAGCGGCGGATTTCACGGCACAGCGTCAGGCCGTCGGTGCCGGGCAGCATCAGATCTAGCAGGATAAGATGGGGCGGCGTCTGGCGGACATATGGCAAAACCTGATCGCCGTGGCTGATAAGCGACGGGGCATAGCTCGCCGCACGCAGATAGTCGATTAACAGTTGCCCAAGCTTAGGCTCGTCCTCCACGATCAAAATGCGTGGCGTGTTTTCGTCAATGGGTAACTCAGTCATACTTCTCTCGATAAATCCCGTTCCAGCGGTAACTCTACTGTAATGCTTACCCCGCCAAAAGGCGAATGGGCGGCGCGAATCGAGCCGCCGTGCGCCTCGACAATGTTCACGCAAATCGCCAGCCCTAAACCGGACCCGCCGCTGGCACGATTGCGGGAGCCTTCGGTGCGATAAAAACGCTCGAACAGTTTTTCAAGCTGCGCGTCTTGCACGCCAGGCGCGGTGTCCGCGAAGGTCAGTGCGAAAGACCTGTCATCCAGTGCGCCTGAAATATGCAACGCACCGCCGCTGTCGGTGTAGCGCAGGCTGTTTTCCAGCAGATTATTAAATAACTGCATCAGCCTGTCGGGGTCACCGAACACCACGGCGCTATCCGGCAACGACAGGTCGATGTTCAGGTTGCGGCTGGCGAAGCGCTCGCGGAATGCGCCGGTAGTGACTTCCAGAATATTGATCACGTCCACCGGTGACTTTTGATAGGCCAGCGCGCCTTCGTCGGACATCGACAGCTGATGCAGGTCGTTCACCAGCTTGGTGAGCGTGCCGACTTCCGCCTGCAACGACGTCACCGATTCCGGCGTAAACTTGCGCACGCCGTCCTGAATCGCTTCCAGCTCGCCGCGTAAAACCGCCAGCGGCGTGCGCAGTTCATGGGAAATATCAGCCATAAAGTCGCGGCGCATCTGCTGGTTTTTTTCCAGCGTGCTGGCGAGCTGGTTAAAGTCCTGCGCCAGTTTGCCGATCTCGTCCTGACTGCGCGTATCTACGCGCGTGGAAAAATCACCCGCCGCCAGCTTGTGCGTGCCTTCTACTAGTCGTTTGACCGGAGCCAAAAGGCCGCGCGCCAACGGGAAGGTCGCCAGCGCCGCGAGCAGCGTGGAAAGGGCGACAATCAGCCAGCTGGTCTGGCGCTGCTGGCGGTCAAAGTTGATATCGGTATTGCGCGTCAGCCGCTCGACGGGCGACGCAATCACCCAGCCAACGGGCGTGCCGTTAAAGGTAATCGAGCGCTTTGTGCCGTCAGGCGGAACCGGGGCGCGGGGACCCACCAGCACGCGTTTGTCCTGATCGATAACCCAAAACTGCGTGCGCCAGCCGTGGGGCGGCATACCCGGTCCGGGGCGATCGTCGTCGTTATCGTGCTCAAGCGAGCGCAAAATCTGGAAAACAAAACGGTCGTTATTACGTAGAAAACGCCAGTTACCGTGCAGGGCATACTGATCGGCCAGCGCATCGCTCAACCCCTGCAATCGCTGCTCGTTGCCGCGCTTAATGTAGTCAATAAAGCCGCGCTCAAAGCTGATGCGCACCGCCCAGTGCATGGTGATTAGCAGGACGATACAGGTGGCGAAAATCGCCAGAAACAGCTTGCCCGTAATGCCGGGACGCCAGAATTTCATCGTTCACTCCTTTTGCGTCGGCTGATGACGACGTTCTTGCTGGTATCATCCGGAACCCGGGCGAAAATCAACGCGGGCAGGGCGATAATCACCGCCATGCTGAGATAGGTATACAAGAAAACGTGATGAGCACCGGTGGTGTCGGCGCTCAGATGCTGCTGACCATACATTCCCAGCAGCAGGCCCGCGACGGTGACGCCAACGCTCATCGAAAGCTGCATAATCATCGACAGCAAACTGTTGCCGCTGCTCGCCAGTTCATCGGGCAAATCTTTTAGCGTCAGCGTATTCATTGATGAGAAGCGCGTCGAGTTAATCACGCCCTGGAAGAACAGCACCAGCGGCAGAACGTAATACCAGCCCATCAGCGCCACGGCCATAAACAGCAGGCTTATCAGCGACAGCCCGAGCGTAGAGGCGACCAGCACCCGGCGATAGCCAAAGTGATTCACTACCTGCACCACGATGCGCTTCATACCCATACTGCCCAGCACCATCGGGATCATCATCAAACCGGCGTGGAACGGCGAAAAGCCCAGCCCAATTTGCAGGAATACCGGCGTCATAAACGGCAGCATCCCGCTGCCGAGGCGCCCGACGAAGCTGCCAAATAACCCGATTCGATAGGTGGCGTTGTTGAAAAGTGACAGACTGAACAGCGCGCGATCGTTGTCCCGCGCATGCCACAGATACCAGAGGATGGAGACAATCCCGATAACAACCAGCAGGCACAGCGTGAGCGCGGAGATCCCCAGCCCTTTTTGGCCGTCGAGCGCCAGAGTGAGCGTCGCCATTCCCGCCGCCAGCAGCACGAAGCCGAAAATATCAAAGCGCCGGGTCTGCATCTTGTAGTTCGGCATCAGCCATAACGTGGCAATCGCGCCGACGATCCCGACCGGCAGGTTGATCAGGAAAATCCAGTGCCATGAGGCATATTCGACCAGAATCCCGCCCAGCGCCGGGCCGAGCAATGGGCCGACCTGACCGGGCAGCGTGACGAACGTCATTGCCGCCATATACTGCTCGCGCGGGACGATTTTCATCACCGTCAGCCGCCCGACGGGCACCATCATCGCACCGCCTACTCCCTGTAACACGCGAGCCATCACCAGCTCGTTAAGCGTATCGGCCTTCGCGCAAAACAGCGAGCCGACGGTAAACAGGACGATGGCGGTGAAAAAAATATTTCGCACGCCGATTTTGTCCGCCATCCAGCCGCTTGCGGGCAGCATCACGGCCACTGTCAGCACATAGGAGACAATCACCATGTGCATATGCAGCGGGCTTTCCCCGAGGCTTTTCGCCATCGAGGGGAGGGCAGTATTGACGATAGTCGTATCCAGCGACTGCATAAAGAAGCCGAAAGCGACAATCCACAGTTGCCAGCGCACGTTGTTGGGGAGATCGGTCATTTACTCGGTTACCGTCGTTCTGTTTTTACGCGAAAAACGCACCCGCAAGCGGTCGAAGAACAGATACACCACCGGCGTTGTGTAGAGCGTTAGCAGCTGACTCATCGCCAGCCCGCCAACGATGGTGATCCCCAGCGGCTGGCGCAGTTCAGAACCGTCGCCGCTGGAAATGACCAGCGGCAGCGCGCCAAAAAGGGCTGCCAGCGTGGTCATCATGATCGGGCGAAAACGCAGAATACAGGCCTGGAAAATCGCTTCCTGAGGCGACATATTGCCGTTGCGCTGCGCGTCGAGCGCAAAATCCACCATCATGATCGCGTTTTTCTTCACGATACCTATTAATAGCATGATCCCGATAAGCGCGATGAGGCTAAAGGGCGCATCGAACAACTCCAGCGCCAGCAGCGCACCCACGCCCGCTGACGGTAGGGTGGAGAGGATCGTCAGCGGATGCACGTAGCTCTCATACAAAATACCCAGCACGATATAAACCGTGGCAATCGCCGCCAGAATCAAAATCACCTGCGAATTCATGGTGTCCTGAAACACCTGTGCGGTGCCGGCAAAGCTGCCGCGCACGGTGGACGGCACGCCAAGCTGCGTCATGGTGCGGTTAATCGCGTCGCTGGCTTCGGATAACGACGAGCCGGTTGGTAGGTTAAACGAAATCGTCGAGGCGGCAGACAGCCCCTGATGGTTGACCGACAGCGGGGCATTGGCCGGTCGCCAGCTCGCAAAATAGGACAGCGGGATCGACTTACCTTCGCTATTGATAACATACATTTTATCCAGTGCACTGATGTCCTGGGTGTAGCGCGGATCGACTTCCATCACCACTTTGTACTGGTTCATCGGCTGATAAATCGTAGAAACCTGCCGCTGACCAAACGCGTTATTCAGCAGGCTATTGGCGGCTGCAACGTCAATCCCCAGCCGCGACATGGTCTCACGGTCGTAGGTCAGGTTCATCTCCGCGCCGTTGTCCTGTTGGTCGGAGTTGACGTCTGCCAGCTCCGGCAACGCCGCCAGCGCTTTGCGGATTTTGGGTTCCCATTCGCGCAGCGCCGCCAGATCGTCGGAAAGCAGCGTGTACTGATAGCTGGCGTTCGACTGACGTCCGCCGACGCGGATATCCTGAACGGCCACCAAAAACAGGTTCGCGCCCGGCTCTTTAGCCAGTTTTACGCGCAACCGATCGATCACCTGCTGGGCGGTTTCGTTGCGCTCACCGCGCGCCTTCAGGGTGATAAACATCATTCCGCTGTTCACCCGCGAGCCGCCGGTAAAACCGGTGACGTTATCCACGGCAGGATCTTCGCGAATAATCTTCATGAAATCCTGTAGCTTCACGCGCATCGCCTGGAACGAAATGCTCTGGTCCGCCTGAATGCCGCCCATCAGCACGCCGGTGTCCTGCTCAGGGAAGAACGTTTTCGGGATGGTGATGTACATCCAGACGTTCAGCGCAATGGTTCCCACCAGCACCAGCCCGACAATCCGCGTATGGTTCAACACCCATTTCAGCGATTTGCCGTAGCCTTCTTGCATCGCCACCAGCATGCGACCAAAACCTTTTTTGCGCGGCTGCGATTGGGGCTTGCTGCGCTTGAGCATCCAGCCGCACATCATCGGCGTGAGGGTCAGCGAAATCACCAGCGAAATGCCAATCGCCACCGAGAGCGTGACGGCAAATTCTCGCAGCAGTCGTCCCGGTAGCCCGCCCATCAGCAGCAGCGGCAGGAAAACCGCCACCAGCGATACGCTCATGGAGAGCACCGTAAAGCCGACTTCGCGCGTGCCCTGCAATGACGCCTGCAGCGGTTTCATGCCCGCTTCCAGATGGCGCGAAATGTTTTCCAGCACCACGATGGCGTCATCGACGACAAATCCGGTGGCGATGGTCAGCGCCATCAGCGACAGATTATTGAGGCTGAAACCGCACAAATACATGGCGGCGAAGGTGCCGATCAGCGAGACGGGAACCGCCACGGCGGGGATCAGCGTGGCGCGTCCTGAACGCAGGAACAGGAACACCACCAGGATCACCAGCGCAATCGAAATAACCAGCGTCAGCTCAACTTCTTCCAGCGAAGCGCGAATCGTCGGCGAGCGGTCCTGCGCGATTTGCAGATCGATAGCCGCCGGGATCGTCTCCTGCAATTCTGGCAAACGTTCACGAATGCTATTCACCGTCTGGATAATATTGGCTTCCGGCAGCTTGCGGATCATCAGCAAAATAGCCGGCTTGGCGTTGGTCATCCCGGCGTTACGCACGTCCTGCACGGAATCAGTGACGCTCGCCACGTCGCTCAGACGCACCGCTGCGCCATTATTGTAGTGAATAATCAACGGCTGATATTCGGCAGCGGTTTTGAGCTCGTCGTTGGTCTGGATCTGCCAGCGGTGGCTGCTGTCTTCAATTGCTCCCTGCGGTTTACGTACGTTGGCATCACTGATGGCGCTGCGCACGTCGTCCAGCGACACGCCCTGATTAAACAGCGCTTCCGGGTTAAGTCCCACGCGCACGGCGGGCAGGGAACTGCCGCCGACGTCGACGTCGCCCACGCCGTCAATCTGGGCGATAGTTTGCGCCAGCTGAGTTGAGGCGAAATCGTACAATTTGCCCTGAGAATAGGTGTCGGATGTCAGCGTCAAAATCATGATTGGCGCATCGGACGGGTTCGCTTTGCGATAGGTCGGACGGCTCGGCATACCGCTTGGCAACAGGCTTTGCGCGGCGTTGATCGCGGCTTGTACGTCTCGCGCCGCGCCGTTGATGTCACGGTTAAACTTGAATTCCAGAATAATACGCGTGCTGCCGAGCGAACTGCTGGAGGTCATTTCGTTAACCCCGGCAATGCGCCCAAGCGAGCGTTCCAGCGGCGTAGCGACCGACGACGCCATGGTTTCTGGTGACGCACCCGGCAGCGAGGCGCTGACCATAATCACCGGGAAATCCACCTGCGGCAGCGGGGCAACCGGCAATAGCCGGAAGCCGAGTACGCCGCACAGGGTGATGGCAAGCGAAATCAAAATCGTCGCCACCGGGCGATAAATGAAGAGGGCGAAAAACTTCACTTACGCCTCCTCTTCACGTTTTGGGAAACGCGCTTTTATCTTCAGCGCCAGGCTGTCGAATAACAGATAAATCACCGGCGTAGTGAACAGGGTCAATACCTGGCTGACCAGCAGCCCGCCCACCATACCAATCCCTAACGGACGGCGCAGCTCCGCACCGACGCCGGTGCTCAGCATCAGCGGCAGCGCGCCCAGCAGCGCCGCCATGGTGGTCATCAGGATCGGGCGAAAACGCAGCAGGCAGGCCTGGAAAATAGCCTCGCGCGGTGCCATGCCCTGTTCGCGCTCGGCGGCGAGGGCAAAGTCGATCATCATGATGGCGTTTTTCTTGACGATACCGATCAGCAAAATGATGCCGATAATGGCGATCACGTCCAGCTCGCTACCGGAAAGCATCAGCGCCAGCAGCGCGCCGACGCCAGCGGTCGGCAGGGTGGACAGGATCGTCACCGGATGGATAAAGCTTTCATACAGCACGCCGAGCACGATATACATCGCCACCACGGCGGCGACAATCAGCCAGATGGTATTACCCAGCGCGGCCTGGAACGCCAGCGTGCTGCCCTGGAACTGGGTTTGAATATCGGTGGGGAAGTTCAGCGTTTTTTCTGCGTTCAGAATCGACTCAACGGCTTCACCGAGCGAGTAGTTATCCGGCACGTTGAACGAAATCGTGGTCGACGGGAACTGATCCAGATGGTTAATTGACAGCGGCGCAAACCGCTGCTCAATCGACGCGATGGCGCTTAACGGCACAATGCCGCCGTCTTTGCTGGTCAGGCGCACCGTATCCAGCGCCGTAAGGCCCGGCGTTTGCTCGGTGTTGTGCTCCAGCACCACGCGATACTGGTTGGCCTGGGTGTAAATGGTTGAGATCAACCGCTGACCAAAGGCGTTATACAGCGCGTTATCGACATCCGCCATGCTGATGCCCAGACGGCTGGCCGTGTCGCGGTTGACGTTCACGTATGCCGCCAGCCCTTTATCCTGCCAGTCGCTGCTCACGTCGGAAAGCTGCGGCAGTGCCTGGAGCTGAGTGACAAGTTGTGGAACCCAGGTGCTGAGCGCCTCCAGGCTGGTGGCCTGAAGCGTAAATTGATATTGGGTGCGGCTCACCGTGGTATCGATGGTCAGATCTTGGGTGGGTTGCAGGTACAGCGCAACGCCCGGCACCCTTGCTACCGCGCTTTGCAGGCGCTCAATCACGGTATTCACGCGGTCGTCACGGTCATCGAGCGGTTTGAGGTTGATCTGCAAACGCGCGCTGTTCAGTGAAGGATTCGTGCCGTCAACGCCGACAAACGACGTCAGGCTTTCGACCGCCGGATCTTTCATGATGACTTCTGACACCGCCTGCTGACGCTGCGCCATACTGGCAAATGAAACCGACTGCGGCGCTTGCAATGTGCCCTGAATAATCCCGTTATCCTGAATCGGGAAAAAGCCTTTCGGGATGAAAATCCACAGCATCACGCTCAGCGCCAGCGTCCCGATCGCCACGCTTAGCGTCGCCCACGGATGGTTGAGCACTTTTTCCAGCATGCGCCCGTAGGCGGCGATAATGCGTTCAAACATGCGCTCCGACGCGCGAGAAAAGCGGTTTTGCTTGCGCAGGGATTCGGCGCTCAACATACGGGCGCACATCATCGGCGTCAGCGTCAGTGACACCACGGCGGAAATCAAAATCGCCACCGCCAAAGTCACTGCAAATTCGCGGAACAGCCGACCCACAATATCGCCCATGAACAGCAGCGGGATCAGCACCGCAATCAGCGAGAAGGTCAGCGAGATAATGGTAAAGCCGATTTCGCCTGCGCCTTTAAGCGCCGCTGCCAGCGGCTTTTCGCCTTTTTCGATATAGCGCGAGATATTTTCGATGACCACAATGGCGTCATCGACCACAAATCCGGTGGCGATGGTCAGCGCCATCAGCGTCAGGTTATTGATCGAGAAATCGAGGAACACCATCACCGCGAACGTGCCGACCAGCGACAGCGGCACGGCGACGGCGGGAATAATGGTCGCCGGAACGTTGCGTAAAAACACATAGATAATCATCACCACCAGCGCCATCGCAAGCATCAGCTCAAACTGCGTGTCGCTAACGGATGCGCGAATGTTGGTGGTGCGGTCGGAAAGCACTTTCACGCTCACCGATTTTGGCAGGCTTTCTATCAGCTGCGGCAGCATTGCGCGGATGCTGTCGGCGGTATCGATAATGTTCGCGCCGGGCTGGCGCTGAACGTTCATCACGATCGCTTGTTCTTTGTTGGCCCACGCGCCGAGCCAGCGGTTTTCGGCCCCTTGCTCAACGGTGGCGACATCACCCAGGCGAATCGGCGCGCCGTTCTGGTAGGCCACAATCAGCTGGCGATATTCATCGGCGGACTGCATCTGATCGTTCGCGGAGAGCGTGACCGCGCGGGTCGGGCCATCCAGCGAGCCTTTCGCCGAGTTAACGTTGGCGCTGACGATCGCCGTGCGGATGGTTTCGCTGGTCAGCCCCAGCGCTGCAATCGCCTGGGCGTTAAGCTTGACGCGCACGGCCGGACGCTGACCGCCGGAGAGCGTCACCAGCCCGACGCCGGAAACCTGCGATATTTTCTGCGCCACGCGCGTTTCGACCATATCTTCCACCTGCGTCATTGGCATGGCGGAAGAGGTGACGGCGAGCGTCATGATCGGCGGATCCGCCGGGTTCACTTTGCTGTACACCGGCGGATTGGGCAGGTCAGACGGCAACAGATTGGCGGCGGCGTTGATCGCGGCCTGGACCTCTTGCTCGGCGACGTCGAGCGGCAGCGTGAGCTGGAACTGCAGCGTGACCACAGACGCGCCGCCAGAGCTTTGCGAAGACATCTGTTTTAGGCCGGACATCTGGCCAAACTGGCGCTCAAGGGGCGCGGTAATGGCGGACGTCATCACGTCGGGGCTGGCGCCAGGATAAAGCGTGATAACTTGAATGGTGGGGTAATCGACTTCGGGCAGAGCGGAAACCGGCAGAAAACGGTAGCCGATAATCCCCGCTATCAGGATCGCCACCATTAACAGCGTGGTGGCGACGGGGCGCATAATGAACAGGCGCGACGGCCCCCCTGTTGAACTCGGCGGTAACACCTGCATCAGGAATTCGCTCCCTGTTTAGCGTGTTCGCGTTTTGCTGGCTTTTCGCTTGTCGCGGCATCAGTGTGCGCGTCGACCACTTCCACTTTCGCGCCTTCCGTCAGGCGGTCGATTCCGTCGGTCACCACGCGGTCGCCCGCCGAAAGTCCGGCACCGATCACCACCGTCTGGCTGTCCTGAATGCCCGGTTTCACGAGGTGTTTGCTGACTTTATTGTCGCTGTTCAGCACCCAGACAAAGTTGCCCTCATTTCCCATTTGCAGCGCTGCCGTTGGGATCACCACCGCGTTTTCTTCCGTAGCGACCAGCATGCGAGCGTTGACGAACTGGTTCGGGAACAGGGCGTCATCCTGGTTATTAAAGCGCGCTTTCACCTTGATTGTGCCGGTCGTCGCATCAATCTGGTTATCCAGACTCAGCAGCGTGCCGTCGCTCAATTTGGCTTTATTGGTACGATCCCAGGCTTCGACGGCCAGCGTCTGACTAGTTTTCTGGGCCTGCACGACGGTCGCGATTTCGCTTTCGGGCAGCGTAAAGACCAAATCGATGGGGTGCGTTTGGGTGAGCACCACGATACCGGTGGTATCACCGCTCGAAATCTGGTTGCCAATATCCACCTGTTTCAGGCCGACGCGTCCGTCAATCGGGGCGGTGATTCGGCTCCAGTCGAGCTGCAGCTGCGCGCTGGCGACGGCGGCTTCGTCGGTTTTGATTGTGCCCTGCGCTTCGCTGACCAGCGACTGTTGAGTATCCAGTTCCTGACGAGAAACCAGATTGGTTTTCACGAGTTGCTGATAACGGGCGAGATCGCGTCGGGCGTTGGCGAGCGTGGCTTTATCTTTTGCGAGCTGTCCCTGCGCCTGGGCCAGCGCCACCTTGAACTGGCTTGGGTCGATTTCTGCCAGCAGATCGCCTGCTTTTACCTGTTGACCTTCCTGGAAGTGAATCGCCATCAGCTGACCGTCAACGCGACTGCGCACGGTGACCGTGTTGGCTGCGGTGATTGTACCGAGTCCGGTGAGATAACGAGGAACCGACTTGCTGACAGCCGTCGCCGCCTGCACAGGCGCGAGTGCGCCGCCGCGCATACCGTGGCGGCCACCCCCCGCAGGGCGCTGTTGCTGCGTTGAAGTCTCATTCGCAGAGGTGTGACTGTGCCAGTACCAGGCGGCGGCAAGGGCCACCACAATGACACCGACGGCGATTGCCCAGCGTGATTTATTACTGCTTTTCATCGTTATACGTTCTCATCCTGAACACTTCGGGGAATGATACTAGTTTAGTCAGGCAAGGCCGCGGAATAATGGAGGAAATATGAAAGACTGTCTGGAATTGTCTGAATGGTGGCAGGTACATCCGGACGGTCCGATGCCTATATTCTGGCTCTGCCAGTCAGATCTGATGGAATTCTACAATGGAAAATCTGCATGATGGACTCCCTCTCCCTTGAGGGAGAGGGCTGGGGTGAGGGGGAGTATACGGCTCTGTTGTTCGTTCCGTTCACTTCATGATTTCTGCTCATCTGAACAGTTGCACTTGTGAACGTGCCAGGGTGGCTCAATCGCCACCACCCTGGCAACCCGGGCTCCCGGCAAGAAAATCGCCGCTACGCGGTGCCCTCGATTTATTCCCTTTGGCTTCGGGTCGGGCGCGATGCAGCGTCCCTGCAAGTCGCGCCCTCTCGGCGCATCCATGCGCCTCGCCCCGGCCATAGGGAAACATCTCGGCGATTTACAGCCGGACTAAGGCCTCGCTTCGAAACTCTCGAATTCCATTACTATTCAATAGCTTCCGGTTTCACTCACTCCCAAAAGAAGGTGAGAGGGTGACACAATCCGGCAACTGTTAACTAAACATCACCTTCGCCCAGCGGGCCAGCCCTGCGGTCACCGAGCCAAAATCATCGCCACCGGCAATGGGAATGCCGGGCAGCTGTTCCGCCAGCGCTTTTTTGATCAGCGGTGAGCGGGCGCTACCGCCGGTCAGGTAGATAACGTCTGGCTTCTCGTTGCCGTTTTCCAGCGCCAGTTGCACCTGTTCCAGAATGCGTTGCAGCGGCTGAGACAGCGCGGTTTCAAGCCCGTGCTGCGAAATCGCGGTGGCCAGTTCGTCGCCGATAAACGGCAGCGTGACGGCGTGTTCTGCGGCGTTAGAGAGCGCGATTTTGCTCTCTTCGGCGCTGCGCACCACGCGATAGCTCAGACGTTGACGCCACACTTTATGCAGCAACGCCACTTTGTCGCCGTCCTGGGCGTCGCGCATCAGATCGTTCAGGAAGCGGCCATTAGCGGTGCTGTAGAAATCACTTTGCGCCGGGACGTCGTTAATCGCGACGGCGTTCCACCACGGCAGAATCGGCAACGCGGTGCCTTTTTCGGTTTGTCCACCCATGCCCAGCAGCGGCATCAGGCTTTTGAATGCCAGCGCAATATCCAGATCGTTACCGCCCACGCGACAGCCGCTGTGGCCTAACAGGCTGTTTTCACGATCGCGGCGCTTATGCCATTCAGGGCCCATCAACAACAGCGAACAGTCGGTGGTTCCGCCGCCGATATCGACAACCAGCACGCGTTTTTCTTCGCGCAGCGTGGCTTCAAAATCCAGGCCAGCAGCCACTGGTTCATACTGGAATACGACGTCACGGAAACCGGCACGATGCGCAGCACGCTCCAGAATTCCCTGCGCCTGATGGTTTGCATCATCACCGCCCAGGCCCTGGAAGTTGATTGGGCGTCCGATCACCGCTTGGGTGATCGCTTCTGTTACCTGCGTTTGCGCCTGGTTTCGAATGTGCAGCATCATGGCGCACACCAGATCTTCAAACAGGGCGACCTGCTGCGGCTTTAGCCCGCTGGCGCCGAGGAAGGATTTTGGCGATTTCACGAAGTAAACTTCTTCCGGATCGTCGATGTACTGGCCCAACGAGGCTAATCCGAACTGGACGCTCGACGGCGTCACATCAATATCTTCTTCGCGGTTAAAATTCACGGCCCGACGCAGCAGCGCCTGGGTTTCCGTTGCTGTGGCGGGAACCTGATGATGGCGATACAGCCATTCGCTCACCGCCTCACGCGTCGGTGCGCACAGCATCGACGGCAGCAGGGTGCTCTCTTTTTCCATTTTCAGCAGACGTGGCTGATCGTTGTCCATCACTGCCACCGAGCAGTTTGCCGTACCGTAGTCAAAACCAATAAACACTGACGTAGTCCCCATGCCGTTGAGAAGGGGCGAGACTTTAGCGAAATGTCACGCTCGCGACAACTGGAATATGAAAGCAAGGCAGCGCAGAGAAAGACGGTTTATGCTGAGGAGCAGATGAAAAGGAGCAGCGATGTATACCCTAAAGTGGCAACCGCCTTATGACTGGCAATGGATGTTTGGATTTCTGAGCGCGCGTGCGGTGGCGGGTATCGAAACCGTCACTGAAGAATATTACGCGCGGAGTTTCGCGTGTGACGGGCATCAGGGGGTATTTCGCGTCGCGCCTGATGTCGAAAGCTGCACGTTGCGCGTCACCCTCAGCGAAGGGTTAATTCCCGTTGCGCCGGTGTGTCTTGAGCGCATCGAGCGCCTGTTCGATCTCGCCTGCGACCCGCAGCAAATCGCCGTGACGCTAGGCGACTTAGGGACGGCCCGGCCAGGATTACGTTTGCCTGGTTCGATGGATGCCTTTGAACAGGGCGTGCGGGCGATTCTCGGCCAACTGGTGAGCGTGTCGATGGCGGCAAAGCTGGCGTCCCGGGTCGTGGCGTTGTGCGGCGAGCCGCTGAACGATTTCCCTGAATACCGTTGTTTCCCGACTGCTGCGGCTCTCGCCGGTGCCGATCCGCTGGCGCTGAAAGCACTGGGGATGCCCGTCAAGCGTGCAGAATCGCTGGTTCATCTGGCGCAATCAGTGGTGGACGGGACGTTTCCGTTGCGACCGCCGGTGGATATCGATGCGGGAGTGAAGGCGCTGCAAACCCGTCCGGGAATAGGGCGCTGGACGGCGAATTATCTGGCGCTGCGCGGCTGGCAGGCGAAAGACGTGTTTTTACCCGATGATTATCTGATTAAACAGCGTTTTGCCGGTATGACCCCGGCGCAAATTCGTCGCTATGCGCAGCGCTGGCAGCCGTGGCGTTCGTATGCATTGCTGCATATCTGGTACACCGACGGCTGGACGCCTGACTTGAGAACGCCTGCGGAGTAAGGCTTGTGCGGCTTAGTTGATCGCGAAATAGCTGGTATTGAGTAGCAGCTCAAGCGGCTGCGGCTCGGCAATGCAATCACCGTAGATATAGTCGATACCAATCCCGGAAAGCGTATCCATCATCAATGGCTGATTGCTGGGTCCGGCGATGGTTTTCATGCCAAGCCGCTGGGCGTGGCCCTGAATAATCGTGACCATCATTTCGTCCATCAGGTTGCCGTGAACGTTGGTGACTAATTCTGGATCCAGCAGCAGGTAATCGGCCATGTGCGCGCTGAGGTGATTAAAGACATCCATGTTGCGTCCGACGTGACACAGCACAATTCGGCAGCCCGCCTGACGCAGTTTCTGTAATCCATCCTGAATATGAACGTCCTGGTTTTGCAGGGTTTCTACCGGCATCACCAGATGCAGTAAACGCCCCGGCAGAGGGCTTTTTTCCAGCAAATCGAGCAGTTCGTTCACAAGCGTAGTGCTGGACAATCCTTCAGGAGAGAGCGGCAGTGCCACACCCATGCCCTTGGTTGCGACCTGGCTCGCATAGGTCCGGAAAAACGTCTGGAAGATGCGACGATCCAACGCATGCAACAGATCCGGCTCCATCAAACCTGAACGGAACGCCTGTTCTTCCACGACGTCACCCTGGCTGGTCCACAGTCGCAGGGAGATAAGCCAGAAGTTGCTGCTTTCCGGAATGCGCGGTGACGCCACGCTGCGCCCGGTCATCAGCAACTGGTTGTCTCTGATCATATGCCACTGCTCGTCCAGCGACATCATGCCGCGCGCGCTGTGAATGCGTTCCTGCTGCGGTTCATAAACAGTCACTACGCCACGGCCATTATTTTTCGACGCGTAACAGGCAATATCGGCCTGGGACATCACTTCAGCGGCCTGATAGTTGCTGTCATCCAGCAAGGTGATCCCGGCACTGGCACCGATGCGATGCAGACGGCCTTCCCACATGAACTGGTAATCGTTGATGGCGTGAATAATACGCCCGGCGATGTAGCGTGAACTTTCAACGTTGCAGTCCGGAAGCAGCAGGCCGAACTCATCGCCGCCAAGACGGGCTAACACATCGCTGGAGCGCAGCATGCTGAGCATCAGCGACGACAGTTCGCGCAGCAGCGCATCGCCCGCGGCGTGGCCGGCGGTATCGTTCACGGCTTTAAAGCGATCGAGATCGATAAACACCAGCGCGTGGCGTTGGTGAGTGTCATGGACGGTTTGCAGCAGACGCTTCAAATGGTTTTCAAAACTCACTCGGTTTGCGAGGTGAGTAAGACCATCGTGTGAGGCGCTGTAGCTGAGCTGACGCAGCATTTTGCGTGATTCGGTCACATCCTGAATGACCAGAACGGAACCGATGTTTTGCCCGTCCAGAGTGCTTAACGGGGTGATGCTGTAATGAATATCGAACGTTCCCCCGTGGCGGCTATGAAGCACGACATCCTGGTTAATGTCGGAACGTGACATATCGCCGCTATGAATGTTTTCCATTGGCGGGCCGTTTTCGCTAAACGTAATGTGCAGCACGCTCAAAATCGGCTGACCCATCGCCTCTTGCTGCGTCCAGCCGCTCATTTTCTCCGCGACGGGGTTCATGAAGGTGACGTGCATATCGACATCGGTACAGAGAACGGCTTCGCCGATGGAATCAAGCGTGATATGCAGACGCTCTTTTTCCTGGAACAGGGCTTCGTTAAGTTCCTTGACCTCGGTCATGTCCATATTAATGCCGAGCAGCCGTTCGACTTCGCCTTGCTTATTCAGCACCCGGTTTGCCAGCGAACGGATATGACGTACGCCTTCTTTCACCCGGATGCGGAACTCAAGCTTAAAGGGCACTCTGGCCATCAACGAATCACGGATAACCTGCTCGGCGTAGGCGCGATCTTCCGGAAGAATACTGTCGTTCCAGAGCTGCCAGGTGGGCTTCATGTGCGCCGGAATTTCATACATTTCAAACATGCGTTTGTCCCAACTGATAACGTCAGGCTGCAGATCCCATTCCCAGATGCCAATTCCGCCTGCTTCGTTCGCCAGCGTAATACGCTCCATCAGGCGCTTATTCACCCACTCGGTGTGCTTGAGGTCGTTAATATCTTCGATTTGCGCAATAAAATAGAGCGGCGAACCATCCGTATGACGCACCACGGAGACCGTCAGCAACGCCCATACCACCTCGCCACTGCGGGTGTAATAGCGCTTTTCCATGGAGTAGCTGTTGATGTCACCCTGAACGAGCTGCTCAAGATTATCGAGATCGATATTTAAATCTTCGGGCCAGGTCAACTGCTGGAAAGTCAGGGATTGCAGTTCGGGCTGGGAGTAGCCGAGAAACTCGCAGAGGGCTTTATTGGTCTGTAGCCATTGACCTTCAACGCCGACCAGCGCCATGCCGATCGCCGAATATTCCATCGCATTACGAAAACGCTCTTCGCTTTCGGTGATGTGCTTACGTTCGGCACGAAACGCGTACATCACCATGGTCATGACGTTTGCGGGAAGAAGCATCATCAGGAACGGCAGCCACGGAGCGTTGAGCATCACGCCGGTGTTTTGCGTGATCATCGGCGTCGGGTTGGTCGCCATCATCAGCGATACCATCATCACCGTGATCAAAAATACGAGAAACGCTTCGAGGCGAGGCAGGCGCACGGCACTCCACATCAATAGGACAATGACGCAGGTAAACGGCCACGGAAGGAAAGTAATGGCAATCCAACACAGTATCAGCGTGACGGCCAGGGTCACGAGCGTTTCGAGGAGCAGTTTTGGGTTGCGATGGCGCAATAAATAGTGTGGTTTGAACAGCAGTCCTAACGGAACAAGCGCCAGCGCACCGATAGATTCTGATAATACCCAAAGCAAAAAGTTACGCAGCGGCTCCGCGCTTGGGACCAGAACCCAGGCCAAAACCCCACCCAGCAGCGGAGGGATGATGGCGCTGCCGATCGCCAGGCGTATCCAGTCACCCAGATTTTTTAAAGGGTTATACCAGGGCAGTAATTTCCGCAGCAGAAGCGCGCCCACGCAGGCTTCGATGACATTTATCGCGGTATACCAGACGTTAATCGATTCCCAGGTAAACAATAATCCTGAGGCGAAAATATTCCCGAGCGAACAGGCCAGGGCAATAGCCGGCCACATTTTCCCGGCATGACGGTAAAACGCGACCATCATGATGGAGGTCGGGAACCACAATGGCGCCAGTAAAGTCCCGAATCGAGTGAGTTCGAGCGAGAAAAGCGTAAAGATGAACGTGACCAGACCAAGACTGACAAGCCGTAGGACTGGATGTGGGGTAGTAACCAAAACGCGCTGGTATTGTTTATTCATTACCGCTTTATCCAGGGACGCCATGCCGACAGGAACCAGGTCCGGACGAGTTGAAATTTGAATTTGGATTATGCTAGTACAAACAATTTACAATTCATATGGCGACTGCTCATAATTTGTCATCATAGAGTTATTAAATACTTAGTCTGCAGAAATTTCACGATGAACGCGTTAAAATTAACCATTAAAATTTGCGTCAGGGAAAAATGAGCGACTTTGGAATGACTCACGCATTAGCTACGCTTACGACTAGTATCACGCAGGCGAAATCCCTATAATTGCGGCGTTTGACGCTCCGGCGTCGTCCTTCCTTTACATCCAGGTTAATCAGGTCGCTAAATTTATGACTGATAAGTCCCATCAAA
>Ga0308165_1001740_pt1 | contig 28999 bp, 27 predicted proteins | sample PhyWR2_FD_201032 | JGI IMG/M metagenome (GOLD analysis project Ga0308165, IMG submission 201032) | Phyllosphere microbial communities from UC Gill Tract Community Farm, Albany, California, United States - DLSLW.R2 | ecosystem: Host-associated > Plants > Phyllosphere > Unclassified | place: USA... | reverse complement strand
GCCCGCTGCATGGCGATCCGCTGCCTTCGCCCTCGCAGATCAAGATCGACGTGAAGGAAAACGAAGCCGCCTACACCGTGCACGCGGAAGTGCCTGGCGTGGCCAAGGAAGATATCCAGGTGGCCATTGACGGCAACCTGGTGAGCCTGCGCGCCGAGGTCGTGCAAAAGGACGAGCAGACCAAGGACGACAAGCTGCTGCGCAGCGAGCGCTTCTACGGCGCGGTGGAGCGCAGCTTCCAGCTGCCCATGGAGATCGATTCCACGCAGGCCAAGGCGCGTTATGACAACGGCGTGCTGACGCTCACCCTGCCCAAGAAACAGGGCATGCAGACGCAGCGGCTGACCATTGAATGAGGCGCCTGAGCCGGGCACGCCTCGCCGGCCGCGCCTCGCCGGCCGCGCCTAGCCGGCAGCGCCTAGCCGGCCGCACCTAGCCGGCCGCACCTAGCCGGCCGCGCCCATGCCGTCGGCGCGCAGCCGCAGCACGCGGTCGGCGCGCAAGGCGGCTTCGCGAGAATGGGTGGCCAGCACCAGCGCCGAGCCGGCGGCGCGCGCCTGGGACGTGAGCAGATCGAGAATGCGCGTGGCCGTCGCCGGGTCCAGGTTGCCCGTGGGCTCGTCGGCCAGCAGCAGGCGCGGGCGATGCACCAGCGCGCGCGCAATCGCCACGCGCTGCAGTTGACCGCCGCTGAGCTGCTGCGGCAGGCGCGCGCCCAGCCCGGCGAGGCCCACGGCGTCCAGCATGGCTTCGACCCGGGCCAGCGCGGCAGCATCCAGGCGCCCGCCCAGCAGCATCAGCGGCAGGCCGACGTTCTGCGCGACATCGAGGTGCGGCAGCACATGGAAGGCCTGGAACACAAAGCCCAGATGGGCACGGCGCCAGATGGCACGCTGGTCATCGCTGAGCGCTCCCAGCTCGATGCCGTCGTGCACGACGCGCCCCGCATCCCAGTGGTCGAGGCCGGCCAGGCAATTGAGCAGCGTCGACTTGCCCACGCCCGACTCGCCAACGATGGCGACAAACTCGCCGGGGGCGACGTCAAACGACACCGCGCGGAACACCGGCGCGCCCGCATAGTGCTTGGCCAGGTGCTCCACGGAGATGGCCGGGTTGGTGGGGCGCTGCGCGGAGTTCATGGCCTGGATCCATCAGCCCCTGGGCGCTGCCAGGTGGTCAAGCACGGCCTGCACCAGCGCCGTCGTCGCATCGGGCGCATCGCAGGCAATCACCTGGCGCTGGGGCATGCTGCGCAGCCAGGTGATCTGGCGCTTTGCCAGCTGGCGCGTCGCGGCAATGCCTTTTTCACGCAGCAGATGGCGGTTGAGTTCGCCGCCGCGCCGCGTCTGCCAGTCCATCTCGTCCCAGACCTGGCGATAGCCCACGCAGCGCATCGATGGCAGATCGGCATGCAGATCGCCGCGCGCGCGCAGGCCCGCGACTTCGGCCACCAGGCCGGCATCGAGCATGGCGTCAAAGCGCTGGGCAATGCGCGCATGCAGCCAGCTGCGCTCATTGGGTTCCAGCGAGAACAGCGCGGCGATGGGCGGGGTTTCGGCACGGTCCGCGCGCGCCCGGGTATGGAAATGCGACAGCGGCTGGCCCGAAATCATGAAGACTTCCAGCGCGCGCTGGATGCGCTGGCTGTCGCCGGGCGCCAGCCGCGCCGCGGTCTCGGGGTCGACCTGGGCGAGTTCGGCATGCATGCCATGCCAGCCGATGCGCGCCGCGCGCTCCTCGAGCTGGGCGCGCACGGCGGCGTCGGCCGCGGGCATGTCATCCATGCCGTCAAACAAGGCCTTGAAATAAAGCATCGTGCCGCCGACCAGCAGCGGCAGCGCGCCGCGCGCGCGGATTTCCTCGACCAGGCGCTGCGCGTCCTGCACGAACTCGGCGGCGCTATAGGCCTGCAGCGGGTCGCGGATGTCGATCAGATGGTGGGGCACGGCGGCCTGCTCGGCGGCCGTTGGCTTGGCCGTGCCGATATCCATGCCGCGATAGACCAGGGCCGAATCGACGCTGATGATTTCCACGGCCTGGCCGCGCGCGCCCAGCACGGCCGCAAGCGCCATCGCGCCCGCGGTCTTGCCCGAGGCGGTCGGGCCGGCAATGGCAATGCAGGGCAAAAGAGGGGAGGCGGTCATGTCGCTGATAGTCACAAAACAGCGGCCCGGCCGCAAATGGCGGGGCCTGAGGGTCATTGAAAATGCGGAAGTGCCGCGCCCGGCGCAGGCCAACGCAGGCAAGGCGGGGTCGCGCGCATGAACGCCAAGCGTAGCAGACGCCAGCCGGGCGCCGGCCCGATTTCAGGGGGCGGCGCCCGGGGCCGGCCAATCGAACAGTTCCTGCAGCGCCACGCGGTACTGGGGCAGGCCGATCGCGTTGGTATTGTGGTGGCTGCCGCCTTCGACCAGCACCCAGCGCTTGGGTGCCTGTGCGGCCGCATAGAGCTGCTTGCCCAGCGCTGGCGCAATCAGCCGATCGCCGCTGCCATGCACCACCAGCAGCGGTGAGCCGATGCGCGCCACGCGCGCCTGCGAATCAAAGGTCTGGGTGAGCAGCGGGCCCACGGGAAGCCAGCCCCAGCGCATGCTGCCGATCACGTCGGTCATGCGGCTGAACGTGCCTTCGACCAGCGTGCCGCGCTCGTCGTCGACTTCGCTGGCCAGGGCAATCGCGATTGCGCCGCCCAGCGAATGGCCGAAAAGATAGCGGTCGTTGTGCGGATGCTGGCCTGCGAGCCAGTCCCACGCTGCGCGTGCGTCCTCGATGGCGAGCTTTTCCGACGGCAGGCCGGCGCTGCTCTGGCCAAAGCCGCGGTAGTCGATGGCCAGCACCGAAAAGCCCAGGGACTGCATGCGGCGAATGCGCTGCGACGAGCCCGACACATTCCAGCGCGCGCCGTGCAGATAGAGCAGCACGGGAGCCGCGGCGTTCTTTGCCGGCAGCCACAGCGCATGCAGGCGCACGGCCTTGCCGCTCAGGCGTGAGTCGAAATCGATCCAGATATCTTCCATTCCCGCCATGTCGGCGTTCTGCCAGCTGCGCTGGCTGGGCTGGAAGATCCATTCGCGCTGCTTGGCGTCAAGCAGCGCGCAGCCGCTGGTCGCCAGCAGGGCGCAGCAGACGGCGGCAAGAACAAGGCGGGCAGGGCGCATGGGATGGATGAGGTTGAACGTGGCGCGGGCATTCAAGGATATGCTCTTGTTCATTGACCGGCCCGGCAACGGGAATCGGTCTGCGTTCGGCTGTTTTTTCAAGAGGGATCTATGCGCCTGGGTTTAGCTGCCAACCGTCTTCATCATCAGGCCGACGACGCGGCCCTGTTTTCCTGGCTGCGCGCCTGCGAGTCCGGCATACGCGAACTGCAGCTCGGCCTGCACGCGGTCGGCCGCACCTACGATGCGATCCAGGCCGCAGGCATGCTGCATGCGTATTCCGGCATACGCCGCTATCCCTATGGCCGCGAAGGCGGGCTGATGAAGCTGGTCGCCGAAGTGGTGGGCCTGGAGGAAGACGAACGCCGGCTTGACGGCGCCATCTATTTCATCGACCCCGTCGATCCTTCGTCCATCTTTCCCGAAGCCCTGGCGCTCAAGCGCCAATGCGTGATCCATGGCAAGCCTTTCCTGTCGACGGTGGCCTCGGCGCGCGACTGGATAGAAGTCGAGCGCCTGCATCGCGGCTTCGCGCCCGACTCCGGCGCCCAGCGTTTTTACGCGCTCGAGGCGCAGACGCTGGCGCTGATTGCCCACGATGCACTCAAGCCCGCGATGCTTGAATTTGCCGAGCGCAATTTCGCGCTGCTGTCGCGCTTTGCGCGCCGCGTGGGCACGGGCACGACGGGCCAGAAGCTCAATGAAATGGCCTGGAGCAAGGGCTGGCCCGCCGACCGGCCCTGGGTGGACCGCTACCAGAGCGGCCCGCTGGGCGGCGACGCGCAAATTGCCGATCTGGTGCTCGAGCGGCGCTGCCAGCGCGTGATCTTCTTCGAGGACCCGCATGTCGCGCGCCAGCACGAAGCCGATATCCAGCTGCTCGAGCGCGCCGTGACCACGGCCACGCACGAAACGGTCTGCATGACCACGCCCCAGGTCGCGCAGCGCTGGTGCGATGCCGCGGCCAGGCGCGGCAGATAAAGCGCATCCGAGGCCATGGAAAAAGGGACCTCGCGGTCCCTTTTCTATGGAGCCTGGGGGCTTACACCACGCCCTGGGCAATCATTGCATCGGCAATCTTGACGAAGCCGGCAACGTTGGCGCCGTCAATGTAGCTCACGCTGCCGTCGGCGCGCTGGCCGTACTTCAGGCAGGCCGCATGGATGCCTTGCATGATCTGCAGCAGGCGGGCATCGACTTCTTCGGCAGGCCAGGAAATGCGCGCCGAGTTCTGGCACATTTCCAGGCCCGAGGTGGCCACGCCACCGGCGTTCGAGGCCTTGCCCGGAGCGTAGAGCACGCCGGCGGCTTCAAAGGCCTTGGCGGCTTCGATCGTGGCGGGCATGTTCGCGCCTTCGGCAACGCAGCGCACGCCGTTGGCAATCAGCGTCTTGGCATCTTCCAGGTGCAGTTCGTTTTGCGTCGCGCAGGGCAGCGCCACGTCGACCTTGATGCCCCATGGGGCCTGGCCGGCGAGGAATTCGACGCCGGGCACCTGGGCCGCGTAGTCGCTGACGCGGCCATAGCGGTGGTTCTTGATGTCCATCAGCAGCGCCAGCTTGGCGGTGTCGAAGCCGGCCGCGTCGTAGACCGTGCCCGAGGAGTCGGACACCGTGACCACCTTGGCGCCCAGGGCCATGGCCTTTTCAACGGCGTACTGGGCCACGTTGCCCGAGCCCGACACCGAGACCGTCAGGCCTTCGAACGACTGGCCGCGGGTCTTGAGCATTTCCTGCGCGAAGTAGACCGTGCCGTAGCCCGTGGCTTCTGGACGGATCAGCGAGCCGCCAAACGACAGGCCCTTGCCGGTGAACACGCAGGCTGCGCTGTTCGTGAGCTTCTTGTACATGCCGGCCATGAAGCCGACTTCGCGGCCGCCCACGCCGATGTCGCCCGCGGGCACATCGGTGTCCGGGCCGACATGGCGGAACAGTTCGGTGACGAAAGCCTGGCAAAAGCGCATCACTTCCAGCGGGCTCTTGCCCTTGGGGTCGAAGTCTGAGCCGCCCTTGCCGCCACCCATGGGCAGCGTGGTCAGCGCGTTCTTGAAGGTCTGTTCGAACGCCAGGAACTTGAGCACCGACAGGTTGACCGAGGGGTGCAGACGCAGACCGCCCTTGTAGGGGCCGATGGCCATGCTGTGCTGGATGCGGTAGCCGCGGTTGACCTGCACCTGACCTTTGTCATCTATCCAGGTCACGCGGAACATCACGGTGCGTTCGGCTTCGACCAGGCGTTCGAGCAGGCCGTTTTCAGCGTACTTGGGGTGCTTCTCGATGAAGGGCCAGAGGCTTTCCATCACTTCGGTGACGGCTTGCAGAAACTCGGGTTGGCCGGGATTGCGCTGTGCCACTTGCTCAAGGAAATGGCCGACGGACTCGTACTTCATGGAGAGAACTTTCTGACTAAAAAAACGGCTGCGTGAAAACGTGAAAAAAGATTATGCCAAAAATGTATGCCCTTATGCATCTTTTTGGGGAGGTCTTGTGCATGACTGGTGCGTTGTTGGTTTTTTTGGTGCGTTTGCGCGAACGCATTGCCCTGTAATGGGGCGTTTTTGCAAAAACACGCCCAGGCCTGAAATTTGCTTTTCTTCTAAAGGTGCATGAAAATATTTTTTCATGCACCGTGGATTCCATTTCAGTCCTGCCCGGCAGCCCCGGGTTCAATTGGAGATCTCCCATGGCCGGTGAAATTCCCCTGTCGTCCGCCTCCGCTGGCGCCACAGGCGCGCAGATGCAGCAGCTGGAAAATGCGCTCAACGAGATCGGTGTCACGCGCTCGCACAAGAGCATCATCTTCTTGGTGGTCTGCGGCGTGCTGTTCGATGTGTTCGAGCAGAACGCGGTCGGACTGGTCGGTCCGCTGCTGCGCGAGCAGTGGGGCCTGAGCGCCACCGACATCGGCTTTCTCAATACCATCACTTTCATTGCCGCGGCAATGGGCCGGCTGCTGTCGGGCTATATGGCCGACCGCTTCGGGCGGCGCACCATGCTGAACGTGAACCTGGCGCTGTTCACGCTGGGCGCGATAGGCTGTGCGCTCGCGCCGGGCTACACCATGCTGGCAATCGCGCGCTTTGTCGTCGGCTTCGGCCTGGGCGGGGAGATCACCACCGCGGTGACCATGCTGGCCGAGTTCTGCTCGGCCAAGTTCCGCGGCACGGCCGTGGGGCTGATCAACGTCGGCGGCGGCGGCCTGGGCAACATGCTGGCGCCGGCGTTCGCGCTGGGCGTGTTTGCGCTGTTTCCCGGCGAGAACGCCTGGCGCTGGCTGTTTGGCTGCCTGGTGCTGCCGGCGCTGTTCATCGTCTTCTACCGGCGTTTCATTCCCGAGACGCCGCGCTACCTGCTGTCCAAAGGCCGGGTCGAGGAAGCCAACCGTGTGCTGTCGATGCTCGCCAGCGGCAAGCTGGCCAATGCCGAGTTTGCGGTGCATGCCTACATCACCGCCGCGGCCGACGACAAGGTCCAGGCCGCTGCGCCGCGCAACTCGTTTGCCGACATCTTTCGCGGCGGCTATGCGCGGCGCACGATTGCCGTGGGAATTGCCTCGTGGATGACTTTTGGCGCCCAGCTGTCGGTGCTGACGCTGATGCCGACCATCCTGGTGGCCCAGGGCTACTCGATCACCAAGAGCTTCACCTTCACCATCATCATGCAAAGCGGCAGCCTGCTGGGCGCGCTGGCCGCTTCCACCATGGGCTACTACTTCCCGCGCAAGCGCGTGCTGACCGTGGGTGCGCTGGCCGCATGCCTCGCCGGCCTGGCATTCGGCAACTTCACCGCCAGCGTGGCCATGGTGCTGCTGTGCGGCGCGCTGTTCCAGTTCTGCGTGCTGACGCTCAACACCTCGATCTGGATCTACGCGCCCGAGCTGTACCCGACACGCATCCGCGGCCTGGGCACCTCGTTTCTGCTGGCGCTGGGCACCATAGGCGGCGCGATGTCGCAGGTGCTGGCCGGACGGATGTTCGACCTGTACGGCGTGGCCGGCATGTTTGGAATGATTGCCGCGATGTATGTGCTGTTTGCAATTGCCGTGCAGTTCGCGCCCGAGACCTTTGGCCGCTCCATCGAGGAAGGGCAGACATGAGCCACAGCGCATCCCCGGCGGCACAGCTGCTGCTGATCAACCCGAATACTTCCCAGGCCACGACGGCGCTGATGGCGCAGCTGGCGCGCGCGCGCCTGCCCGCGCAGGTGGAGTTGCTGGGCGCGACCGCGCAGCAAGGCGCGGCGCTGATCACCGATGAGGCCTCGCTGGCAATTGCGGTGCGGCAGGTGGTGCGCATGGGCGAAGGTTTCGCGCAGCAGCGCGCGGCCGCAGGCGCGCAGATGCCGGCGGTGATCGTGATCGCGGCATTTGGCAACCCTGGCCTGGCGCAGTTGGCTGAGCGCGTCTTTCCCATGCCGGTGCTGGGCCTGGGCGCGGCGGCAATGCGCGCCGGGGCCAGGGGCGGGCGGCGTTTCGGCATTGCAACCATCACCCCGGGTCTGGAAGCATCGATTGCGCAGTCGGTGGCCGACCTGGGCCTGGCCGCGCAGTTTTCCGGCACGCGCATTGCGCCGGGCGCGCCGCAGACGCTGGCGGCCGACCCGGCGCTGCTGCGCGAAGGTCTGGTCCTGGCCGTGGAGCAATGCATTGCAATCGATGGCGCGCAGGCCGTGGTGATTGGCGGCGGACCGCTGGCCCAGGCGGCCGGGGAGCTCGCGCCTTTGTTTGTGCAGCCCGTGATCTCGGCCGTGGACGCGGCGGTGGATGAGGCGCTGGTTTTGCTGGGGCTGCTGGCGCTTCAGGGAGACTGCTTAGACTATTGACTGCCGTTCGCCCTGAGCCTGCCTCGCCGGCCGCGTCTAAGGGCGTTTGTGGGCGCGGTGCATGCCGCGACTACAACTCTTCCAGCCTGTCGTGCCAGGTTTCAATGGCCCCCATGCGCCGGCGTCCGGCCGCGCCCGCGAAGTGCATGGTCTGGCTGGCGATCAGATGGCACAGCATGGTCAGCGCCATGTGGTTGTCCAGCGGCCCCGGCGCCTGTGTATGGCAGCGCAGCAGCCAGTCGGCGGGCAAGGCCTCGCTTGCATGGTCGGTGATGCACAGCACGCGCGCGCCGGCGCGCTGCGCCTGGGCGGCAAAGCGCTCGACCAGAGGCACGCTGCGGCGCAGCGCAAACACCACCAGCATGTCCTGGTCCGTCAGCGATCCGCCGTACTCGGCCAGGGTTTCGCCCGGCCCGGGAATTGCCTGCGGCGGAAGGGCCAGCACCTGGGTGAGCTGCCAGCGCAGGTAGGCGGCGAAATTGCGGTTTTGCCGGTAACCGAGGAAGAACACCTGGCGCGCGTCCAGCAAGGCGCGGGCAACGGTGTCGATCAGCGTCTGCGGAATGCTGGCCAGCGTGGCCGCCAGGTTTTCATGCGCCTGCTGCAGCTGCAAGGCCATGGCCGTGGCCGTGCCCGATACCGAGGCCGGCGCGGTAAACAGCGGCGAGCCCGTGCCGCCTTGCAGGCGCGCGTGGCGCCGCGCCTCCTCGTAGCTTTCATAGCCCAGGCGCTGGACCAGCCGCGTCACGCTGGCGTTGGATACGCCGGTGAGCTGGGCGATCTCGGAGGCGCTGTAGCTTGCGAGATTGCCTGGAAAGTCAAGCATGAAGTCGGCCAGCCGGCGCTCGGTCGGGGGCAGCTGCGCGAGCGCGTCGCGCACGCGGGTGATGAAGGAGTCGGACATCGAAGACGAGGCAGAGGGCTCAGCGGCCGCGCAGGAACAGTGCGTCGAGTTCGCGCATCGACATCTGCCGCCAGGTGGGGCGGCCATGGTTGCATTGGTCGGAACGTTCGGTGACTTCCATCTGCCGCAGCAGGCCGTTCATCTCGTCCTGCGTGAGCTTGCGGTTGGCGCGCACCGCGCCGTGGCAGGCCATGGTGGCGAGAATCTCGTTGCGCGCGCGCTGCACCACGGTGCTGGCGTCGTGCTCGCCGAGTTCGCCCAGCACGCTGCGCGCGAGTTCCACCGCATTGCCCTGGGCCAGCGAGGCGGGCACGGCGCGCACGGCCAGCGTCTTGGGCGAGAACGGCGAGATCTCCAGCCCGAGCTGGCTCAGGGTTTCGGCATGGGCTTCGGCGGTCGCGACTTCCTGCATGGTGGCGGCAAAGGTCGCGGGAATCAGCAGCGGCTGGCTGGGAATGCGTTGGTCGGCGGTGATCGATGACTTGAGCCGCTCGTAGACGATGCGCTCGTGCGCCGCATGCATGTCGACCAGCACCAGGCCCTGCGCGTTTTCCGCGAGGATATAGACGCCATGGATCTGCGCCACGGCCCGGCCCAGCGGCCAGTGGTTGGGCGTGTCGGCGGCGGAAGGTTCGGGCTGTATTGCTGCGCCGGCTGTCGTTGCAGCCACATCGGCCAAGGACACGGGCCGCGGCGCCAGCTCGGCAGCTACCGTCGGCGCGGTGCCCACGAAAGGCGGCGTGAACTCCGCGGCCGCAGGCAGTTCGGCAGGTGCCGCGGGCGCACGCATGGGCGCCCACAGCGCGCCCATGTCGCTCACGCGCTGGCCCGGCAGCGCATTGCCAAACGGCATATGGGTCTGTTGCGGTCGCGGGGCCAGGCTGAATGCCGGGGTGGGGGCAGCCGGCGTTGCAGGCGCAATGCCTGCGGCTTCGGCCGCCGCGGCTCCGGCCGCCGCGGCATCGGCCGCCGCGGCATCGGCCGCCGCCGCGTCTGCCGCCGCCTGGGCGCGCGGCACGGCCAAAGCATCTTCAATTGCGTGCTTGACCGCCTGGTGCACTTCACGACTGTCGCGAAAGCGCACTTCGATCTTGGTCGGGTGCACATTGACGTCAATGCGCGCCGGATCGATGGTGATGTAGAGCGCGTAGATCGGCTGCTTGTGGCCGTGCAGCACGTCCTCATAGGCGCTGCGCGCGGCATGCGTGATCACCTTGTCGCGCACGAAGCGGCCGTTGACATAGCAGTACTGGTGGTCCGGGCGCGAGCGCGCGGCATCGGGCACCCCGGCGCGGCCGCTCACGCGAATGGCACCGTTTTCGCGATCGACGGCCACCGACTGGCTGACAAAGTCCTCGCCCAGCACATCGGCCAGGCGCCGCGCCAGCGCTTCCCCGGGATCGGCCACGTGAACCGCGCGCCACTGCTCGACCAGCTTGCCTTCATGCCAGATGGCAAAGCCGACTTCCGGGCGCGCAAGTGCGTGGCGGCGCACCGCCTCGACGCAATGCGCAAGTTCGGTGGCGTCGGTCTTGAGAAACTTGCGGCGTGCGGGGGTGGAGAAGAACAGTTCCTTGATCTCCACGCTCGTGCCCTGGTTGCGGGCCGCGGGACGCAGTTCGCCGCTGCGCGCGTCCAGCAGATAGGCGCTGTCCTGGCCCACGGGGCGCGAGAGGATGGAAGCTTCGGACACCGAGGCAATGGCGGCCAGCGCCTCGCCGCGAAAGCCCATCGTGACCACGGTCTCGAGATCGTGCAGATCGGCGATCTTGCTGGTCGCATGGCGGCGCAGCGCGACCGGCAGTTCCTCGCGCGGAATCCCCGCGCCGTCGTCCTCGACGGTGATCAGCCGCACGCCGCCGGCCAGCAGGCGCACGGTGATCTGCGTGGCGCCGGCGTCCAGCGCGTTGTCGACCAGCTCGCGCACCACCGAAGCGGGGCGCTCCACGACTTCACCCGCCGCGATCTGGCTGATGAGTTCATCGGGCAGGTCGCGTATCGGGCGACGGGAGGGAGTGTCGGTGGAGGGGGGGGTAGAAACGTTCACCCAACCGATTCTAGGGGTTCGCGGCCGGCAGCGGCGCCCGGCCGCCGCGCGCCAAGCGCGCGCGTAGGGGCAGGCCCAGGGGGATCAGCGGCGGCGGCCGCGTCCGCTGTCCTTGCCCAGTTCATTGCCGATCAGCGCGCCTGCGGCGGCGCCGCCCACGGTGCCCAGCGTCGAGCCGAACAGCGCACTGCCCGCAACACCGCCAACCACGGCGCCCGCGCCGGTGCCGATCTGCGAACGGCTGGGGCCGTGGGCGCAGCCAGCCATGGTGAAAACAGCCAGAGCAGTCAGGCCGGCGCAGGTGATTTTCTTGAAGGTATGTGTCATGCAATGACTCCTGTAGTTCTGTCGATGAAAAGGCGCTTGAGCACCATGGACTCGACTGTGCCAGTGCTTTGTAAAGCCCATGGCCTTGTTGGGGGACTAATTTGCAAATAAGCGTAGGACTGCACTGCAGATGTAACACCTGTCAGCGCAATGCGCTTGCAAGGCGTTGCTGGCGCCTTTGTCCCCAAAAATGGCTGCGGCCACGCCAGGCGTGCTGCCGGCTGGCGCTACAGTGTCGTTTTTGTCGGCATCCGCCGGCTGCTTGCTGGTTTTTGAAAGCACTGTCTTGGAAATCTTCTCGTTTTTTATCGACGCGGCGGCGTTCTTGATGGATTTCATCCTGAACATCGACAAGCACCTCGAAGCTTTTGTCGTCACCTATGGGCCCTGGGTTTACGCCCTGATTTTCGCCATCGTGTTTGTCGAGACCGGCGTGGTGGTGATGCCTTTTCTGCCTGGGGATTCCCTGCTGTTCATCATTGGCGCGCTGTGCGGCATAGGGCTGATGGACTATCCGCTGGCCTGCGCGGTGCTGCTGGTGGCGGCCATCCTGGGCGACCAGTGCAACTACCAGATCGGGCGTACGCTGGGGCCCAAGGTATTCCAATGGGAAAACTCGCGCTGGTTCAATCGCCGGGCCTTTGACCAGGCACATGCGTTCTATGAGCGCTACGGCGGCATCACCATCGTGCTGGCGCGTTTCATGCCCTTCATTCGCACCTTCGCGCCTTTCGTGGCCGGCGTGGCGCAAATGGATAGACGCAAGTTCACCGCCTTCAATGTGGGCGGTGCGCTGCTGTGGGTGGGCAGCCTGGTGACGGCGGGCTATCTGTTTGGCAACCTGCCCTGGGTGCGCGACAACCTGGAGAAAATCATCTGGGCGCTGATCCTGGTGCCTGGCCTGATTGCCATTTTTGGCGCCTGGCGCGCGGGCCGAAAGGAAAAGGCGCGGACCGCTGCCTGAACGCCGCAGCGCGCAGGCGAAAAAAAAGCCAGCAGATGCTGGCTTTTTTGTCTGCGCCGCCGGCAGACGGCGCAGGGCCATCAGCGGCGCTGGTCGCTGCGCTTGCCGACTTCATTGCCGATCAACGCGCCGGCGGCGGCGCCGCCCACGGTTCCCAGGGTGCCGCCGAGAACGGCATCACCGACCACGCCACCGGCGACCGCGCCGACGCCCGTGCCCAGCTGGGCGTTGTTGGCGCAACCGCCAAGGGTCAGTGCAGCGGTGGTGGCGGCTGCCAGGACAAGAGTGCGAATATTCATGGTCATTCCTTTTCGTGCGGCGGATGCCGGAAGAAGACCCGCGGCGGGTCTTGGTTCACAGCATGCCCCCTGCAGGCGGTTCGCAGTGCGGGCGTTGTCCGGCACCAGGTGTAGGACAGGGCCGGTCCCGGGGCTGCGTCCCCCCAAAAAGGCCATTCAGACCGCGCGGCTGCGCGCCAAGGGCGGATTTTTCGCGAAATAGCCGCGAATGCCGCGCATCAGCGCGTCGGCCAGCTGGTTTTGGTAGGCCGCGCTGCGCAGCTTGGCCTCTTCGCCGGGGTTGCTGATGAAGGCCGTCTCGACCAGTACGCTGGGAATGTCGGGGGCCTTGAGCACCGCGAAACCGGCCTGCTCGACGCGCGGCTTGTGCAGCTTGGCAAAGCCGCCGATCTCGCCGAGCAGCGCGCTGCCGAGCTTGAGGCTGTCGTTGATCTGTGCCGTGGTGCTCATGTCAAGCAGCATGCGCTGCACCTGCCGGTCCTGGGAGCCGACATTCAGTCCGCCCACCAGGTCCGCCTGATTTTCCTTGTTGGCCAGCCAGCGCGCGGCCGTGCTCGAGGCACCGCTCTGGCTCAGCGCAAACACGCTGGCGCCGCTGGCCTTGGGCGTGGTGAACGCGTCGGCGTGAATGCTGACAAACAGGTCGGCTTGCACGCGCCGGGCCTTTTCCACGCGCGTGCCCAGGGGCACGAAATAGTCGCCGTCGCGCGTGAGAAACGCGCGCATCGGGCTGCCGTTGATCTCCGAGCCGTTGATGCGGTCGCGCAGCAGGTGGGCCACCTTGAGCACCACGTCTTTTTCGCGCGTGCCGCCCGGGCCTATCGCGCCCGGGTCCTCACCGCCATGGCCGGGGTCGAGTGCAACGATGATGATGCGGTCGGTCTGGCGCGCCGTCGCGACCGAGGGGCGCGCGGGCGCCGGCGCGGGCACCGGTGTCCGGCTCGGGCGTGGCGGCGCGGGCGGCGGCGGCGCCTGGGCAATCACCGTGGGCGGCAGGGGCGCGACCGCAGGCGGCGAGGCGCTGGGCGGCGGCGCGCTGGCGCTGCCCTGGCTGTGCCTGGCAATCAGGTCGCCCAGCAGATCGGGCGCGGCTGCAGTTGCCGGCGCCGGCGCTGCGGCGGCCGCGGCGGCCGTTGCCGTGCCCGGGCCGGCATCGCGCAGACGCTCGGTGATCAATTCCTCCAGCGGATCGACGGCCTTTTCGGGGTAGAGATCGAACACCAACCGGTGCTTGTAGGCCGCGACGGGCGCCAGCGTGAACACCTGGGGCACGGCCTTTTGCTTGAGGTCGATCACCAGCCGAACGACATTTGGCGAGTTCTGGCCTACGCGTATGGCGGCGATGTTGGGGTCATCGGAGCGCACCTTGGCCACGAGTTCGCGCAGCGCCGGGTTCAGCTCTATGCCCTCGATGTCCACCGCCAGGCGCGGCGGCGACGGAATGAAGAACTGCTTGGCCACCAGCGGCGTGTCGGATTCAAGCGTCACGCGCGTGTACTCGGGCGCGGGCCAGACACGCACCGCCATGATGGAGGCACCGCGAGCGATCTGCTGCGTTCCCAGCAGCAGGGCCAGCGTGCCGGCCTGCAGCAGGCTGCGCCGGGAAGAAGAGGGGGGAAGAACGTCGTTCATTCAGGCCAATGTGCAAGCAGCTCGCTGCCGGCAGGTGTGTGGGCCACCAGCGTCACGCTGCGCTGCGTTTCGTCGATTGCTTCAATATGGATAGCGACATCAGCAGGCGGCGTCATGGCTGCTGCTTTTTCCGGCCATTCTGCCAGCTTGAGACCGGGGCTGGCGAAAATGTCGCGAAAACCTGCGTCTTCCCATTCGCGCGGGTCTTCAAGGCGGTAGAAGTCGAAGTGCCAGATAGCCAGGCCGGGCACTTCATGCGGCTCGACCACGGCGTAGGTCGGGCTCTTGATGCGGCCCTGCACGCCCAGCGCGCGCAGCAGATGGCGCACCAGCGTGGTCTTGCCCGCGCCCAGGTCGCCGTGCAAGGTCAGGTAGGCGTTGCGCAGACCAGGCCATTGCGCCAGCTGCGCGGCAAAGCGCGCGGTGTCGTCCTCGACCTGCCAGTGCAGCTGGCGGGTCGCCGGTGGCTGGGGGTTTTCTTCGCTTCCTACAATCGCAGGGGTATGGTGTGCAGCAGTCAACTCTTTCCTTTGATGCAAGGCTGGGCCCGCGGGCTGGGATTTTCCCAAATCGGGGTCGCGGGCGTGGATTTGTCCTCATCCGAGCCTGGGTTGATCCAATGGCTGGCCCAAGGGTTCCATGGCGACATGCATTACATGCAGTCCCACGGCCTCAAGCGCGCGCGCCCGGCCGAACTCGTGCCCGGCACGGTGAGCGTGATCACGGTGCGCATGGATTACCTGCCGCAGGGCACGCCCCCGGACTGGCAGGCGGTTGAATGGTCCAGGCTGGAACGTCCAGGCGAAGCCATCGTTTCGGTCTATGCCCGTGGTCGTGATTATCACAAGGTGTTGCGCGCGCGTCTGCAAAAGCTCAGCGATCTGATTGCCGCCGAAGTCGGCCCGTTCGGCCACCGCGTGTTCACCGATTCGGCGCCGGTGCTCGAAGCCGAGCTTGCACGGCGCAGCGGTCAGGGCTGGCGCGGCAAGCACACGCTGGTGCTCAACCGCGAAGCCGGCTCCATGTTCTTCCTGGGCGAGATCTATGTCGATCTGGCGCTCGAGCCGACGGCGCCGGTCACGGCCCACTGCGGCAGCTGCCAGGCCTGCAGCGACGCCTGCCCCACGGGCGCCATCGTCGCGCCGCAGCGCGTCGACGCGCGCCGCTGCATCTCCTACCTGACGATAGAGCACGCGGGCCCGATTCCCGTGGAGCTGCGCCCGGCCATGGGCAACCGCATCTACGGCTGCGACGACTGCCAGCTGGCCTGTCCCTGGAACAAGTTTGCCCAGCGCAGCAGCCTGCCCGACTTCGATGCGCGCGCCGGCCTGGTGGGCGCGCAGCTGGTGCAGTTGTTTGCCTGGGATGAGGCCACTTTCCTGCGCTGCACCGAAGGCAGCCCGATACGCCGCATAGGCCATCTGCGCTGGCTGCGCAACATTGCCGTGGCGCTGGGCAATGCCTGGCGCGAGAGCGGCGACAGCGCCGCGCAGCAGGCCCTGCTCGGGCGCAGCGAGCATCCAGATGCGCTGGTGCGCGAGCATGTGCAATGGGCTTTGGCGCAGCGCGTAGCCCCCTAGTCCGCGGTGTTTTCCTAGGGTAAACACTCATGAATTAATGCCTGCAGGCGCTTTGCCGAACGGGGTCCTACCCTTAGCATTCCTAAGTCTAAAAACCCTAAAAGGTGACTTTTATGTCTCAACGCAATCGCTGGCTCGGCCTTACCCTGGCACTCGCGAGTTCGGTTGTCATGGCCCAGGCCTACCCAACGAAGCCCATCAAACTGCTGGTTCCCTTTGCCGCCGGCGGCACCACCGACATCATTGCGCGCGTGATTGCCGAACCCTTGAGCAAGGAACTGGGCCAGACTGTCGTGGTGGAAAACCGCGGCGGTGGCGGCGGTGCGATCGGTGCGCTCGAGACCGCGCGTCAGAAGCCCGATGGCTACAACCTCGGCATTGCCACGCTGTCGAGCATGGCCACCAACCCGGCCATCAACCCCAAGACGCCTTACGACCCGATCAAGGACTTCACGCCCATCATCAACATTGCGGCCACGCCCAATGTGATCGCGGTGAACCCCAAGTTCCCGGCGACGGACTACAAGTCGTTCGAGGCCTATCTCAAGAAGAACCCGGGCAAGTACTCTTACGGTTCGTCGGGCACGGGTGGCGTGCAGCACATGCTGATGGAGCTGTACAAGAGCCTGACGCAGATCGACATGGTCCACGTGCCTTACCGCGGCGCGGGCCCGGCGCTCAATGACGCTGTTGCCGGTCAGATCCCCATGGTGCTCGACAACCTGCCTTCGGCACTGCCCTTTATCAAGGACAAGCGCCTGATCGCGATTGCCGTGGCCGCGCCCCAGCGCCTGGCCGTGCTGCCCGATGTCCCGACCTTCAAGGAAGTCGGCCTCGAGCAGGTCAACCGCATGGCGTTCTACGGCATCCTGGGCCCGAAGAACATGCCCAAGGAACTGGTCGACAAGATCAATGCCGCGACCCGCAAGGCGCTGCAGGACCCCGCGGTGCGCAAGCGCATTGAAGACACCGGTTCGCTGGTGGTGGCCAATTCGCCCGAAGAGTTCGCCGCCGAGCTCAAGAACGAGCTGGCCGTCTACAAGGAAGTGGTTGCCAAGCAGAAGCTGACGCTGGACTGAGCGTGCGCTCGGCGCCGTTGCCGCGCGCGACGGCCGAGGCCATCAAGACCCGCAGCATCGGCCCCGCGCCGGCGCTGCGGGTTTTTTGCAGGCGGCTTACGGTGTAGGCTTGGACCATGCCGTCTTCCTTGTCTTCTTCTGCCGCGCTGCCTGCCTTGCCCGAAAGCCAGTGGGCCATCGATGCCTTTGTCGATGCGCTGTTTCTCGAGGACGGGCTGTCGCGCAACACCCTGGCGGCCTACCGGCGCGATCTCACGCTTTATTCCCAATGGCTGGCACAACTGCCCGAACCGCTGGCGCTGGACGCCACGCAGGAAGCGCAGCTGCAGGCCTACTTCGCGGCGCGCGTCGAGCAGTCGAAGGCGACCAGCGCCAACCGCCGGCTCACGGTGCTGCGGCGCTACTTCCACTGGGCGCTGCGCGAGAAACGCGTGGCGGCCGATCCCACGGTGCGCATGCTGGCCGCGCGCCAGCCACCGCGGCTGCCGCATACGCTGACCCAGGCCCAGGTCGAGGCGCTGCTCAATGCGCCCGATGCGGCCACGCCACTGGGCCTGCGCGACCGCAGCATGCTGGAGCTGATGTATGCCAGCGGGCTGCGCGTGAGCGAGCTGGTGGGACTGCAGAACCACCAAGTGGACCTGCGCTCGGGCGTGGTGCGCGTCACGGGCAAGGGCCAGCGCGAGCGCCTGGTGCCGTTTGGCGACGAGGCCGCCTGGTGGCTGCAGCGCTATCTGCAGCAAGGGCGGCAGGCGATTCTGGGCGGGCAGCACAGCGACGACCTGTTTGTCACCCAGCGCGCCAGCGCCATGTCGCGCGTGATGTTCTGGCTGCTGGTGAGGAAGTACGCCCAGCAGGCGGGAATCACCGCGCCGCTGTCGCCGCACACGCTGCGCCATGCGTTTGCCACCCATTTGCTCAACCACGGCGCCGACCTGCGCGTGGTGCAGATGCTGCTGGGCCATGTCGACATCTCGACCACGACTATCTACACCCATGTGGCGCGCGAGCGGCTCAAGAAGCTGCATGCCGAGCACCATCCACGCGGCTAGATCAGGGTTTCAATGGATGGTTGGGCTTGCGGTTTTATGGGAGGCATTAGCGTTGCTTACGCCGCCTAAGGCAAAATGCAGCCCTTGCACCGCGATCCGCCCGGTTTCCGGGCCGTCGCGAGCTTCCCCATGCATCTCAATTTCGGAGTGGTAATGATAAATTCCTTGCGTCGCAGCTGGCTTGCCGCCGGCGCGCTGGCCGTGCTGCCGATGGTGGCCTGGGCCCAGCCCCAGGCCTGGCCTGCACGTCCCATCCGCGTGGTGGTCTCGTATCCCGCGGGCGGCGTCAGCGACGTGGTCGCGCGTGCGCTGGGCGACAAGCTCACGGCGCAGCTGGGACAGCCCATCGTTGTCGAGAACAAGGCCGGTGCCGGCGGCGCGATCGGCCTGGACCAGGTCGCCAAGGCCCAGCCCGACGGCTATACGCTGGGCTTTTCGGCCATCAGCCCGCTGGCGCTGAGCCCGCACCTGGGCAAGCTGCCTTTCGACCCGACCAAGGACCTGCTGCCCGTGGCCAGCGTGATGTATTCGCCGGTGCTGCTGCTCGCGACCAAGCGCAGCACGGCCAAGGATTTCGGCCAGCTGATCACCCAGGCCAAGAAGGACCCCGGCAGCATTCGCTGGGCCACGGCCGGTCTGGCTTCGCTGGGCCACATCATGCTCGAGCAGATTGCCTATTTGGCCAAGGCCGAGATCACCCATATCCCTTACAAGGGCGGTGGCCAGCAGCTCAATGACGGCCTGAGCGCGCAGTTCGAAGTGCTGTCGACGAATGCCGGCCCGGCCGTGCTGCAGCACATCAAGGCCGGTTCGTTCCACCCGCTGGCCGTCGGTGCGCCCAAGCGCCTGGCCTCGCTGCCCAACGTGCCCACGCTGGGCGAACTCGGTTATTCGGCAGCCAACCTGTCGTCGCTGTTCGGCGTGTTTGCGCCCGCCGGCACGCCTGCGGCCGTCGTCGAACGGCTGAACACCGAGATCAACAAGGCCCTGGCCAGTCCCGACCTGCAGGCCAAGCTGGCAGCGACGGACAATGTGTCCACGGGCGGCAAGGCCGCCGAGTTCGCGCGCCAGATCGCCGAAGAATCGCAAAGCAATGCGCGCATCATCCGCGCGGCAAACATCAAGCTTGACTGAGTTTGTGCGCCTGGCGCAAAAAGCCGTCAGTCCTCACGGACCGACGGCTTTTTTTCTGGCCGCGCAGCAGGCGTTTACTCCGCGTCCAGGTTTTCCGCCCAGGTCAGCGCCTGCAGATGGGCCCAGTTGACCTGGTGGTTGGTCAGATGCAAGGCATTGGCGTTGCGCGCGAAAGACGCGTCGTCGCCGCTTTCGCAGGCCTTGGTCAATTCCAGGAACGGCGCAAATACGCCCGTGCCGTGCAGCAGGGCATCGATCACCGGCTGGGGCAGGGCCACGGATTCCAGCGCCTTGGCCAGCGGCACCCCCAGCATCACGTCCAGCAGCGAGAACACGCCGACGACAAAGGCGTTGTCGGATTCCTCGGGCGGCAGCAGCTCGGCTGTCAGCAGTTCCATCAGCCGTCCGCGCACCACGGCGGTCTGGCCCACGGCCGGCGACGAGCCGGCGCTGCGCGAGGTGGTCATCAGCAGCGCCGCCCAGCGAAACAGCTTTTTCAGGCCCAGGATCATCACCGCATGGCGAAACGAGGTGATCTCGCAGGACAGACCGAAACCCGAGGAATTGATGAAGCGCAGCAGATTGAAGGACAGCGTGGGGTCCTTCTTGAGCAGCTCCTCGATTTCCGCCGTGCCGGCCTGCTTGCGCAGCAGGTTGATGAGCTGCAGGATGGTGGCCTGCGAAGGGCGTATGGTCTGGGCGCGCACCAGATCGGGCTTGGCAAACCAGTAGCCCTGGAAATAGTGCACGCCGAGTTCGCGCATGTGCTCGAACTGCTCGGCGGTCTCGACCTTTTCGGCAACGATCTTGGCATTGGTATGGGTGCGCGCGAAATTCACCAGCGACTGCGCATCCTTGAGCGCGAACGACTGCAGGTCGAGCTTGATGAACGAGGCCATGGGCAGCCAGCTTGCATACGCGCGGCGCAGCAGGTTCTGGTTGAACGCCAGGCGAAAGCCGCGCCCGCGCAGCGCATGGAAGATGCTGAGCCGGGCTTCGATCTCGGCCTGCGTGGCCCCATCGTCCAGTGTAGGCACTTCAAGCACCACCTTGTCGGGATGGATCAGCTCGAGGTGGCCGCCGGCCAGGCTCTCCTGCGTGCAGTTGATGAACACCGCTTTCGATCCGACCAGGGCTTCGGCGCCCGCGTAGGACAGTGCGTTGAACAGCAGCGCGGCATCACTGGCCGCGGTATGGGCGTCGCGCGCGGTCGAACGGTCAAACAGCTCATAGCCGTAGACCTCGCGCTTTTCATTCACGATGGCTTGTCTCGCGATGACGGCCAGATTGTCATCATCGACGCCTTGGGGCAAGGCGGGCGAGGCAAGGGCACCGGGGGCAATGAAACTCATTGGTGGATTATGAAGCTAACTTCGTTGGGTGGCACATCGGCATCTGACAGATGCAGCAACAAGTTACAGCGGATCGGTCAAATGGTCGGTCCAGGCCAGGGCCTGCAGGTGGGCGCCATTGATCTGCGTGCTGTCGAGATCCAGGCTGCGCGCCGCCTGATCAAAGGCTTCATCGTCGCTGGATTCGCAGGCCTTGGCCAGCGTCAGCAGCATGGCCAGCGGGCCTTCGCCTTGCAGCAGCGCGCTGGACACCGTATCGGGCAGGTTGATCAGCGCCAGCGCCGGCGCCAGCTGCAGCGGCAGCATGGCGTCCAGCAGCGAGAACAGGCCGGTCACGAACGCCTGGTCGGCAAGCTCCGCTCCCATGTCGGCCTCGAGCGCCAGCAGCTCCATGAGCCGGCCGCGCACCACGGCGGTCTGGCACACGGCCGGTGGCGGGCCGCCGTCGCGCGTCGCCGTGAACAGCAGCGCGGCCCAGCGAAACAGCTTGCGCAGGCCCAGGATCATCACTGCCTCGCGAAAGGAGTTGACTTCGCGGCGCAGTCCAAAGCCCGCCGAGTTGATCAAGCGCATCAGATTGAAGGCCAGCCCCGCGTCCTTCTTCAGCACTTCTTCAATGGCTTCGGTGCTGGCCTGGGTGCGCAAGAGGTTGATCAGCTCGATGATGTGGGCCTGGGCCGGCGGCAACAGCTGGGTGTGAACTTCCGACGGGCGCGCAAACAGATAGCCCTGGAACAGCTCCACGCCGTGGCGGCATGCCGTCTCGTAGTGCTGCTGGGTTTCGACTTTCTCGGCAATCAACTGGGCCTGGGTGTGGCGGCGGGCGTACTGCACCAGCACTGCGAGCTGATCGAGCGCCAGCGCCGACAGGTCGAACTTGATGTAATCGGCCAGCTGCAGCCAGGGGGCATAGGTCGAATCAAGCACGCTGTGGCTGAACGCCAGGCGAAAGCCCTGGGCGCGCAGTTCGGCAAGGATGGGCAGGCGGGCGGTGACCTCTTCGCTGGCCGCATGCCCCAGCGCCGGGATCTCGAGCACCATCTGCGCCGGGTTCAGCAGGTCGAGGTGACCGCCGGCAAGGCTTTCATGCGTGCAATTGACGAACAGCAGCTTGGTGCCGACGATGTCTTCGGCGCCCACATGCGACAGCGCGGTGAACACCAGCAGCACATCGGAGGCAGCGGTGTGCACCGAGGCGCCGCGCGAGCGGTTGAACAACTCGTAGCCAACGACCTGGTGCAGATGGTTGACTATGCACTGCCGGGCAATCAGGGGCGGGGCGGAGGCAGGGACAGTGGTCGAAGAAATCATGGGTTGCAATCTAACAGGGCCAGTCAGGACAGGTGCCGCAGCGCATTGATTGTAGGAACAAGTCTCGCTCCTGGGGGGCTTGAACGCGCACGCCGTTCAGCTTTGTTCCAGCCAGCGCAGTTCGTTCTCGCTGAAGCCGGCCGCGCGCCGGGCCTGGGTATTGAACGGCGGGCGCAGGCGCGGCGCGGCGTAGCGGCGCATCAGCGCGATGAAATGCGCTTCGGGCTCCAGGCCGTCGCGCGCGCAAAGCCAGCGGTACCAGTGGTTGCCTATCGCCACATGGCCGACTTCCTCGCGCAAAATGACGTCGAGGATCTCGACCGCGGCCAGCGCATCGGGCGTGCCCACCTGGCGCAGCTTGGCCTGGATCTGCGGGGTCGCGTCCAGGCCGCGGGCTTCCATGGTGCGCGGCACCAGGGCCATGCGCGCGACAATGTCGTCCTGGGTCTTCTCGCACATCGTCCACTGGCCCTGGTGGGCGGGAAAGTCGCCGTAGTCATGGCCCTGGCTGCGCAGGTGGGCGCGCAGCAGGTTGAAATGCTTGGCTTCCTCGGCCGCGACCTGCAGCCAGTCGCGGTAGAACGCTTCGGGCATGCCGGCAAAGCGCCACACGGCGTCAAGCGCAAGATTGATGGCGTTGTACTCGATATGGGCAATGGCATGGATCAGCACCGCACGGCCATGCGGCGTGGCCGGCGAGCGCCGCGCCATTTCGGTGTGCACGCGCAGCTCGGGACGCTCGGGGTGACCGGGCAGGGTGGCGCCGGGCGCGGGCACAAGTTCCGCGGCCGGATCTATTGAAAAATCCTGCTGCGCATACATATGCAGCGTCTGGCGGGCTTTGTGCTCGGGGTCGGCAAGGCATAAGGCCTCAAGGGCGTGGTGACGTAACTCCATCCCTACAATTCTAGGTTTTACATAACAAGCGGAGACAAACCCGATGGCGATTTATGAACTCGATGGCCGTGCGCCACAGATGGCCGCATCGGCCTGGGTGGCCGACAGCGCCCAGGTGATTGGCGATGTGGTGCTCGGTGAGGACGTGAGCATCTGGTTTGGCAGCGTGCTGCGCGGCGATACGGCCAACCTGCAGATCGGCGCGGGCAGCAACATCCAGGATGGCAGCGTGCTGCACGCCGACCCGGGCAAGCCGCTGGTCGTGGGCGAGCGCGTGACCGTGGGCCACCAGGTCATGCTGCACGGCTGCACCATTGGCGACGAGTCGTTGATAGGCATCGGTGCGGTGATTCTCAATGGCGCGAAGATCGGCAAGAACTGCCTGGTCGGCGCCGGCGCGCTGGTCACCGAAGGCAAGGAATTTCCCGACGGCTCGATGATCATCGGCAGCCCCGCCAAGGCGGTGCGCGAGCTGAGCGCCGAGCAGATCGAGGGGCTGCGCAAGAGCGCGCAGCATTACATTGACAACGCGCGCCGCTACCAAAGCGGCTTGCGCAAGCTCGGCTGAAAACCGGGCATTTTTCCAGGAACTCCTGCGTGTCTGAACTCCATAAATTCCTTTTCGATGGCCTGCCGGTGCGCGGCATGATCGTGCGCCTGACCGATGCCTGGACCGAAATCCTCGCGCGCCGCGCCAGCAACAGCGATACCGGCGCCTATGCGCCGCCGGTGCAGGCCCTGCTGGGCGAAATGGCGGCCGCAGGCGTGCTGATGCAGTCGAACATCAAGTTCAATGGGGCGCTGGTCATGCAGGTGTTTGGCGACGGCCCGGTCAAGCTGGCCGTGACCGAAGTCCAGCCAGACCTGAGCGTGCGCGCGACGGCAACGGTGCGCAGCGACCGTCCCGTCGCCGACAACGCCCATCTGGCCGACCTGCTCAATGTCGCAGGTGGCGCGCGCTGCGCGATCACGCTGGACCCCAAGGACCGCCAGCCCGGCCAGCAGCCCTACCAGGGCGTGGTGCCGCTGGAAGACGCCAACGGCCGGCGCTTCGAGCGCCTGTCGGATGCGCTGCAGTTCTACATGCTGCAGTCGGAGCAGCTCGACACCGTGCTGGTGCTGGCAGCCAACGACCAGGTGGCCGCAGGCCTGCTGGTGCAGCGCATGCCGGTCAAGGGCGAAGCGAATCTCGCTGCCGCAACCGAAAGCGCCGAAGCCGGCCATGACCAGATCGGCCTGAACGAAGAGTACAACCGCATTGCGACGCTGGCTTCCAGCCTGACGCGCGAAGAGCTGTTGACGCTGGACGTGGACACCATCTTGCGCCGGCTGTTCTGGGAGGAGAAGCTGGTGCGCTTCGCGCCCCAGGAAGGCGATACCGCGCCGCGCTTTGCCTGCAACTGCAGCCGCGAACGCGTGGCCGGCATGCTGCGCACGCTGGGGCTCGATGAAATCGAGAGCATCGTGCAGGAGCGCGGTCAGATCGAAGTCGGCTGCGAGTATTGCGGCCAGCAGTACCGCTTTGATCCGATTGACGCCGCAACGCTGTTCACGAATCCCGAAAAGCAGCCGCCCAGCTCGGAGGCGGTGCAGTAAGCCGCTGCAAACGCCAGCCCCGCGGCCGCGTCAAAGGGCCGGTATTCAAAAAGCAGGGCCTTCTTCCCGGGCCAAGGCACTGAACAAGCGCCGCTCGCATTCGGGATCGCTGCACTGCTCGCACATCGGCCGCAGCCGCTGGGCGGCTTCGCCGGGCCGGTGGCGCGCTGTCGTCTCGCAGGGCGCGACAGCGTCCACGGCCCGCAGCGCCTGCGACAGCCGCTGCTGCGGCGTGATTCCATAGACCACGCGAAACACCAGACCGGCGCGCGCGAGCGCGGCGCGCAGCGCTGCGTCTTCGCGCTGCTGCAGCGCCTGCAGCGGCGCAGGGCAGTCGAGATCAAGCCCGCACAGCAGCCAGCATTGCAGCGGCTGCGAGGGCAGTTCGGGGGGGTGTTCAGCAAGCCAGGCGGCGCTGGCATGGAGCACCGTGCAATGCGGCAGGGACCGCGCCAGATCGGCGCACAGCGCCTCGGCGCCGCTGTGGCAGGCGCCCAGCACCTGCACCAGGCAGTGCGCGGGCGCGGCGACAGTCAATTCGGACACCGGTCAGCGGTGCGTGACCTGCACGAAAATTTCATTGGGCTTGAGCATGCCCAGTTCGCTGCGGGCCTTGGCCTCGACCATTTCAAGACCGTTCTTGAGATCGTTGACCTCGACCTGCAGGCGCTCGTTGTCCTGGCGCACCAGGGCGTTGGCGGCGTTCTGTCCGTCGATCTGCTCGCGCAGCTCCTGCACATAGGCCACGCTGCCATGGCCCAGCCACAGCTGCGCGTGCACGGCGACAAGAAGCACCAGCAAAACCAGCGGGACGATGCGATTGACCATGGGGGAGTGTGGTTGACGTGGCGCAGCAAGGCAGATGCGGCGAGCAGGCAGGCCTGCTCATCGCAGGCCGCGCCGCAGCGCAGCCCCTGCTTTTTCAGCGCAGGTTGTAGAAAGCGTCGCGGCCGGGGTAGACGGCGATCTCGCCCAGGTCTTCCTCGATGCGCAGCAGCTGGTTGTACTTCGCCATGCGGTCCGAACGCGACAGCGAGCCGGTCTTGATCTGGCCGGCGTTGGTGCCCACCGCGATGTCGGCAATCGTCGAGTCCTCGGTCTCGCCCGAACGGTGCGAGATCACGGCCGTGTAACCCGCGCGCTTGGCCATTTCAATGGCAGCAAAGGTCTCGGTCAGCGTGCCGATCTGGTTGATCTTGATCAGGATGGAATTGGCAATCTTCTTGTCAATGCCTTCCTTGAGGATCTTGGTGTTGGTGACAAACAGATCGTCGCCCACCAGCTGGACCTTGGCGGCCAGGCGGTCGGTCAGTATCTTCCAGCCGTCCCAGTCGCCTTCGGCCATGCCGTCCTCGATCGAGATGATGGGGTACTTGTCGCACCAGCCGGCCAGCATGTCGGTCCACTGGGTGGCCGTCAGCGTCAGGTTGCCTTCACCGGCCAGCACGTACATGCCGTCCTTGTAGAACTCGCTGGCGGCGCAGTCCAGGCCCAGCGCAATCTGTTCGCCGGCCTTGTAGCCTGCGGCTTCGATCGCGTCGAGGATCAGCTGGATCGCGGCTTCGTGGTTTTCCACGGAAGGCGCGAAACCGCCCTCGTCGCCCACGGCCGTGCTCATGCCCTTGTCATGGATGATCTTCTTCAGGGCGTGAAACACTTCCGCGCCCCAGCGCACGGCTTCGCGGAAGGTTGGTGCGCCCACGGGAATGATCATCAGCTCTTGCAGGTCAAGCGAATTGTTGGCGTGCGCGCCGCCGTTGATGACGTTCATCATCGGCACGGGCAGCTGCATGCCACCCATGCCGCCGAGGTAGCGGTACAGCGGCAGGCCGGCTTCTTCGGCGGCGGCGCGGGCCACGGCCATCGACACGGCAAGCATGGCGTTGGCGCCCAGGCGGCCCTTGTTGTCGGTGCCGTCGAGGTCGATCAAGGTCTTGTCGAGGAAGGCCTGTTCCGAGGCATCGAGGCCCAGCACGGCTTCCGAGATCTCGGTGTTGATGTGTTCCACTGCCTTGAGCACGCCCTTGCCCAGGTAGCGGCTCTTGTCGCCGTCACGCAGCTCGATGGCTTCGCGCGAACCCGTGGACGCGCCCGACGGCACGGCCGCACGGCCCATCACGCCCGATTCCAGCAGCACGTCGCATTCGACGGTAGGGTTGCCGCGGCTGTCCAGCACTTCGCGGCCAACGATATCAACAATCGCACTCATGATTTTCCTTTGAAGGTTTTTGAATCAGGTCATCCAGCCGCGAAGCGGGGCAGGCCCCGGCGCTGGAAGTCAAGCAGGGCTTCAGGCGCCAAACTGGTTTTCGAGAAAGCCGTTGCGCTTGGTCACATCGTCAAGCGCAACCAGCGTTTCCAGCAGCGCGCGCATGTGCTTGAGCGGCACGGCGTTCGGGCCGTCGGACAGCGCGTTGCAGGGATCGGGGTGGGTTTCCATGAACAGCCCGCAAACGCCCACGGCCACGGCCGCGCGCGACAGCACGGGCACCATCTCGCGCATGCCGCCGCTGGTCGCGCCGTTGCCGCCCGGCAGCTGCACGCTGTGCGTGGCGTCAAACACCACCGGGGCGTTGGTCTCGCGCATGATGGCCAGCGAACGCATGTCGCTGACCAGATTGTTGTAGCCGAAGCTCGCACCGCGCTCACAGGCGGTGAACGAATCCTCGGGCAGGCCGACTTCGAGCGCCGCGGCGCGCGCCTTGTCGATGACATGCTTCATGTCATGCGGGGCCAGGAACTGGCCCTTCTTGATATTCACCGGCTTGCCCGACTGGGCGACCGCGCGGATGAAATCCGTCTGGCGGCACAGGAAGGCCGGAGTCTGCAGCATGTCGACAATGCTGGCCACATACGGCACTTCCTCGACCGTGTGCACATCGGTCAGGATGGGAACGTTGAGTTCCTTTCTGACCTTGGCCAGGATCTCCAGGCCTTTTTCCATGCCCGGGCCGCGAAAGCTCGCGCCCGAGGAACGGTTGGCCTTGTCGAAGCTGCTCTTGAAGATGAAGTTGATGCCCAGGCTCGAGGTGATTTCCTTGAGCTGGCCGGCCACGTCCATCTGCAGCTGCTCGGACTCGACCACGCAAGGTCCGGCAATGAGGAAAAAGCGATGCTCCAGACCGATGTCAAAGCCGCAGAGTTTCATGGGAGTTTCCTTTAACGCAGGCCGTCAGGCCTTGACTGCGCCAACGCGCTGCTTCTGGTGCACGAGCGCGGCCTTGATGAACGCATTGAACAGCGGGTGGCCGTTCCAGGGCGTGGACTTGAACTCGGGGTGGAACTGCACGCCGATGTACCAGGGGTGGACGGCGCTGGGCAACTCGACGATTTCGGTCAGGTTCTCGCGCTGGGTCAGCGCCGAGATCACCAGGCCGGCGTCGCGCAGCTTGTCCAGGTAGTTCACATTGGCTTCGTAGCGGTGGCGATGGCGCTCGGTCACGACCGGGCCATAGATGCTGTGGGCCAGGGTATCGGGCTGCACGTCGGAGCTTTGCGCGCCCAGGCGCATGGTGCCGCCCAGGTCGGAGTTCTCGTCGCGCTTCTTGATCGTGCCGTCCTCGTCCTTCCACTCGTTGATCAGCGCGATCACGGGGTGGGGGGTCGTGGGATCGAACTCGGTCGAGTTGGCCTTGTCGAGGCCGGCGACATGGCGCGCGTACTCGATGGTGGCAACCTGCATGCCCAGGCAGATGCCCAGGTAAGGCACCTTGTTCTCACGCGCGAAGCGTGCGGTGCAGATCTTGCCTTCGACACCACGCGAGCCGAAGCCGCCGGGCACCAGAATGGCGTCGTACTTCGCGAGCTTCTCGCTGGCATCCGCGGCTTCGATGGTCTCGGAGTCGAGGTGATCGATCTTGACGTGCACATGGTTGCGCATGCCCGCGTGGCGCAGGGCTTCGTTGACCGACTTGTAGCTGTCCGACAGGTCGACATACTTGCCAACCATGGCGATCTTGACTTCGCCCTGGGGATGCTCGGTCTCGTGCACCAGCTCGTCCCAGCGCTTGAGGCTGGTCGGAGGTGTGTTCAGGCGCAGCTTGTCGCAGACCAGGCCGTCAAGGCCTTGCTCGTGCAGCATGCGCGGCACCTTGTAGATGGTGTCCACATCCCACATCGAGATCACGCCCCATTCGGGAACGTTGGTGAACAGCGAAATCTTTTCGCGTTCCTCGGCGGGCACGGGATGCAGCGCGCGGCACAGCAACGCATCGGGCTGGATGCCGATCTCGCGCAGCTTTTGCACCGTGTGCTGGGTGGGCTTGGTCTTGAGCTCGCCGGCCGTGGCAATCCAGGGCAGGTAGGTCAGGTGCACAAAGGCCGAATTGTTCGGGCCCAGCTTGAGGCTCAGCTGGCGCACGGCTTCAAGGAAGGGCAGGGACTCGATGTCGCCCACCGTGCCGCCGATTTCGCAGATGGCCACATCGACAGCGTCGGGGGTGCCTATGCCGGCGCCGCGCTTGATGTAATCCTGGATTTCGTTGGTCACGTGCGGGATGACCTGCACAGTCTTGCCGAGGTAGTCGCCGCGGCGTTCCTTCTCGAGCACGCTCTGGTAGATGCGGCCGGTGGTGAAGTTGTTGGACTGCTTCATGCGCGTTTCAATGAAACGCTCGTAATGGCCCAGGTCCAGATCGGTTTCGGCGCCGTCGTCCGTCACGAACACTTCACCATGCTGGAACGGCGACATGGTGCCCGGATCCACGTTGATGTAGGGGTCGAGCTTGATCAGAGTGACTTTGAGGCCGCGCGATTCGAGGATCGCAGCAAGGGAGGCGGAGGCGATTCCCTTGCCCAGGGAAGACACCACACCGCCGGTGACGAAGACAAATTTGGTCATGTCTTTA
>Ga0308165_1001739_pt1 | contig 29009 bp, 22 predicted proteins | sample PhyWR2_FD_201032 | JGI IMG/M metagenome (GOLD analysis project Ga0308165, IMG submission 201032) | Phyllosphere microbial communities from UC Gill Tract Community Farm, Albany, California, United States - DLSLW.R2 | ecosystem: Host-associated > Plants > Phyllosphere > Unclassified | place: USA... | reverse complement strand
CGAAGAACTGGACCCCGAATTCCTGGAGAAACAAACCGATCAAGCAAGTGCCGTTTTATCCAGACGCACAGGCTTTGACCGATGTTGAGGCTCGCCTTCGTACCTATCCACCGCTCGTTTTTGCAGGCGAAGCACGCAAGCTGAAAACACAGCTCGCAGCCGTTGCCGAAGGAAAAGCATTTCTGCTTCAGGGCGGCGATTGTGCGGAAAGTTTTGCTGAACACGGCGCGGATAATATTCGCGACTTTTTCCGCGTCTTTTTGCAGATGGCCGTCGTTCTGACTTTTGGTGCGTCAAAGCCGGTCGTTAAGGTTGGTCGTATTGCTGGTCAGTTCGCCAAGCCGCGTTCGTCCGATATGGAAACACTCAATGGCATTGAGCTGCCTTCATACCGTGGTGACATCATCAACGGCATCGATTTCGATGAAGCTTCGCGTATCCCTGATCCGCAGCGGCAGGACATGGCTTATCGCCAGTCTGCTGCGACGCTGAACCTGTTGCGAGCCTTCGCGCAGGGCGGTTATGCGAACCTTGAGAACGTGCATCAGTGGATGCTCGGCTTTGTTGGCAAAAGCCCGCAGGCAGAGCGCTATGCAGCTCTCGCACAGCGTATTTCGGAAACGATGCACTTCATGCGTGCTATCGGGATTACTTCTGATAGCAATCATGCGCTGCGTGAAACCGATTTCTACACCAGCCATGAAGCTCTGCTGCTTGGCTATGAAGAAGCGCTGACACGCGTCGATTCGACCTCTGGCGACTGGTACGGAACTTCAGGTCACATGATCTGGATTGGCGACCGCACACGTCAGGCCGATCATGCGCATATCGAATATTGCCGTGGCATCAAGAACCCGCTCGGTCTGAAATGTGGTCCATCGTTGCAGCCGGATGATCTCATCCGTCTGATCGATCTTCTCAACCCTGAAAACGAAGCAGGTCGTCTGACGCTCATCGCTCGTTTCGGTTACGACAAGGTTGGCGATCATCTGCCACAGCTCATCCGTGCCGTTGAACGTGAAGGCCGCAAGGTCGTCTGGTCTTGTGATCCGATGCATGGCAACACGATCACCGCTGGCGGCTACAAGACGCGTCCGTTCGACCGTATCCTCAAGGAAGTGGAATCTTTCTTCGCGATCCATCGCGCCGAAGGTTCGCATCCGGGCGGTATCCATGTCGAAATGACCGGCAAGAACGTCACCGAATGCACGGGCGGCGCTCGCGCGATTTCGGCTGAAGATCTGCACGATCGTTACCACACGCATTGCGATCCACGCCTCAACGCCGATCAGGCACTTGAGTTGGCTTTCCTTCTGGCAGAACTGCTCAAGAAGGAACGCGATGCCGGGACAGAAAAGCAGGCTGTTAACGCCTGATTGGGTAAACTCACTTTGAAATAATGGCAGGGCGGAGAATTCATTCTCCGCCCTGTTGCTTTTCAAAGGAAGTCGCTTATTGATCTTTGCAAAACTTTTCGGGGGCTTCGATGAAGAGAATTTTGCTGGCCTTTCTCAATTCAATGCGTGCTCTCAGATACTTGGCAAAACACGAAAAGGCAGTTCAGCAGGAACTGGTACTTTTTCTCTTGTCGTTGCCAATCGCATTCTTCATTGCCCCAACTTGGCTGACATTTCTGCTGATGACAGGATCGATCCTGTTTCTTATTCTGGTCGAAGTGCTCAACACCGGTATCGAAGCGACCTGCGATGCCGTTTCGCGCGACTTCCATAAGGAAATTCAAATTGCCAAGGATTGCGGTTCGCTTGCTGTACTGATCGCCGTCATTTTTGTAGCCGTTACATGGGGCTATATTCTTTTTACAACCTACGTGATTTGACAAAGAACTGGTGTTTTCAACGTCATCCGTTGCAATTAATCGCACAAGCGCGCTAAAGCTTGCGCATGACCAGCGTTAGCGAGAATCTCGATATGCTTCGTATTGCCGTTGCACAGCTCAATCCAATTATGGGCGACATCGCCGGAAATCTTGCCAAGGCGCGCGCAGCCCGTGCGCAAGCCGCCCAAATGAACGCCGATCTCGTGATGTTCACGGAGCTGTTCATTGCAGGCTATCCGCCAGAGGATCTGGTTCTCAAAACTGCCTTTGTTGCAGCATGCGAAAAAGCAGTTAAAGAACTGGCCAAAGACACAGCTGACGGTGGGCCAGGTTTGATTATCGGCACGCCTTTGCAGCGCGACAGTGGTTTGCACAATTCGATTGCGGTTCTCGACGGCGGCGAAATTATTGCTGAACGCTTCAAGGTCGATCTGCCAAACTATGGCGAATTTGACGAAAAGCGCGTGTTTCAGCCCGGCCCAATGCCGGGACCAGTCAATTTCCGTGGTGTACGCATCGGTATTCCGATCTGCGAGGACATTTGGGGTGATCTGGGCGTTGCAGAAACTCTGGCCGAAAGCGGTGCAGAACTTTTGCTTGTGCCCAATGGTTCGCCTTACCACCGCGACAAGATCGAGCGCCGCTATCAGGTGGTTCTGAAACAAGTTATCGAAACCGAGCTGCCAATGCTCTATGCCAATCAGATTGGCGGGCAGGATGAACTGGTTTTCGATGGCGGCTCGTTTGCCTTCAATACGGATAAGAGTCTTTGCCTGCAAATGCCGCAATTTGCAGAAGCCATCACACTGACTGTCTGGAAGCGCGAAGCTGATGGCTGGCGCTGTGAAGATGGTGAAAAGGCAAAACTGCCTGAAGGTCTTGAAGCCGATTATGCGGCCTGCATGTTGGGCCTGCGTGATTATGTGAATAAGAACGGCTTCAAGGATGTTGTGCTTGGCTTGTCAGGCGGTGTCGATTCGGCCATCTGCGCGGCTCTAGGCGTTGATGCACTAGGCAAAGATCGCGTGCGTTGCGTCATGCTGCCTTATCGGTACACATCGGGAGAATCGTTGAAAGACGCCGCCGATTGCGCAAAGGCGCTCGGTGTGCGTTACGATATTGTGCCTATTGCAGAGCCGGTTGAGGGTTTCCTTTCTGCGCTCAAACCAATGTTTGAAGGCACTGAACGCGGTGTCACTGAGGAAAACCTGCAAAGCCGTGCGCGCGGCACCATCCTGATGGCGATTTCCAACAAGTTTGGCTCGATGGTAGTGACCACCGGCAACAAGTCGGAAATGTCAGTCGGCTATGCAACGCTTTATGGCGATATGAATGGCGGCTTCAACCCCATCAAGGACGTCTACAAAATGCAGGTGTTCGCGCTGTCTGAATGGCGCAACAACAATGTTCCAGTGGGAAGCCTTGGCCCATCCGGTGATGTGATCCCGACCAACATTATTACGAAGGCACCATCGGCCGAGTTGCGCGAAAACCAGACCGATCAGGACAGTCTTCCACCTTATCCGGTGCTGGACGATATTCTCGAATGCCTCGTTGAAAACGAGATGAGCAATGCCGAGATTGTCGCGCGTGGCCATACGCTTGAGACGGTGCAACGGATCGAGCATCTGCTCAATCTCGCAGAATATAAGCGCAGACAATCGGCACCCGGTGTCAAAATTACCAAGAAGAATTTCGGACGTGATCGTCGTTATCCAATAACGAACCGCTTCCGCGACCGCTGAAAGATTTAGTCATGACCGTAACTGTTCGTTTTGCACCGTCGCCGACGGGCTATATTCATATTGGCAATACACGCACTGCGCTTTCAAACTGGCTTTATGCCAAGAAGAATGGCGGTAAATTCATCCTGCGTTATGATGATACCGACGTTGAGCGTTCCAAGCAGGAATATGCGGACGCTATTGCTGTCGATCTGGCCTGGCTTGGTGTCACGCCTGACCGTGTCGAATATCAGTCGAAGCGCTTTGATGTTTATGCGAAGGCGGTTGAAAAGCTGAAGGCAGCGGGCCTTCTTTATGCATGCTATGAAACAGCCGAGGATCTGGAGCGCCGTCGTCGTTTGCGCTTAGCGCGTAAGCTTCCGCCGGTCTATGGCCGTGAAGCATTAAAGCTAACCGACGAAGAGAAAGCGGTCTTAGAAGCAGAAGGCCACAAGCCGCATTGGCGTTTTCTTCTGCCGAATTTTGAAAGCGATCCTTTCAACACCACACGCACCGAAGTGCATTGGGATGATCTTGTTCGTGGTCCACAGACGGTCGATCTAGCTTCCATGTCTGATCCAGTTTTGGTTCGTGAAGATGGAACTTATCTCTACACGCTGCCGTCGGTTGTTGACGATATTGATCTCGGCATCACGCATATCATTCGTGGCGACGATCACGTCACCAATTCGGGTGTTCAGATTGCCATCTTTAAAGCTCTTGGCGCAGAACCGCCGGTCTTTGGCCATCACAACCTGCTGACCACAGTTTCGGGCGAGGGGCTTTCCAAGCGTTCCGGTGCTTTGTCAGTCGGTAGCTTGCGTGAAAGCGGTTATGAGCCAATGTCGGTTGCGTCACTGGCGATCCTGATTGGCACTTCGGAATCAGTTTCCGCAGCAACTGACATGGATACGCTTGCAGAGCGCTTTGATCTGGCTGCAATTTCAAAGTCATCGGCAAAGTTCGACCCGGCAGAGCTGGATACGCTCAACCGTGCACTGCTGCATGAAATGCCATTTGATAAGGCGAAGGATCGTCTCGAAGCATTGGGTATTTCGGGTGAAAAGGCTGAGCCATTCTGGCTGACTGTGCGCGGAAACCTTGAACGCTTCAATGATGCTGCCCATTGGTGGCAGATCGTTACCAGCAACTTACCCGAAAAGCCTGAACTAACTGCAGAGGATCAGGCCTTTGTAAAGGAAGCTTTCACATTGCTTCCAGCGGAGCCATGGGACACACAAACATGGAAGATTTGGACCGATGCTGTGAAGGCCGCGACGGGACGAAAGGGCAAGACACTATTCATGCCCTTGCGCTTTGCTCTTACGGGGCAGGCGCATGGTCCGGAGCTGGCGGACCTATTAGTTTTGATTGGTCCGGAAAGAACGAAGAGCCGACTACTCTGACTTTTGCACTGTCTGAATAAACACGTTCTGTCGGCGGCGCTATTGCTGCCGGCGCGACGTGGCTTTGGGGGTGTAATAAAGGATGCGCAGACGGGGTGTAAGCAACTGACTCTGTTTTACGGGTTTTTGGAGGTGAATATGCTGGAACAACATAGTCCTCGATAAATGCGGGCTGGACCTTTGATACTTTTTCGATCTTAACAGCCTTTGTAACTTGTCGTTTGGGCGTGCGTGCCTTCACCTCAATATTTTTCCGCGTGCTTTTTCTAATTGTTTGCTCAGATTGCCAGCTGGCTATGCAAGATTTTACGTGTTTGCCGACATGTGGTTGGCCCGCAATAGATGCATTCATTTCTGTCAAACGTTCTTCAAGTGAACGACTTTCTGAAGCCAGATTTCCTTCCTGCTTTTTCAAACGTTCGCATCTGACTGAAATATTTTCCGGTGTAAAGATGCTCCCAACACAGCGCTCTTTGGCGATTTCTGCACGAACAACTGAAAGGCGTTTGTGAATAGCATTCAGTTTTTGCTTTGTTGGATCAATTTGCTTAGTGAGTTTTGCAATTTGCTGAGTGGTGCATGACTGAATCGGCTGTGCCGTTGTCGTACAGCCACTCAGAATGCCAATTGCAGCGAAAGCAAATATCGCTGACTGAAAATTCCAAAAATTCTTATCAACAATCATCATAGAACAAGCCCATCCCGTTGTCCGTATGTCTGAATGTTTGATCTTTATAGTTAAAAAAACATAAACGCCAAGTATTATTTAAATACTTGGCGTTTTGTATAAGTATTTCTACTTTATTAGGTTTTGCTGAGTTATTTTTTCTTGTTGATTTCGTTGGATTTTTGCAGTGCTTCAACTGCTGCTAATGCAGTCATGTTAACAACGCCGCGTGAAGTTACTGAAGGCGTCAAGATGTGAGCAGGGCGCGCAGCACCAAGTAGAATTGGTCCAACGTGAAGTGCGTCCGTTACAGTCTTCACAACATTGAGTGTAATATTTGCCGCATCAAGATTAGGGAAAACCAGCAGATTTGCTTCGCCCTTCAATCGCGAATTTGGGAACACGCGATCACGTAATGCCTGTGAGAGCGCTGAATCACCATGCATTTCACCATCAGATTCAAGCTCCGGCGCTTTTTCAGCGAGGATCGCGGCGGCGCGGCGCATTTTTTCGGCACTTGCTGATTCCTTTGAACCGAAATTGGAATGCGAAACCAGCGCGGCCTTAGGCTCAATGCCGAAGCGGCGGATTTCTTTAGCGGCCAGAATTGCCATTTCAGCAATTTCTTCTGCTTCTGGCTCCACCGTGACGTAGGTGTCGGTTAGGAAAAGTGCACCACGCTGCGAAATCAAAAGGCTTAACGCAGAGTAGTCTCGGATACCCGGCAGCTTACCAATAATCTGTTTTACAACGCGGGTATGGCGCTCAAAACGGCCTTCAAGGCCACAGATCATCGCATCCGCTTCATCTCGCATCACGGCAAGGGCTGCAATTGCTGTCGAGTTGGTACGAACAATAGTGCGGGCTGCTTCAGGCGTGACGCCTAAGCGGCCTGTGTAAGACAGGTAAAGATCGACGTAATCGCGATAGCGAGGATCATCTTCGGGATTAATCAGATCGAAATCAACACCGGCACGAATTTTTAGACCATAACGATTCAGGCGTGTTTCAATAACGTTCGGACGACCAACGAGAATCGGCGAAGCAATGCCTTCTTCGATTACAACCTGTGCAGCACGCAATACACGTTCATCTTCACCATCGGCATAGATAACGCGCATTGGCTTGCTCTGTGCACGTGCGGCCGCGAAGACGGGCTTCATAATGAGGCCAGACCGGAAGACGAAACGGGTCAGACGGTCTGTGTAAGCTTCCCAATCCTCAATCGGGCGTGTCGCAACACCACTATCCATTGCAGCTTGTGCAACTGCAGGTGCGATCCGCAAGATAAGGCGCTGATCAAACGGCGATGGAATAATGTAGTTTGGACCGAATGTCGGTGTGTCGCCGGAATAGGCACGAGCAGCAACGTCTGACGGTTCTTCACGGGCAAGTGCTGCAATAGCACGAACCGCTGCGAGCTTCATTTCTTCGTTGATTGCTGTTGCGCCAACATCAAGCGCACCACGGAAAATATAAGGGAAGCAAAGAACGTTATTTACCTGGTTGGGATAGTCAGAACGGCCGGTGCAGATCATGGCATCTGCACGTGCTTCGCGTGCAGCCTCTGGCATGATTTCCGGGTTTGGATTGGCGAGCGCCATAATAAGTGGATTCTCGGCCATCTGCTTGAGCAGTTCGGGCTTAAGAACACCTGCAGCCGAAAGGCCGAGAAAAACGTCCGCACCACCAATGACATCGGCCAATACGCGCGCATCGGTTTTTTGTGCGTAAACGTCCTTCCAACGATCCATCAATACTGTGCGGCCTTCATAGACCACGCCTTCCAGATCGCAGACAAAAATGTTTTCGCGCTTAGCGCCAAGTTTAACGAGCAGGTTAAGGCAAGCGAGTGCCGCAGCGCCCGCACCGGACGTTACGATCTTAGCGCTCGTGATGTCTTTGCCCGCTAGCTCCAGACCGTTCAGAACGGCTGCAGCAACGATAATTGCTGTTCCATGCTGATCATCATGGAAAACCGGAATATTCATTTTTGCACGAAGCTGCTCTTCAACCTCGAAACATTCTGGTGCTTTGATGTCTTCGAGATTAATACCGCCAAAAGTTGGCTCAAGCGCTGAAACCACATCGACCATACGGTCGATTTCAAGGGCATCGATCTCAATGTCGAAAACGTCAATGTCGGCGAACTTTTTGAAAAGTACCGCCTTGCCTTCCATTACTGGCTTGGATGCAAGTGCGCCGATATTGCCGAGACCAAGCACAGCAGTACCGTTAGAAATCACTGCAACCAGATTACCACGCGCCGTATATTCGGCAGCGGTTGACGGATCTTCGTGAATTGCCAAACAAGGTGCCGCAACGCCTGGGGAATATGCAAGTGCTAAGTCGCGCTGATTGCCGAGAGGCTTGGTAGCCTGAATTTCCAGCTTACCGGGCTTCGGATAGCGGTGAAAGAAAAGTGCCGCTTCATCAAAATCCGAACGCGTGGAAGTGGAGGGTGTCTTTTTATTCGTCATGATCGCATCGCTTTCCGGTTCATGCTTGCAATAGGGGCGTTGCGCAGATGGTAACTCGCACCCTTTGAGCCAATGTCGCTTTTATCTCAAATTTTCAAAACAATGTAGGCCCGATTCTGAGAAGCAGTTATTACGCTGAGGCTGTAAAATCAAATCAACTGCTTGTTTGTGTGTCATATCACTATCGAACCATTTTGGCGTTTAACCAGATTGTGGTTTACGTTTTAAAAAATCATTTAATGATGCGTATCACTAGTTCGCTCACACGACATGCAATTTTGCATTTTTCGATTTTTTAATTCACAATAAGATGCCTATTTATTTATTATAGCCGCATAATTTAGCTAACGATATTTCTCGATTTCGCATGATGCATAACAAAATATAATGCTTATTTTTTTATAAGGAATATTGATATGAAGTGTATCATCCCAAATATATTTGTTTCTCAGACTTCTATTTCAGAGATCGATTTTTTTGCTGGTACATTCTCTTTAAGAGGTATGCCAATCAATAATTTGGCTTCTGGGAGGAATTTAGAGAGTGTTATTGGACTTTTGTGGGGAGATTTGTTTGAGGATTTTCCTACGGGCGATGATCTCCAGTCTGCTTTGGGCCAAGCGCGTGAACAGGTTTTTTTCTATACTGAAGATATAGACGAAGCATTGTTAGACATGCGACCCGTCGATGCTGTTCGTACGTTGATTGCCAAAATACCGGATGTGACTGATTTAACGACGGCGCTTCATTTAATCGCTGCACCCGCTGTTTTTGCGCCAGCGTTCATGCGAATGAAGCGAGGCAGACACTCCGTTCGTCCTGATCCGTCAATTCCCCATAGCGTGGATATTCTACGCATGATGAATCTCTCTTTGCCGAGTGAGCAAGAGGTGTCTGCACTCGATGCATATCTGATATCCTGCGTTGATTATGGTTTGACTCCACCGACATTAGCGGCGCGAATAGCTGCGTCGGTTAATGCTGGAATGACGTCATCAATCCTGGCAGCCTTATCGGTATTTAGTGGATCATCGCACGATAGTAAGTCGGACGGGATTTTGGATGTGCTCGACGCGTTTCAAGCCAATAAGGCATCCAAGAAGGATGGCAACTTCGCAATATTAGAAAAGCAGAACAGCTGGGTCAAAAATAATGATCCGAGAACGCCAATCATTAAAGACGCACTTTTAAACGTCGAGATTAGCGCACCTCCAAGATTTCAAAGTAGGTTGTCATTAGTTGAAGAGATTTTTGCTAATCAAAACCAAACTGAATTGTCAGATAATGTTGGATCAAGCGAAACAACAGAACTAAAGATCTATGCTGCCTTGTTGCTCGAGCAGCTTGGTTTCCCTCGCGAAATTTTTAGTTGCGTTCTCTCTATGGGACGATCCATTGGGTGGATTGCGCATTCTCGCGAACAGATGAGTAGACCTTGGCTTATTCGCCCGCAGTTGGAATATGTCGGCCCTGAAAATAAAGCTTTGGATTGATATTCTTCGAAGTCGAGAGGCACCTCTGATGTTAGAGCTTAGTGGTTTTTTTATTGCCGTCATATCTCTGTGACGTGAATCGGCTTTTCTTTGTTCAAATTCCGGTTGCCACAGAAGGACAGCCATATGAACGAAGAGCAGATCGAGACAAAGAAATACCGCACTCTGTTTATTTCTGATGTGCATCTCGGATCCAAGGCAGCCCAAGCTGAGCTTTTATTGGATTTTCTGCGCATTCACGAAGCCGAAACCATTTATCTGGTTGGCGATATTGTCGATGGCTGGCGTCTGCGCCGGAACTGGCATTGGCCGCAGGAACATAATGATGTTGTTCAGAAGCTTTTGCGCAAAAGTCGCAAAGGTACTTCAATCATCTACATCGCGGGCAATCATGATGAATTTCTGAGAAATTTTCAGGGTACGCATTTTGGCGGCATCGAAGTGATGAACCGCGCCATTCACGAAACGGCAGATGGCCGAAAATTTCTCGTCATTCACGGCGATCAGTTCGATGTAGTGGTACGTAATGCGCGCTTCATCGCCTATCTTGGTGACTGGGCTTACGACACAGCAATCTGGATCAATACAGTGATGAGCCGGGTGCGCGCAAAGTTTGGATTGCGTTATTGGTCATTTTCCGCTTGGGCAAAGTTTCGCGTTAAGAAGGCCGTTAATTTCATCGGAAATTTTGAAGACGTCGTATCCGAAGAGGCTCAACGCATTGGCGTTGATGGTGTGATTTGTGGCCATATTCATCATGCAACTATCAGTAAAATGAATGGTGTTGAGTATATCAACACTGGCGACTGGGTGGAAAGCTGCACAGCCGTTGTTGAGCATTTTGATGGTCGTATGGAACTGCTTGAATGGACGGATCGTCTGGGACAACGACCTCAGCTTCCTGCAACTGGCGACAATGGCAAGATAATACGGCTCCCCAAAGTGGCACGTAAAGTGATGAACGGCAGCTAATGAAGAAACTCGTCATCGTTACCGATGCCTGGCATCCGCAAGTCAACGGCGTTGTGAGAACACTGGCCAAGTGCTGCGAACTGATGACTGAACGCGGCTACGAAGTTATCGTTATCTCACCACAGGATTATCGCTCTTTTCCATGCCCGACCTATCCTGAAATCAGGCTGGCAATGACAACGCCATCTGCATTTCAGCGAAAGTTGATAGGCTTGCAGCCTGATTATGTTCATATCGCCACTGAAGGTCCGTTGGGCTTCATGGCGCGGCGTGCGTGTATGAAAATGGGCTGGAGCTTTACCACCAGCTTTCATACCCGCTTTGCGGAATATGTCAGAGATCGTTTTCCGATTCCGCTCAGCTGGACCTATTCGTTTTTGCGTAAATTCCATAATGCCGCATCGCATACGCTCGTCCCAACACACTCTATTCTCACCGACTTGCATTCGCGTGGGTTTACGGGACTTGAGTTATGGACGCGGGGCGTGGATCGTCGTCTGTTTCATTCGCGAAACGATGTGAGGAAAGATTTGCCGCAGCCCGTATTCATCTGTGTGGGTCGCGTGGCAACTGAAAAAAACCTGCCAGCATTTCTTGAACTCGACTTGCCTGGGACCAAGCTTATCGTCGGAGACGGACCTGCGCTTGAAGACCTTAAAGCTCGCTTTCCGAATGCCGTATTCATTGGCAAAAAAGAAGGCGATGAATTGGCTAAAGCTTATGCATCAGCCGACGTATTCGTTTTTCCGAGTAGAACCGACACATTTGGCTTGGTTCTGCTTGAAGCGATTTCATCGGGCCTGCCGGTTGCTGCTTTTCCGGTTCCGGGATCGTCCGATGTTGTCGGTGCGACTGGTGCTGGTGTTCTCTCGGAAGATCTTCGCGCCGCTTGTCTGGCAGCGCTTGAAATGCCTGCATTCGATGCTGCTGAGGTGCTAAAACCTTTCACATGGGACGCTTGTGCAGATATTTTCGAGAATGTCCTTGCGGCAACAAACAGTGTCAAACAACGATCGGGCCACTTACATAATCAGCCCCAGAGCGTGGCCTCCGGCGGATAAACAAGTGCACCTTCATATTTAAGGCCCGGAGCACGGTCCTTCGAAAGAAGCAATGGTCCGTCAAGATCGACAACATCGGCCTTCTGCGCCAGCAAAACCGCCGGCGCCATTCCAAGCGATGTGCCTACCATACAACCGACCATAACCTGCAAGCCGAGCGATATGGCCTTATCACGCATGATCAGCCCTTCAGTAAGGCCTCCTGCCTTGTCGAGCTTGATGTTTACCGCATCATAACGGGTCGCCAACTCTTCCAGTCCAACGGATGTATGCACACTCTCATCTGCGCAGATAATCACTGGTCGATCTATGCGGCTTAGAATTTCGTCTTTACCCGCAGGCAAAGGCTGTTCAATCAGAACTACGCCAGCTTTAGCTGCCGCAGCCATATTTTCTTCGATGTTATCGTCAGTCCAGCCTTCATTAGCATCAATGATTATTCGGCTGTTTGGAGCAGCATTTGCAACGGCATGAATGCGCTCAATATCATTGTCGCCACCCATTTTTACTTTAATCAATGGATAATGAGCAACTTTAGCGGTCGACTCTGCCATCTCTTCAGGCGTACCAAGCGATACGGTGATCGCCGTTTCAAGAGGATGGGGCAGGGTTCCAAGTGTTTCTGCAACACGCTTGCCCGATAGCTTTGCTTCCAGATCCCAGAAAGCACAATCTACTGCATTTCTCGCAGCACCTGCAGGCATGAGAGTTTGAATTGTCAGACGATCTGCACCGCTTTCTATCGCGCTCCGGACCGCTTCAATCTGTTCACTGACGCTTTCGATTGATTCTCCATATCGTGCATAAGGAACACATTCACCGCGTCCCAATTTTCCATTGCGGCTAATTTCACAAACTATGACCAAAGCTTCGGTCTTTGAGCCGCGAGAGATTGTGAATTTTCCGGCAATGGGATAGCGTTCTTGGATGATTTTCAAACTATTGTGCATGGATATGCCCTTTAGGACGCAGTATTTCGGTCGTGAACCGACTCGTATAAGAGGTTAGGCCATGTTGACCGACACTGCCGACAAAGCAAGTGCTGCTTCTGATGTCGCGCCAAAGATTGATTTGGCCGAGCATGATGGCGCACGCCTCGTAAATCTTAGCGGACGTTGGGTTTCGCAAACTATTGGCATTGTCGACAAGAAGATGCGTGAGCTGGAAAATGTTGGCGGCTCGCATTCAATTATCATAGATGCAACGAATGTTGCTGGACTTGATACTGCTGGCGCTTGGTTGATTGAACGCCTGCGCCAGAGGCTTGTGTCTCAGAATATCGATGTTCATCTTGAAGGTGTCAGGCCTGCGTGGCTACCGCTCGTTGAGGAAGTCGGCAATTCGGTTGAGCGTACCCTTGATATAAAGCCAGCGAAAAAGCCGTTTTTTCTCATCAAAATGCTGGACTCTATCGGACGAGGCGTCGCCTCGGTTTACGAAGACTTCCTGATGGCGATGCACATTTTGGGGGCAACCATTCGCGGCGCGCAGCTCAAAGCCGGGCGCGGCAGTGGCATCCCATTTCCGGCGATTGTAAAGCAGATTGATCGGATGGGTGTCGGTGCAATCCCGATCATCGTCCTCATGTCCACGATTGTTGGTGCAATCATTGCACAGCAGGGCGCTTTTCAGTTGCGCTACTTCGGCGCAGAAATTTTCGTCGTCGATCTGGTTGGTATTCTCGTTCTGCGTGAGTTGGGCGTGCTTCTGACTGCAATTATGATCGCCGGTCGTTCGGGCAGTGCAATCACCGCTGAAATAGGCTCAATGAAGATGCGGGAGGAAACCGACGCACTCACAGTAATCGGGCTTAATCCTGTGGGCGTGCTTGTCTTCCCAAGACTTGTCGCCTTGGTGGTCATTCTGCCTCTTCTGACGATTATCGCTGATTTGTCGGCATTGGTAGGTGCAGCCGCAGTTACTTACTTTTACTCAAATATTTCCCCGGAAGCTTTCATCAGTCGCTTGCATGATGCCGTTGCACTCAACACGTATTTCGCGGGTTTGATCAAAGCTCCGTTCATGGCATTGATCATCGGTATACTTGCTTCCGTTGAAGGAATGAAAGTCGGCGGAAGTGCAGAATCACTGGGGAGCCGCGTGACAGCTTCGGTCGTCAAATCGATCTTCGTTGTCATTGTCGTAGACGGCATGTTTGCGATGTTCTATGCCGCAATTGACTTCTAACCTTTTAGTTTTGAAACTTTATGGGGTCTTTCAGACACAATAAGGGATAAAACTGAAGAAAGCCGTTTCTCGCGGTTCAGTCTCGCAATAAGCTCGGATAAAGAATATTCATGGAGACGAGTATAGATAATCAGCCGCAATTGCAGGACGTTGGCAACAACGATCAGCCTGTACCGATTATTTCGGTACGGGATGTTACCGTTGGTTTTGGCGGTCGTGCGCCTGTGCTCGATAATCTCTCACTCGATATTTATAAAGGCGAGGTTCTCGGCTTTATCGGGCCTTCAGGCTCAGGTAAATCCGTGTTGACCCGAACCATTCTGGGCTTGAATAAAAAGCAGGCCGGACAGATTGAGATATTAGGAAATAATATAGATAAGCTGACCGATGTTGAGAAAATGGCTATAGACATGCGTATGGGCGTGCTGTTTCAGCACGGCGCTTTGTTCTCAGCTCTTAGCGTCCTTGAGAATATCCAGGTTCCGATGCGTGAATATCTGGATCTTCCGCCCAAATTGATGGATGAACTGGCACGCCTTAAAATCGATCTGGTTGGTCTTAGCCCTGATGCGGCAGAAAAATTTCCATCTGAGTTATCAGGCGGCATGATTAAGCGTGCAGCATTGGCGCGAGCGCTGGCTCTCGATCCCGACATCGTGTTTCTTGATGAGCCTACATCTGGGCTTGATCCGATTGGAGCGGCAGACTTTGATGAGTTGATTGCCAATCTTCGCGATACAATGGGCCTTACGGTCTTTATGGTAACGCATGATCTCGATAGTCTTTTTGCGATTTGCGACCGTATTGCCGTCTTAGGTAATAAAAAAATCCTGGTGAGCGGTTCCATTGAAGACATGCTGACTGTAGATGATCCATGGGTTAAATCCTATTTTCGAGGAAAGCGCGCACGTCAGATTGACACTTCCGCGCCGAGCAGACGTCGGCCTAACAGCCAAATGCAGACGGGATAAGATATGGAAACGAAGGCCAATTACGTTGTGGTGGGAGTTTTCACGCTGATCGTCAGCCTGCTGGCTTTCGGTTTCGTGTATTGGATTGCGCGTTACGGCGAGGCACGGGATTCCGTTGGTCTCGACGTTCGTATACCGGGTTCTGTGACCGGCCTGGGCATCGGCAGTCAGGTTCTCTTCAACGGTATCAAGGTCGGTGACGTTCGTCGTTTGCATTTGGATGAATCCAATCCCAGCATGGTTATCGTGCAGACGCGCGTAAATGCGACGACGCCGATTACACGTTCGACAAAGGCTTCACTTGGCTTTCAGGGATTGACTGGTCAGGCCTATATTGAACTGAACGGCGGTAGTCTCGAAGAGCCTAATCTGCTTACTGAAGCAGCCAAAGAAGATACGATTGCGCGTATTGATGCTGATCCGTCATCAATCAACAATCTGCTTGCAACTGCGCAGGACATTTTTGGTCGCGCAAATTCGGTGCTGGGTGAACTCGAAGGCTTTGCTAAAGAAGCTCGCGGACCGCTGATCGATACGATCAACAATACAAAGACCTTTACAGACGCTTTGGCTAAGAATGCTGATGTGATTGATGAATTGGGTTCCAACGCGGGCAACATCAATCAGATCGTGTCGGAAGCAAAGCAAATGATGGAGCGTTTGAACTCTGCGTCTGCACGTGTTGAAAACGTTATTGCTAAGGCAGACCAGTTGCTTTCCAGTGACGACAAGGATGGTCTTGTTGCACAGGCTAAGTCCACACTTGAATCGATCCGTCAGTTATCGAACAATCTCGATAAGCGCATTACGCCGATTGCCAGCAATCTTGAACGCTTCTCAGGTTCAGGTCTGAGCGATGTTCAGGCATTGATCGGCGACAGCCGTCGCGCTGTACAGCGCGTAGAGCAGGCGATTACAGAACTTGAACGTAACCCACAGCGTTTGATCTTTGGTGGTTCCGGAAGTGTACCGCAGTATAACGGAAGGACGCGTCATTAATGTCCATTACAGGTTCCATCGTGACAAAATCCCATCGTAAGCTGATCGTTCCGCTTCTTTTGACAACCATGCTTGCCGGTTGCGGAACAACGACGCCACTCGACACATTCAGCTTGTCAGCGCCGCAACAGGTGCAGGGCACATCGGTTAGCCGTAAGAACCTCCAGATACTCGTGCCATCGCCCAATGCACTCAAGGCGCTTGATAGCGAAAATATCGTTGTCAACACTGCGCCCGGCGCGATTGAGTATCTTAAAGGTGCACAATGGGGCGACAGACTGCCCAATCTCGTTCAGTCTCGTCTTGTGCAGGCCTATGAAAACGCTGGCGTATTCGGTGGCGTAGGCCGTCCAGGTGATGGTCTTGCAATCAACTATCAGATCCTGAGCGATCTGCGTGTATTCAGTATTCAAGCCTATGGCTCTCAGCGTGCAGCGGTCGTCGAGATCGCTGTAAGGCTGATGAACGACAAGAATGGTGAAGTTCGTTCCACACGCGTTTTCCGCGCCTCTACGCCGGTTCATGGCACCACAAACAACGAATATGTGCGCGCGTTGGACAAGGCGTTTGATCAGGTCGCAAGCGAAATTGTCAGCTGGACAATCTCTTCGCTCTGATCCTCCGAAACACTAAAATATTCAAGGCAGCCCGGTAAAACGAGCTGCCTTTTTTGTTGGCCTGATTTTTTAAATATCAGCTTGGCCGCGGGGTTGGCGTAAAGCTGACGCTAAAACCCCTAGCCATCATTAAAATGAACATAAAAAAACGCAGCCTTTTGGCTGCGTTTTTCAGATTTATGCTCGCTTTGATTAGCGAAGGCGTCCACTTGCGTGAGCAAGCATGGTGTAAACTTTGCCGGTGTCCGACGTCAGATAAGTCTGTGTCACCATGTTGTCGCGGTCGTTACGTGCAACGTCTTCAAGCAGGCGCTGGAAGTCGTCCATGTAGCGATCAACAGCGCGGCGGAACTCGCCATCGGTCTGATATTTACGCTTGATGTCATCGAACGTCTGCTGGCCCTTGAGGGTGTAGAGACGACGGGTGAAGACATTTCGCTCACCGCGGCGGTAACGATCCCACAATTCAACCGATGCTTCATGATCAATTGCGCGTGTGATGTCTACCGAGAGCGAGTTGAGTGATTCAACAACGTGGCTTGGAGAACGTGGCGTCTGTGTTGGCTGTGCCTGCGCTGGCGCAGCAACTTCATCCTCACGCGATGCGCGTGCCAGAAGGTCAGAAACCCAGCCGCGTGGCTTTTCCGAAGACTGTACTGGCTGCGCAACCTTTGGAGCCTCAACAGGACGGCTGCGAACTGCTACGTCTGCCTGCTGCGGGCGCGGTGCTGCTACAGGTGCCTGAACCGGAGCAGGTGCTGCGCGCTGTGTCTGCACTGGACGCGAAACCGGACGGTCTGCACGACTTTCGCCGACATCAACTAGACGGCCTGACTTATTGACGATTTCAGCCAGCTCTTTCAGAGCATTGATCTGCTCGCCAACGGCCTTGCGCATTGCGCTCGTCGTTTCTTTGGCTTCGGCAGGCATATCAAGAACGCCGCGCTTGAGTTCGCCACGAGTGGTGTCGAGTTCGCTGCGGATTTCCGTTGCTGTACGACGAATATCGTCGGTCGCAGCAGAGAACTTCTGCGAAGCCTGTTCAACGATCTCAGTAACGCTTTCGCGCATCTTCTCAGCCGAACTGCGTGTCTGGCCTTCAGCGCGCTGGAAGGCGGAAGCCACAACAGTTTCAAACGACTGCATCAGCTTTTCGATGCCTTCCGACTTTTCAACCAGACCCGAGGCCAGCTTGTCGAGCGCCAGATGACGATCTTCAAGCGTACCGGCAAGACCGTTCTGTGCCGAGTTAATCATATCGGAAGCGGTCGAGAGAACCTTTCCATGATCTTCAAAGCGCTCGGCAATATCTGCAATCTGTGACAGTGTTCCGTCGGAGAGTGCACGCAATGTACCAATATTTGTATCAATGAGACCAGTTGAAGCCTGGAACATCTGCGCGGCGCGGTTTGCATTCTCAACAAAGCTGCTTGTTGTTTCAACAAGGCGACCATCAATGCTGTTGAGGTTGTTTGCAGCCGCATCAATCAGCTTGCCAAGTTCGCCATTCGACGCGGAAAGGCGTTCAATCAGCTCACTGACATTTTCCGAAAGACCGGATTTCGCCTGCTGAACCGCAGCAATGGTTTCAGCTGTACGGTTAGCCAACGCGTTGACGAGAGCAGCATTTTCCGCACGCAGACGATCAGTTGCTGCATGGGTTGCCTGTTCAAGCTGTTCTGCCAGTCCGCGACCGCTATCAGCCAGACGCTGCACAAGTGGTTCGGCAGTATCGTTGAGGATCTGCGTGATTTCCTGCGAACGAGCGGAGAGAACCGCATTGAGTTCACGGGTGCGTTCTTCCAGCGTAACAGCGGTTGTATCCGTCACCTGAGCGATACGGGCTTCAACGGAACCGAGTTCCATCGTGATACGCGAACCAATGTCACCAAGGCGTGTCGCAATAGCATCTGCACGCTCGGTAAGACGGGCTTCGGTTCCCGACAGATTTTCTGTAACGCTCGTTGAGAAGGCTTCACTATGGCCAGCCAGCGTTTCACTGGTCTTGGTTGCAGTATCAGCAATACGTGCTTCAATCGCCGAAAGTTCACCGGTGAGGCGGCTTTCAATGGCTTCGAGGCCACCAGCAATTGCGCTTGCACGTTCGCTAAGGCGCGCTTCTGTACCTGCGAGATTATCGGCAACGCTCGACGAGAAAGCTTCACTATGGCCAGCAAGCGTTTCACTGGTCTTGCTCGCAGTATCAGCAATACGGGCTTCAATCGCTGAAAGTTCGCCGGTGAGGCGGCTTTCAATGGCTTCAAGGCCACCAGCAATAGTGCTTGCACGCTCATTCAAGCGAGCTTCGGTGCCTGCCAAGTTTTCGGCAACGCTTGCAGCAAAAGCTTCACCATGACCGGCCAGCGTCTCGCTGGTTTTGGCAGCGGTGTCCGCAATGCTGTATTCAATCTCAGACATACGCGATGCAATAGCATTGGCGCGTTCGCTAAGGCGTTCTTCCGTAGCCGCAAGATTGGTGCTGAGATCAGCGCTGAAGCTCTGACCAAATCCATCAAGCGATTGACCAGCTTTTGCAGCTTCTGCGGAGAGAATGCTCGCTGCTTCTGTGATCTTGTCACGCAGCGAACCTGCAACTGTACCCGCACTCTGCTCAAGTGCACGACGAACATTGTCGACGCCAATGGTAAGCGCCTTTTCCATCGTTTGGGTGCGTTCCTCGATAATACCGGTCTGGCCTTCAAAGGCACGGCTGATGCTATCGCTGCTGGTTTCAATCGCATTGTGCAGGTTGGCTGTACGCTGCGAAAGAATATCGCCGTGATCCTGTAGCGTCTGGCTCAGCGAAGCTGTGCTTTCGGTCAGTGTTTCACGAATTGCAGCCGTGCGACCTTCAATGGTCTGTTCATGACCGTCAAGAATGTTGGCAAGGGCACTGTTGTGATCGTTCAGGACCGAACGAAGACCGCTCGTGCGTTCTTCAACACGCTGCACGTGATCAGTGAATGTCGCCTCGAATGCATCACGGCTGGCACCAATTGTTTCGCTGATTGCGTGCGAACGCTCGTCGAACACACGTGCCAGTTCCTGCTGATTTCCAGCAATAAGCGCCTCGAGCGATGCAACACGTTCATCGAAAGTGCGTGCCAGAACTTCACGATTTTCATTGAAGTTATCGCGCAGTGCTGTGGTGCGCTCATCCATCAGCTGAGCAAGCATAGCCTGATTGCCGGCAATCACACCGCTAAGTGAAGCGGCACGTTCATCCAATGAACGGGCGTGATCAGCAAATGTCGCATCAAGACGCGAAGCGTTGTTTGCCATTTCTTCCTGAAGAACGCTCGTTCTGTCAGCAAGAATAGCAGCATGATGTTCGGCAGCCGAATTGAGAGCCGACGCGCTGTTATTAATGGCATTTTCAATGTCGTTCGTGCGGGCAGCGAGTGTATCGGCATGACCGCGAATGACAGCGGAAACGCGCTCGGTCTCACCTTCAAGCGACGCTGCAAGAACATCACGGCTTTCTGAAAGCTTACCGGCAAATGCTGTTGCATTTTCATTGAGAACATTGCCAACGCTAACGCTGATCGAGGTCAGATCATCACTGATCTTGGCCTTTGTCTCATCGATCATCGTGCTCAGTGCATTGCGGCCACCAGAGAAGGTTTCAGCAATTTCACGAGTACGTGCAATGAGGTTTTCATTGATCTGGCGCGAGCGGGTTTCAAGTGCCGCGTTAAGCTTCTCTGTGCTGCTATCGAGCGCATGAGCACGCGTTTCAAACTCAGTGAGAAGCGAGCGACCACGTTCATTAAGCGTTGTGTCGAGCTGAGTCAGACGTGCATCAAACTCGCTCACCATCGACTGCGTTGCGCCGCCGAGCAATGTTGCAATGCCAGCAGTACGCTCATCAAGCGCCGCGCTGACTCGTTCTGAAATCTCACGCGACTGCTGATCAAGTGTTGTGATACGCGAGTCGAGCTGGCTTGAGAAAGCTTCGCCAGAAGTCGTGATGCGGGTAGCAATGTCGCCGGTACGCGTTTCAATCGCATCAGCAATTGCGCCACCGCTTTCATTGATGCTGCGGATCAGGCGCTCACCGGAATCGCCCAGGAGCGAGCTAAGCTGTTCCGATGCAGATGCAACATTATCACGTATGATATTGGCAGCACTCGACAATTCTTCCTTGAGCTGCTCATGCGCGCCCGTAATAGACGAGCGTACGCGCTCCGCATGGCTGACCACGGCTTCGCGTTCATTGCCAAGATCGCTCACGAGCGAACGAATACGAACTTCGTTATCGGTGTAAGCGCGCTCTAGCTGATTGACCTCAGACTGAACAAGCGTTTCAAGCTCAACAGCGCGTGCAAGTGTGCGTTCAATGCCTTCATTCATCGCAGCAACTTCGCGGCGAACTGCCTGGCTGAGCGTCGATACGCGATCACCGGCTGCTGCTTCCGGCTGTAAGAGCTTGAGTGCTGCTTCCGACATGCTGCGTGCAGCAACATGCATTTCTTGCGCGCGTTTTACGATGTGCGCAAAGCCCCAGAACATTGCGACAGGAAGTGCGACACCAGCCATAACGCCGATACCGGCAGGCGAGGTAAAGAAATTCGTGGTTGCCTGAAGGCTTGAAAACACATCAGGGCTGATCGCCTTGCTGATCGCAACGCCACCTGCCGCCCAAAGGACGCTCATGGCGGTTGTCGTCCAGTAAAGTTTGGAAGAGCGTTCCGTTACACGGCGAGGCGCGACAGTGATTGTACGGCTGCTACGGGAATCGTCATTAGCCGGTGTAAGAGCTGCAGCAGGCGTGGCAGCAACAACAGGCGCAGGCGAAGCGGTGGGCTTTGGCGCTGCTTCCTGAGCAGCAGGCTTTGCCTTGTTGGCTGGCTTTGGCGCAACATTGGCAGCTTCTGGCTTGGCAGACGGGAAGGCAGCATTCACAACTGGCGGCATTGGCGGCGCAGCAGGGCTTGCAATGACGGAAACGGTAGCAATCGTTTCAGCCTTCGCTGTTCCTTCAGTGGTAATGTCTACAAGAGAGACAGTCGCGGCTTCGACCACTTTCGTGTTCTGCTCAGCAACCAGTTCTTCCGCTGCGCGCGAAATCTGTTCTTCGAGGTCATCGACCGAAAATTCTTCGTCAAGTGCACTCAGATCCATATCGATGTCAAAATCGTCACCGAATTCGATATCGAGTGCATGTTCAAGTGCCTGTTCAACCTCGTGGTCGAGCTTTTGCGCCTTGGATTTAGAAGCCATAGCCTTGCCTACCTCGTACTCTTTACTGCGACGGCCGGATCAACTGAGAGCCGTTACAAAACTTACTCCGCCATTTTTCATCGTATCGGCTCGGGCTTGTTAAGGAAATAGGCGCCCGGGCAGGATATGTAAAACTTTAAATACAAGGTTAACAGAAATAAGCTGAATTGTATAAAACCCCGGAAATCCGGCATTTAATAGTTAACGATCATTCTGTGGAAATCGCGCTCGCTTATCCTATAACCAAAATATCTATTCATCAATTCGTTAACAAAAATGCACGTAAAAAGTGAACTGGTAATATTATACCGCTTGGGGTTTGATTCAGATTTGCTGCATCGTGCCCGTATCGAATAGGATTATTGACGCCGATATTAATGTTGTCACCCTGCTTTCGGCAAGGGGTGAGATGCTAATGACAGCGTTTAACCCCAGAAGATGTGATCATAACAGGCATATTGGCGCAGTTGGCTTAAACAGCGGGTTATGCCGGTTGAAACTCTTTGAATAAGACCGTATTTGCGTCTGCAAGATATTAATTGAACTCACAGCGATCACTTTGCATCGCACGAGATTATCAAACACGCAAAACACGCGTGTTCAGGAACTTAAAATGACAAAGATTATCTTCGTATCCGCCGACGGCGCTTCACGCATTGAAGTAGAGGCTGATAACGGATCCAGTGTGATGGAAGCGGCTGTTCGCAATGGCGTGCCGGGGATCGATGCCGAATGTGGCGGTGCTTGTGCTTGCGCAACCTGTCACGTCTATATCGACGATGAATGGACTGAGGTTGTTGGCGGACCGGACGCTATGGAAGAAGACATGTTGGATTTCGCTTATGAGCCGCAGCCCAACTCGCGTCTTTCCTGCCAGGTCCGTGTAAGCGAAGAGCTCAATGGTGTTGTGATCAGGGTGCCAGAACGCCAGAACTAAGAACGCATTATACAAAGATGCCGCTGAAATGTGTTTATGCATCTAAGCGGCATTTGTAATTTTCGGCTATTGAACCATCTTTTCGAGCTTATAAGTCAGTAAGCGTTCAAAGCGACGCTCGAAATTGATCGTTTCAACACGGTCAAATCTTTCCTGCGCTTTATCATGTGCCGCCATCAGCTTTTCCGTGACCTTATCAATGTCAGCGCGGAGCGTGGCGCAATCTTTGCGGCTGCGTAGGGACCGTATTTCACGTTCCATTTCGCTCGCGTGGCTGCGGGCAATCACGATATGGCTTTCTTCGTGGCGGCGAATATCCTGATATAATGTATCCCAGACCAGTGCGATTTCCGGTTCAGCTTTGCGGCGCTGTTTCCAGCGCGGCAGCATAACTTTGGCATGAACATTTACATAAACATCCTGCACCTTGCAGGCTTGCTGACCTGTGGCACGACCATAACGAACTTTGGCATCAAAACGAATCTCGGCAGCGCCAGGATGATGCTGTCCGGTCTTTTTCAGAAAAGGCCCGCTACGCGACAAGGCTTTGTCGAGATCTTCCGCAGTCTTTCCGTTCACATTATAATAGCTGAAGGTACGAAAAATCGAAGCAGCCTGCGCTTGTGGGGCAATGACGGCAAAAGTTAGTCCCAATGCCAGAACTCGTTTTTTCAAAGACATGTTCCGGCACCTCTTCATCAACCAGAAAGAAAATTGCAAATTCATTGATGAGCAACATGGCATGCAATCGTCAAGAGAACTATAACGCATTCATAAAATGGCACTCTCGTTAGAGAGTTGTGTCAGCAGCGTTAATAAACAATTGGAATATCATTGAATGATCAAACAATGGCAGCTCGCTCATGGCCGTAGCCTCCAATTGGGTTCAAAATCGGTTATCATGGGTATTTTGAACGTCACACCGGATTCATTTTCGGATGGCGGTAAGCATATTGAGCTGGATAATGCTCTGGCTGCGACCAAAGCAATGCTCGACGAAGGTGCTATGATTATCGACGTGGGTGGTGAATCAACCCGTCCGGGTGCGGCCAATGTCGATGCAGAAACGGAAGCTGCACGCGTTGTACCAATCATTCGCGCGCTGACCGAGCATCTTGGCTGCATCATTTCGATTGATACCTACCGCGCTTCAACGGCGCGGCTTGCGGTGGAAGCGGGCGCGCATATCGTCAATGATGTGTGGGGTCTGCAAAAAGAGCCGGAAATTGCAGCTGTTGCGAAAGATACAGGTGCTGGGCTTGTCATTATGCATACAAGCCGTGACCGGGAAACTGATTCAGACGTGATTGCGGATCAGTTCGCCTTTTTGAACAAGTCGCTTGAAATTGCGGGCAGGGCAAGCATCAACGCTTCGTATATCACGCTTGACCCGGGTTTTGGCTTTGGCAAAAGTCAGGATGAGGACATTGCGCTGATGGCGCGCATGGAAGAATTGCAGCGTTTCGGCTATCCTCTGCTGATTGGGACTTCAAGAAAGCGCTTTATCGGAGCGATGACAGGGCAAGCCGAGCCTTCGCAGCGCGATGTAGGAACTGCCGCGACTTCGGTAGCGCTACGTTTGGCAGGTGCCGACATTTTCCGCGTTCATAATGTCGCGTTTAACAGAGACGCCCTTGCAGTTGCTGATGCTATCCTGCAAAGCAGGGCCAACTCAACACAGGAAGCATAGCCGTGTACACGATCCGTATTATGAATTGCGCGTTCTTTGCGCATCACGGCGTCTTTGACGAAGAGAATAAGCTCGGCCAGCGCTTCTATGTCGATGCAATACTTGATGTTGATGCCGGTTCATCCTTGGAAAATGACGATATTGAAGGCACGGTTCACTACGGCATCGCTTTCGCCGTCATTCAGGACATTATCACTGGCCGTCAGCGTTATCTGATCGAAACGCTTGCACTGGATGTTGGCAAGGCGCTGACTGAACGTTTTCCGCAGATCAAACGCGCCGAAATCACCATTCGCAAACCAAATGCGCCGGTTCCGGGCGTGCTTGATCATGTTGAAGTCACCGTGGTTTATCCGCGTTGATGAGCAATGAATTGCCTTATCGCGCCTGGCTTGGGCTTGGCGGCAATATTGATGACCCCACTGCATCGATGGCTAAAGCCTTGATGCTACTTGATGCGCGTGACGACACAAAAGTCATCGCCGTTTCAAACGTCTATCGGACACCGCCATGGGGCAAGACGGATCAGGCTTGGTTTCATAATGCCTGTGCGGAAATTGAAACCGCGCTTACACCGCTTCAATTGATAGAGACCTGTCTCGATGTGGAGCGTTCGCTCAAACGCGTGCGGCTTGAGCGTTGGGGACCGCGCATCATTGATATTGATATTCTGGCGATGGAAACGAACGCAGGAGGGGCGATCATCATGAATGACGCGTCGCTTGAACTGCCGCATCCTCGCATTCAGGATCGGGCCTTCGTGCTGGTTCCACTCAATGATATTGCGCCGAAACTTGAAATCGCTGGTAAAAGCGTTTCCGAATGGAATGCTGTATGCGCAAGCGCAGACATAGAAAAAGCCCGCACAGATGCGGGCTGGTGGCTTGAAGAATAAATAGCTTTAGTTCTTAGCGATACTGCCCACGGCCATATTGTCAACGCGCTTGAGGCTCATGCCGATTACTGGAACCAGTTCTTTTTCAACGCGCACAGACACCGTGACATTCATCGTATTTTTATCAGCAACACGCGCAAGCATAGCGCCGTTCAGTTCTTTGCGGTTAAGCCCAAGAACGACTTTGTTGCCGGAAACCGTGCCAGAGGTAACGTTCAGGCCTTTGCCTTCTGCGCCATCGTTAAACTTACCGGAATAGGTAGAACCATCACGGGTAATTGTTGCTTTCATCGCTTGCGAGAAAACACCAACGCGGCATGTGCCATCGAGTGTCATGCCGACTGCAGCATCTGGCGTTGTACCAGCGAGATTGCAGACGAATTTTGTGCCTTTGTATTTACCGGCAACAATTTCACCCGGACCTGACCACTGACCTTCGATTGTCTGGAAAAACTGTTCATCCTTATCTGCGGCCAAAGACGGCGCAACGAAAAGTGATGCGGGCAGGAGCGTGAGGCATGCAGCGATGGTGTTTTTCATAGTCAGCTCTGTCCCGGAATTTTTGGCCTGAAGGGCACGCTTCCAATAGATTATTTGTAAACACGCTGCAACCAAAGGGCAGAGTGTTTTACGGTGCAAGGATCGAAGATTCGAGCACTCTAAATTCACGTCTTATAATCGTCGCGAATGGTTAACGCTTCGTTTTCATCGCCATTAAAGCTGACAGGTTTACCCAGAATAAAAAGCTATTTAGCCACGTTCCTTTGGCTTTACAGCCTTATCGCCGGTTAAGCGAGCGATATCACCAATAAAGTCGCCAACACCGGGACGTTTTTCTGCATTAAATGGGAAGGGTCGCACAACATCCATGGCGGCAATCCCGATGCGGGCAGTCATCAGGCCATTAACGACACCTTCGCCGAGCTTTGCCGAGAGGCGCGATGCAAGCCCATGACCGATCAACTGCTGAATGACGCTATCACCCATGGCAATCGTGCCGGTGACGGCCAGATGCGCCACAACGCGGCGTGCCAGCTTGAGAAAGCCAAGCGTTCCGGGGCGCCCACCATAAAGCTGTGAAAGTCGACGGATGAGACGCGCCGATTCAAAGATCACATAACCAATATCGACAAGCGCACGCGGGCTGATAGCTGTGACAATTGAAACACGCTTGGACGCATTGAGGATCAATGCACGGGCTTCTCGGTCCAGCGGGCGCAGGATTTCAGTCTCTGCAAGGCGAATGAGATTGCGACCATCAATGATCTCATCGGTCAGGCCATCAAGCATTTGTCGTCCGCGTGCAGTTTCCGGCAAGCTTGCCGCGATCCGGCGCAACTCGTCGACTGCTTTTCGCGCAGCCGCCATGTCATCGCGCTCAGCCGCATCTGCCGCGTGTTTTCGTAAATGCTGAACCGAAGACAGTCGTCGAAGAGCCATCAACTCGCGCACAATAATTGCCACAAATGCTGCAAGCGCCACCATCGCCACGCCAAATGCAGCCCAACCCAACCAGTCAGCGCGTGAGAACAGCGCCTGAATGAGATCTTCGATCCAGATACCAATGGCAAAGGACACCAGAACACCCAGCGCGCCAAACAAAACCTTACTCAACGACCAGCGACTGCGTGGTGGTGCTTCAAAAGACGGATCCAGAATTTCAAGCTCTGCCGCTTCTTCTTCACTCAGCGCAAAAACGTCAACGTCCGGTACGACCTTTTCAAGATCGGTAACGGCGCGCGGGCGGCGCGGTGTTTCTGCCGCGACAATCTTTTCCGCGGGCTGCTGAACGCTAAACGCTGTTGGTTTGCGTGGAGGCTGTTCACTCATGCCAGACGATCTCCGATCAGAAACTGCAATGCCCGATCAAGCCGGATATGCGGCAGTGAAAGCGTGATGCCTTCAGCCGTTCGCTCAAGACGTGGAGGGCGAAAACGAACAAAGCGAATTGCAGGATCATCATTCGAAAGCGATGGTTCGAATATTACATTAGGATTTCTTGGTAAATCGCCAGGAAATATAGCAGTTTCTGTTTCGCCGTCAAAGATTTCACCATCGATCCGCTCGCCTTTCAGCGGCGTTCCGATGATGACGGGCAGCGTGTCTTTGCCTTCTTTAACTGTTGCTTCGCGTGTGGCGCGAACGGCAGCCATAGCCAGAACTTCAATGTCGGCCCCGGAGAAATCTGCGCGCTCAATGGCGCGTTCGACAAGGCGTCGAACGATTGCTTGTAAGCGGTCATGGCTTTCGTGATGCAGATGATCAGCCTTGGTGGCGGCTACCAGAATGCGACCAATGCGGCGCTGGATAAGCCCCGTTAGCAGATTGGCACGGCCCGGACGAAAGCAGGACATGATGTCGGTCAGTGCACGTTCAAGATCGGCAACTACAGCACCACCGGCATTCATGGCCTGCATAGCGTCAATCAGGATAATCTGACGATCAAGCCTTGCAATATGCTCGCGGAAAAACGGCTTTACGACATGCGTTTTATAAGCCTCATACCGGCGTTCCATCATTGCAGCCAGACTGCCAGTTTTGAAATCTTCAGGCTTCAGATCGGGCAGTGGCGCGAATGTCAGGGCAGGCGATCCATCAAGATCGCCGGGCATCAGAAAACGCCCCGGTGGAAGGGTCGATAATGCACGCTCGTCGGCCTTACCGGCACGCAAATAGGCGGTGAAGCTCTTAGCTAAACGCTGCGCCGTCAATTCATCGGCATTATCCGAAGGCGTGATGGTGTGGGCTTCTGTGATCCAATCCTGCGCAAGATCCTTGTGCGTTGGCTCATTGGCAAGGGCAAAAGAATCGGCACTGAACTCTCGATATGTTTTGCCAAGCAGGGGCAGGTCGAGAAGCCATTCGCCCGGATAGTCGACAATATCGACAGAAAGCCGCCCGGGTGAGAGCCAGCGCCCCCATGCCGATGCCGTTTCATATTCAATCGTCAGACGAAGCTGCGATATGGCGCGCGTTGAATCCGGCCAGATCCGCTCATCAAGCAGGGCTGAAAGATGTTCTTCATATTGAAAACGTGGAACCGCATCGTCTGGCTGCGGCTCTAGCTGTGATCGCGATATACGGCCCGACTTATAGGCTTCGAACAGCGGCAAACGACCGCCATGCACCATATTGTGCACCAGAGCGGTGATGAAAACGGTTTTGCCCGCACGAGATAGACCAGTGACACCAAGCCTTAGTGAGGGAGACATGAGGCCGGTCGCCCGATCTGTCAGCGTGTCGAGTGCGATCCGTGCTTCATCGCCGAAACTGGTCAGTTTTACCAATTGTGCCCTCGTAGAAATTACGTCCTGTCAAAGCCATAGATAGGAACTTATGAGGCATATCAACAAGGTGCCAGCAATATCGCTGTAATGCGCGTTCAGCGCGGAACAACAAAACTTTCAAGAAAACCCTGTCTTTGCACAATCCCTGATAACGGTCCATCGAATGTGAATGTCGCGAGAGCAGCCGTTGGAAAACCGGCCTCAAGCCGCGCTATGCTTTGTGTATCTCCGTCGCCCGCAAGCGCCAGCGCGAGATCCTCAATGCTAGGATTATGCCCAACCAGCATTAATTGCTCTGAACTGGAGTTATTCTTGATAGCCTGCAAATATTCACCAGCCCCGCCGCTATAGATCGTCTGATCAATAACCGTTTCAACATCAATCCCAAGTCGTTCGATCAAGCCAAATGCCGTTTCGCGGGTCCGGCAAGAGGCTGACAACACAATCCTGTTTGGTAGCGAGCCGCATGATTTCATGGCTTTTGCTAGTCCATCCAGTGAAGCTATGCCTTCTTCATCCAGTGATCTGTCAAAATCCTTCATGGCGGGTTTTGGCCAGATTGC
>Ga0308165_1001738_pt1 | contig 29011 bp, 33 predicted proteins | sample PhyWR2_FD_201032 | JGI IMG/M metagenome (GOLD analysis project Ga0308165, IMG submission 201032) | Phyllosphere microbial communities from UC Gill Tract Community Farm, Albany, California, United States - DLSLW.R2 | ecosystem: Host-associated > Plants > Phyllosphere > Unclassified | place: USA... | reverse complement strand
CTATATGTGCCACTAATTAAACTGTCAATCCGGTGTGTGGCGGGGAAATGTCAGCAACGGTAGCTATAGCTATGTAGGTACCTTTGATTCGCAGTACAACGGATACAATTCAGGAGCAACAACGATGACTGTTTATGCCCAGGGCGGTAACTCTATTGTTTCACGCTCAGTAAAAGACGGGGCATGCGTAAACACATGGAATTTATCAGGAATCGTTAATGGGGTAACAGTGTCTTACGGTAATGATAACAACCCTGAATGGTCAAAATCTGGCTCAATCACTTTTGAAGTTCCTGCGAATACTGCTTACACAATATTATCTACCCCTCTCCCATCAGAGGGGTGCTCTCCAGGCCGTTTTGGTGTTAATCAGTATCAGTAAAGGCTCACTGTCTGTCCATTGCCTGCTTTCAGGGCAGGCTGCAGGCAATCACAATGTGCAAAAATGCGTCTCAAAATATGTATCCCAGGGCGCGTACAGGTTCGACTGCCCTGTCATATAGGCAGTATCCATTGCCCCAGCCGGGCAACTACATCCACCGGTAACAGGATTTGCCTGACAGAGTACCTGGTCTGACGGCACTGCTGCCCCGCTAGGCCAGTACTTGCGGAGAACATACTGACCGCCTCTGGGTGCCTGCGTTTTCCACACACCGGATTGACAGTTAGCTAAAAGGACAGCAATAAGCGTCAACATGTTCGTCATCAACATAGGATGGAATCTGGAACCACCTTATTGATTGAACGATCCAGCCTGCAGGACATGAAGCAGTTTTATAACCACCTATGTTGTCATAAGCATTTGGAGCTGCGATCCATTTACATGCCGAATTATTTATTTTTCCGGCAGAGGTCCACACACCGGATTGACAGTGATGTCTGGCAGCAGTGTGATATCTTTCCTGATTTTTCAGGGGAATACGATGGCGGTCAGGAATCGGTTAAAAAAAATGCCACTGGCAAAAGCACTTGATAAATATTTCAGTGCGGTCTCTGTCCACAAACGTGGTCATCTTCAGGAGTTTTACCGCATCAACGTTATCAAACGTTCAGCGCTGTCGCTGAAGTGCATGGATGAGATTACCTCCGTGGATATCGCTGATTACCGTGATATGAGGCTGAATACGGTGAGCGACCGCACAGGACGTGCTGTGAGTCCCAATACGGTCAGGCTTGAACTGGCCTTACTCTCGGCGCTGTATAACCTTGCGCGTATCGAATGGGGAACCTGCTCACATAATCCCGTTGAACACGTCCGGAAACCTGCTGCGTCCCCCGGGCGTACACGCCGGCTGACCTCCACCGAAGAGCGTCGGATTGCGCGCGCCCTCCGCCAGAAAAACCCACAGCTTCTCGCCATTTTTCATCTGGCGCTGGAAACAGCCATGCGTCAGGGGGAAATTCTGTCCCTGCGCTGGGAATATGTGGATCTTCATCTGGGCATTGCTCACCTGCCGCTCACGAAAAATGGTACCGCCCGTGATGTGCCTTTGTCATGGAAAGCACGACAGGTTCTGAAAGAGTTTGCGGGGCCGGTGACGGGGCCGGTTTTTGATTACACCTCAAATGGTTTCAAAAGCGCATGGCGGGTTCTTCTGGCTGAGCTGGAGATACATGATCTCCATTTTCACGATCTGCGTCATGAAGCGGTCAGCCGGTTGTTCGAACTCGGGACGCTGAATGTCATGGAGGTGGCGGCGATCTCAGGCCATAAGAGTATGAATATGTTGAAACGTTATACACACCTTCGGGCCTCTCAGCTGGTCAGCAAACTGGATGCCCGACGCCGTCAGGCACAGAAGCTGGCAACGTTATTTGTTCCCTATCCGGCCGAGATTTCAGAATCCGGCGGCCTGTTCCGGGTGCAGTTCAGTGACCTGGAGCACACGGCTATCACAGCAGTAAATCGTGATGAAGCCCTGTTAAATGCAGCCTCAGATCTTCTGCGAATTCAGGCACTGGCAGCGCGAGCCGGTAAAAGGCTTCCGCCACCGGGCGAAATTGGCGTCAGGGAAGCTCACCGCGTACTGATTAACCCCTTCCATAAAGGAGGAGAGGTAGCAGACATTGATAACGGAACTTAATCCTGTGTTTCCCTCCCCGGAATAATTTTAAAAAATGGCTGATGAGTTAATCATCGCCATTCATGGCGTGTTTTAGCACCTTATGGCCGTTCTGCTGTGCAGCCATAAGGAATCCCAGTATGTCACTCAGTCATGCCTCGCCAGAGGAATTGCTTCCGGAAACGCCTGATCATCAGGAAATTCCCCGTGAAGCCCTGCCTGGCGCTGCCGGTTCACCGCGTCAGCGATTTCCCTTTAACGTCCGAAAACTTTTACGTACCGCCGGTATCGTCATCCTCACCCTGATCCTCACCGGTTCACTTATTGCGCTGATTGTCATGGGGCGCGCGATGTCCGATCTGACCATCCGCGTCAACACACTTGATGCTGCATTTCGCAGCGGCCAGATAGGTCAGCTCACCTCTAATGTGTCAGCGATGGAAGAACGCCTGAAAGTGCTTGAAAAGCAGGTTTCCACGCTTGCATCACTGCCTGCAGCTATGGAGTCAGCCGGAGAACAGCAAACCAGGCTTAAGAGTGCGGTCAGTCAGCTTCAGGAAGCCGGCAACAGCAACAACCAGGCAGTTAATCAACTGCAGACACGCGTGGGGTCTCTTGAACACGATGTACAGCAGTCCCGTACCGTACTTGATGAGCTTAACCGAAAGGTGGAACTGACGCAGAAAACGCCGGAGCCTGAAAAACCCCGGGCCAGCACTGGCGCAGTGAACCCCCGGGTGGCCGCCGCTACAAAAAAGACTGACCGGTCAGCCAGGCGCGCGGTGACGCCGGCTGCACCGTTTGTACTGACCGGTATTGAACGCCGTGGCGGTCAGACCTTCGCCGTCGTCATTACCCGCGGTGTCTCGCAGATATCGGCTATGCGTCTGCTCTCACCGGGGGATGCCATGCTGGGCTGGATGCTGCGCTCAACGGAGGGCAGCAGTGCTGCTGTCTTTCTGGTAAACGGCCGCGAGCGCCGGATTCAGGTTGAATAAACGGAGATAACGCTTTGATGAAAAAAACACTGATGGTCTCACTGTTTCTGGTGCCGCTCATGACCTCCGCTGCCACAGTTCAGACTCCCTCCGCGCAGAGCAGCCTGTCCACATTGCAGGAGTCATCCACCGGCGTACTGAGTTTGCAGCAGCAGGCGCAGCAGTGGGGACTGTCTGACAGCGACTGGAGCCGTTATCAGAGCCTGATGAAGGGGGAGCGAGGCATTATGTCACCGGGCCTTGACCCTTTGACGGCGCTGGGTGTGGAAACCGACAACAGCGCAGAACGAAAACGTCTGGCAGAGCTTTGGGTGAAGCATGAGTATGCCCGGGCAGAGAAGGAGATGGCGTTCCAGCGTGAAGTCAATGCCGCCTGGCTGCGCCTCTATCCGGAGACGCTGGCCGTCAATATGGGCAGCAATGCAGCGGGCATCGCGCACGACACACAGGGTCGTCTCGCCCTGTTTGTGAAAGAGAACTGCTCGCGTTGCGATGCGCGTCTGGCGGCCGTGCTCGCCGACAACCGACCCGTCGATATTTATCTGGTCGGCGGAAACAGCGATGAGGCCATCCGCGCATGGGCCATCCGTCACAACATCCCGGTGGAAAAAGTCCGTAGCCGCCAGATAACGCTCAACCACGACGGTGGCCTGTGGCTGCGCTACGGGCAGGGCCAGATGCCGGTGATTCTGCAACAGGGGGAAAACGGATGGCAGCTCGCCGCATTCTGATGCTGGGTGCCGGGATTCTGTTTGCAACAGCGGCGTCCGGCGCCACAGACCTGCAGGTTATTCCTGATGCGTACCGGCAGATAGCCGCCGCTGAGCGGGTGCCGGCTGAATCACTGTATTCGCTGGCAATGGCCGAAAGCACCCGAAAAACTGCCTGGGGTGCGAAGCCGTGGCCCTGGACCATTAACGTGGCAGGCAGGGGTTACCATTACAGCACGCGTGAAGAGGCCTTTACGGCGCTGCTCGGGTTTATGCAGCGCTGGCCGCTGAAAAATATTGATGTCGGCGTGGCCCAGGTGAACCTGGGCTGGAACGGGCATTTTTTCCCGACGTACCGTGATGCGTTTGATCCGTACACCAATCTTCGCGCAGCGGCCCGTATCCTGCGGGCCTGCTATGACGCTCGCCCCGGCAGCTGGCTTCGTGCGGCGGGCTGCTACCACCATCCGTCAGGCGGTGCGCACGCGGCAACCTATATGGCCATTGTGCGACGCAAGCTCAGTCAGATAGCCATGACCGGTACACCGGCGGCCATCGGTCAGCCCGGGTTGCTGGCCCGTAATTCTCTTTCCTGGATTGAACCGCAATGAAAAATACGCTTCGTTATACCCTTGTTTTCACGCTTTTTTCAGGGCTGCTGACCAGTGCCTTTAGTGCCTCTGCCGCGCTGACCGTGGTGGGCGACCTCGGCGGTGAATCCACCGCACCGCTGTTTGACGCCATCAATGCCGGTCCGGGGCAGTCTGCAACGGAGTCGCCTGTTCTCCCGCCACCGCCAGCATCGCTTTCCCTGTCCGACATGCTGCCGGTCAGCACGCCTGAAATGTCACCAGGCGCTGTCGCCGCCCGGCCGCTGAATCTGCCCGGCATGCCGCCGGTGTTTGTACTGGGTGACGATGTGTCTTCCCGTCAGTGGCTCACGCTGCACGCCACCACGCTCAGCCGCATGCAGGCAACCGGCATGGTTATCAGTGTCAGGGATGAGCAGGGATTAAACGCACTGCGTCAGCTGGCGCCGGGGGTGGCAATGGTGCCTGTCAGCGGCGGTGACCTGGCCCGACGGCTGGCACTGACGCATTATCCTGCCCTCATCACCGCTACGGGGATATCACAGTGATGCCGGTCTCCCTTATCGCTGAGTTGCTGAACCCGCACAGGGGACTGTCTGTCCTGGCGATGACGGGGGCGGTAGTGCTGGCGTTCCTGGTATTAAGACCGCGTACTGTCAGTCAGCGCCGGCACCGTCGCTATCAGAAACAGGCCGCACGGGCGCTGCTTCGCCTTCCACAGCTGCGCGACGAGGCGGCCAGGATAGCCTGGCTGCGTAAGATGAACCCGTATGTGTTCGAGGAAATGCTGCTGACGGCATTTTCCCGGCAGGGCCTGCGCATACAGCGAAACGCCCGTTACAGCGGTGACAACGGCGCAGACGGTCAGGTCTGGATCAACGGTCGTCGCTGGCTGATTCAGGCCAAACGGTACAGCGCCACCATCAGTGCCGCGCACGTTTCGGCATTTGGGTTACTGACAGAGCGCGAGGGGTGTCCGGGGCTGTTCGTTCACACCGGCCGGACCGGAGAGGTCAGCCGGGAAGCCTTTCGCCGCTATGACGGCATCATCCTTATCAGCGGACAGCATTTGCTCTGGCTGCTGTCCGGTGACCGGCGCTGGATGGACACACTGACCAGGCAACCACACAGATCCCTCACCCCACAAAGTCAACGTAAAGAACCGACACCATCCCCCGTCATCCGCGATTAAGAAGGAACATTGCCATGCCCAAAATGCTGTATTCCCTGACAGACCGCATCTTCGACCTGGTTACCTCTCAGGCGGCAAAAACGTCCTCGATGGTCATTTTCGCCCTCGTGCAGTGTGTGCTCAGAATATTTATTCTGCGTCCCCTCATTATCTTTTGCTGCATGGTACTTGCGGTACTGACCGCCGTGCCTGTTGCGGTTTTTATCAGTTCGTCATTCACCCCGGATGTGCTGGCTCAGGGCCTCTTACGGGTGATTCACCTGCTCCCTGGGGCGTATACCCCGCTGTGCGTTGCCGGTGCACTGTTTGAGCTGGTGTACCTGATCCGCCGTTTTACGGTTCTGCCAGATTTCTGGCCGGATAATGCGGCTCAGAGAAATGGGAGATAAGCGATGAGCGATTTTCTGGCGAGAACGGACGCTAATCCGCCACACTGGGCGGGGGAGGTTATTGGCAAATGGGATGACCATAAGTTGCGTCTGCACAGTGGTTTTCTCCGCCGGCATTACTGGACCGATCAGGGCAGTATTAATGTGTTCTGCATAAAAGGTACCGACCATCCTGACTATCAGGGGCTGACCTGGCATGAGTTTCTGCACCGGGGTAAGCGCATGGACCGGAACATTCCGATGCTGGAGCGTAATCCGGGTTACTACCTGGAGACTGACCGTAAAAAACCTTCCATGTATTACAACAGCTATGACGGGATTGACTGGTATATCGGTGCTGATGGCAATCACCGCAGCGGTCTGGCACGGTTTCTGTTTCATGAGCGGGAAATGGCGTATCTGCACGGCGTGCATCTGAACCATTATGAGTTCGACGAACCCCTGCTGACCGTATATCTGGCCCTTCGTGAGGAACTGAGTCAGCATGCGGCACAGGGCTTTCACATGGACCTGAATGTCAACCGCGTTCATCGCGCCCGGGAGGATACCGCAGGCTGGAAAACCGATATCTATTCCACGTCGCTGTATTTCAGTGTGGGGTCATGGTGCAGGGAACACGCTGACAACCTGGACATCAGCGCACTGGCTGCCCCGCGTGATTTTTCGTGTCCGAATGAGGGATGGCAATTGCTTGTGTCTCTGATGGCATGGCGGGATAAGCGTACTACAACAAAACGTCCCGGATTTTTCAGCCGGCTGACCTGCAGGGGGCGTACATGAGCGATCGCTATGTGATGGAATCCCTGCTGCGCCCGGCTGTGGAACTGTATTCCGCAACGGTTGCGGCCAGTGCGACCTGTATCTGTCTGACCGCCCCGTGGGCGGTGGCACTCGCGCCTTCTGTCAGCTGGGTGACGGCCGCCGGTTTCGGCGTTCTGGCCCTGAAGCGCACCCGCGAGGGCATGAAAATCCTGCGCTACCGGCAGAATATACGCCGCCTTCCCCGCTATGTGCTGACCAGCGAACAGATCCCGGTCAGCCGGCGCCATCTGTTTCTGGGGAAAGGTTTTCAGTGGTCTGCGCGTCATACCCAGCGGCTGATGGAGGCGCGGCGCCCGGAGTGCGAAATCTATGTGCAGCCCTCCGTGCTGTACCGCATGGCGCGCGAGATGGAAAAAAAGATGGAGTACAGCCTCCCCTGGCTGTGCCGGCTGACCCGCACGGATTCGGCGCTAAACCCCTTCCGTCCGCTACCACCGGTAGGCGGCAGCCCGGTTTATCACGGGGTTGAACCCGATGAAACAACTGTCACGTTTGATCTTGGCGAACGCGTCGGGCATATGCTGGTTATCGGCACGACCCGTGTTGGCAAGACCCGACTGGCGGAGTTGCTTATCACCCAGGATATCCGCCGCACAAATGCTGCCGGTGAGCATGAGGTGGTCATCGTGTTTGATCCCAAAGGGGACGCGGACCTGCTCCGGAGAATGTACGCAGAGTCGCACCGCGCGGGGCGTCAGGATAACTTCTGGGTGTTTCACCTCGGCTGGCCCGATATCAGTGCACGCTACAACGCCGTCGGACGGTTCAGCCGTATTTCTGAGGTGGCATCCCGTGTGGCCGGTCAGCTCTCCGGTGAAGGCAACTCCGCGGCCTTCCGTGAATTTGCCTGGCGGTTCGTCAACATCATCACGCGCGCGCTGGTCGCCCTCGGACAGCGCCCGGACTACGGCCTCATCCTGCGCTATGTCACCAACATCGGTGAACTGTATGAGACCTACGTGGATAACCTGCTGAGCGAAAAGGCTCCGCAGTTGCTGGAGATGGCTGAGGCCATGATGCAGAGCGGGATTGGGGCCAGCGATAAGGACCTGCCGCGTCACCTGCAGGGACGGCCCAACGGCGCGAAAATATGGGTGTCAGAGCAGGTGCTCGGCAGCCCGGAGGGGAAAAAACTCTGGGACCCGGTGCTGGACGGCCTGCGCAGCGCGGTGCAGTACGACCGCACCTACTTCGATAAAATCGTCGCATCCCTTCTGCCGCTGCTGGAGAAGCTCACCACCGGCAAAACGGCCGCGCTTCTTGCCCCCGATTACACCGACCTGGACGATCCGCGTCCGATACTGGACTGGCATAACATTATCAAGTCCCGCGGTGTGGTGTATGTGGGTCTCGATGCGCTTTCTGACCCGGTGGTGGCGGCCGCCGTTGGTAACAGCATGTTCGCAGACCTCGTGTCTGAGGGGGGCCACATTTATAAGTTCGGTCTCGGTGATGAGGAAGAAGGAAAATCCGCAAAGGTGGCCATCAACCTTCACTGCGATGAGTTTAACGAGCTGATGGGGGATGAATTTATCCCGCTCATCAACAAAGGCGGTGGTGCCGGTTTTCAGGTGACCGCCTACACGCAGACGCTTTCTGACATCGAGGCCCGCATCGGCAGTACGGCCAAAGCAAATCAGGTGGTGGGTAACTTCAACACCCTGGTGATGCTGCGCGTGCGCGAGAAGAACACTGCCATGCTGCTAACCGATCAGCTCCCGGAAGTGGACGTCTACCAGAAAACGCTGACATCGGGTGTCACCGATGTCTCCCGCCCTGGTGAAGGCACGGACTTTAACAGCAACGTTAACGACCAGGTGAGTCTGGTGAAGGTGCCGATGATACGGCCCGCCGATATCATCAACCTGCCGAAAGGCCAGGCCTTTGCACTGCTGGAGGGCGGACGGTTGTGGAAAATTCGCATGCCGCTGCCGGCGGATAATAACGATCCGCATATGCCGGCCAGCCTGAAGCATCTGGCTGACAGCATGGAGAAAAACTATCACACCGGTGAAACCTGGTGGACCGGTGGGGACATAACGTATGCAGGAGGGCCGGATGCCACAACAGGACAGTGAGAACGGGCAGCGCAGCGCGCCGGCCCGGCAACGACAGTCCGGGCCGATTGGCCTGCTGCTCTGGGATTTTCCTGTGGGCCTTATCGGCGTGTTGCTCGGGTCACTACTGGTCAGCCTGCTGATCGAGTATGTCTGTATCGCGCTGTTGTGGCCGGAAGAAGGAGCCGCCCACAGCTATCAGGTGATGGTTGCTGAGAGCCACTGGCTCTCGGAGGGGTACACCCGCAGCCTGCTGATGGCCGCACCGGTTGAGACTGTCAGCCGGTGGGTGCACGTTGCCTGGCAGTGGCTGTTTGTGGACAGTGGGTTCAGTGGCTGGCTGCAGTCATTTAAATCACTGAGTGAAAAAGGCAGCGGGCTGGTCCCGGCGCTGAACGGAATCGGTGCCACGCTTGTGAGCTGGCTGGGTGTTTATCTTCAGGCGACGGTGTGGGTCACGCTGATATTCTTCATCCGGGTGATGATCCTCTTTCTCAGCCTGCCGTTGTTTGTGCTGGTTGTCATCATGGGCGTGGTGGACGGGCTGGTCAGGCGTGACCTGCGGCGTTATGGCGCGGGGTATGAATCGAGCTTTGTTTATCACCATGCCAAACGCTTTATCAAACCTGCGCTGTATGGCCCCTGCATGCTCTATCTGGCCTGGCCAACTGCGGTGTGGCCGAATCTGCTGTTGCTGCCATCAGCTTTGCTGGTCGGTGGTGTGCTGGCCGTAGTGACCGGCTCATTTAAGAAATATCTTTAGTACAGTCGCCTGTAGTACCGTTTTCGGGAAGATGCCCGGAAGCCCGCAGCTGGTGCGGGCTTTTTTTTGTTCAAGGCGATCCCTTCCGAATCATGATCGCGACAGACATTCCCCCTGGACGCTGCGGGCTGGTTACTGTCGTGTATCGGATGCTGCAGGAAATCAGTTAACTGTCTGGAACAGTGCAGTTAAAAAATCACTGAATTTTTCATGAGACTCAATCACATATTCTGTCGATGCTTTATCACGGATCTGAAAACAGTCTCCTTTGAGGCTGTAAACGAATATGGACATACCATCTTCACCAATCAGCACTTTATTTGTGAGATTCGGGTCAACATAAATTTCATTGTCTCTTGTCTCAAAGTTGCGGACGTAGATATTGGACCACAGAGGTTCGCCGTTTTCTGCCTGTACTAAGTTGTATAGCGTCAGGCCGTTGAACTCCAGTCCGTCCATGATTTTGAACATATCAGAGTAGTCTTTCCGGTTAATCAGGAGGCTCTGAATGTCTTCGTAAACGGAAGTTTTCTGCGCATCCCATTCTTCAGGGGGCGCTTTACGCATCAGGTCGGACATTACGTTCTGTTCTACCGGGCTGACAACCGGATAGTTATTGGCAACCATCAGAGTATTGAAGTCACCGATCAGCTGTTTTGTATCTTTCATAGACATATTTTACTTCCTTACCGGGTAAATTACCCCATTCGGCGAAGGCCACAAAACCTCAGTGCTGGCATTGTAAGGGAGGTCTTTGGTTATGATCGCCTGCGTCTTTGATAGAGCGGAATGATAAGGCGAGTTCTGGATCAATATCAGGTTATCAAAATTATTAGTGCCACCGTCATCCAACGGGATTTTGTGGTGAACCTGCCATCCTGACGGTACATTCCCGTTGGCAAGGCGGAGGATATCGTTCGAATCAAACGTTGACAGTGCGTCAGGGTGACCGGAAAGGGACTTAAGGAAACTAGGCCGTACAGTGCTGTTGAATTGCCCGCGTAGCGCATTGTACTCGGTGCGGTCACGGCGAAGGTAGTTAAGCTGGGTGACGTTCATGTCATCCAGCAATACATGGGCTTTCTTGTATTTTCCCAGATAACTGGTGAGTTCCTCAGCCGACATCGGGTTTCTGACTACCAGAAGTGATGCCGCAGCAACCATCATCCCTGAGGTTGTTTCGTTTAATACCTGGTCATATCCCTTTATGGCATCGCCACCGAGCTGTTCCGCTGTTTGTCGGAAACCCTCAACGTTTCCGTTGTAGATACCCCCAGCGGCCAGAAGCCGACCGGCGGCTTTACTGTTGATAGTTTTTGCTGTCTGAGCATGCTGCGCTGGCGCTGACGGGCGAACGTACCAAACCGGTCGTTTCAGTTGATGTGAGATGAGGTAGCTGAGCCGCGAATTAAGGGACAGGGGCAGATCACTGCGGAGGTTCCCGGACGAAGTTAACACGCCAGTGATGGCATGGCCGGGCATATTTTTTCTCAGCAGAACGACCTTACCGGACCTGATATCGTCCAGAGTGTCCCGATACGCCATCCAGGGGCGCTGCCAGTGGAACTGGTGATATCGGCTGACAAACCGGTTGTATCCCTGCGGCAAATCCCACTCCTGAAAGATTCGGTTTTCCCGGGCGGTATCACCGAGGTCTCGCACCGCCGTATCCGGATGGATAATGTGGGGAATATCCTCAAACCAGATGTCGTCCAGTGACTTTGCCACACAGTTATGAAGCATAAACATCCCTTTAGTTTGTTGTTACACGTCTGATTATTACGTATACGTGAAAAAAGGCAAAACCTTGGTAATGCCCCGTGGTTACACCGCAAAAAGGGAACGAAGCGACAAGCGTCGGACCGTTCTGTTTTGTTCTGATTGTATGTCAGAGACTTCCGTTATTAATTTTCGCTGACACATAAAGAATTTCCTGCTGTAAGCCTCGCCGCTTTGCGCCACTCTCCCGACGACAAGTTAACCGGAGAGCCGCAGAATGCCTCACACCAGAATCCTCACAGCACTGCTGATGGCAGCACTGCCCGTGCTGCAGTGCCACGCTTCCGAGAAAGACGAGCTCGCGCTGGTCATGCGCCAGCTCGACCAGGTGCAGGCCGGGCTGGACCGCGCCCGCGTGGTGGCGAACCAGACTCAGGACGCCCGTTTTTACTTCGATTACCAGCAGGCGACGCGCGATATCACCACCATGAAACAGGGGATCTCGACCTACCTGGAACCCTCACGCGCGCAGCCAGCGTCACCGTCGTCTTCCGTTACCGGGCAGTACCGTGCACAGGAACCTGCATGGCGATGAACGGTGCACAACTTAACGGCTGGAGCGCCGGCACCGGCAGCAGCCTGACGCCTTCGCAACTAAACACACTGGTACTCGGTACGCTCGCGGTCGTCATTCTCCTTTTCAGCGCCTGGGCTCTGGTGCAGGCCTATCGCGGAGTTGTGTCGAAATCCGTGACGTTCCGTCAGTTCAATGAGCTTGCCGTCAGGCTGGTCGTGCTTTACCTGGCAATGCTGTTTCTGTTTTTCCACTAAAGGACAATCCCATGAAATCCATGTTACTCAGGCTTTATCGCGCCACATTCGCCCGTGCAAAGCATCTGATGCTGAGCGGGCTGTTTATTACCGGTCATGCGCTGGCCGATCTCCCCAGTGTTGAACAACCCACGACAGGCGGCGGTGGCGGAACCTATAACACCATGATGGGTTACGCCAAAATGGGTGGTCTCGCGCTCGGCCTGATTATCTGCGTGGGCGCATTTCTGGCCGTGGCGCATGCTGTTATCACGTCTTTCCATGATATCCGCAAGGGCAAAGGCTCCTGGACGGAATTTCTGCTCTACGGGGTAGTCGGCATCATTCTTATCCTTATTGTTATTTATCTGGCGACCAAAGCCTCTGACATCCTGTAAGGAGAGAACATGGCCGTCATCGACTTCCTGCCTGACCGGCTGAATAACCCCCCAGTGGTATGGAAAGGCTTTACCTCCGGTGAATTCCTGCTGGCGGCCATCACCGGCGTTATTGCCGGTATACCACTGGCGGTGCCGCTGGCACTGGTGCCCTTTATCGGCTGGCTGGCTTTTCCCACCTGCATGCTGCTGATGCCGTTGTTCGTCATCTTCTTCGGTGGCGGCTGGATAGCGGGTTACAAGCGCGGTAAGCCGGAGAACTACATCTGGCAACGCCTGGAGGAAATCCGCTGCCGCACCGGCCTTTCCCGAACCATGATCCTCAACAGCCGGGCGTGGGAGATGAAACGTACCACAGCGATAAAACGCGGAGGTCAGTCATGAGTCGATTTCGCAACGGTATGACCGCGCGTGATAACCACATATTCTCCCTGCGCATTGTCTGTGTACTGCTGTTTGCCGGAATGCTGATGGCCGGTATCGGCTGGATGCGCGCCCCCTCTGAACTTACCATCCATAATCCGCCGGACCTGCGTTCCGGCAGCACGCGTAAATGGTGGGAGGTGCCACCGTCAACCGTTTACAGTTTTGCCTTCTACATTTTTCAGCAGCTTAATTCCTGGCCCAAAAATGGCGAGGTGGACTACCCGGCGAAAATTGCGCAGATGAGTCCTTACCTGACACCGTCCTGCCAGGACTTTCTCAACAAAGACGCGGAGATGCGTAAAAACAGCGACGAACTCCGGGACCGCGTGCGCGTGGTGTATGAGATCCCAAGAAGGGGTTACAGCAGTCGCAGCGTCACCATTCTCGATCAGGACCACTGGGTTGCGCAGCTCGATCTGGTGGCGGATGAGTATTACCACACTGAGCCGGTAAAACGTGCGCTGGTTCGCTATCCGCTGAAAGTGGTGCGCTGGGAAGGTGACCCCGAGCGCAATCCCTTCGGACTTGCTCTGGATTGTTATGCAGCCACGCCGCAACGGCTGGAAGCCGTTACGATGCCTGAGCCGGAGAAAAAGTGATGAAGATTCAGTTAAAAAAATACTGTCTGGTCCTGCTCGCCGGACTGGCTCTGTCGGGGGCGGCTGACGCTGTTGAGCTGATGAAGTGGGAGCGAATCCCGTTACAGGTTCCCCTGACAGTGGGCCAGGAGCGTATCGTTTTTGTGAATAAAAATGTCAGGGTAGGATTTCCCCCGTCGCTCAACTCTAAGCTACGTATTCAGAGCACCGGCGGCGCGGTGTATCTCGATGCCAGCGAAGCATTTCCGGTGACGCGGCTTGAATTGCAGAACAAAGAAAACGGGGAACTTATCCTGCTGGATGTATCAGCCGCACCGGGTAAAACCACGCGTGAACCGGTCAAAATTGTCTATGACGGCGAAGTGGCCACTGCAACCGCCAGCGATAAACAGTCTGTAAGCAGCGACGGAGACAGTACCGGCCGCAATGCTCAACAGGCTGATACGGGCACCACAAAGCCGGACCGTAAGCCCGCGAAACTGAATGCACCGCTGCCGGTGGTCCTGACCCGCTATGCGGCTCAGAATATGTACGGTCCGCTGCGTACGGTTGAACCGGTGCCGGGTATCAGCCCGGTGTCACTGAAGCTGCCTTCCGTCATCACCACACTGATGCCTGCTGAACCGGTCACCGTCACGCCGATGGCAGCCTGGAGTCTGCAGGGCAGTAGCGTCGTCGCGTTGCAGGTTCGTAACCGTTCTGCAGGCAAGGTCATTCTTGACCCCCGGGTGCTGGAAGGCCAGTTCGTAACGGCAACGTTTCAGCATCGCTGGCTGGGGCGCGCGGGCACACCCGAGGATACAACCGTCCTCTATCTGGTGACGGCCGGTCGCCCGGAGGGGGCCTTCATTGCAGAGCCACCCTCGCTGAAGCCCGCTGACGGACGTAAACGGAGAGCGAAAAAATGAAGGCACCCTCCTCAAATCTTCTCGTGAAAGTCGCCGTTCCGGTGGTACTGGCCAGTGCGGTGGTGGTGGGCGTGAAATCCTGCTCAGGGGGCGGAAATCAGTCGGCTGCGCCTCATACTGCCAGCAATGTTGCGCTTAAGGACCTGTCCCCGGAAGACCTCAAAGCGCTGGGTATTGAAGGAGACACCCCGCAGGACACACTACGCACGGTGGTGGGAAATTTCCGCAAAGTGCAGGACCGTCTCGATGCGCTCGCGGATGATAACAAAAAGCTCAGTGACGAAAATAAAGCCCTGAAAACAACCAACAGCAATGTGGACACGCAGATTAATCAGGCAGTTAGCAATGCCCGCTCTGAGGAGGCGCAGAAGCGTCAGCAACTGAGTGCGCAGGTCACTGATCTCAGCACGCAGGTCAAAAGGCTGATGGATCAGTTGCAGAATGGCGGTGCCGGCACGGAATCCGGAAAAAGCAGCTCCCCCGGCAGTGATATTCCGATCGGGCTCGGCTATGGCAGCGGGCTGAACAGTGGTGCTTCCGGAGTATCGTCTTCCTCTGATGGCCTGCAGTGGGTTGAGCCCAAAGACGGTGTCTCCGTGGATGCCAGCGGCCGGCCGGTGACCGACAGCAATAAGAATAACGCCACTGGATTTTCCTTTGCCACGTCGTTCAGCGAAGCGGGTGATACAGGTAAACAGGTTGCAGGGAAAACTGCCGCAGCGGTGCAGACTCAGCTCACGGATGCACAGAAGGCGACTGACCCGGTGTACACCCTGCCTGAGAACTCCACGCTTGTCGGGAGCCGTGCCATGACCGCGCTGCTGGGGCGTATCCCCATTGATGGCAAAGTGACTGACCCCTATCCCTTCAAGGTAATGATTGGCAAAGACAACCTGACGGCAAACGGCATCGAGCTGCCCGACGTGCAGGGGGCCATTGTTTCCGGCACGGCAACGGGGGACTGGACGCTGTCATGCGTGCGCGGGTCCATCACCAGTATCACCTTTGTCTTCACCGATGGCACGGTACGGACACTCCCGTCTCCGGATGGCCAGAACAGTGGCGGCAACCAGAACAGCAGTAACGCGAACGGAAATAACAGCAGCATCGGCTGGATCTCAGACGATAACGGTATTCCCTGTATATCCGGGACGCGCAAAAGCAATGCCTCGACCTATCTGCCCACCATCGCGGGATTGGCCGCTGCCGGTGCCGCTGGCGATGCCTTTGCACAGAACCAGAATACCACCCAGACCAACGGTTATGGTGGCGTGACCTCGACGCTGACCGGTGATGCCGGTCAGGCAGTGCTGGGTAAGGCTCTCTCCGGCGGCATGCGGGAGACGATTGACTGGGTGAAAGCCCGCTATGGCCAGACGTTTGACGCAATCTATGTCCCACCGGGCCAGACAGTGGCTCTGCATATCACGCGCCAGCTGGCCATCGATTACGAAGAAAAAGGCCGCAGGGTTAAATACGATTTCAGCCTTGCCGGCAGCGGCACGGGTATGGACTGAGGGGAAACTGATGCAAAACACTGATTTCGAATACCGGGTGGGGTATTCCCCGCTCAGTGGAAGGCTGTATGCCGGTCCGGTCAGAAAAGATAACGGAAAATGGGAGGGGCAGCCTCACGATGTGACGGACTGGGCCATGTATTCCGTCGGCCAGAAACTTGCCCGGGAAAATAATGACATGCTTTTTCCGCTCCCGGACGGGCGCGTGCTGCGTCTGTCTGCTTATGTTACTGACCCGGAAGGGGCGGAGGTGCCCGATGCGTAGCGGTAAATCCTTTTCTGTCCTGCTTTCAGGCTGCACATTGATTATGTTGCTGAGCGGCTGCAGCACGTCAAAAGATGAGATGCTGCCGCCCGGGGACAGCACCATGCTGGAGCTGTGGAATGATGGTGCATCTGCAACCCATGCAACCGGTGAGAGTCGGACCACCCTGCGCCGTCCGGTCACTGACAGTGAGCGTGTTATTTCACAGCAGACCCGGGACAGCTACAGCCGAACCCAGGAGAACGAAATCCAGCAGACGTTTCCGAGGCTGCCCAATCCAGACCTGGTGATGTACGTCTTCCCGCATCTGGCCGACGGGAATACGCCGGTGCCCGGCTACAGTACGGTCTTCCCCTTCTACAGCCAGGTGCAGTACGCGTTGCCCGGCGAGCGCACGGAGGATTTGTAATGGCTTTTTCACTTTTCCGCCGCAGGGCTGAAACTCAGGAAGCACACCAGTACGGTGACGGGCCGTTTTCCGTTAACGGTCATGAGCCCCTGACGCGCGAAGGGCGCCTGACCCGCAGCGATGAAGCGAAGCTCTATGACACAACGCCATCCATTATCGACCATATCCCGTGGGGCGAGTATCTCCCGGAACATCAGTGCATTCTCCTTGATGACGGCGTGTCGGTCGGGGCTGTTTACGAAATTATTCCGGTGGGCACCGAGGGGCGTCCGGATTCACGGCTCGATGAAATTCGTGACGTGGTGGAAAATGCCCTGCAGGACAGCCTGCCGGAGCTGGACGCACATCAGTGGGTGGTGCAGTTCTACTGTCAGGATGATTCAGACCTGTCAGCTTATATGGATAAAATCCGCGGATATGTGAAGCCGTGGGCACAGGGAACGGCATTCACAGAGGCCTGGCTTCAGGAGCAGGCTCGTCACCTTCAGAATTTGGCGACTGAAAAAGGGCTGTTTCTTGATGATGCCGTCACCGGTGCGCCGTGGCGCGGTCAGATCCGACGTACGCGCATGGTCGTTTACCGCTGGGTTGAATCCCCATATCGTGACCCGATGGCACCCGAAGTGCTGCTTAAACAGGTCTGCGATCGCCTGACTTCCGCGATGAGTGGTGCCGGCATTCAGTGCCAGCGGCAGAACGGCGAGCAGATCCACAGCTGGCTGTTGCGCTGGTTCAACCCTGAACCAACGTGGGTGGATAAGGCCACGCTTTACCGCTGTGCGAAGCATACTGACGATGCGCCGGGCGAATTGCCGTTACTGAATGATTTCAGCGAAAGTTTGTGGTTTACCCGCCCCCGCAGTGACGGTGAGAAAGGCGTATGGTGGTTTGACGATGTGGCGCATAAAGCTGTTCCCGTGGCACGTCTGCGCAATGCTCCCTCGACAGGACACCTGACTGGTGAGGTGAAGCGCGGTGAAAATATTAATGCCATTATGGACCTGCTGCCTGAGGGAACAATTCTTTCCCTGACACTGGTCATTCAGCCTCAGGATAAGCTGGAGGAGAACTTTGCCCGCCTGAGCCGGGACTCAATGGGCGAGAACGTGGACTCGCTGCGCGCGCGTGAAGACGCAGCTATCGCGCGCACCTACCTCGGTAATAAACACAAACTTTACCGTGCTGCCATTACCCTGCTGATTAAAGCCCGCGACCTGCCGTCACTGGATAAGCGCTATCTTGATCTCAGCAGCAAGCTGCTCAACTGCGGGCTGGAGCCGGTTAACCCGGAGCACGATATAGGTCCGCTCAGCACCTATATGCGTGCTCTGCCGATGTGTTTTAACCCGGCGCAGGACCGGCACAACTGGTATACCCGTCTGATGTTTGTACAGCATTTTGCCTGCCTGACACCGGTGTACGGGCGTGATACCGGCACCGGCAACCCCGGATTTACCTTCTTTAACCGGGGCGGCGGACCACTCTCGGTAGATCCGTTGAACAGAAATGACCGTACGCAGAACGCGCATCTTATGCTGTTCGGGCCAACCGGTGCCGGTAAGTCCGCAACGGCACTGGTCAAACTGGCGCAGATGATGGCCATCTATCGACCTCGTATTTTTCTCATAGAGGCTGGCAATAGCTTCGGATTGTTCGGTGATTACTGCGCATCTCTGGGTCTCAGCGTGCACCGTGTCAGCATTAAACCCGGTAAAGCTATTTCTCTTGCACCGTTTGGGGACTCACATCTGCTGATGCAGGCAAAACCTGATGAACTACTCATCAGTGAAGATGCCCTTCCGGATATCGATGACGATGATGATAAAGATGAAGAACGGGATGTACTCGGTGAAATGGAAATTGCCGCTCGCCTGATGATCACTGGCGGAGAGGCAGCAGAAGAATCACGGTTAACACGCGCAGACCGTGGCATGATCCGTGAGGCCATCATGATCGCTGCCCGCACGGCTTTCGCTGAATGCAGGCAAATGTTACCAGAAGACCTGATGTTTGCGTTGCAGAATATTGCGCGTGACAGCAGCCAGGGTGAAGACGGCCGGGAAAAACGTACTGCGGCACGTCGTTCCCGTGCGGAAGAAATGTCGGAGGCGTTGCGGATGTTCACTGAGGGTTTTGAAGGGGAACTCTTTAACCGCCCCGGCACCCCTTGGCCAGAGGCAGATGTGACAATCGTTGACCTGGGAACATTGGCCCGTGAGGGCTATGAAGCGCAGATGGCTGTTGCTGTAATTTCTCTGCTTAATTCAATCAATAATATCGCTGAGCGCGATCAGTACAGCGACAGGGATATCCTTGTACCTATCGATGAAGGTCATATCGTTACGACCAATCCGCTGCTTGGCCCTTACGCGACTAAAATTGCCAAAATGTGGCGTAAGCTGGGCACATGGCTATGGATTTTTACCCAGAACCTGGAGGATTTTCCTGACACCGCTAAAAAAATGTTGAACATGGCGGAATGGTGGATTTGTCTGGTGATGCCCCCTCAGGAGGTTGAGCAGATTGCTCGCTTCAAAACGTTGACAGATGAACAGCGGATAATGTTGCTTTCAGCCACGAAGGTGCCCAGAAAATATACTGAAGGCGTCATTATTTCAGAGAAGGTTCAGGCGCTATTTCGTGCGGTGCCGCCAAGTCTGTATCTGGCACTGGGTATGACTGAAAAACAGGAAAAAGCCGAGAGACGACAAATAATGAACGAATTAAATTGCAGTGAACTTGAGGCTGCGTTTCATGTTGCGCGCCGGCTCGATGAAAATCGCGGACTGAGTATCTGACAGGGGAATCCATGAAAAAACTGACTATGGCGCCGCCAGTCGTTGTTCCGGACAAAGCGCTGATTGCTTCTGTCATTTTTACTGTGCCGCCGCAGGGAGCTGCCACCATCGGCCAGTCCGACAGCGTATCGCTGGAAGTACTGCAGTACGAAATTATGAAACGTCTTGATAAGCCGGTTCTGATTTCTGTCTATCCGCATCGCATCGGACGGCGCAGTTGCGTGGCGGTACACCTGACAGATGTGAATGAAAAAAAACTGGATATTCTGATCACCGTGACCGGCAATACCCTGTGGCCTGGTGAGGCTGAATTCAGAAATAGTCTGCGCTGGAATATCTGTGTATCTGACGCCACCGATTTGCTGTGGGTGCTGAAGGAGATTGACAGAGTCACTGGCGGGGAAATCTGCAGTTAACAGGACCTGCGTGTTTGTCGGACAGCGCTGTCTGCTGTCTGACAAATACGCAGGCTGCGGGTGCGGGCGGCAAAGAGCCCGCGTTGATTTACCTTTTTGTTCCTGAGGAGGATCGTGTCTGAAGCATCACTGTCAGTCTCTTCGATTCCTGTCCTCAGTTGTCAGTAGCCATCGTTGTAGCGACTCTGGATTTTATACAGGCGGCGTGTTTCACTTCGGCGCCCGTCCGGCGGGATATTCGCCCCCATATCACTGCAATGTTCCCGCCGACGAACAATAGCTTCGCGTTCAGCATCATCGGTCACGCTGTCCATTACTGCGAGCCACCGTCGTGCGGCACGGCGCCATTGACCCCGACTTTCCAGTAATTCAGCAATACTGTCTTTCAGTTCCATATTTCTCCACCGGCCTGGCTGCCTGAACATTGCCGGTTATTTTTCCACATACGTAATCACAGTTCTTTATTTAACACTTAGTGCACTTTCAGAAAATGACACCTGAACCCACATGAAGGAGTCTTCCTGATGCGCTATCCCTTTGAACTTGATCCGCAGATTATCCACCACATCATCTACAGTCAGGCCGGTTCCATCGGCAAGGCCGTAATTGAACTCATCATGAACAGCGTCGATGCCGGTGCCGGCGCGGTGATTATCGATATTACCCCCGAAGGCTTCTCCTGCCGGGATGATGGCCGGGGTTTTGCGTCATACGACGATGTTAAGCGCTACTTTGGCCGGTTCGGCACCCCGCACCACGAGGGCGATGCCACTTACGGTCGTTTCCGGCTTGGCCGTGGGCAGATTATGGCACATGCCCGGACGCTGTGGCGTTCGCAGCGATGGCAGATGTCCGTCGATACGCGCGAAATGGGATATCACTATGACCTGGAAGAACTGGCGCTGGCGGAGCAAGGGTGTGTCATCAGCGGTGAATGGTATGAGCCGCTGACCAGCCAGGAGCGTATGTCCTGCCTCCAGGAAATACGCGACCTGGTGCGCTATACGCCCGTCACGGTACATCTCAACGGCACCATCATTACCCGCCAGCCGGCGCTGGAAAAGTGGGATATGGAGGACGATGAGGCCTGGTATCGCCTGCGCGAAGACGGTGCCGTATCCATTTACAATCAGGGCGTCCTGGTACGTCACGACCCGGGCCATCTCTGGGGCGTGGGTGGCCTTATCGTCAGTAAAAAGCCGCTCGCACTGAACGTCTCACGCACCGAAATCCTGCGCAAGACCTGCCCTGTGTGGACATTGATTGCTGCCCGGTTTGGCCGGCTTGCTGCCACTTTTTCTGACAATCAGGGTAAACACCGTAAAACGGAAGCCCGGCGGGAGAAAATGGCGCGATCGCTGCTGTCCGGCGAGGGTGACATGCAGAGCCTTTTCAACGGTGAGGAGGTCATCACCCTGCTGCCTGGAAAACAGCACGTCACGCTTGAGTACTTCATCCGCAAATGCTGCCATTACCCCTCTGCAGTTGATCAAAACTGTTTCACTCTCATCCGCTATGCCGGTGATGTGCCCCGGGGGGATCTCATTGCCCGTGCGGGGATCGCACCGGTGGTGCATCCGGTCACGCTTTCCCGCTTTGGCTGTTACGAGCCGGAGGAGTTCATGGAGTGTCTGAGCCGTGTCCGGGTAAACCTCATGGCGTACCGGGAACCCCTGCCCCGGGAGCGGCGATGGGGCTCCGGCTGGCAGTCAGAACTGGCGCTGATTGACTTTGAGACCCTGAGCGCAAACTTTATCGATCGCACGCAGATGGTCAGCGAGAAAATGCTGGATAAGGAAACGCGTCGGGCGTGGACGGCGCTGCGCTGGTGCCTGGCCCAGTATGCTGCCGTCTGTTCGGGTGGCGAGGCGGGTTATCAGTCACGTTCTTATGGGGGTAAACGCTTTCAGATCCTGCTGGGTGAGTCCACGTCCGCCGATGCCTGGACGGACGGAGAAACCTACATTGCCTATAACATCGATATCGTGCGCCGGCTGAAGTCTGATGCGCTGCAGACGGCCAGCCTGCTGTTCAGCATGACGGAGCACGAGGTGGCGCATGAGGGTGACAGCATGGATTGTGGCCATGACGAGGCTTTTTACCAGCGATTTCATGATATCAGCATCCTGTGCGCACCTGATCGCCAGCGCTACATGCACGTCTGGCTGATGAAGTACACCACGAGCCTGGAAGCTGAGGGTAAACGCGCTAGCGGCACGGCATGGCGGGAACGTTACCTTACCGAGCGTGCCAGCACCGGGCGGGAGAAAAAAGGGCTTTCCGGCGTTATCAGTGATGCGGGGATGGCAGAAGCCGTCAGCGCACAACCCGATCCTGAGGATTCGTCACGGCTGAACTTCCTCAACCAGCAGCTGAATGGTACGGGTATGGCAGCGCCTGCAGAAACTGACTGGAACAGCGTTGTGGCCGCCGGTATTGAGCAGACGCGTGAAAATAAGGTCGCGCGGCTACGTGAGCAGCAGGCCCTGGAGGAATGGTACGCTTCAGATAAAGATGCGACCGATATCCTGACGGATGAGCAACTGGCAGATGAAGCCGAAGAGCAGATGTGGCTGGAGTCCCGTAAATTGCATTATCTGTCCATTTTACCCGGGGCGACTGAGGAAAATCTGAATGATAGGGTTGTGGAGTTTCTTGTTTATATGACCGTTTCAGAAGAGGAGGAACTGGCCGCCTGGGCCATGCGGGCCTGGGAAAACAGTGACCAGTGGTATGCCAGAAATACCCCGTCGTACAGTGAGGTTGATGACCTGCATGAACAGGATTTTGATCAGCCACTTGAGGAAAATGTCCCGGCAGACTGGCTTCCGTTTATGCAGGAGGGCGAAACACGATGGAGCATAGAGCGTAACACGGCAGCGGCCGGGTTTATCCGGGAAATGGATTATCTGGAGTGGCGTCGCGACAGCGCCATCGATGACACTCCCTGACTGTGCATAATACAGGGTTTGTCAACCGGCCGGATGGTGCAGATTTTGCCTTCTGTCAACCGGCCAGACCGGATAATAAATTTTACACGTGAACCGGAGTATCTGAAATGGCGTTCATCCGTTTTCGGGGGGCGCATCGTAGCGCAGAGAAAGTTACTCCACTGTCATAACGGGGGTGTAAAACAGAAACCAGTTATATCAACGGAAAAACAGGAGGGTCCCATGTCTGCCGCCGAAGTTGATTTCTTTCAGGGTGTCAATCAGACCATGGCCGTTCACCGTTTTTTACCTGCCCGCCCGCGATATCTCTTACTGGTGATACACGGGTACGGGGATACGGTGGGAGAGTATGCGGCCATGGCGGAAGCATTTACCGCCCACGGCGCATATGTTTTTGGTCCGGATCTGCCCGGACACGGCCTGTCACCCGGTGACAGCCGACTGATAACGGACCTTGATCGGGTGGTGGATAACCTCCATGTGTTGGCGGAGGAATTGCACTGGTTTTATTCAGACCTGCCACTGTTTGTCCTTGGGCATTCCATGGGAGGGCTGATTGCCACGCGATATGCCCAGCGTTACCGTCACGGGCTCTGCGGGCTGATTCTGGCCGCCCCCCTGCTGGGAGAAACCACGCGTATTACCCGCCTGCTGCGTGATGAACAGCCGGATGAAATGCATACACTGGCCACAGCAGAAGCGGGCCGTCAATGGGTGGGGCCGTTCCGGAAGAGAACACTTGAGGCAATCAAAGACATGCTGGCGCTGACATACGCCGGCCCGGGCTTCGGCTCCCTTCCGCTGCTGTGGTTGCATGGTACCGAAGATAATCTGGTTCTGGCGGAAGAAACTGCGGTAACCCTTGAACGACTCCGGGGAAGCGGTTACCGGACCGTAAATATTGAAGGGGCCGGGCACAATCTGTTCAGCGGGGGAGCCTGGTACCGGACCGTCTCAGCCATAAAAACGTTTATTGATAACCAGCTTGCCTGAATTAAATTTTATCACCGGATTCTGAATTGTCTGCTGACGATAACGGTCTGTGAACGCACCCTGAGCGGGTTACTCACTCAGGGAGTGTTCTCCATGAAATTACCTGTCTGCTGCCTCGCAGCACTTTTCCTTACCGCCGGCGTCCGTGCCGGCACCGCCATCTATACCGACAGTACCCACCCGGTCACGGGCAACCCCGGTCCTGACGTGACCGTCGTTTTGCTCGATGCGCCTGACCGGCTGCAGGCGCAACTGTTCGGGCCGCTGCCGGCAGACCCGGCGCAGGCTGAACAGCAGGCGCGCGCAGTTATCAGTTCACCCGATTTTCAGCGGCGCCAGCAGGACCTTGCCGGGGCCTATGCCGGCCTCACACGCGCCTGGTCGCTGGGCCTTGAGAAATACCCCGCGGTAGTGTTTGACGATAAGTGGGTGGTTTACGGCACCTCTGACGTCGGCGTGGCCACACAGAAGCTGAACGTATGGAAGGAGAAAGCACAGTGAAAATATCTTTCTCCCGCCCGCGTCGGCTGGCGCTGGCCACGTTAATGGCCTGCACGGGCACGATGGCCAGTGTCAATACCGCCAGCCTGCTCTCCAGTGCCGCCAGTCCGGACTGTATCAGCTGGCGCATCAGCGGTATCTGTTACTGGCTGTTCTGCACGCCGTTCGGCTGCTCGGTGAAAACTTCAGTGAAGGTCACGCATTTTATTCCTGAAGCCGTGGTCTCGGCCTACCTCAGCCCGGGTGCCAATCCGTGGACCGAGATGTCGGCTGTCAGCAGCCTGGCCGACGGCACCGAAAGTACGCTGCTCGGTGGCGCTGCAGGTGTGTCCACCGGCGGTGGTCGTCAGGAGATGAAAGCTCCGGGTGAACGCAAGCAGAACCTGCACTTTTACTATGGTGATGCATATGGCCATCCGGCCACCAGACTCATCGGCGGGATGGTACCGGGCTATTCGTGCGACAGTGCCGCCACGCCATTTATGCCTTACTTCACAAGCGCTCTCGATGCGCTGGCCTGGCGCACCGGCGTGCCGGAATCACTCTACCCGGAGGCGCTTATCCCCGGTCAGCGTGAGATCGGCAGTACGACCGGCGGCGATATGTGGGGCAACGTCTACCCCCGCAGCGGCTTTGTCACCCAGACCGACAGCTACAAATCGGCAGCTGTCGTGGTACAGCGCGTGGCTGACATTATCACCCGTGAAGGGCAGTTACACGTCTACAACCCGCTTACCGGCCAGCGTTCGCCCGGTTACTGGCCCCCCGAACCCGTGCAGGAAAACACCGGTACGAAAAATCATAAGTGGCAGCGTCTTTCTCCGCAGCTGTCGCAGAGCTGCGCAGTATTCCCCGACACCGGCGGACAGACGGCCGAAGACGGCAACTACGCCTGGGCACTCTGGCAGCCCTACAGTTGCTGCAAGCGACGTGGCCAGACCTTCCTTTATAGCACCGATTTCTCCTGAGGATTTTTCTGATGAAACAGCAGCATCTGCGGCGACTGCGCCGCCCCCTGGTGGCGTTCGCGCTTCTCTCTGTTATCTCCCTGCCGGCTCTGGCCGTCGATACGTCGCTCTCGTCAGATGGTGCCTCGGTGAGCGGTGCCATCAATGACGGTCTTTTTTACTCCATTGGTGGCGGTTCGGTGATTTCCCCGCCGCCAAGTCGCAGCAACATGTCGCGTTTAGGGCTGAACGGCGGCTGGAGCAGTGACCTCATGTGCGGCAACTTCGACCTGAAAACCACCGTAGGCAACCAGCTTAACGGTATCACCAGCGGCTTTAAGGACCTGATGGGCAACGTGATTCAGGGCGCGACCGGCGCGGTCATGAGCATGCCGGCAATGGCCATACAGCGTGCCAACCCGGGGCTGTATGAAATGCTCACCAACGGGGTGCTGCAGGCGGGGCTCAGCTACGACAAAGCGCTGCTCAATTGCCAGAATATGTCAAAAAAACTGGCCGATTACACGCTGGGCAGCAAGTGGCAGCAGGCTGCTGTATCCGAGGAGTACAAGGATATTGTGGCTTCAAGCGGCGGGGATGCGGTCTCCAGTGACCAGCAGCTGCAGAAGGCCACCGGTGAAGATGGTGTGACCTGGGTCGGGGGCCAGAAGCGTGGTGGCAAGGGGCAGCAGGCCATCCAGCCCACCCGTGACCTGGCGAAAGCCGGTTATAACATGATGAACAGCCTGCCGGTGACCAGCAACAGCAGCGTGGGTTCCGCCAGTTGCAACGGCACCGTCTGTCAGCGCTGGCCGTCTTCCGATGATGCGGCCGCTGCGGTGGTAAAAGTGCTGGGTGACCGCTCCATCCGTACCTGCCGTGAGACCAGTGAATGCACCAGTGGTGGCACGGACAATCAGCCCGGGAGTACCGTGGCAGGCACCGGTTTCTCGCCGGTGCTGGAGGATGCAACGAAAACCAACCTGGAACAGCTGGATAAGCTGGTCGGCGGCCAGCTCCAGCCCACCGCGGATAATCTGGGGGCGCTCAAAACCGGCAGTCTGGTGGTGACACGCGGCGTCATTCAGTCGCTGCGCGATGACCCCGATAAAACCGCTCTGGTGCAGCGTCTGGCCGGTGAGCTGGCGATGGCCGATACCGTCGAGACCGCGCTCACCATGCGCCGCATGCTGACCACCGGTGAGTCTGAACCGAATGCCGCCGAGCAGCCTGAAGCGATTGCCGAGGGTGACCGCCGCATCGATGCCCTGGACCGTGAGATCAGCGCCCTGCGTAACGAGATGGAGCTGCGTAAGGCCATCAGTAACAACAGCCTGCTCACCACGCTGGAACGTCAGGGTGCCCGTAATCAGGATAACCAGCTGCAGCAGAAATCCAGCAACCAGGACCAGGGGTTCAGCCAGATGAATCAGACGCAATCCTCCGGAGCACAGTGATATGAAGCGCTCTTTTCTCCGCGGTCGTACGGGCCGCATTGTCCTGATGGTTACCGCCTTACTGCTTATAACCGTGGCCATGTTCGCACTGGCCTCTGTGTTTATGGCATACGACCCGGACGGCCACCTGACCCGACGCTGGCTGCATGACAGCCGATGGGCACTGTTTGCCTGGCGGCTGCTCATGTATGCCGGCATCGCGGTAGCCTGGCGGATGAAGGTCCGGCCGCAGATGCTGGCGCGCTGGCCGGAAGTCCGGAGTCGCCTGCCGCGCACGGAGCTGCTCAGTGTGTTGTTTATAGCGGCCACGGAGTGTGTGGCCTGGGCAGGCGTAGTGTGAGGAGAGGACAATGACTGCGAACAGTTTTCTGGAGTATTTTCTCATCCTGTTCGGCTGGGTGATGAACAACGCCATGTGGACCATCCTCGGCAATACGGGGCTTTTTGCCCTGCCTCTGGTCTTTAAGGTGATGGGTGTGTGGCTGAAAGTTCGGGAGGAAGGGGCGGACGAAGGCAACAAAGGACTGCTGGCACTGCCCCGCATCGAGCATGCCATCTACGTCTCGTTTGTCGTGATGCTGTTCTGCTGCATTCCGCTGCTGCCGGTGGATATCAGTACCATTAAATTTGACAGTTCACGGGCAAAACAGTGCGGGGTCAGTGTTCCCACACCGCAGAACTCCGGTTACAGCGGACTGGTGAACGACTTTGACGGCCGTACGGCCCAGGTGCCCATCTGGTGGTATCTGCTGCACATGATGTCGAAGGGCACCACTCAGGCGATGATTGCGTCCATCCCCTGCGGCACGCAGCTGCGCCAGATGCGGTTTGACGTGCAGAACACGAAACTGCGTGATCCGGTACTGCTACAGGAAGTGCAGGACTTTGCCGATCAGTGTTACTCCCGGGCGTACTTCCGTCTCAAAAACAGCAACAGCCAGCTCAGCGATGCCACCATCAACTCGGTGGGCTGGATAGGCAGCGACTATTTTCTGAATACGTCCGGCTATTACGATTATTACACCGCCACCACACCGAGGAGCCAGTGGCCGTATGACAGTACGCGTGACAGTGGCTACCCGAATACCGGTCAGGGAGGCTATCCCACCTGTAAAACGTGGTGGTCAGATAGCTCGTCCGGGTTGCGCAAACGGGTGCTGGCCAGCTTTGGTGACAACACGCGTAAGGAGATGCAGCGATCATTTCCGGGGACGCAGTGGGAAGAAGTAGCCCTGCGCTGGCTGGTCAGCCCCCGAAATGCTGGCCTCTCCGGAGACGGAACGACTTATGCTGTGGGAAGTTCTGATAATGTGACCGGCGTTGTCGGTAATGTGACACGACTGACATCCACCATCGGGCTTGGCCTCAAGCAGGCGGAAGCGCTGCCGGGCTTTGATGCGCTAAAACAGGCCCTGCCGATGATTCAGGCTCTGCTGCAGATGATGATTATCACAGTGATCCCCGTGCTGATGATGTTCAGTGCCTATGAGCCCAAAACGGTGGTGACCCTGTCATTTGCACTTTTTGCGCTGCAGTTCATCACATTCTGGTGGGAACTTGCCGGGTGGCTTGATGACCGTCTGATCACCATCCTCTACGACAATATGGCACAGCAGGGGCTTACCAGCAGTTCTGTGCCGTTCGCTAACTTCATGAGCTCAACCAACGACGGCTGGATCATGAACCTGGTGTTGGGAATGATGTATGTGGTGTTTCCGGCATTCTGGGTGGGAATGCTCGGATGGGCTGGAGCTCGAATCGGTTCGATGGCAAGCCATTTAAGTGATGGTGCTAAAATGCCGATGGATGCTGGTGCAGAAGCAGGTAAGACAGCACAGAAAACGGCTATTAGCGGAGCTAAAGGAGCCTTGAAGTAGGTAACTTTAATTCAATACTAAACCAGCGGTGGGGGGAAAAATCCACCGCTTAATTAAACCCATCTTTGTGCCTGAAAAACCCCTCTTTTTCCCAACTATATTTCAGAGATGATTTGTATTCTTCTTCGGTTTTATCTGAGTTAGCTACGTTTGAAGCCACATTTTTGAGAATGGTTGCCCCGCAATCGTGCGTCGCACTGGTGAACACAACAGGTTCTGGCGCTTTACGTTTCAACTTTGCTTCGTCATAAACAATGTTACGGCGCTTACTGGCAAACCGGGCCAGTGTAGTGCTCAAATCATCGGCATCGAATCCATTGTTACTCATACTATGGTTCCTTGCGCTTTGGATGTCTCATATGTTGGGTTTTGCAACCACTCATTACGTTGAGACCAGGTTACTAAATTTCAGAAGAACTGGCAAATTATTGAGCAA
>Ga0308165_1001737_pt1 | contig 29016 bp, 27 predicted proteins | sample PhyWR2_FD_201032 | JGI IMG/M metagenome (GOLD analysis project Ga0308165, IMG submission 201032) | Phyllosphere microbial communities from UC Gill Tract Community Farm, Albany, California, United States - DLSLW.R2 | ecosystem: Host-associated > Plants > Phyllosphere > Unclassified | place: USA... | reverse complement strand
GCTGGGCAAGAAGACCCCGGATGAGTTCTACTTCGCGTCGCTGCCGGCGATTCAACAGGCAGCTTGAGCGGACCGGCTCCACTTATCGTTTAGCGATTTGTGTTCAAACAAACGGGGCCACCTCTCTTGATCCTGGCCGATGCAGGTGGCTCAAACAGTTGTCGTTCACGGGTGTGGAAAGCCCAGTTGCAGGAGCAATTGTGCGATGCATGGGGTCTGAAAGTGACGGTGTGTCATTACCCGACTGGCTGCTCCCAGTGGAATCCGATCGAACACCGGTTGTTCAGCCACATCAGCATCAACTGGGCAGGCGTGCCGCTGCGCACGTTTGAGACGATGCTCAACTACATCGCTGGCACGGTGACAAAGGCGGGACTGAAGGTGTATGACCTGCTCAAGCGGGGCGGCAACGAAATCGGTGAGCGCATTTCCGATGCGCAGATGTGCGCCCTGAACCTTCAAGCCGATGCCGTCTGCCCGAAGTGGAACTACACGCTGCGCCCACGTCACGGCAGCAGGCAAAACAGCCAGGTTATTTATTGCTGAGCGCTAAGCAAGAAACCTGCGCAATGCTTAAGTTTGTGAGCAAGGTTGTCAATTCATGACATGCACATGATGGGAAAGGAGTCTGGCAAGTTGACCCGGATGGTCATGCTGGACAGGCGATGAAGGAATCGCCTGAGCCCATTGCTGTGCAACAGTTGCATAAATACACGTTTCCTTGAGGTGACCCGCTGTAACTCTGTAGCGCCGCGTTTGCGCAAACGTGCAATGCTGCGTTACACTTTGCGCAAGTCCTCGCCATCGCGTGAGGCCGGATGTGCAAGTCCGATGGAATTCGTGGCCACGAGCCGCAGACGCAATGTATGCGGCTTTTTAGTTGGCGCACCAGTTTTGGCGGCGCTGGCGGGAGGGTTTCGACCCTGCCGGTTTTCGCTCCGCGAGTTCCCCGGTCTTGCACACCCGCCAGCGCTGCCGCCCTATGTGCAAGTAGGTCGGCAGAGTTTTTTCCCGGAACTCTGGAGGCCATTCATGGCTAATTTCGTCACGGGCGCATCAGCCCAAATTCCCCCATTCCTGTCTGCTGGTTCAGACCTTTTGGCACTGCTGCTGGGCATTGGAGACGTCCTAAACAACATCGACAGTCGCCTCAAGGCTTATGTCGCCCTGCCCGCGCTGCTGCAAGCGCCCGACGAAGGCTTGGGCGAGCTGCTGAACGTGCTCAATGACGCCGTGACTGACACGTTAGAAGAAACTCAAGCTTCCCAGCCCCCGCTGCGCGCTCCCTTTGAGGCGGTGAACTCCAAAGGCGGTGCAGCATGACTGCCAGCCTTAACCTGCAGCTGACCCGCAAGGTTTGGCTCTCCGCCCTGCCCCGCGGCGTCAGCAAGGTCGTGCTGCTGTGCTTTTGCCAACACGCCAACGACGGCACCGGCCTGAGCTGGCCCAGCGTGGTGCGCGTGGCGCGCATGTGCGGCATGAGCGAGCGCACCGTGCAGTGCCACATCCGCAAGCTGGAGCAAGCCGGCATTCTGGTGGCACGGTTGCGCACCGGCCGCACCACGCGCTACACCATCCACCTCAACAGCCTGGGGCCACTGGTGTTCGAGTCGGAGACCGTCGTGCTGGCTGACGATCTGGCCAAAAACAATCAGCCCATGGATAACTTTAACAATCCCGCTGAAATTGTGAATAACTCATCCATAACCCCCGCAACTTTTGCAGAAAACATGCAGGGTTTTGCCCCACAACTCGCAGAAAACGACAAAAAACCTGTCGAAATCTGCACCCTAACTATAAATAGAACTATTAATGAACCAAAAGGAACAGCCGTCCCGGCCTTGCCGGCGTCAGCCCTAATGGTTGACAGCGTGAATCCCGAAGTCCTGGCCCGCTTCGCGGCCATCCGCAAAACCAAGCGCAAGGGACCGGTCACGGCGGAGGTGATCGAGGAGATTTGTAGGCAAGCTCACCTTGCCGGGTTGACCCTGGAGCAGGCGCTACAGCACTGTTGCCATGCCGATCGCAAATGGGCACGGTTTGAGGCCAGTTGGATGCAGGCCAAGCCCAGCAGCAGCAACGCTGCCACGGTAACCACGCCAGCGGCCGGGCTGTGGAAGCCGCCAGTCTCACAACTGGCCAAGCCAGAAATCCGTATCGCTGAATTGCAGCGCCAGCGCCAGATCTGCCAGACACGCCCCGAGCCTGTCGCCGGCATGCGGCTCGGCCGCCCTGGCGCTGGCTGGGCACACGCCATCGTTCACAAGTACCAATCCGGCCAACCAGTCAGCAGGACATCGCTGCGCGAAGCCTGCTTGGTTTTGAAGATCATGCCTGCCAGCTTGTCCACGACCAACACGCCGTGAGCTCGAAGTTCACCGTCAAAAAGTACCGGGGTAGCCAACATGTCTTGCATGCAGTGCTGAAGGAGGCCTCCAATACGCTTAAGATTAACCTAGCCAGCCCTGTCGGCAGCGCGCATCCAGTGAAAGATCAACCATGAACTTTCGTGGTCACGACGGCGATTGAACCGTTTTCTTACTACCCTTGAAGCTGCCCTGCCCAAGCACCCAGGCTGCATAAGGCCTCACGTATGCATGCACGTCTGTGGCCTGAATTGCATCGACCAGCGCCAGCCATTGCCATTTACTGTGCTGCTCACCCTGAGGTAGGCGCAAAAGCGCGATTTCCTCCCATGACAGTGCCAGCCAATGAGGCAGGTTCACGTAGTGGGTGGACACGCTGGGGCTGAAAGCGCTGTCGGGGTAGAAATGGTCCCAGGCGCCCATCAGGCGCGCCCGGCCCGGTAGTTGCGCGGCAAGGCTTGGCGCCATGACCAGTTCGTCCGTTGCCACACGGCGCAATGCATCGTCCAGTGGCTCGTTTTTCCGGATACGTCCACCGGGCGTGAACCACCAGCCACGCGCTGGGGCATTGAGGCGCTGGCCCAGCAGCAGTTGGCCGTCAGGGTTGGTGATGACCCAATCGAGTGACACTAGCGGCAGCGCGGCCACAGCCGCTGCAAATTGGCTAACCGGCAGCTGCGCCGCAGGCAAGGCCGGCGGGTTTGAAACGAGAGGACGAGCGCTCGGCGGCACGCCCTCACCTGCAACCGATTCAATAGGCATTCTTGTGCACGAAGCCCTTGAACACCGTGGCCAAGATGATTTTGAGGTCGAGCGAGAGCGAGAGGTGCTCGATGTAGTACAGGTCGTATTCCACCCGCTTTTCCATCTTGTCCAACGTGTCGGTCTCGCCCCGGAAGCCATTGATCTGCGCCCAGCCGGTGATGCCAGGCTTGACCTTGTGGCGCAGCACGTAGCCAGGCACCAGTTCCTTGTAATGCTCGTTGTGCGCCATGGCGTGCGGGCGCGGACCGACGATCGACATGCGGCCCTGCAGCACGTTGATGAACTGCGGCAGCTCGTCCAGGCTGGTGCGGCGCAGGAAGGCCCCCAGTGGTGTGATGCGCGCATCGTTCTTGCGCGCCTGGGTGACCTGCGCGCCCGCCTCCTGGTGCACGACCATGCTGCGGAACTTATACACCACGATTTCCTCGCCGTTCCAGCCATGGCGCTTTTGCCGGTAGAGCACCGGCCCGGGCGACGTGAACTTGATGGCCAGCGCAATGGCCAGCATCACCGGGCTGATGAGCAGCAAGATCAAGCTGCCCAGCACGAAGTCCTGGATCGCCTTGACCACCCGCACCTCGCCGGTGATGGGCGAGGTGGACAGGTCCAGCATCTGGATGCCCACCACCTCGCTCACGCCGTGGTTGAGCAATTTCAGTGTCACCCAGTCGGGCACCAGCCGGATGTTGGCGGTGCTGTGGCGCAGGGCATTGAGCACCACGTGAATGCCCACGTCATCGTTGCGACGCAAGCACAGCCAGACCTCGTCGATCGAAACCTTGAGCACCTGTTGCTCCTCCAAGTAGGCTTCCAGCTTGTCGGGCATCACCTTGTTTATTAAACGCAAGCCGCTCCAGGTGGCCTGACCAAGCGCTTCCTCGACATACTTTACAGCAGGACTGTCGCCCACCACCAGCACTTGCTTGTAGTTGTAGCCTTTGCCACGGAGCCAGTGTAGCCCGGCATACACCAGCACGCGCTCCAGCCACAAGCCGACCAGCGTAGCCGCGCACCAGCTGACAAACCACACTCGCGAGAAGTCGGAGGACGCCTTGGCCGCAAACAGCCCGGCCAGCAAGATCATTACCGTCAGTGCCCAGGCCACCCCTACCGAGCGCAGCATGGCACCAAGCTCGTTGACGCGCCAGGAACGGTACAGCCGGGGCGAAGACACTAAAAAGAGCAGCGCTGCCACCAGGATCAGCATCTTGTAGCTTTGCGGAACGCTGCCGTACTCCAGCACCAAGGGCACGTACCGCAGGCAGGTGACAAAGCCGCACACCACAATGATCACCATGTCGAGGCCCATGGCCAGGTAGCGCAGCGAGGGGGACGACAGCCTTATGGGCGGACGGTACACAGCCTGCGTCCTTTCACCAGCGCTAGCCCGAAAAAGCTGCCCGCCATGTCGATGCCCACATCCAGCAGGCGCGGGTGGCGGTCCAGCGCAAAAAACTGCAGTCCCTCGGTGGTAACCGCCAGGCTCAGCGCGAGCAGCAAAATTTTCACTACCGGCCAAGCCAACGGGCGCACCGCCAACACCAGTGCCATGCCGGTAAACAGTACAAAATGCGCCAGCGAAGAAACAGGCAGCGAAACCTCTATGGCTTGCTCCACACCATTGCGCCAAGCACCCGGCATTAACGTACCAACCAGCAAAAAGATCACCTGTAGCAATACCAAGCCGCGCGCCATGCGATCAGTCATAAGAAGCCTCTTGGTTCATATTTTCTGTTTGCAAAAAATTAACCTTTACATTTTTCTTAACCACTATGCTATTAAAAAAATCATCTAGGTACGTTGATCTACCTTGCATAGAATCCACTTGCATAAGTGAATCTGCTTTGGCCTACAAGCAGACCCGGTATTCGCATGGCTGACCTATTTGGGTTTTTGCACGCGCGCAAGCAGCAACTGTTTAGCTGCCCATAGCATAAACAAAGAGTTAGTAACTAGATAACGCCGCCATAAACGTCTTGGCTCATTGACTAAGCGATGTAGCCACTCCAAACCGGAATCTTGCATCCACTGTGGCGCACGATCTATGGTGCCCGCGTGGTAATCGAATGCTGCACCTACGCCAATCATGACTGCCTGAATACGCCCACGGTGCTCAGCCATCCACAATTCTTGCTTGGGACAACCTAGGCTCACAAACACCACACCCGTACCTGATGCATTAATCTGCGCGACGATGGCCTCGTCTTCTTCAGGAGTCAGCTTTCGGAACGGTGGTGAGATCGTCCCTGCAATTTTCAACGCAGGAAAAGCCACAAGCAGTTTAGCTTTTAGCATGTTCAGCGTTTGTTGAGAACTACCATACAAGAAAATACCTGAGCCATTGGCTTTGCCGTCATTTCCCCTCAGACTGGAATCTGTTGCCTCCCGGGTTTGGCAATAACGCCACATTAAATCAGGCCCATTGATGCGTTGCTGGTCCTTTTGACCAAGCTTACGCAACACCCAGGCCACCGGTGCGCCATCCGGCGTTGCCATATCGGCTTCACGTACTATTTTTCCAAAAGCAGGATCTTGTGCAGCCGTTACTACCGAATGCACATTGCAGATGCATACCACACGGGATTCCCTGTCCGTTGCCCATGCAGAAACGGTTGCAAGCGCATCCGCCCAAGAAACGGCATCAATAGGTGCGCCTAGCACGGATACGGTTTTTCTAAAGTTCATTGATTTATGGGGGCAGTCTCGCCCGGTACGTCTTATAAGTAAAACTTGTGCATTTTGGCTTGCAGCAGGGTCTTGCATGGCAATTGCGTCTGACATTCGGCAATCAGCGCCGGAAACAGGCTGCGGGCCAGCGCATATTCGACCATCTCGTCGTTCTTGCTGCCGCACAGCAGCACGCCTGTAGCTGCCTACTCATGGGGTTTTTTAACATCGCGGTCCAGCACTTGCAGGTAAAAGCCAAACTGGCTTAAATACTCCTGCCCTTACACTTACAAGCAATATTGACTGCCCACAAAACAAAAATATCGTCTCAGTTCAATCAAAACGCCGTCGCTATATTTTGGCTAATGTTTGGCCCATTTGCCAATATAAGTCAATCAGCGCGGTGTTTACCGCCTGCACCGCCCGCGCGGGCAGCACTAATCAAATTAGTGATTTCGGTGAAACCGCTTTGTAGAACCATCGGTGTCGTCTTGTTTTATTCTTTGGCTTGCCCGCTCCCGTCATTGCGATCGCAGCGCTCCAATTTTTGGCAAGCGCATCTACCTATGAAATAGCAGCAATCGGCACGCTAAGGACTACGGGGTTAGATTCCACCATCTCAACGTTGCGCAAAAGTTCGAGCAGCCAAGGTACAGAATTCTTCTGCAAACTGCGACCGTTGCCACTTGTTTGTTTGCATTGCAGCCTGCTCAGCATCCAGTCGTGGCCCGGGAGTTAGCCCCTGCCACTCATGTGCTAACACTGCTGCGATATTTTCTGGATTATTTGGATCAAAGAAAGGTGCGTTACCTCCGGTTTGCTCTCGATGAATCGGCAAATCCGAGAGGAGCATTGGCGCCCCCACAGCTTTTGCTTCCTCTACTGTTGTGCTCCACCCCTCAAAAAATGAAGGATTTACTACCCCAACAGAAAGACGCATCAATGGCAAGATGTGTTGAAAAGGTATCAAACCAAGAAAAACGAACTTTTCTTCTAAACCGTAATTTTTCACTAAGTCAAGTACTCGCTGCGGATGGTTTGGGTTTCTGCCATCTTTTGGATTACCACTCGCCACGATGACGACATCCTCCCCAGACTGCTTGATCAACTGCAATGCCTCAATCAAATTGAGATGATTCTTATGTCGCCAAAACTGATTGGGCAAGAAGTAAAACTTCTCAGGCAATTTGTATAAACCACGAATCTCTTGCAGTTCGTTAGCACTTACACGCGAACCTATCCGCACAGCGAAAGGCACAGCATTCACACGCCCTATGGACTTTGGATAATAAGTTTCGCAATCTCGTTTCGCATCTTGGCTACTTACCATTAGCCGTGTGGCGCAATGACTCAACGCCCAATATCCAACATCGCGCCAATAAAAATTGAATTTGCTAAACATCGTAGGCAAGCGGCGATGCTGAAAGTCTGCAATCCATGCCAAGGTAGGAATACCAAAGCGGCAACCGTACCAAGCCCCATGTTGAAAAACCACATCAATATTGGCACGCTTAAATTCACGCTGCGACAAATAGTCACACTGCAAACCAAAGCCATAAGCCAAACGTGCGATACGCATCCACTTATTGTTATTCCATACCGCACTCAAAATCGGCGGTTCAGCCAGATGTGGCGCTAATCGTGCCAACACTTTGGGGTCGGAATCCATGCCCGCGAATAGCACCGGACTCACTTTGTGATCATGTTGTTCAGCTACTGCTGACAACAGATTTTCTAAATAATTAACTCCGCCTGTCCAACCCACGTCACCAATCAACGTAAAGGCAACTCTCATGCGACCACCTGTGCATTCACACGCTTAAACCACTGAACGTAATCAACCATACCTGCTTGCCAACTCATCTTAGGCACGAAGTCCAGCGTTGTGGCGTGGGCCACATCAGCTACCAAATATTGCGGATCACCCGCGCGGCTCTTGCCGCTAAATTTCACCTGTGTACCCATACCCCACGCAGTACATAATTGTTCTGCCACCTGGCCTACCGTAATCGAAACACCTGTGCCACCATTGATGATAAAACCATCGGGGCAAGCATGATCTGTCACCATTTGAAGAAGTGCCAGCGCATCCGAAATATGAAACCAGTCCCTCGCTTCATTGCCCGACCCACCCAATAACAAGCGGCTGGGATCATTTACCAGCCGACCACACACATCCCACAACAACTGCTTTCTCAACTCAGTTCCATAAACAGAAAACAACCGCACAATCGCCACATTCAAACCAAAGTTTTTGCCATACGACTCAAACAACTCTTCGGCAATGCGCTTGTGATAACCATAGGGAGAATAAGGTGCCAACGCATCAGTTTCACGAATCGCTTGCGTATGCCCCGCACCATACACCGCCGCACTGGACGCTAATACTAAACGCACATCGGGCGCAGCCAAACGCGCCCACTCCAGCAATTCCGCCGCAGATAACACCGAACGACGAAAATCTTCCTCCGGCGCGGATAATGATGGCCCAACCGAACTGCCTCCAGCCAAATGAAAAACCACATCTGGCTTGCCCATAACCGCCTGAACAATATCGAGATTTCGCTTAGAAACCTCACCGTTCAGCCAATAGTCCACGCCCCACACGGCGCACTCAAATTCAGTCCATGCACCATGCCCCAGACCGCAGATTTTGTACCCCTGGTGATGTAACGCTTGCGACAAATGACGCCCTACGAAACCACGCGCACCAGTAATTAATGCAGCCTTCATACTATCGCTCACTCTCTGAAATTTTGCGAATAACCTTTGCAGGGTTTCCAGCAACGATAGTCCAAGGCGGCACATCTTTCGTGACGACTGAATTTGCGCCAACAACGGCCCCCTCACCAACTGTCACACCCTTAAGCAGACTACAACCGAAACCAATCCATGCCTTGTTTTCAATTTTGACAGGTGCGACCTTAACGTAATCCCATAGTTTGATGCCCTGAAACGCATTCATTTCAACATCGTTGCTTCGCTCAGAAAATTTAAGACTATGTGAATTATGGTCAGCGATCGTTACATTCCACGAAATAAGGACATCGTCACCAATCACCAAATGTTCTGCAATCGTAAACAGTCCACGCCCAACAAACGTCCTGTTGCCAATCTCAATGATCGCACCTTCTCGTTCATAAACCATCTCTGAGCGAATAAGCGATTTTTCGCCTACTTTAAAAATTCCACCGTGACATGGGCGGATACGCCAGAAGTTCACACGACTTCCTTTTCCTATCGTGCAAATTTCCAATTTTCGTGACAATGTAAACCTAGCTAATAAAGCCAACACATTCCTGATAATTTTTTTTATTTTATTCATACAGTTAGCATCAAACAAGTTTACGAAGATATTTTTTCAATTCTGTTCTTAACCAAGCCCAGCCTCTAAATATCACTCGATATTGGCCTCGAAGATATTTCTTTACCTTGCTGTAGCTATTGCTACTAATGCACATTTTTGCTGGAAATGTAACTTCTCTATTGCTGAAAATGATCGTGGAACTATCGTTTTTTAATTCAACTTTGCAGTGCGTTCCAGAGCCGTCGTGACCAATGTTTTGCACCAATGTTTCCGGTGGATATACGACTAAGCCATCTCTAATAAAAACGCTTAAGTACCATCGAATTCCCCATGAATCAGACTTTCCATTGAGCTGTTGATTTAATCTTCTTGTGTATGGATAAGATCCATCCAAATCGAAGGCGCGCTTTCGATTTGAGTTAGATAATAATTTTTCAATTTCGCTTTCAGCGGCACCAAAATACCTCCAAGCGCTATTCCATGTTGCCCAACCCCATGTTGAAGTAATTGGCAAGAGCAGTGCCTCATTCGAGTCGACAACTTCTATTGGAAACATATAACCGGAAACCTGCATCACTTTCGGCTCATCGGCATAGTGCACAAGTGCAGTATTCAAATAATTCAAAAACACAGGCGAAACCACTAGATCGTCCTCGACCACAATTACCCGACCAAATTTTTCGCAAAGCTGAGTCACCCCTTCAATCACCGAATTCGCCAGCCCCCAATTGCGATCTCGCTCAACAATGGTTTTTTTCGGGTGTGGCCAATTACGCGCCAAGTTGCGCGTTTCCTCTACCTGCGACGCCTCGCCATCATGCCGCGCACCATCGCAATAAATGAACAGCGGGCTTTCGGCAAATTCAGGATTCTGGGCCAACGACTCAAGCGTTCGACGAGTGTGCTCTGGTCGCTTGAAGGTGAATAAGGCAATAGGTGCTAATTTAGCGTAACTCACCAGTAACATCCATTCTCAACTTTATTGGCACCAAACGGCACATCCTCAGATGCAGGACGTACCCAATGCTCATTATATAAAGGTGAAATCAAGGGATGACTATCCCAGCGCCGTCCCTTAATTCCAAAAAATATTTGGGTAGCTCCTCCAAGATGAATCGCCTTCTTTCCCATACGCTTCACATGTGCCGCCAATGGAAAACCATAAGCACCACAGCCGATAATCGCCACATCGTAATTTTTGGCATCAATCTCAGCCTTCATTGAATCCAATGCTTCAAACCAATCACTGAATTCACTTTTTTGCCCCGCAACCGTTTGTACCGCCTTGATAGTCTCTAACGATTTAAACCTTGGCAGCACTCGTTGGTCTGTAAATAACAAACTTCTTTTGTCGTTGTATTGCCGCTCGATAGTTCTATTAAAAGGGTGAATAACTAAAACTTTTAAGCCTTCTAAAACCTCAGTCCAAGGGTTTGCAGATAGGTAAGGCTCAAGTCCTTGCAATTCGATACGTTTCGCGCCACGAAAATGCTTTAGCAACAACTTCTCCTCAATACGCCACGAAACAAGTAAATCCAAAAGACGCATATCTTTAATCATTAATTCTGAGTATTTTCTCAATGCAACATCTGAGATAGAGAAAAATCCGGCATTGTTTTGCATTGATGAAAAGACCTTGGGTCGAATCATGCGTCTGAAAAGCCAAGGCATACTCGGGTAAAGCACGCCTTTAATTTCAACCGAACCAAATCTGGCAATCATTGCAGGTTGACTCCGTTGAAGCACTTCACGAATAGATGCCGAACACAATTCGCCACTAATTGGCGATGAATACAAAGCATTCTTAAGGAAATGATTTAGGTTCATACGTCTATATTTTTTGCTTGATACATAAAATATTGGATTGCAACAGATCCCCGATTTAACCTAAACTTATTGGATAAACAACATCAATAAAACAGTCTTCGATAAGGACGCAGCCAGTGGATAAACCACAAATACCCTGCATGTCGCCACGTAAAAATTAACCACTCAAACAAGGGAAATTGCTTGGGGGATGATAAATATTTCCACCTTTGAACAATACCCATGCTATTAAATTTAGCTGTATCTTCAGGTGGGTTTATTGAACACTCACCAACAACAGAATTTGCTACAAACGTTTTGTACCCACCACGCTTAGCACGCAATCCATAGTCATAATCGGCTTTACCGTGCACAAACACAGAATCAAGATTTCCAATCTGTTCAGCGATCAGACTTGGAATTAGCAAGCAATTTGCATTTGCCGTATCACAAACAACGGGCTCTGCTTGAGGTGGGACAAGATCATAGTAAAGAGGCTGCTTCCAACCGCGTGAATTACGCCCACCATAAGCTAACTTACCCGAACATGGATCAACAACACTACCTACAACTATGGCAGGTAATCCCTTTATTTTGATTGCGTAACTTTCCGCACTCAGTAAAGTATCGATTGCGCTAGAAAACAATTTCGTATCGTCATTCAAAAGAAGATATCCATCAAACTTATTTTTCATAGCGGCACTGAAGGCCACACGCATGCCACCGCACCAAAACAGGTTGCCGTCACCTTTTATGATATTCACCTGCGCGTAGCCTTCGCGAACAGCGTATTCCGTACCATCCTTGCTGCCGTCATCTACAAGGAAGACTTCTAGCAAGCAATCTTCTGGCAATGTGTTTTGAAAAAGTGCATCAAGGCAAGCAAGGGTTTTTGCTTTACGGTTGTGGCAGGTAATAAGTACCGCTATGCGCCTCATGCCGACCCCCTTAACCCCATGTGCCGAACTTTTCGGCCGTTGTCAATCATTCGAGTTTGGTAATCAACAAATTTAAACCTTCGTTTTATCTCAATATCGGTCAGATATCTAAATTTATTGGATAGACACATGCCGATTGCCATCCAAATAAAAAAGAAATTCATATCTAACTTAGTTATATCCTCTACAAAATACATTATCCAATGAAATGCCAAAAAAAGTCCTAACATTTTGCTTAAATAATTATTTGAGCGATTAATTGCGTAGTAAGCGGCCGAGAACAGTATCAATGCATACAGCATTACGCCAATTAATCCTGAATACAACAATGCATTCAAAAACCCAACCTCTGAACCATAGCGGCCACGTTCATTAAGTGTTAAATGCGCAAACCAATCGGTTTCATATGCTGAACCACCGCCCTCACCAAAAATAAATGATGAGTCACGCTTAAGCATAGAAGATGTTACTTCCCTGTACAAAAATGTACGCGTATCATTTGATAGATTGGCAATGCCCGAATTACTATCACTGCCAGAGATAACTTCTATTTCAAATGGATTATCGGTAAAAACATTAAACTGACCGTTCGCCCCCAATGCAAGCAAAAGAAGTGGTGTGCAGAAGAATATGCCCAACAATAGATTAAATATTTTTTGGCTAATGAAATACTTGCTGCAGTAAATAAGGAGCAGAAATATCGAAAACAAAATACGCATTACATTTGCGCGATAGTTCAAGTCCATTAAAATCGAAGCTGCTGCTACGATAAAAACTAGCACTTGCCATCTAAATTTTAGATAAGGAACAAACAATAACAACAGACTTACTGCAGCCACTATACGAGGGTAAAGTTCGTAATCAGTCAATAAAGCCAGCGGCACAAAAATAAATCCAAAAATAAATAACCAATTTAAGATGAATCTAAAAATTTTTATGCTAATTTCAAAATTCAACCCCAAAACGATTGCTAGTGGTACCAATATCGTAAACGAGTAACTTAAAAAAAGTATTTTCCAATCCCAATAATCAGAGGCGTTAAACACACCCCGAAAAAATGTAAAAATACTCCAAACCATAAATAGCTTAAAGATAAGCAAACCGTTGTAAGGCAACTTGCCTTTCCAGCGATATCTCATGCCCAACAATAACAAACCTAACACTGAAACAAAGTTCAGCAATGCAATTAATTCCGTACTGCCATTTGAAACACCAATAAATGTATTAACTCGGGAAACAATATCTGCAATCAGAATAAAAATGAAAGAGAAGAAGGCAATTGTACTGTAAGCCATAATGGTACCTCTTCATTTAAATTCGGCCATTCGGTTTGTTATATCGCTTAATGGCCATGTCCACCATTTCAGCTTTAGTAATTGATCGATTTTTTTAGAATCAAGCCTATATCGAATTATCTTGGCAGGTATGCCGCCTACTATTGCATAGGCAGGCACATTTTTAGTTACAACAGCACCTGCAGCAATGATTGCGCCATCGCCTATTTTTACCCCATCCATGATCATAGCTCTTGCACCGATCCAAACGTCATTGCCAATATCAATCTTTTGATACTCCACAAACCCAACATCTTCATCAATTAATTTAACCTTGAGCGGATTTTTAGTGCGGTAAAAAATAGGTGAGGTAGAAAAATGTGATGTTGGGTGTGCACCCAAACCAATAACAACATCGTTTGCAATCGAGCAAAAAGATCCTATGCTGGCATTTTGCAGGACTGAATTTTTTCCTACATAACTGCACGTCTTTATGTCGCAATTCAAAATAAAAGTGTTTTCAAGGATGCGGCAGTGCTGTGCGATTTTTGAAGCAGCATTAATGCAACACTTCCGATCAATGATTGAATCTTTAAATGTCAATTTATTATGGATGTCGCGCGTACCTTCCACTGCCAGTTCATATAGCTTTAGCAGCAAGCCCAGTGGTAAAATCAACAGCCTGAGTATCATGTTAAAACGCATTAGATTTTCTACCAATAGCAACCACCTTCAACAGATTTAGATTGTTGAGGCGTTTCATATTGATTGGGGCGCACCCAATTTTCATTAAAAAGATTGGCGTAGGGATAGACGATGAATTGTTCCCATCTTTTACCTTTAATGCCAAATAGCAATTGAGTTGCCCCACCCATATGGATTGATTGCTTACCCATTTTTTTTACAATTGATGCCAATGGGAAACCATAGGCACCACAACCCAATATGCACACATCAAAGTCTCTCTTGGCAATTTCCTCTCTCATCGAATCTAACGCCGCGAACCAATCTTTGAATTCGGTTTTTTGTCCTGCGATACTTTGCACAGCGGGAATCACTTCAAGATCAAACTGCGGCAACAAGCAATTATCAAAAAGCATTTCTCTCCGCTGATATTGGCTCTTTATTGTCTCCGCGAAAGGATGAACCACCAATACCTTTTTGTTCTCTAGTGCTTTTGTCCACGGGTTTTGGGTAAAAAATGGTTCTAAATCTTCCAACATCAACTTCTTGGCATTAGCCAATTCCTTAGACAGGAACGACTCTTCCTTTAACCACGACCCCAAAATATCAACATTTGGTAAGTCTGCAATCATCAACTCGCAAAACTGCTCGATCTTGTCAATGCGCGCAGGAAAAAATCCTGCATTGCCTTGCATTTGATTAATGACTGATTGATTCCACCACCAAGCAGGCGTTTGGTTGGTTACGTAGCCTTTAATACTTTTGTATTTTTGAGTCTGTGTTACCCCTAAATAGTTAGTTATGCACGCCAACTCAACAGCACCCAGCCTAGCAACCATTGTTGGTTTATTTGAAAGCAACGCTTTTGAAATTAATTCAGATGCATGTTCCTTGTTTGGAAACATGCGCCAATTTCGGCCGAAATTGCTCGAGTCTGGTCTGATGATCGAGTATGAACTTCTTAGAGCTTTGTAAAGTGTCTTCATGCTTTATTTTATTTAAGCAATTCCCAGATTTATTTTTTCAGTAGATTTGCAAAACGAGGTATACGTTTGCCAAGATATAAAATTGCTGGGTGACGAGCTACGATTAAACGGACCAAAACTAGCCCAACAGCGACACCAAATATGCCCGCAACGATCTCTGCCAACAAACGAAATATACTCAACGCATTTATGTCCATGATTATGGATATAACAAAAATTGATAGTGCTGTTGTAGTTGCTATCACAACTATGCAAAACATAACAGTGGCTGCATCGCGCAAGGAAATTTTAAGTAAGTGGATTAGCACCCATCCCATGACAAAAACACGAAGCCATTCTGTAACAACAATAGCCATTGCAATATTCGTTACTTTGCCTGTGTTTGCTGCCAGCATAAGCAAGAGTAGTAACACCGGGAACAATGAAAACTGGATACGCATTTTGATTGTAAGTTTCGCCATTGAGTCCAGCGTTACCCCTGCAACGTGAGAAATATAGAGCGGCCCGATGGACCAAGCCAACACTTGCAAAAGTGGAATCGCGTCAAGCCACTTGTCTCCCAGCAAAACTTTTACAATATCCGGGGCGGAAACATAGATGCCAGTTCCAACGGCGAATGCATAACTTCCGACTAATAACGTGCTGAGCTGAATGTTGATTGATTGCTTGTCATATTGATTGCCCATTGAACTCATGATTGGGAACAATGCTCTAGTTAAAATATTTGCCGGATGTTGCACTGGCAAATTAGCAAGGAGTGTAGCGCGGTTGTAATATCCCGCAAATGTTGCCCCCATTAGCTTTCCGATGATCAACGCATCAACATTTGAGGCCAGAAACTCAAGAAATCCAATGATTGAATAACGCCCACCAAACCCAATAAAATGACTTCGCTCCTCCTTTGTATGGCGCAACCCAAGTGGATGTTTCGTTACCACATAACTAAGTACACCAGACAAGCTTGTTTGAATCACAAATGCCGCCACAAGTGTCCATACACCTGCCCCGTAATAAGCGGCACATAGTCCTACTAGCCCGTAACCGCAGACGTATGAAACGATTTCAATAATCGCTAATGCCTTGAATTTGGTATTACGCCTCATTAAACCTAATGACACGGATGAAAATCCGACAACGATGAAATTGATTGCCAAAACCCGCATTACCAACCCAAGCCCCTCCATTTCGAAATAACTTTCAATCATGCCCGCAGTGGATACGGCTAATACGAAAAAAAAACTGGAAACTCCAACTGAGAGTGCCAGTGCAGCTCTTACCTCGCCATCGCTCAGCGTTGGTTTCTGTATCAATGCTGGGCCTATACCCATCTGTGCGAAATAACTAAAAAAACGCAGACTGACATTTGCTATCGCAACCAAACCAAAATGTGTTGGTTCAAGTAATCGCGCCATGACGGCCATGAATACGAGCTGAAAGACAGTAACGGTCACTACCGAAACCGTACCCCAACCAACACCGGAAGCTAATTTTTTGAGGTTTGACAAGTTAAGCTGTCTCGTAGATTTGATTCATTGGCGCAAAGCTTGGCGCGCTTGAGCCAGTCATGAGCCGGTCGAAAGGCTCGCAATGTCAGCGGGTTGCGCACATCAACCATGGTTGCCTCGACCAATCGCCACATAGTGCATACCGTTTTCCTGCATGACGTGGGGCTCATACAGATTGCGGCCATCAAAAATTACCGGGGCCTTCATGGCGGTTTTCAGCGCTGCCCAGTTGGGACTTAGGTAGGCCTTCCACTCGGTCACGATGATCAGGGCATCCGCGCCCTGCACCACTTCCATGGCCTTATCCGCAAACTGCACCTTCTCCAGCAAGGCGGGTACATCGGCCAAGTCCAGCGCCAACACGCGCCTGGCTTCTTCTTCGGCCACGGGGTCGTGCGCATGAATGCGGGCGCCGGCGCGCAGCAGTGCGCTGATGACGACGCGGCTGGGCGCGTCGCGCATGTCGTCGGTGTTGGGCTTGAAGGCCAGGCCCCACAGGGCAAAGGTCTTGCCGCTCAGGTTGTAGCCGTATTTGGCGAAGACCTTGTTGACCAGGACCTGTTTCTGGTCGTGGTTGACGGCTTCGACGGCTTCGAGCACGCGCAGCGTCTGGCCGTGTTCGCGGGCGGTACGGGCCAGGGCCTGCACGTCCTTGGGGAAGCAACTGCCACCGTAGCCGGTGCCGGCGTACAGGAAGCTGTAGCCAATGCGCGGGTCCGAGCCTATGCCCTGGCGCACCAGTTCTATGTCGGCGCCCACCTGGTCGGCCAGGTTGGCCAGTTCGTTCATGAAGCTGATGCGGGTGGCTAGCATGGCGTTGGCGGCGTATTTGGTGAACTCGGCGCTTTTCACGTCCATGATGCGGGTGCGCTCGTGGTTGCGGTTGAACGGGGCATAGAGCTGGCGCATGGTGGTCAGGGCTTTCTGGCCAGCGGCGTCGCTGGCTGCGCCTAGCACGATGCGGTCCGGGCGGGTGAAGTCTTCTACAGCGGCGCCTTCTTTAAGAAATTCCGGATTTGAAATAACCGAAAAACTCAGCTTCGACTGCTCGCGTTGGGCCAGTTCTGCCTTAATAACCATCGTGACTTTGTCCGCGGTGCCTACCGGCACGGTGGACTTGTCCACTACCACCTTGAAGTCGGTCATGTGGCGGCCAATGTTGCGGGCGGCAGCTAGCACATATTGCAGATCGGCGCTGCCGTCTTCATCAGGCGGGGTGCCGACGGCGATGAACTGGATGCTGCCATGGGCCACGCTGGCGGCCACGTCGGTCGAGAAGGTCAGGCGACCGGCTTCGACGTTGCGGTCAATCACTTCCTTCAGGCCGGGCTCGTAGATGGGCACGCCGCCGTTGTTGAGCAGGTCAACCTTGGCCTGGTCCACGTCCAGGCAAAACACATTGTTGCCCAGGTCGGCCAGGCAGGCGCCGGTGACCAGGCCGACGTAGCCGGTGCCGATAATGGTGATGTTCATGGTTCTTGCTTTTGTGGTGAATCGGGCTAATGGGGCGTGGCGGGTTGCCAGGGGTTCGCCAGCGTCAAGCCATCGATATTTTCAAAATCTTTGGTATTGCGCGTGGCAACGGCCAGCCCGGCGGCCAGGGCAATGGCGGCAATTTGCGCGTCTTCTGTCGAAATAGGTTTTCCCTGCCGGGTGCGGCCTGCCACCAAAACGGCATAGTTTTTTGCGGCCGCCGCATCAAACGCCAGGCAGTTTTCGGCAAAGTCCTGCTCAAACATTTGCTCAGCGGCCATGGCCAGCACTGTGCGGCGTTTGCCCGCTGGCAGCAAGGCGATACCGGTCAATATTTCAGCTTGGGTGATGGCGCTGGTGTACATCGCTGCTGGCGTATTCAGGGCAAACCACTCCACCACGGCGGCCGCTGGCTGCTCACGCATCAGCTCCGAGAGCACGTTCGTATCCAACAGAAAGCCACTGCTCATGGCTTGTCGAACTCAGGGGGCGTGCGGGTGGCCTGCCGGGGTGGAACCGGAAGGGACTCGACATTCAGGGTGGCAAACCGCCGGTTGACACGCTCGGCAAAGCTGATCTGTTCGGCCTGCTCAGGGGCAACGGTGGCCTGCAGGATTTGCCTGATTTCTTGTTCCATGGACCAGCCATGGCGGGCAGCCCGCAACCGCAGGCTGTTCTTGACAGATTCGTCGAGGTTTCGGACGGTGATGCTGGCCATAGAATTTTCTCAGATTGATTGCAATGCAATCATTGTAATCAGAAGCCTGCTTGGGCCTTATTCAACGCTGACGTTGACGCTGTAACCGTGCTGCTTGAGCAGCGCATGCTGCCTGGCTTGGGCCAGGTCGCTGGCGACCATTTCAGCGCACATTTCCTGCACGGTGATTTCAGGCACCCAGCCGAGTTTTTCTTTGGCCTTGGTCGGGTCGCCCAGCAGGGTTTCGACTTCGGTGGGGCGGAAGTAGCGGGGGTCGATCTTCACAACCACGTCGCCCACCTTGAGCGCCGGGGCCTTGCTGCCGGCAATGCTCTCGACCACGGCGCATTCTTCAACGCCATGGCCTTCAAAGCGAAGCGTCACGCCCAGTTCTTGCGCCGACCATTCGATGAACTGACGCACGCTGTACTGCACACCCGTGGCAATCACGAAGTCTTCGGCTTGGTCCTTCTGCAGCATCATCCACTGCATGCGCACGTAATCCTTGGCATGGCCCCAGTCGCGCAGCGCGTCCATGTTGCCCATGTACAGGCAGTTTTCCAGCCCAAGCGCGATGTGGGCCAGGCCGCGGGTGATCTTGCGGGTCACGAAGGTTTCGCCCCGGCGCGGGCTTTCGTGGTTAAACAAAATGCCGTTGCAGGCGTACATGCCGTAGGCCTCACGATAATTCACGGTGATCCAGTAGGCGTAGAGCTTGGCCACGGCGTACGGACTGCGCGGATAGAACGGCGTGGTTTCCTTTTGCGGAATTTCTTGCACTAGTCCATACAGCTCGGAGGTAGAGGCTTGGTAGAAGTGGGTTTTCTTTTCCAGGCCCAGGATGCGGATGGCCTCTAGGATGCGCAGCGTGCCCATGCCGTCCACGTCAGCCGTGTACTCGGGTGCTTCGAAGCTCACAGCCACATGGCTCTGCGCGCCGAGGTTGTAGATCTCGTCGGGCTGGGTTTCCTGGATGATGCGCGTGAGGTTGCTCGAGTCGCTCAGGTCGCCGTAGTGCAACTTGAACCGGGCGTTGTCGGTATGCGGGTCTTGGTAGATGTGGTCTACACGAGCAGTGTTGAAACTTGATGCGCGCCGCTTGATGCCGTGCACGACGTAGCCTTTTTCCAGCAAAAATTCAGCCAGGTAGCTGCCGTCCTGGCCCGTGATTCCGGTGATGAGGGCGACTTTTGGAGTTGTTGTGTTCATGGTTTTTAGACTGAGAAGGATGGGAAATCTAAGCGGGCTCTAGCGCAGGCAGAGCTACCGCAGGCTGCTATTAATAGGAGCAAATGGACTGAGAGCGTCGCTCAAGCCGCTAAGGCTTGCTCGGCCATGCCCAGGCTTTTCACGAAGTCCTGGTAAGCCATGGCCAGACCATCGTGCAGGCTGACGCTGGCCTGCCAGCCCAAGGACTGCAGGCGACTGCTGTCCATCAACTTGCGCGGCGCGCCGTCGGGCTTGGCGGTGTCGAAGTCGATCTCGCCCTGGTAGCCCACGGCCCGGCCCACGGTGCGCGCCAGCTCAGCAATCGTGATGTCGCTGCCGCAGCCCACGTTGATGTGGCTTTGCATCGGGCTGGTATGCTGGTCGTAGGTTGCTTTATTTAAGTCCATGACGTGGATGCTCGCGGCGGCCATGTCGTCGACGTACAAAAACTCGCGGCGCGGCGTGCCGGTGCCCCAGATGGTGACCTTGGGCGCCCGGCTGTCCTTGGCTTCGTGAAAACGACGGATCAGCGCCGGAATGACGTGGCTGTTTTGCGGGTGGTAGTTATCGCCCAGCCCATAGAGGTTGGTGGGCATCACGCTGCGGTAGTCGATGCCGTGGCTGGCGCCGTACTGGCGATTGAAGCTCTCGCACAGCTTGATGCCGGCGATCTTGGCAATTGCATACGGCTCGTTGGTCGGCTCCAGCGGGCCGGTGAGCAGCGCATTCTCGGCCATGGGCTGTGGCGCCTGCCTCGGGTAGATACAACTCGAACCCAGAAACAGCAGCTTCTTCACGCCGTTTTGGAACGCTGCATCGATCACATTGGCCTGCATCATCAGGTTCTGGTAGATGAACTCGGCCGGGTAAGTGTTGTTGGCATGGATGCCGCCGACCTTGGCAGCAGCCAAGTACACCTGGTCGGGCTTTTCAGCTTCAAAAAACGCACGCACATTGGCCTGTTCGGTCAGGTTCAGTTCGGCATGGGTGCGGGTAACGATGCGTTCAGGCGCATGGCCGGCAGTTAGCAGCTGGCGAACGATGGCCGAGCCGACCATGCCGCGGTGGCCGGCAACGTAGATTTTTGGTTGTGCAGAGGTCATGGAGTGCTTCAGCTTTCGTTGGTCAGCGAGCCGGTGCGGCCGTAGTTGTCCTCGAACCGCACGATGTCGTCTTCACCCAAGTAGCCACCTGACTGCACTTCGATGAGTTCCAGTTCGGTTTTGCCCGGGTTTTCAAGCCGGTGCTTGACACCCAGCGGAATGTAAGTGCTCTGGTTTTCGGTAAGCACGATCTCTTCATTGCCTCGGGTGATGATGGCCGTGCCCTTGACCACGATCCAGTGTTCTGCGCGGTGGTAGTGCAGCTGCAGGCTGAGCTTGGCGCCTGGGCGCACGGTGATGCGCTTGACTTGGTAGCGCTGGCCTGCGTCCACGCTGTCGTACCAGCCCCAAGGTCGCTCGACCTTGCGGTGCTGCACGGCCTGCGGGGTTTTTTGCGTCTCCAGCAGCGCAACGACCTGCTTGACCTGCTCGGCATGGCTGCGGTTGACGACCAGCAGCGCATCGGGCGTGTCAATGATCAGCAGGTTCTCCGTGCCCAACGCCACCACTGGGCGCTCACGGGCATAGATGTAGGTGTTGCTGGACTGCATGGCCAAGCCCTGGCCGTCGATGCGGTTGCCGGCTTCATCAGCGGGGTTCAGATCGGCCACGGCGTTCCAACTCCCCACGTCACTCCAGGCGCCGGCAAAGGGCACCACGGCCACATTGGGATGGTGTTCCAGCACCGCGTAATCCACGCTTTCGGCGCGGCAGGCAGTAAAAGACACGGGTTCGGGACGGATGAAAATGCCGTCCTCGGTTGCACCGCCGATCGCCTGCTGGCAGCTTTTGTAAATATCGGGCGCAAAGCGCTGCAATGCATCCCGCAGCGTCTGAGAACGGATCAGGAAAATGCCTGCATTCCACAGCACATCGCCCTGCAGCAACAGAAGCGCTGCCTTGTCGGCAGCAGGCTTTTCGATAAAGTTGGCAACCTGGTTGCTCCGGCCGTCTTCATTGAGCGCGCCGCGCTGGATGTAGCCGTAAGCGGTACTTGGAAAGCTAGGCATAACCCCGAAAGTAACGATGGAGCCTGATGCAGCTGCCTCGCAACCCTCTCGCACCATGGCACCAAAAGCCTCGGTGTCAGGAATATGGTGGTCCGAGGGACAAAACAGCAGCATGTCCTCGGGTCGCGACTGCAGGGCAGCCAGCCCCATGGCAGCAGCCGTGTTGCGCCCTACTGGCTCCAGCATGACCCGACCTTTGATCCCGGAAGCCTTCAGGGCTTCAACCACCAGAAAACGGTGATCTTCGGCCGCAATGCACAAAGCGCGTGGCGTCTCAGGGTTGAACTGCGCTACCCGCTCAAGCGTGTGCTGGAGCAAGCTCTTCCCCTGGATCAAAGGAACAAACTGTTTGGGAAAGCTTTTTCGGCTTAGCGGCCACAATCGCGTGCCGTAACCCCCGCAAAGAATGACCGGCGTGATGTTGTAGGCACTCACAGGTTGGGAATTTCGGGTATTCATTGCTGGGCCGTTGGGTTGGGTGAAATTTGATTTTGAATTTGACAATCACGCCGGTAAGCGCTGCGAGCCATGGCATCCCATGGAAAAGTGAACTTCAGATTTGGAAAAGTCCGAATGTGCAGTCCGGCAGCGCAGTTGCCGGCAAAATTTGCACCGCTTTAGCGTCCATCCGCCGTGGTGCCATACTGGTAGTTGGTGTAGCGGTAGCGGCTGTACTTGTAGCCGTAGCCGCCATAGCGCTGGCGGCTGGTGTCGAGGTCGTTGAACACCACGCCTTTGACCGGTATACCTGTCTGTCCCAAACGCTTGGCGCTTTCCTGCAGTTCGCCGAGTGCCGTCACTTCGGCGCGCGCCACCATGAACACCGTGCCTGCGTGCGTTGCCAGCACTTGTGTGTCAGACACGGCAAGTACCGGCGGGGTGTCGATCAAGACCATGTCATATTGGGCAGACAGGCCTTCAAGAAGGTTTAGCGTCGAAGCGGACATCAGCAGCTCGGCCGGGTTGGGCGGCATCGTGCCGGTGGTGATCAAGTCCAAGTTGGGCGCAACGCTTTGGCGCACCACGTCGCCGAGCGTGCGGGTGCCAGCGATCAGTTCGCTCAGGCCGTGGCCGCGCTTCATGCCGAAGAACTGGTGAATGTGGCCCTTGCGCATGTCGGCATCGATCAGCAACACGCGCTTGCCGCCTGCGGCCAGAACAGCGGCAAAGTTGGTGCTGGTGAAAGACTTGCCAATGCCCGGGGTTGGGCCGGTAAACAGGACCACGTTGTTGCGTGCGTCCAGCATGGCGAATTGCAGCGCCGTGCGCAGGCTGCGCAAGCTTTCCACGCCTGGATCCTCAGGATGGGTAATGGCCAGCAAATGGCTGCCCGGAGCCTGGGCCTTGATCAGTTTGGACAACTTGTCCTGCTCAGTAGAGTGCGGCACGGTGGCAAACACATGCAGGCCCGTGGCCGACTCGATGTCAGCCGGGTCCTTGATCCCGGGGCGCAGGCTGTTGCGCAAGAAAGCCAGTCCCATGCCCAGCAACAGACCCAGCACGCCGCTGATAGCAAGAATTTGAGCCCGCTGCGGCTTGATAGCGCGCTCAGGCACTGCAGGCGCATCGACCACGCGCACATTGCCCACCTTACCCTCTTTGACGAGACGCAGCTGCTGCGAACTGGTCAACAGGTTCAGGTACAACTCGCTGTTGACCTTGACATCGCGCGTTAAGCGGAGCAAGTCCTGCTCGGTATTGGGCAGGGTCTTGACCTTGCTGGTCAGGCTAGCGATTTCCTTGCTGGTGGCAGCAATCTGCGCATCCAAGGTCTGGATCACGGGATGCGCTGGGGTGAACTGCGCAATCTGCTCGCGGCGTTTTTGTTGCAGCAGCAGCAAGTCAGCCTGTAACTTGACCGACGCATCAAGGTAATTTTTGCCTTCGACGCCCAGATCAAACGTGCCGTTCTGGTTGCGGAAATTGTTGAACTTGACCTCGGACTCTTCCAGCTGCTTTTTGAGTTGTGGCAGAAAACCACCCAGAAAATCGAGAGATTTTTCAGCTTCAGCGGATTTGCGTTCGGTGTTCTGGCGAACGTAGTTGGTGCCTACGGCGTTCAGGGTGGCGGCGATCTTTCGCGGATCGTTGCCCTGCAATTGCACCGCAATGACGCCAGACTGTTTGCCCTGCTCTGAAATGCTCAGGTCTTTTTGAAGCTGCTCGATCACACCCAGACGGGAATAGCGCACCACATTGAAATAGGCGCCGGGCTTAGCATTGAGCTCGACAACAAGAATCCGGCCCTTGCCTGGCTCGCTGCCAAAATTGACCGGTTCGCCCACCTTGCCTTGCGCCAGCACCCGGTCATCCGGATCGCGCAGCTCAAAGCCCCCTTCCCTGGCCACCAGCAGCAAGGGGATGCCTTCAAGGTCGCTAGGCACTTCCAGCATGCCCAGGCGAATCGATTCGGTGCCCGACACGTACCCGCCCATGCCCATGAAGCCGGGATCGGAAAGTGTTTTCGCCCGGCGCGCCAACCAGTTGCCAACCAGCGGGATGTACCGTGGTGCGGCGCCCACGTGCAATTGCAGGTCATCGACCGACTTGCCCACGACCAGGCGCGAGCGCAGGATTTCTATTTCGGCCGTGGCCGGGGACTTGATGTCAAACAGGCTGGCCGCATCCCCCAAAGCACCCGCAGCGCCGGGCTTGCTGTCTTCCACTTGGATGAGCGAGTTGGCCTCGTACACAGGGCGGCTGAGAAACGCATATGCCCCGCCCATTACCAACACCGCCGCTGTAACGCCGGCAATCAGCCACCGCGCTTCAAGCACCACATCGAGCAGGCTCAACAGGTCGATTTCGTCATCTTGGGCGTCGGCAATATACGGGGCTGGTACAGGCGATAAGGGAGCGTTCATACGGTCAGGACTTACGAAACAAGTTTGATACGGCGCGCCCACTCGTCCACGCCCGAGGCGATGGCAGCATGGGCGGCTTCGAAGGCAGCGCGCGGCTGGCGATAGGGGTCGGCAATGTCATAAGCGCCTTGCGGGCCGAATTCGCCGAGACGGCGGATCTTTCCGCGTGCCAGCGGGTAGAGCTTTTGAAGTTCCTGCTGATGGCTCGCCTCCATGACCAGCACCAGGTCGGCATGCGACAGCATCCAGGCCGCCACTTGCTGCGCGCGGTGGGCCGACACATCAAGGCCGTGCTGCTCGGCGATTTCCCGGGTAGTGGGCTCGACACCGTGGCCGATGACGGCATGCAGGCCGGCCGACCAGACTTTGCGGCCAGGAAGGCGGCTTTTCAGCAAAGCCTCTGCCACGGGGCTGCGGCAGATGTTGCCCACGCAAACCGTCAAGATGCTGTTCATGCGTGACGCCCGATCAGTTGACGGCCGAACGCGTCACGTTGGCAACCTGGGCGCTGGGCAGAATCAGGCTGATCACGCGGTTCCAGGTGACCAAGGACACCGGATCCACAAACACCACATCACGCGACCTCAGCTCGAACCCTTCGGCCAGTGCGTAAGCTGCAGGCGAACTGGCGTCAAGATGGTAGATCTCAGGCGTTGTCGGGGAAGCCGGACGGGCGGGATCGGCCGGGGCAACGAGGTCAGGATCGCCATGGCGGCTTCTCACCACGTAAATCTGGCGCGGATCGCCCGAGGCAGGGTTGATGCCGCCGGCCTCGCCAAGCGCCTCGTTGAGCGTAAGGCGGCCATTGCGCAACGGCAGCGTCATGGGCTTGGTCACTTCGCCCATCACATAGACCTTGGTGTCCTCGCGGCTGGCCACACGCACCAGATCGCCGGGGGCCAGCAGGATGCGGGAGGGGTTGACACCCATGGCGGTCAGCTGGGGCATGTTGATCACCGTGGTCGCGCCCTTGCGGGTGACGGTCACTGTCGCCCGATCGGCCACGGCCGTCAGACCGCCAGCGCGGCTGATCGCCTCCGGCAGGGTCATGGGGATGTCGTTAATGGCCTGCAAGCCGGGAACCCGGACCTCGCCATCGATATAGATACGGCCCGAGCGGTAGGACTGCACACGCAGCGTCACCTGCGGATCTTGAATGTATTTGGCAAGGCGGCGGGTAAGTTCTTCACGGGCCCTGTTCTCGGTCATTCCTGCAATCTTGAAAGTGCCCAACAGCGGAAACTGAATCAGCCCCTCGGGGCTGACGTTGTAGCCATTGCCCACCGAAGACAGGCCCGAGGAATCCGCCGTAAGCGTCGAGCCCGCCGGCGCCAGCACCAGTTCCGGATGATTCCAGACCACTACATTGACCACATCGCCAGGGCCAATGCCATAAGGCTTTGCCTCGCCAAAGAGGCTGCTCACTTCTTTGTTCACTCCCGTTTTTTGCAGGGCGCGTTGCTGACCGATGAGTTCGGGCGTGATGGAAAGCAACGCACCGGGTGGGGGAGCCTGCTCAGAAGCTGCAACGCCAGTTGCCGACGGCGCGCCAGCGTTTAGCACTGCCCGCTTGGTGCTGATCGAATAAGGATTGGCGGATCCTTCGGTCGAACGCATGCCTTTGCCAATATTGAAACCGGGCGCCATTGCACAACCGCTCAGCCCAGCCGCAACCAGCATGGCGACAGGCCAGCCCAGTCGTTTGCGCACAAGGAGTGAATTTTTTTTCTGATTCATGAACATGAAGTGGCTGAGCACTGACTACATAGATAAAAATTAAGCACTAGGGTCACCTGCTCTTGCGTGAGAAAGGCGATCCAGAAAGCATTCGTCCAAAAGTTCTCGCCCTATCTCTTTGGTCATTGGCAACTAAGGCCACGGCCTGTAAGCACTTCCGCGGCAGCAAGTCAGGCGTTGGAAATGCATTGATTGGCCGTACATCCAAGCCCTCAAGCAACCCCAACGCCTGAAAAAAGACTCAAGAAATTAGAAATAAAGGGATCAAAAAACCATGCAGCACAAACTTCAAAGAATTGCGCCTGCGATGGGATTTTTTTCTCAGCTGTGATCTGAACAACCACCCACCTCAAAAACCGTGGCTTTTAAAGTCCTGTTGTGGATTTGCAGCACCGAAAATTGCCGCTTTCCGAAACTCTGAAGGCGGCAATTTTACCGAGAAAGGCACACACTGTTAACAATTAAACAAGTCTTAGCAACCCTTAATCGTTGCAATTAGATACTTTTGTTAACAAATGCAGCGCAAGAAAAATTTTCCTATGAGGAATTTTTCGACCGAATGGGCTAAAAGCAGAGGGTTGACCCTATTTTAGGTTACTTTGGTTACACTTCTGATTTCGTTCACCCAGAACACCGGATACGGGCAAAGCATCACTGAGGAGAAGGCTCCACAGCGGCTGCATTTTGAGTGACCAAGACCTTGTCAATCCGCTTTCCATCCAGGTCGACCACCTCGAAAGTCCACCCAGCGCAGGCAATGCGCTCGCTTGTCACAGGTAGGTGACCCGAGACCGACATGAGCAATCCGGCCACTGTGTTGTAGCGGCCTTTGTCTTCTTCCGGCAACTCCTTGATCTCAAGCCGGCTCTTGAGCTCGGACACCGGCATCAAGCCATCGATCAACCAACTGCCATCTTCCCGCTGCGTGGCCCAGGCATCCAGCGGCGTGCCGGTTTGCAATTCGCCGGTGATGGCCTCGAGCATGTCCATCGGGGTCATCAACCCCTGGACCACGCCGTATTCATCGACCACCAGCAAAATCCTGGTCGAGCGTGCGCGAAACTGCTCCAGCAACTCCATGCCGCTCAGGGTTTCGGGCACGAAAATGGCCGGGACGGCATGGCTGCCAATGCGGTCATTGACTGCGGCGCTGGCAGCCCCAGCCGACATTCCTGCTGGTGAGGCTTGAAATTGTCCACACAGGGCCAGCAGCCGGGCGACGCTGATTACGCCCACGACATCGTCAAGGCTGCCCCGGCACACCGGGTACCACGAGTGGCCCGTGGTGCTGGCCTTGTCGATAGCCTGCGCCACCGAATCAGACGCGTCGAGCCATTCGATGCTGGCGCGCGGCAGCATCAGGGAGGTGAGCGAGCGGTCGTCGAGCAAGAACACGTTTTGCACCATCTGGTGCTCATGCTCCTCGATCAGCCCAGCATCGACGCCCTCCTCCAGGCTCGCAGCGATTTCCTCTTCCGTCACAGCCCGGCCCGCGCTGTTGTCCACCCTCAGCAGCTTGAGCACGGCATGCGTGCTGACGGACAGCAGCCAGACAAAAGGCTTGGCACCTGCGGCCACCCACATCATGGGCCGCGACACCAAGCGGGCCACGGTTTCGGGATACAGCTGACCGATGCGTTTGGGCACCAGTTCGCCGAAGACAATGGTGACGTAGGTGATGGCAGCCACCACGATCGCCGTGGCGGAAATGTCGGACGCCCTGGATGAAATGCCAAATCCCTGCAGCCACAAAGACACGCCTTCGCTGAAGGCAGCCTCGCCGATGATGCCGTTGAGCATGCCGATGGAGGTGATGCCCACCTGCACCGACGACAGGAACTGCGTGGGGTTGTCCAGCAGGTCCAGCGCAGCGCGAGAACCCTTGTCGCCTGCCTCGGCCATGGAGTTCAGGCGCGCTTTGCGGCTGGAGGCCAGCGCCAGTTCGGACATGGAAAAAACGCCATTGAGCAGCGTCAGAAAAACAATGAGCAAAAGATCCATGAATCCGCAGGCAGAATGAAGAGCATGTCACTTTACTGTATCGGCGACCTCCAGGGATGCAACGCACCGTTTCAGCGGCTGCTGGAAAAAATTGATTTCTCCCCGAGCCGCGACACGCTTTACCTTCTGGGCGACCTGGTGAACCGCGGGCCTGATTCGCTGGCCACCTTGCGCAGCCTGAGCGCGCTGGGCGACGCGGCGCAGTGCCTGCTGGGCAACCACGACCTGCACCTGCTGGCGCTTTGGCAAGGCGTGCGCCGGCCAAGCCGCCACGACACCGCAGAAAATGTCCTGTCTGCGCCCGATGGCCCGGCACTGCTGGAGTGGCTGCGGCACCGCGCCATGGCGCTGCACTGCCACGGCTGGCTGATGATGCACGCAGGCATTTTGCCGCAGTGGAGCGTCGCGCAAACCATGAGCCTGGCCGCAGAAGTGCAGACGGCCTTGCGCGGCCCCGACTTGAAAGGCTTTTTAAAGGCCATGTATGGCAACGCACCGGCCCGCTGGAGCGACAGCCTGGAGGGTGCCGACCGGCTGCGGGTGATTGTCAACGCCCTCACGCGCCTGCGCTTTTGCACGGCGAAGGGCGAAATGGAATTTGCCAGCAACGAAGGCGCCGGCAGC
>Ga0308165_1001736_pt1 | contig 29079 bp, 24 predicted proteins | sample PhyWR2_FD_201032 | JGI IMG/M metagenome (GOLD analysis project Ga0308165, IMG submission 201032) | Phyllosphere microbial communities from UC Gill Tract Community Farm, Albany, California, United States - DLSLW.R2 | ecosystem: Host-associated > Plants > Phyllosphere > Unclassified | place: USA... | reverse complement strand
CCTATCAATACATGATCATATTCATGCTCAATCAAGTTATTTTCAACTGGAGTATGGTACATAAAAGAAAAGAGATGATCGATATCACATTTTAATCCCATTTCATAGGCTAATCTTTGCGATGCACTCGCTTTAATCTCTTCCCCCCATTGTGGATGAGAGCAGCAGGCATTGGTCCACAATCCACCTCCATGGTACTTGTGCTGAGCACGTTGATGGATCAGCATCTGTCGCTCACTATTGAAGATAAATATAGAGAACGCACGGTGCAACATTCCTTTTTCGTGTGCTTCCATCTTATCCATTTCTCCCAGAGCATGATCTTGCTCATCAACCAATACAACTTTATTTCTGTCCATAATATCTTTTTGCTATTTATCTTGCAGTGCCGCCTGATATGCTTGAAGTGCCCTTGCTCGAGCAAATTCATGTCCTACAATAGGAGCTTCCAAGAGCTGTCCATAATCTGGATTCCAAGTTTTAACATATAGGAGATCTTCATCAAACTTTAATGTTTGTGCCGTAGGGTTGAAAATCCGAAAATAGGGTGCGGCATCACATCCTGAACCCGCTACCCACTGCCAATTACCATTATTTGCAGCAAGATCGTAGTCTAATAATTTTTGTGCAAAATAAGCTTCACCCCAACGCCAATCGATGAGAAGATGTTTGCACAAGAAACTAGCAACCACCATCCGTACCCGATTGTGCATAAAGCCCGTCTCATTGAGCTGCCTCATGCCAGCATCTACAATGGGATATCCCGTTTTTCCGGAACACCATCGTTCAAATTCCACCTCATTATTTCGCCATTCGATGGCATCGTATTTTGGTTTAAAACTAGCTGTCACGACCTGTGGAAAATGGTACAGGATCTGCATAAAAAACTCACGCCAAATCAATTCAGAAAGCCAAGTTTCATTATTTTTCAACGCAAAATCCACACATTTTCGGATTGATATCGTTCCAAATCGCAAAGCGATACCCAGTCGGGTGGTATGGTCCAGCGCAGGAAAATCACGCTTTTCTCCATAATCTTTTATGATATCTATCGCCAGTTGCGGCTGTTCAAATACGAGGTCGGTCTTTTGAAAGCCTAATGTTTCTAGACTTATAATATCTTGAAATGCTGCTTTATAAAAATTTTCCAGGGCAATGGTCTCCTGCCCGTAGTGTGCAGGCTGCAGCATACTCTTCCACTTTTTAGCATAAGGCGTATATACAGTATATGGACTTCCATCCGCTTTAACAACTTCCGACTTTTCAAATATGACCTGATCTTTGCTTGCATAGCATGGAATACCGATCTCTTTTAGATCACGTTGCACAGCATCATCTCTTTTGATCGCCTGCGGTTCATAATCGCCATTGCAATACAACCCCTGTACATCATACTCCTGGCAGATCATTTTTATCACATCCAACGGGACTCCTGAATAGGTGTGCAGCGTAGAGCCATGCTTTTGCAAAGTCACATTCATCGCATGCAATGCCTGATGAATATAATCTACACGTCTATCATAACGCGTTGCTAGCCGGGTCAATATATCGCTGTCAAAAATAAAGATAGGCAGTACTGCGTATCCCGAAGCGATGGCCTGTTGCAGACCCCTATTATCTGCTAAGCGCAGATCTCGTCTAAACCAAAAAATAACTACTTTATTTTTCTTCATCGCCAACTCCTATTTCTTTGTCATGTGCTACCCATACGAATCGACTGGTATCATAACCAATCGCTTGAGCTGTTTTGATAAAGGAAGCTTTTATATCCTCCGGAATCGTGGTGTCGCGAGAAAGGATCCACAAGTAGTCAAAATTTTGACCTGCGACTAAGGCATAGCGATATGCAGGATCCAATGCAATAACATTATATCCACCATAGAAAGGTCCAAAAAAGGAAACTTTCAATGCTGCAGTCGTTTTCTGAGATCTGAACTTTGCTTTACCTTTGGCCGATTTCCACTCGTTTTTTACGGTATCATAGCCCCTATTCAATACGATTAAACTACCATCATCATCCAAATGATATTGAGCAGTGACCCGCTGCAGATTTTTTTCAAAACGATTATCAACACGGGCGATCTCATACCATTTACCTAAATAGCGATCTGCATCAAAATCACGGATAGGCTGTACACCTTTAGGTATCATGGCACATGCGGAAAACAGGAGCATCACCAAAAAGCTAGCTATCCAGATATAGCGGTAGTGATTTTTCATGATCGTTATTTTTTTTGAAACCGTTTAAAAAAGTAGATATTGAGCATAAATTGTGCATACCCATACACCGCATCCTCTACTGGAATCGTCAGCATACGGATATTGAATATTTGATCCGGATTGTAATTAACGATTGGCGATTCCAGACCCGTACCCGTCAGTACCCCATTTACCATAAAGAAACCCGGCATCAAACACAGGTAGACGAACGATCCCTTTCCTATCCAACTTACTTTTGCGATATAATGCAGATAAAGTACAGTCGCTACAGTGATCAGCACCGTAACCAGAGGATATATTTTTTGGTGAAATAAGAACGCCACCAGTAAGCACACCAACACGGTAAACCACACCACGATCGTATTCAACTTATTTGCCCAATTGAGGTTGAAAAATTTATCCAGACAGAAATAAGTAAACACACATGAAAACGGTATGCAGATAAAAAACAACCATTCTTCGATCGGTAAACCACCGATTCTAAAAGGCATGGTATAGCTCGAGTTAAACCACCATACTCCCATTTTAGTAAAGGCGATATCCCATGCGATAAATGGAATTGCCACCAAAATACTTCCTTTAAGAAATGCTTTAAAATGTTTATTGAACTGTATTCTGCGATCAAATGAAAAAATAAAACAAATGATAACCGTCAAAAAATTGATCAGTATATACGTATATGTCTGCATCTTTAATCTTTTTTAAAATACATTTTAAAATATTTCACCGGCACCCAAAGAAATCCAAAACATTCGCCCTGCTCTCGCCCTAGATGTTTATGGTGCTGCTTGTGCGCACGCCTTATGGCCAATAAATAGGGGTTTTTTGTATTGCTTAGAAAACTGATCCGTTGGTGAATAAAAATATCGTGCACAAAAAAATAAGCCAGACCGTAGCACGTCACCCCCAATCCTATGTAGAAAATATAACTATATCCCTGCTGGCTACCGATATACATGAGTATAATAGCAGGTATTGCAAAAATGATAAAGAAATAATCATTTTTTTCCAGATGTCCCTCGGTACTGTGGTCATGATGATCTCTATGCAACATCCATAGAAATCCGTGCATCACATATTTGTGAATCAACCAAGTCGCTCCTTCCATCAAAAAGAAGGTCGCTATTACAATTAAGATATTCATCAAGATTGATTTTTAGTGTTAAACATTTTTTCTAATACTTCATATCGGTAAGCAAAAATATCCACGAGTTTGTTGCGTATCATCAATTTATGCGCGATTCGACCCAAATATCCCAATGGAAGCTTATAGGTCACGACATCCCTCATCATTACCCCTTCCTCATTAGGCGTAAATTCATGAAAATGACGCCATAGTGTATAAGGTCCATTTAACTGCTCATCCGTAAAACTGGCATAATCTTCTACCTGTGTTATTTTAGTTCGCCATTTCATCCTTATGCCCAACAAAGGCGTGACTTTATAATCGATGATCAGACCTTGATGGATGGGTTTATCTGCTAATTGGTTAACAATCACAAAATTCATCTTTTTAGGGGTGATCTTAGCTAAATTATGGGGTGACGAAAAAAAATCCCAAGCCGTTTGGATATCGCAATTCAACTGCTGTGTGGTCTCTATCTGATATATCATATTTATAAATTTTAAGCTAACATCAACCCTTGAGGCCTAAGTTAGGATCCAAAACACCTGCTATAACTGTTCGTATTATTACAGACCAAATATGCGAAATGGTCTCACCACCTCCATCTTGTATTGTACATAGCAGCTCATCATCAAAGAAAGCTTTTGACTGTTGGGGATACGAATACGTTCTTTTAATATGCTATGGGCAGGAATCTGTTTAATTTTTTTCAATAATGACCAATAATATTTATAGGCAAGATAAACTCCGAATTTAGAAGAACTTGGCAATTTTTTTATTCCGACTAGTGCTTCCCTAAATTCACTTTCGATATCCTGCTCGATCGCAAATTTAACATGGTTATCAAACCCCCGCATATCGACATCCGGGAAATAAGTACGCCCCAGGATATGGTAATCATCTTTCAGGTCTCTGAGAAAATTAATTTTCTGAAAAGCTGAACCAAGCTTCATGGCATAAGGTTTCAATTTTTGGTATTCTTCTTTACATCCACCCACAAAAACATGTAAACACATCAGTCCCACCACTTCTGCCGAACCCAGTATATATTCCTTGTACCGATCTTCATCGTATGTCACTTGATGCAAATCCATCTCCATACTTTTCAGAAATTGATCGACCAAGCTACGATCTATTGCGTAGCGATGTACCGTCTCCTGAAAAGATTGCAGTATCGGGTTAAGTGAAATCTGCTCATTGAGCGCTTGATCCGTCTGCTCCATAAAACGGGTCAGCAGCAACCGTTTATCATAGCCATGAAAACTATCTACAATTTCATCTGCCAGCCTAACATAGCCATAGATCGCATATATAGCCTGCCTGATGGAGGGATGGAGCGCCATAATACCTAATGAAAAACTCGTACTGTATTTTTTTGTCGTGGATTTGCTTACCTCGTAAGATAATTCATCAAACAGTTTCTTCATGGTGCTTTAGGTTAAGTTTATGAACTTCATTTGCAACTATTTTTCCGGATATAATAGCCGGAGGAACCCCTGGTCCCGGAACAGTCAATTGACCAGTATAATATAAATTAGCTAGTTTCTTATTCTTAATAGCCGGTTTCCAAACCGCAGTCTGCCCCAAGGTATTGGCTAGGCCATATGCATTTCCTTTATAAGCATGATAATCAGCGATAAAGTCACTTACACAGTAACTTCTCTTATAATCAATTTTGGATTTAAGATCTTCTACCCCTACATGCTTAGCCAATCGTGCCAGCATTTGATCCAGATAACGCTCTCTGACAGCCTCATCATCCTCAATCCCAATGGCCAATGGCATCAATAGAAAAATATTTTCATGGCCTACAGGCGCGACATCAGGATCGGTCTTAGAAGGACAGCAACTATAGAACAAGGGATTATCCGGCCATTTTTTTTCCTTATAAATGGCATCGATATGAATATCCAGATCATGCTCAAAGAACAGGGTATGATGTTTCAGATTTGGTATTGGTTCACTAAATCCAAGATAATAAATTAAACTCGATGGTGCAAATATGCGATCTTCCCAATACTTATCGGTATAATTGCGATACTTTTCGTCCAACAGCGTTTCGGTATGATGGTAATCTGATGAGGCGATAACCGCATCAAATGCCATAGAAACACCATTGATCAGCAATGTACTTACCTGATCATGTTGCGTATCGATCCGCTCCACATGATGATTAAAATAAAATTTTACACCCTGATTTTCTGCGACAGTATGCATCGCTTTGATCACTTCATAAAACCCGCCCATTGGGTACCATGTTCCCAAGGCGTACCCTCCATAATTCATCAAGCTATAAAGCGCCGGAATATTTTTCGGTGAAGCCCCTAAAAATATGACAGGAAACTCCATTAAGGCAATCAGTTTGGGATGAGTAAAATATTTCTTGACATACGACCTAAAGTCAGATAATAAATCCAACTTAAAGGCACTCTTGGCAATCTTTGGTGAAAAGAATTCCCACCATGAGTGACAGGGTTTATAGACAAACTCTTTCATCCCGACCTCATACTTATAGCGAGCGGCTTCCATAAATTCATCCAGTTTTTGGCCACTTCCTGCTTCTATATCTTCGAAGATCACGCGCAACTCATCATAATTTTTTGGAACTTCAAAATTTCCATCTGAAAAAATCATTTCAAATTGAGGATCAAGAGCTACAAGCTTATAAAAATCTTCGGGTTGATAACCGAAATCATGAAAAAAATCAGCAATAATATCAGGCATCCAGTACCAGCTAGGCCCCATATCAAAGGTATAACCATTGTCTGTTTTAAATTGCCTAGCTCGTCCACCCGGGATACTATTTTTTTCATAAACATGTACCTCGTGACCGGCTTTAGCCGCATAGCACGCTGCAGAAAGACCGGAGAAACCTGAACCTATAATCGCTATCTTCATTGAAATCAAATTAATGGTATTTGTTAGTTTAAGAGTAAATAAATAACCTCATTTATACACTTTTTGTTTTTAAAAGACACAAAATATCATAAATTGACACCTTGCCCCCCTATTATCATGCAGACCCTTTTACAATCTAGAGTATGTACCCGTTAATTATCACTATAAGGATAATTTTCTGATACTGAATTCAGTAAATCAGCAACATCAATATTTTGATTATAGATGGATTGATGAAAATGTGCTAATTTCTGCAACAACCGAATCAATTCCATCTTTTCCTTATGCGTCAGATCACCTGTAACAATTTGGCTTGCTTGACGAATTTTATGCATTTGATCTTCCAGGACTCGTAACCCCTCAGCTGTTATGGATATGACTTTACTCCTTTTATCTTTCTCCGAATTTTTTTGTTCTACCCATCCTTGATGAATAAGCCGATTGATAATTTGCATACCAAGAGGCTTATCATGAATGTTACGTTTGATGAGTTCCATTTTGATCATGGCTCCAAAAACCTTGAGATTGATCAAATAAATAAACTCTTCTTGTGTAGAAAACGCCGAATCATGAATAGCCGATTTGGAATACGTCCTGGCATATCGATTCATATGCACAATTAGCGTACTGATCACACTCTCAGCATTGCGTCCATCCGCTTTCCCTTCCCAATCGGGTTCTGCTAGTAGTTCTGCTTCAAAGTGATCGACAATGTATTTCCGAAGGCCTTTGCTGTCTTCGCTATATGTTTTTCCTTTTTTACATTCGTATTCGAATTGCTCGATCAGGTCAATCGTTTCTTTTAATAAGTTATAATTCATAATGTTGATGATTATAGAATGTGATATTCCTTAAGCTTAACAAAGGTATAAAATTATACTATATTTTATATTAAAAATAAAAACAAGTTGACTATTAACCTAAATTAATAATAGAAGAATTCGATCCCATTCCATAAAACAAGCAGGAACTATATGTTAATTTATAAAATTTTTTATAAAAAATAAACCAGTAAAATCTATTAAACTTTCCTGCTATTACAGTAAATAAACTTAAGCAATTAATACTTCGAAACACCAACGATATGCACATTAATGTATAAAAAAAGCTGCAACCCCATTCTAGATTGGATTACAGCTATTATAAATGATTAAAATGGATTTAAAATTATAGGAATTTCAATACAAGATCTGCTTAAGGCATCAAAACATGATCGATCACATGGATTACACCATTTGACTGCTGTACATCAGCTATGGTGACTTTAGCATCCTTTCCTTTTGCATCGCGGATATACAGATCTTTCCCTTTCATCCAAAACGTTAACATTCCACCTTCTACCGTTACCATCTGAGCTTTACCACCTTTTTCTTTTACTGTTTTTAAAATGGTAGCAGCATTAAAATTTCCAGCCAATACATGATAGGTCAAGATCTGTGTCAACATCTTTTTATTTTCTGGCTTCAATAGATTATCCACCGTACCTTTTGGCAATAAATTGAATGCTTCATTGGTAGGTGCCAACACCGTAAAAGGACCTTTTGACGATAATGTTTCGACAAGGCCGGCAGCTTTGACAGCAGCGACCAATGTGGTATGATCTTTTGAGTTGACCGCATTCTCCACAATATTTTTAGTTGGATACATAGGTGCTCCGCCTACCATTACTGTTTTCATTTTGTCGGCATGTTGTGCCAGTACATTTCCGCTGCATAGAACACCCATGACTAACAGACTGAGTGCCATAAAATTTAATTTCGTTTTCATTTCTTAGTTTTTTAAAGATGTCATTTCTATCATATACGACATTATGGTGCAAGCGGATTTCATGTGCAACAACTATTTTAAAGATAAAAAAGAGCTGCGATGTTAGTGCATCATTACCAATGCATTAAATTTTTAAAGAGATGCATAAATTATTAATCTAAATACATATATTTGGAACTCAAAGACTAATTGATTGAGTCCGATACACCATTTAGAAGAAGACACCCTCATTTCCTTACTGCAAAAGAAGGATCAACGTGCATTTAATTATCTATACGATCATTATGCAGGGGCGCTCTATGGAATCGTGATCCGGATCGTGTCGTTCAAAGAATATGCGGATGAAGTAATTCAGGATGTATTTGTCAAAATATGGAAATATATCGATTCATTTGATGCGGCACGTGGCAAGCTTTATACTTGGATCATCAATATAGCCCGCAACTCGGCTATCGATTATGTCAAATCTAAGAGTGTTCAAAACGAACAAAAAAACCAATCTCTTCCAGATATCGTAGATGTTAAAGAAAGACATAACTTTAGCATCTCGACACACGTTGATCATATTGGTTTTAAAAATGTATTGAATGAATTACGAGCAGAGTGGAGAGAGCTTATTGAGATGGCGTACTACGAAGGGTACACGCAGCAGGAGATTGCCGAGAAATTGAATATTCCTTTAGGGACGATCAAAACCCGTACTCGGGGCGCACTTTTAGAATTAAAAAAAATACTTAAAGAATACGAATAACAGTGGATACTAAAGAATACATATCGTCAGGAATTATAGAAGCGTATGTGATGGGTCTCGCCAGTGAAGAAGAGGTGAGTATCTTGATGTGCATACGTCAACATAATACTGAAGTAGAGCAAGCGATTTTGGAGGCAGAAATGACCTTAGAAAATCTTGCTACTCGTCAAGCTATGTCCCCTCCTCCCGAATTGAAAGCTGCGATCTGGAATACACTATCGCAACAGGAGACGACCTCTTCGAGTCCATTGGAACCACAACAACAAGATCTTGCGTCCATCAAACCGATGGCGTCACCATCATCTGCAGCAGAAAGACCAGTACGCACATTGGCCGCACGCAATTGGGCCATTGCAGCTTCGATATTACTGGTGGCCAGTATCGGTGCCAATATCTTTTACCACAATCAAAGTGTCAATGATCAAGATATGCTAGTACAGGCATTAGTAGAAAACCAGTCCACTGAGCAAAAGCTTCAACATATCCAAGAGAAATGGAAATTGTTGCAAGACCCCGTGATCAAGACCGTGACTCTGGTCGGTGTGGAGCAGCACCCGCAGCTCAAAGCCCATGTTTTTTGGAATACAAAAACAACAGATGTATACTTGAGCTTAGAAAATCTACCTGCTGCACCAAAAGGCAAGCAGTATCAGCTATGGGCAATCGTCGATGGCAAACCTGTCGATGCAGGTGTATTTCCATTGGACAAAACCGACCAGGTGACTATAATGCACCAGATCCCAGCAGCACAGGCCTTCGCCATAACACTTGAAACCATAGGCGGTAACCCCACTCCAGACCTCACACAGTTATATGTAATGGGCAACACCTAATCGGGTGTTTCTTTAATCTTTAGACTTTGTCCACAATTTTTCATTACCCCAACAGAAGCATTTAATTTTCGTAACAGGGCTCATACTTTTGTTTTATTTTGTAATTAATGAGCAAAGCATCCGATCTTTTTGATCACGTTGAATCATTTTTTTGCACATTAATAATAAGATTTTAAGTATTTGAAAAAATAGCTTAATATTAACGGTAAATTATTACAAATAGAACCCCAGGGTCTCTATATAAAAGCTTCTCGTGCTGTTATATTTGCTTTATAAAACGTTGAATGTAATAGAATACAGGTCATTACATTTATAAAAGAGCACTTAGTTTGTCATTTTACATAACCATATATTACCCTTATGAAAAAGATTTTAGCACTTGTCCTGCTAACGATTACACTGTGCTCAGCGGCATGCAGTTCAAAAGAAAACATTGAACCCGAAGAAATCAATATCTTAAGCCAAACCGTTTGGCTCAGAAAAGATATGTCCTCAGAAATCATTTATGGGGGAGGCGATAATTATCTCAAATTACATTTTAAGCCAGATTACTCCTATGAAATCGTGCGTATAAAAGGCGATAAGGTCAATAGCATCTATGAAGAAGGATCATACACGATCGCAGACAATAAAAATGTGATCTTGAATACGCAGAAAAACAATCAAAAAACCTCCTTACGCTATGTTTTGGAGAATAATAGAACACTCAATCGCGTAACTGAGGATGGTCAGATTCTGACACATGCCTATGAAGCTTATATTAAACAATAAATTACACTGATCACTTTACATCCTTAATACAAGAAACAAGATCATGGGCATCCATCGGTTTTTTCAGCTTAGCATCAAAGTAAATTTGATGATTTTGCTGTTCTACCTCCATATACATACTATCGGCTGTAAAGACAAAAACTCGGATATGCTGCCATGCTGGATTATTGCGAACCCGATTTAGAATTTCCCAGCCGTCCATATCGTTCATATGCAGATCGGTAATCACAATTTCTACAGGCTGCTCTTCCATATAGGCTAGTGCGGCCTCCCCTTTTTCAAAAATATGTATTTTAGGAAAATTCTTAAAATAATGTTTCAGATAAAGAATATTGATCCGATTATCTTCAATGATTACTATATCTATATCAGGAAGATCTTCCAGCACATACGTTTGTGGCACCTGCTCGATCTTCTTCGTCTGCTTGATAGGCACTGATAGTGTAAAGGTCGATCCTTTTTCCAGTACACTGACCAGGTCTATGGTTCCTGCTAATTGCTCGGCAAATAATTTGGAGATATACAGACCAAGACCAAAGCTACTCGACTGATTTTTAGCACCAGCCATATAATACTGTCTAAAGACCAGAGCCTGCTCTTTTTCCGAAATACCGACACCACTATCCTTCACTTCAACAGAAAGAAATGATTCACCATTTTTGATTTTCATGGATGCAGCGACATACACCTCTCCTTTTGGGGTGTACTTAATGGCGTTGCTCAATAAGTTGGAGAAAATTTGTTTGACTCTAAAAGCACTGCTATAAATGAGTAAGGTGGGATCAATATCAATCTTAGCCACGAGTCTGATAGTTTTTACTGAAGCCTGATGCTCATGAACCTTAATGATATCCAAGAGCAATTGATGCACTGCAAAATACTCGTATTGAACCTCCAGTGCGCCAGCCTCCAATTTACTCAAATTCAAAATATCATTGACCGTCGTATTGATCACCTCAATTTCATGCGATGCCGAATCCAAATATTCTGGTAGAATTAATTTATTGTCATTATTCTTTCTCAAAATATCAATGATACCGCGCAACGAAGTAAGAGGTGAGCGAACCTCATGGCTTACGCTGGCCAAAATGGTCGTTTTTTCAGCAGCTATCTTATCGGCATAATCCCGCTCCTCTTGTAGTTTCCGTTCATAAGCAACAGCGTTGGACTGATAGAAAAAGGTGATAATAATTAATAAGAGGATAATAATAAACGATGCAACAAGTTGATTTCTGAAATTAACCGTGTTTACTTGATAGAGCATCAGATCCTTTGCCTGCGCTTGACGAAGCTGTACCGTCTCCTGATCCCTGATTTTATCAATACCTTTTCGCAGATTGTCCAACAAGTCACGATTAGCTTGAATAAGTTCCTTTTCTTTATCTTGCAGTGCCGTAAATTTCTCTTGAAGTGCGCTAAAATTCTCGCGGTAAACCTTTCTATTTTGTTGGATCAAATATTCGATGTTACGCGAAATCACATCTCTTTGGATCATACTAAAATCCTGTGTGATGGTACTGGCAACTAGCGTATCATTTTTAGCTTTAAAAATCCGGTTAAATAGTTTTTCCTTTTTTCGGATTGTCGTATCGCGTTTGAGTGTATTGAAAGAGCTATCACTCATGATCCGATTGACAATCGGATCCAGTTTCTCAAACTTAGGCTCCCGATAAGATGTTTTAGTTTCCGAAGATAATGTTGACAAAGAATCACTGGTAAAAAAGATCAGCTGATCGACCGTATGCTTGAGAGAAGCAAATTCTGTCGATAATCTCTTTTTATGAGCAACATCCGCAGCGCTGACTTCCAAATTGTGGTCATGTAGTGTTAATTTGGATAATGAATCAACAAATAATTTGACCGTGTCCAACTTATTTTTATAAGCATCGTAGTTTTTTTTATCAAAATTGACGGTATGTAATCGAAAAAGGTTGTCCGCTTCATTATACACAGAAAACAAGCCGTATAATCCAGATGATCGCTCATTCAAAGCTGCATAGGCGGCATTAAGCCGTTCTTTTACTTTTTGCTGCTCAAAGTACTGATATATAAATATCGTCATGAGGTAAGCAAAAGAAGCAATAAGTGCTGCTATTAATATTTTCCTGAGCAGGAATGTCTTTTTCTTTTTTACTGTGGACAAGAGTTCGTATTTTTACAGTTAACAGATGAACGCCAACATCTTCCTAGATATTTTTGCCTAATGCCGAATTATTTGTGATTTAAAATACAAGCAAAAATAACTATTTTAATCATCCATATATCCTAAAAGCAGCTAAAATAGAGGAGTATTCATCAATTTGTAGTTCGTTCTCTACAAGAAAAGAGATTTTGTTAATAATTTATCGACAGAGATATACTCTTAAGAATAATAACATAGCGTAAACTTAAAATAATCGGATTTTTTAATCAAGTGCCAAAACATAAAATACTTGCAACGGAAACCATATAATAATGAAGGCTACAATTGAATAAAAATAATTTTACAAAAAAAATAATATTCGCAAACCCACAATTATATACGTTTCTATTTCAGCATTTTACATAGATGATAAGCAAAGCCATCATGTATAATCTTTAAAACTGGCATGTTGTTTGATATATTTTTGATTAAAAACAAAGAATTTAATGATATTATAGTAATCGTTTCCTGCTGATATTTTCTTAAATAGGTGTAAATACTATCTGTAACATTAAATTTTTCGTTAAAAGCAAAATAATTCCCATATCGAAACATGACTTTTTTCAGTAATCTATTTAAAAGAGAAAAAAAATCTACTTCTGTTAGATCGATAATTCAATTGGAATTTCTAGAAGTCGATATGCATAATCATTTACTTCCAGGGATTGATGATGGAAGTACTTCGGTGCAGCAGTCGCTCGGTTTTATTAAGGAGCTTAACAGTTTAGGATTTAAAAAATTTATCTGTACTCCTCATATTATGGATGGTGTTCATCCTAACACTAAATTTAGCATCACACAATCTCATCAAGCTCTGCTCGAAGGATTAAGAAAAGCTGGTAGCAATATTGAAATTTTTCCTGCTGCGGAGCATATGATAGACGATGGTTTGCATACATTAATTCAAAACAACGATTTATGTTTAATGCCAGGAGGTTATGTACTGATCGAGATGTCTTATCTATCGGAATCAAAAGCATTATTTCAAACTATTCTAAATATAAATAAATTAGGATATAAGCCTATTTTGGCACATCCAGAACGTTACAATTACTATCATACTAATTTTGATATTTACAAACAAATTAAAGATGCAGGTTGCTTACTACAATTAAATCTATTGTCCCTGAGTAGATATTATGGTGTTGATGTAAAGGCAATAGCAATGACACTAGTCAAATCTGGTATGTATGATTTTGTTGGTACCGATTTACATCATGAAAAGCACTTGCAATCTTTAAAAAATGTTGTTGAAAAATATCCCGTTAGAGAAATGTTAAAATCTTGCAATATCCTTAATCCTACATTAATAGACCATATTAATGATCAAAATGGAAATCAAATTATCGCTTGATAACTTTATAAAAAGGCAATGTTTTTGATAACATTATCTTTTATCATCAATATGATTAACATCTTAATAGATTTAATCATCATTTCGCCTTACATTCCTTTTCAGCATAATTTATCTACATACAGGTTTGTCTTTTTAAAATTACTAATCCCTAGTATCTATTTTTCGCCAGTATAGTTTCGATCAATACAAAAAACATAAATAAATTCAGAATATAGAACGATACCTACTCATAATTCCGAATAAACACTCTTGGATCATCATAATGTCTAAGAACAAAAGCTATACTTGCACAACATTTGAATGGAAATCAAAACATCATCTATATTCATCCTAAACTGAACTTAATGGAAGTTAAATTGTTAAAATTAAGACATCGATTAAATAAAACGATAGCTTACCGTATCCATAACAAAAAAAGCACCGATCGTTAGATTTAAGTATGCCAGATTAAGCCTTTGGTAATAAGGTACTCATAGCAATTTATTGATTAAAAAGACTCTTATGGAAGAAGAAAAAAATAATATGGAAGCCAGGATTATCTTGTATAATCAGCATTATGGATTTTTAGAAAATCCAACAAATTTTAATTTTGATCGACATCCACATCGATTGATCATCAAAAATTATGCATTACGCAATAAAGACCGAAAGATCTATGAAAATTACCTAAATAATTTTTTCCCGAACGAAGCAGCACAGGAATTAGCTAATTTTGATTCCGAAATTACACATGTTGTGGCACTCAGCAATAAAGATGTAAGTGTTTGGTTATTGGAAAATCAGGTTAAGTTGCTCCAATCGGATATTAATGAAACGGACAAAGATGCCATTTTTAAAGTATTACATATTGCAGATGGCGAAAATCCAGATACATACCTAGAAGAAGAAGGTGGATTTATCCTGAAAAATATTTCACCATTAAAAATAGTCGATCTCCCATACCGAGTTTGGTTGAATAAAAGCTCAGCCTACGCTAAAAATGTGAGACCTTAAACATTCATTTTATACGATTTACCTATGCTCTATATTTTAAATGAACAGACATATGACCTGAGTCCCACATTTAGTGAAAATTTAATGGAAGATGGACAAAATGTGGTCAAGACAACATTTATCAATTCAAAAAATGAAAAATTCTTTCTGATTTCAAAAGCAGATATTGCTGAGGTATTTTATGACGAAAATCATCAATCCTTAGACACCGAAGAAGCGATCAAAAGAATACAGGAATAGGTCAATGACCTATTCCTATTCGCATAGCATTATACTTCTTATTTTATTCCAATCGCATCCGGTTGATAATTCACTCTCGTTTTCGACAAGCATTCTGGAAAAGTTGTTCGAATATAGTTAATCATCTCTTCGCGTATATAACAACGCAGATCGAAAGCCTGTCCTGAATTGCGGCAGCTCATCAAACAGCGAATCTCCATCGTCTTTTCTTTCAGGTCTGTCACCTGCAATACATTAACTTTCCCATCCCATAAAGGATGATGCTCAAGCAATGAGGTTAATTTCTCCCGCAATTGTTGTACAGGAATACCAAAATCAACATAAATAAAAGCAGTTCCTAAAATCTCCGCGGTAGATCTTGTCCAATTTTGGAAAGGCTTTTCAATAAAATAGGTGATCGGCAAGACCAAGCGTCGCTTGTCCCAAATATTGACCACGACATAGGTCAGATTGATCTCTTCCACCTTGCCCCACTCCCCTTCTACCACCAATACATCATCCATACGGATCGGTTGTGTAAACGCAATTTGAAAACCTGCCAATAAATTGCCAAGCGACTTCTGTGCAGCAAAACCGATGATAATACCTCCAACACCAACACCTGTTAATAATCCAGCTCCGATTTTTTGCATGCTTTCAAAACTCAATAAGATAATGGCAAAACATACGACAATAATGATAGCAACAAAAACCTTTCGGATAAACACAATCTGCGTTCTGATTTTCCGTTCACGTAGATTATTCTCCTTATTGATATCGAAGCGATGATACAGGTAATCTTCAAAAACTTTAATGGCTTGGATCAAAACTACCGCAAAAAAACTGACCAATAAGATTTCGTTAATTTTACTGACGATATGAAGTGTAGACGTATTGAATCGACTCAAGGGCAACAGACCATTAAAGACAACGAGCGGAATAAATAGGCTCAAAATCTTGTTAAATCGACGTATAAAAGATCGAAATAAAGAGTAGGAAGACTGCGCTATTGCCTGATAACGTAAAATGGGTATAAATAGAATTTTTATCAGAATACCGATCAGAAAAGAAAATAGGATAAATACTGTATTCCATAACCAGGCGGGAAATTTTTGTGAAAGTTGAATTAATTCTTCGTTCATCATTATTTTTCATTTTTTATGCTAACCACTCTTATTCTCTACCTATATAACGGTCTGCAGAGCGTAACGTTTGTTTTATTTTAAAAAAGGAAGAAAAATGAGCAAAAAGATATCCATTCCGATGATATGAACGACCGTGGAATTAAACCTATTTATTTTAAAATGATGACCCATGGTACTACCACAATCCAAGATAATCACTCATCTCATATTAAAACATGCTATTCAGGGACATATGATTTTCAAGCATCCGTTATGATTCAGATACCCGAAGATCAAACAACGGACTGATACACGAGCAAAGCCGCCGCGAGATCCTCGATAGCCAGTCCCGCCGATTTAAAGAGTGTAATTTCAGTCGATGATGATCTCCCTTTAATTTCCCCACAGCAGAGTTCTTTGATATCCCCTTTTATACTTTGCGGATCCAATACTCCTGTAGCAATTGGAATCGCTAGTTCCCCTGTTTCATGAAGCGCACCTGCTCGCGAATCGACAAAGATGCTACTCTTCATAATGGCTGTATCATCTACTTCGCGTGTTTTAGGCGTATGAGACCCGATTAGATCCAAGTGGGTACCCGCCTTAATCCATTCTCCTAGTATCAAAGGTTCATGACTCAGCGTAGCGCAGGAGATCACATCTGCCTGACCCACTGCTTCCTTCAAATTATCGACATAGGTCACGTGATCAAATCCTGCCTTTTGCAAGTCGGATACCAATGTCGCCCCTTTCGATGGATTACGTGTCCAGATGAATACTTGACTATAGTGACGTACCGCCGAATGCGCTTGCAAAAGATGTTGAGCAACTTTCCCTCCTCCAACAATTAACAGAGTTTTTGAATCTTCTCGAGCTAAATAAGATGCCGCTAAAGCAGAAGTGCAGGCTGTTCTTCGGGAAGTCAAGCCTGCTGCATCCATCTGCGCTACAGGTTGCCCGGTGACGGCATCCAATAAGGTATATAAGGCATGAATAGCCGGTAGTTGTTTGGTATGGTTATCAGGAGCGACAACAACTTGTTTGATTCCAATATAATTGTCCGTCCAGGAAGGCATTAAAATAAGGGTATTTTCAGTTCCCTCAGCATTTTGATAAAAGTGATGATGCCGAACTGGCATCGTGAATGTTGATTGAAAAATCTGGCGCAGCGCTTCAATCAATTTATCGTATTTAAGTATCGCATCAATCGTTTCTTTTTCAATAATTTTCATATGTTCCACAGCATTTGGTAAAACCCTAAACATAACTAAAAATAAAGAAGTCCAGTCCTTGTAAACTACCTTTTGATAACCGTTTTTTACCCAAAAGAGCTGAGGGAAGTTAAATAATTAACTTCCCTCAGCTCTTGGATATGATGCGATCTATTTAGTGATGACACTTCCTAGTGCATTATTTTTTTTCGATTCGGGTCACCGCTGGTAACATCACTTCTACCTCATAAGTTCCCTCCATTAAAACACGAAAACCAAATACCGGATTAACATTATTATTCGCTAATCCATCAATTTGGGCATATTGCATCGGAATCCGATAATAATTTAAATACCCCCAATCCGTTCCATTACTAGCGATTAGTTTTGCCAAAGGGAAAGGAGCTACTTCAAAATCACAAATCATCTCGGTATCCGTTACCTGAACCGGATTAAACTTGACATGAGATTCGAACATAGGACGATCACCTCTTTTCACGATTTCGCCAGCTTTTGGGTTAAAAGCCTTACCATTTTTATCGACTATTTTTAATATTACTCGTGCTCCCTCGTTTGATATTTTAGTACATTTTAATTTGGGGGCAGTAATGGCTGTAAATACTTCTGAAGCACTTGATCCCGTTGCCGCTTGGTAAGTAACTTCAAACATATCTTCGATAACTGGATCTATAATCTCTACTGTGGCTAATTTTGGAAAAATTTTCTGCCCAGTAGGATTTGTCATTTTCACATCAAAGGTATATCGCCCAAGTGGCAAGTTTGCCGAAGCTTTATTAAAAACCAACTGCCCACTCACCGGATTAAACTCCATCGGTGGTTTATTGACTGTTTCTCTCTTTTTATTTAAGAGCTCCACGGTTGTATCTGTCTCTGCATTAAAAACCATTCCCGGTTTGAATGTCAAGAGATCAAATCCTTCGAAAAAAACTTTTGGTGCATCCATCCCTGTTGATTCATCACGCAAATTAATGAGCTCAAATTGATAAGGAGGAGTCGAGCCATCTGTATTGATACGGTCGGACATCGTCAATGTCATTCCTCTTTTACAAAAGATAGTGTTGTCTTTATATCGAATGCCATCACTCAAAAAGCCATTATCGATTTTTGTACAACTTCCAAAGATCGCTGAGCCAAAGATCAATATATAATAAGATAATAATTTCGTCTTCATAAGATTTTTTTAATTTGCCATTTTGCCGGCATTAAAGAATAATCGGTGAGAATTTTGTAATACATGCAATACTCCTGTCGTACTGATGATTCCCGAAGTCTGGCAGTCAAAAGACTTATCCTGCTCTTCTTTTGGGATCGCATTATAATCTGGTTCATCGGCATCCAATGTACCGATCACCTTTGTGTAATTGAGATAGTCAACATAATCCAGATAATTACTGTAATCACGTGTTCTTCTTAACTTAATATTAAACCGAACATTAGGGATAGCTCCTAGCTTACTCACAAAATACTTATTATCTGGAGTTAAATCCTGGCGATTGATCTGACCATCGAATAAATACACCATCATCGAATCACGCAATTCTTTAGCTGGTATATCCTGGATTCCAAACTTGATATTCTCATCTCCCAATTCAATGATTTTTTGTTGTTTCTTTGCCGCCACATAATCCCTTACGCCATAATCAGTAGTTGCAAAAAAAGTAACATCACTATTAACAATGTCTTTTATTCCCGCATGGTCGATGATTCTGATCAATGAATCAAAGCTACCATGTTGCTTCAAAAAGTCATAAGTTGAAATATTAACCTTGGGGTTGCTCACCCCGCCATCAATTATATAATTATCCTTGCTGCATGACAGTATCAGCATGAGCAGAGATATGCATATTACTAAGATCTTTTTCATAAATTCTTCATTAAATATTAAACTTTACCTCTCCAAAAGGAGGTTTGTGTCAACTTATTATTATTCTTGAACAAAGCTGGGTTGATGGGCCAGTAAAATCCTCCCTGCATAAATCTAGATTCGGATAACCAAGGGACAAAATTTGTAAATTGACGTGTGCGCAGCAAATCATAAAAGATCTGTCCCTCAAGATACAGTTCCTTACCTCTTTCGATTATATACTCGTACATCATTTCATCTTTAGTAAGCGTATTGCTTAAAAGCGTCGATTCATCAGCACCATTTCTTTTTCTAAAATCGTTGATGATATCAACAGCTTTTGAAATTTGATTTTTATAGATTGCTATTTCAGCTTCCAGCAGCTTCATATCAGATAACCGGTACACGATCATATTATTACCGATGTATGGATCTAATTTTTGAGAAGCATTTCGATACACGACATTTTGATATTTGACACAAGTTGGCCTGTCACTTAGCAAATCTGTAAAGTTTTTCTGGCAGCGTACATCACTATCATCAAAAACCCGAGAAGGCAATCCTTTCCATTCCCATTCATTCTTACTTGCATTCCAGTACCAATCCCACACTTCCTCTATTTTATAAAAGTGGTTTGATAAATATTCTGGAGTGACAAAGCATCTTGAATCAGTACCTACTGTGGATAATTGAGCAGTGCGTAAAAACATATTCGCAATATGTTTATTTGTTCCTTCTCGTGTATTTTCACTCATTGCTATCTCAAAAATCCCCTCTTTAGAAAGTCCTTCAAATGTTTTATAGTAATTGGCTGTATCTGTTAGGGAATACATCCCGCTAGTCGTAATTTCCGAAATTGCAGTTTGCGCTTTATCTAATATTGCCATATCTGGTTGCGACGAACTCAGATTAGACATCGTTGCTTTCCATAGATAAAAATGTGCTAATAGTGCATTAACGGATCCTTTGTTGGCGGTCACTTTAGCATTACCAAGCATTGAATACTGCCAAGGCAATAATTCATGGGCCATCTGCGCATCTTTTTCAATCTGATCCATGACCTCCTCTTTGGTACTACGTGGCAGTTCAGGAGCTGAAATAGGGTCATCATACTCCTCTGTCACAATTGGAACTTCTCCCCACACGCGCAGCATCATGAAATAAGTAAATGCTCTTAAAAAGTAAGCCTCGCCCAAAATTTCATTCTTAAATTTCGTCGGATTAGTGACATCCGTAAGCAGTGCGTCCGCTACTTTTGGTGTACGGCTGATGATGATATTACTCATCGTGATGGCCTTATAAAATTTGCTCCAGTCTGCAAAATTCTCGACATTATACTGAAACGTATAGTCACCATTCTGAATACCCTCCAGACCATCACCATTATATTGCATAGTGAAATAGGACTTGGCCACAGCATCGCCATACATAAAATGGCGTGGACTGGGATTGCTATTCCCTGAATTCATCACTTCCCTTAGTAAAGCATAATTGCCGGATAGCGCACTTCTCAAATCACCTGAACTTTTCCAATAGGCTTCAGAAAAAGTAGAATTGATGGGTTCTTCTGTTAAAAATTTTTTACATGATCCTAGCATTATGACCAGCAACAAAAGGGTCACAATTTTATAATTTATAGTAACTTTTTTCATAATTTTAAAATGTTAACTCAAGCCCTAATGTATATTTTCTCGGTATCGGATATCCTCCGCCATTATATTCTCCGTAAGGATTTACAGCTTCAGCATCAGGCAGGCGCTTAGATTTTTGCCAACGGGCCACATTATCTAAAATGCCAAAGAATCTAACTTTCGAGATATTCCATCTTTTAGTAATTTTCTCCGGCACATTATAAGACATGATAATATTCTTAAATCGCACATAGGATCCATTCTCTAAGAAGAACGTTTGAGCTGCAGTATAGTAGTAACGATAACTCCCAATATCATATTTAGCATATTCAGCTTGATCTCCAGGTTGACGCCAAATGTCTAATTTATCTAAATCTCTAATGGAATATTGTACAAAATTGTACGTAGCATCACCAGAAGTAGAATTATTGAATTGATCAGCTTCAAATAAATTTAGGACATCTCGACCAAAACCATAAGTGAAGAATAAAGTCAATGAAAAATCTTTATAGGCAAAGACATTGTTCCATCCGCCCGTCCATTTAAAATTGGGATCACCTATAGCGGTTTTGTCTGGATTGATACCACTGTTAAAAACATCTGTAAAGTAATCGCCATCTAGATCCGCAAAATGAAAATCTCCAGGATTAAATGTTCCGTTGGAATTGCGGTATAATTCTCCTGTATAGGGATTAACAGGTATATCGTCTTTAGTTGAAAACACACCCAAAGTCTGGTAGAGATAGAATGCATTGATTGGACTTCCTACCGATAGAATATGAGACTTGTCAAATCGATCACCATCCATGACCATATCACGTCCACCATTAGGTAAATTCATAATTCTATTTTTCACGTAGGAAAGGTTCAAATTAGAACGCCAGCTAAGAGCAGCGGTACGTGGAAAAACATCTGCTGAAAGCTGGATATCGACTCCAGAGTTACGAACTCCAACAGAATTTGTTTTAGCATAATCGTAACCTGATGTTACCGGCAACATCACATCAAATAAACCATCGTAGTTTTCCTTATTAAAGAAATCTATCATTCCCGTAAAACGACCCTTCGCAAATTCCATATCTAGCCCAATATTCCATTGGCGATTACGTTCCCAGCTCAAGTTTCGCTGTGCTACTCCGTTTTGAAAATTAGGCGTAATCGCGACTTGACCATTATATGAAGTCGCACCATCATTACCTTGGTAACCACCGTTGTTGACATTATAAAGATTATATTGCAAATAGTTGCTTGTTGGTAGCGAACCTGTTAATCCATAGCTACCTCTAATTTTTAATAGCGTTAACAAAGGATTGTTTTTTAAAAATTCTTCTTCCGTCAAGATCCAACCCAGTGATGCAGAAGGAAAATAACCCCACTTATTGTTTTCTCCGAAACGTGATGATCCGTCAGCACGAACGGCTCCTGAAAAAAGATATTTACTATCAAAATCGTACGATAATCTTCCCAGATATGACAACTGCGACCATTTTTGCAAATCAGAGTTTGCTCCAATATTGTTCTGCAAGAATCCATTGACCACCTTGATCTGATCAGATACACCCTGAGCACCCCACGCAGAAATAGATTGAAATTTGTTTTTTTCAGCCTCTTGTCCCAGTAAAACACTTAATGAATGTTTTTTTAGCTGGGTACTATAATTCAAGAAGTTGGACGTCCGAACTTGACTACTTTCGTAAGAAAAAGCAGAGGAATAATTACCTTCACCACTAAGCAAAGCACTCGGCCGATTATAGGCTCTGTTTGCCATATCTTTAATATAAGCAGATTGAGATGTTAGCGTAAGTCCGGGTAATATGTTTAAAATAAGGTTTAGGTTTGTATTTAAATTATTGGACTCATTATTATCGAGGCTACTATCGTAACTCCCTAGCATATATTGTCGTTTCGAATCAGACAAGGTTAATAAAGATGATGGCATACTCCCTGCACTCAAAGAAATGGGGCTGTTATCGCTCCCACTACCTCTAGCCCGCTTATTATACGAATAGGAAACAATCGGGTTGATCGTTAAACGCTCATTAATGGCTTTACTCGACATATTTAAGCGACCCGTATAACGTGTAAATCCAGTAGCTTTTATAATTCCCTTTTCGTCATAAAAATTTCCACTGAATCGATAAGAACTTAGCGCTGTACCCCCCGACACAGATAGATCAGCATTATTGATACGTCCTTTTTGATAAAATAAGTCCTGCCAGTCCGTGTTACCATTAAAGGCAGGATTGAGAGAATCTGTCAACATCATCGGAAGATATCTAAAATCATTAGTCGTCAGCTGATTTTGCAAGATCTTCATTTTTTGATTACGCTCCGTTCTTCCTAAGGTTACTTCTCTAAGCTCTGGTCTTTCCGTAAGACCCGTGTAGCCTGTCACCATAATTCTTGGATCGCCATTACGTCCTTTCTTGGTTGTGATCATGATCACACCGTTGGCAGCCCTTGATCCATAGATTGCAGCAGCAGAAGCATCTCGAAGGACATCGATAGATTCGATATCATTAGGATTTAGCCCTGCTAAATAATTGGTTCCTGTACCGGTATTAGGTCCTACAAATTGCTCAGTAGGTTGCGGAACACCATCGATTACATACAATGGGCTACTGATCACATTATAGTAATCATCGTTCGAATAGTTGAGACTAACGGCCGAGGTTCCTCTAACAGATAGTGTTGGTGAAGCGCCAGGTGCACCAGAGAAATTTTGCACATTGACTCCGGCTAATCTTCCTTGCAACAACATGTCGAAACTTGCGGCAGGGAGATTCTCTAAATCTTTGCCGGAAATACTTGAAATCGCAGCTGTAGCTTTTTTTCTGGAAACAGTCTGATAACCGATAACCACAGCTTCATCCAACGTGCTCAATGTTTCATTTAAAATAAACGTGATTTTTACATCTGAAGTAATAGGTTTCTTGAGCGGTTCGAAACCAATACTTCTCGCTTCTAGTATTTCGCCCGGTTTACCTGGAATCTTGAAATTCCCTTGGTCATCTGTTTGGGTAGAATTTGATGTCGTAACGTTTTTAATCGTTACGCCGGAGAGCTGCTTTCCTTTCTTATCACGTACGGAACCCGTGATCTGTTGGGACATAGCAGTCAGAGACATCAAAAACACAGACAAAAATAAGACTGTCTTTTTCATTTCTGTTTGATTAGATTAATTAATTGATTGGTTACCCAAAATTAACATCCAATCATATAGATAGATAACCGAAATTTAACTATTTAAAGCATGTTTTTGATCAAAAAAAATCTTCAAAAATCGAGCTTATAAAGCACACGAAAACATCCCTTCTAATTCATTTTAAAAATTTAAAAAAAATCAAAAGAAACGCACCCTTTTCAAGAGAAAATGGATGATAAAAATGCTTAAAATAAATCTGATCTACTCTTCTTACAAAAAAAAATGAATGAGTAAAGATGCCTTGTTTTTCATAAAAATTAACAATTGAAAATATACTTTTAAACGTACATATATTCAATCAAATAAAGATAGATAATTAAACTCGTATCTACTCCTCTTGCAGAAGTTTTTTTATCTCTATATATTACTGATCTACAACCAAATACAAACATATTATTGCCATATCTTGAACTGCTCAAATACACCATAACCTTCCTGATTATTGGTCGCAATCTGATACAGCCCCACACGCAACTTCTGTCCTTTCATATCTTCACGCCGAAAGGGTGTATTCGGAAGATCGATCCATGTGATTCCATCCTGAGAACTGCGCAAGAAGAAATAACTACCCACTTTTTGTACCTGGATATAAGGTGAATACTGCAATCCCGTTCCATTATTTCCTTCCTGATGGATCTGATCGCCTATACTTCTGGCAAGATTACCCAAATTCCAACCCGTTAACACGGTATTATTCATGTAAGCATTTGGGTTTCCTATAGCCTGTATCATAATACCAGCTTCACTCGAGGTGCGGGTTTTAGAAGTTAATCCCGCGACATCTTTTACCTGAACTTCTAAGGTGAAATCCCCCTCCAATTCTTTATATATAAAAGGTGGTAACAAGGATGCATCACCCCATTTTGTATGCTTAGAGCTCAAGGTCCATTGCCCATCTACACCCTTAATCCCCACCTTTGTACTATCGGGATATACACCGACTTGATAACCGTCCCAATCCGGAATTTCTTCCTCTCCTAACGTAAAGTTTTGATCGAAATCCTTTACCCGTAAAGATGATTTCTGCTTCGGCACAGCGATCAGCTGTGCTTCACTCACATTTCCAAACTCATCTTTCGCAAAAATCGAAATGGTCTTACCCAGATGCGCACGATTAAATAAATAGTAAGGCTCTTGAATCCAACCCGAATCATATTGATCTGTCGAAAATAGATACATCAGGTCTGCTTGATCTGCACGGATCTGGACAAAGAAATCGTCATCGTTAATCCAATACGGCTTCACCGCGATATTAGGCGCATATCTGTTCAAATCAGCTGCACTTTTTGCTTTCCAGATCTGATAATTTTCCTCTATCTGGTCTATATTAAATTTTTTAGGATATGCACGAAAAAAATGAAAAGCGTGCTGAAAAACAACTTCACCATCCTTTATCCAAAGTAATTTATTGATATTTTGTACCTGATCTTGCTTACTGTTCTTATAAAACACCGTCTTGCCCTGATCATACAGTGCCAAACCATGATTCCAATGGTGGCCATCAAACCAATCAAAAGCTAAGGTGTAGGACGGCTGAGTAAGAATGCTGGTCAAAATGGGATCTTTCCATGTATCCATTTTCAGTGCAGTACGGTTACCCTGTATGACAACCTCTCCTCGATCAACCGCAACCTCATGAGCCATGATCGCACCATGATTGCGCACTTTGCTGATTTTTCCTGTAGCAAGATTATCGGTCTGTATAGCAAAAAATAATTTTTTTGGATTGGAGAAATTCTTTTCTTCATTTATTATATCAGCAGATAAGTCGATATTGGCCATCTTAATATCTGCGATATAACCTGAAAAATGCTGATCCAATAAATCAGAAGCACCTACCACAAAATAATCGGCAGGATGAACAAATAACATGCGATTTTCTTCACGTTGCAGCTTTCCGTCAACATATATACGTTCCATATAACCGTCAAATGAGATGATTATATGATGCCATTGATCCTCCTGCGGTAGCGTCTTAAAACCCATATCTGGCCAGGCACCATGTGTAACAGCTCCTCGCTGCGCATCTTTGCCGTAGCCAACGATCGCTTTGCTGATATCCTGATTACCTTTAGACCAAGCAACCACACTTTCAAAACGATCGATTCGTGGATTATTGATCCACATGGAGACTGTATAGGGGCTGTTGCCCGCGAGTGATTGGGGCACTTTAAATGTCGAACGAAGGGAAACTGAACCATCCAAGAAAAATGCTTTTTTCCCTTGATAGTTTTTCACATAAATAGGCTTTTCACTATCTAGGGTTCCTTGCAGTAAACCTTTGCTCTGAATCGTTGTGATACGCTCCCCTTCCTGATAGTCCTCCGCATCCATGTGGATCAAAGGACCAAAAATGGTTTCTTCAGGAGGCATAATTTGCGGAGCTGACCAGACCGTTTGCTGGTCCAGCGACTTACCATAGACCTTGATATTCCATATTCCACGAGGTAGCCCCGGCAACTGTGTCTGCAAGAGATGCAAGCGTACATAGCGTGCCTTCACCTTTCCGTGGGCCAAGACCGGACTTGCCCAACGATTATTGCTGGACTGGTCATCATATATCGTCCAGGTTTTAGCATCTGTTGATGTTTCGATCCGATATTGATACGCATAAGTAGGATATTCAAATTGGATGGCGACAGTTTGTACATCTGTTATCTTTTCCAGATCGATCGTTAACCATGCTGGCTGATGGTTTTCTTTTGCTCGCCATAAAGTTCCGTTATTGTCATCCACCAAAAAAGACGCTCTAAAATCGGCATGATAAGAAGAAGACACCTGCACAGGTTTTCCGAACGCTATATCTTCGGGATAAGGTTTCGGTTTGATGAGATCAGCAATCCCTTGATGTGTGGGAACTACTTTTTGAATATTTCCGTCAGCAGTAAAAAATAATTCATCTACTGCAACCTGACGATGAAAACCACCACCCGAATGCGGATTATTGTGCCTGTGGTAGACGATGTAATACCGGCCATCCTCCTCCAACACACTATGATGCCCCGGGCCATGGATCGTACCATCTTCATTGGTTACCAAGATGGGGTTATCAGCAGGATATTCAAAGGGCCCCATCGGGCCAACTGTACTCTTGACATATTGGACACGATAAGTATGATCTTCACAATGACCAGAAGAATACATGAGGTAATAGATACCATTGCGTTCAAACATATACGGAGCTTCAAAAAAATCCTTTGCCACGGTATTGGGAATCAATTCGATCTTTTTAAAACTCTTCATATCCGGATTCATTAACCCCACGGCACACCCGTGGTCTGGATAAATCCCCCAGGTGCCCCAATACATATACATGAGTCCGTCATGATCGGTAAACGTTTGACCATCCAAGGTAATCACACCCGGAATCATATAATTGGGTATAATCGATTGATGATCATCAGCCAGGGACTGCCAAGGCCCTATCGGTGTCTCCGATACCGCACCAAATATTTCGACCGGTTGACTATAATATAAATAATATCTTCCGTCGTATCCTTTAGTCATATCGGGAGCCCAATACCAATGGGTATTGGGCCAGTTCATGGGTTGTATGGTCCAATTCTTAAAATCTGTGGAAGTCCATACCTGCGATGGTCCTGCTCCCCAACCGTTACCATCTGTCGTGGCATAGATATAATAGGTATCTCCTATTTTTTTTATCGTTGGGTCTGCAAAATATCCGGGCAATAATGGATTTAAGGTATTTGGCATTTCATGCTTTTTCAACGATTGAGCAGGTACTGAACCTATTGAGCAAGCAAAGAGCACTAAAAAGAATAATTTTTTCATGATCAGTATGTATCAAAGAGGGGTACCTCGACAAACAAAGTACCCCTCCAAGTTTTCAGTATAAATTGCAATTATTTCAATGTAACATCCAGATAAACCGAGTGTCTTCCGTAGGTCTCATAAAATGGTTTAAAATCTACCCCATCGATTTTAAACTCCAAACGTTGTGGATCACCTGAAATGGATTTGCTGATATCTTTCGCATCTAAAGTTACTTTACGCCAATCTTTTCTCGCTTCGGGTTCTTGAGCAGCTAATAAGATGGGGCCATAGAATAAACTGGCAACATTCTGTTGATCCATCACTGGATCTAAATGAAATTGGAAAGGCATTTTTAAGGTGATACGATCCCCATTTTTCCAATTACGGCTCAATTTCAAATAAGTACCTGGTTGAGCCTGCACTTGTTGATCTTGACCATTGATGTTGACATAAAATCCGTTGGTTGCCCAGCTGGGTACACGCACATGTAGATCAAATGTTCCATTCCCTTTTATGGTCAGCTCCGTCTCGTCTTGCTTTGGAAAGCTTGTCTTCTGCTCTACCGTCAACTGGCGTTCCGTCCATTCCAAAGTTGAAGGAATAAATAGATTGACATATAAAGCCTGATCATCTTTGCTTTTAAAATAAATACTATTCTGCAATTTGGTACTACTCTCGATCGCGGTACCATTGCAGCAGGTAAAACCGGTCATATTGGCGTTGCTAAATTGCTTTTGTACGCCAGGTCTTAGCGATACATGATAGGTATTAGCCGCTGAGTTTTCAGCAACAGAAGCCAAAATATGATTGTACAATCCGCGTTCGTAATAATCCATATATGCTGCACGTTGATCAAAAAGAAACAGGTTACTGGTTAATTTCAGCATATTATAAGTACCACACGTTTCATTCTGTCCTCCTTCAGAAAAACCATTTTCATATAGGGTCGAAGGTTCTGCTGTAAACACTTCTGCATTAGCCGGATTTCGAGCCCCTGCAACTCCTCCTATACTGTACATATAATCGTTGACAGCCTTATACCAAAAGTTATCGGCTACCCGATAGTATTCAGGCAGATTGGAAGCTTGATATAGCTCGATGCTACCTACAATTTGAGGGATATGTTGATTGGCATGTAATCCTCGGAACGTAT
>Ga0308165_1001734_pt1 | contig 29113 bp, 26 predicted proteins | sample PhyWR2_FD_201032 | JGI IMG/M metagenome (GOLD analysis project Ga0308165, IMG submission 201032) | Phyllosphere microbial communities from UC Gill Tract Community Farm, Albany, California, United States - DLSLW.R2 | ecosystem: Host-associated > Plants > Phyllosphere > Unclassified | place: USA... | reverse complement strand
CGTCCGCCCAGAGGGCCTTCTAGGTACTCTTTCACTAGCTTCAATTTGAATTCTACCTCATAATAACTCATAAAAAATAACCTCCAAAAATTGTATTTTTCACGTACAACTTTTGGGGGTCACATCATTATCTCTCAGACTCAAGGAATTCGTATAAACGGTGCGAGCAGAAGTAATTCCTTCTTATTTCTCGGGATTAAACACTCCTGTCCCAACCTCTTTACTTTCTTACAAAGCACTTAGACTAAAGCTGTTGAACCAACGGTCGTTTGCTATTTTAATCTACTAAAGATATATTTTTCAATTATCGATAAGTTACTAAATACTTATTCTACAACTGCCGGTGCCCCTTTTTCTTCACGAGCTGTATCGTAAAAACTTGCGATAGCAACGTCATGATAAGGAAACACCCAAAACAAACCGATTCCAAAAACTAAAGCACCGATAATGAACCAGCCGATAAAAGAAATTTGTAAAAGTAAATATTGACCAAAACGGCCTTTCATCAAGAATAATGCGTATTTAAGAGTATCCCCGACAGATAGCTCTGGATCATCCATTTTTACCCAAATAGCAAATTGGAAGACCCCACTAATAAAGACCCCAATTAAAATCATTAAAAATCCAAAACCAATTAGCAGTAAACCCAAAAAGATATCTCCACCCATTTCAGATTGAATGTGATCAACAGAAACGGTGTTAAACATCAAGCCAAAATACAGTGTGACTCCTGAGAAGATAAGGACTGGTAATAACAAAATTAAATTCATCACTAATTCAACAAGGTATTGGATAAGATTGATCAGCAACATTGGAAGATAAAACTTGCCTTGAAAAATAGTTGTTAACATGCCCGACTGAACTTTTTTACCACGTAATACTTGTAACGCACAATAATAAGTACCATAGGTAATCGCAAAAAAGAGAAAGTTATTTAGCAAAAATGACATAACATTACTTCCAGCACTCTCTTTCGGTAGATTGGCAATACCGCCAACTACTGAACCAATCATAAAACGAATAAAGGCAGCTAAAAAGGTAATCCAGGCCATCGTTCCCCATTGATCTTTTAATGATATTCGAGCTTGCTCTCGATGCATTGCATTTGTAATTTGACTCTTCATGTGAAAATTCCCCTTTTTAGTTTAATAACTGCGAAGCTTATCTACAGTTTCTTTATCTAGTCGTTTCACTACTTCTGTTACTAATTTGACGGTATTTAAATAATCGTCTTCATGGATTATTGATGTGTGAGAATGTAAATAACGAACTGGAACTGTGATTGCTAATGATGGTACGCCATTTTTAGTTAGATGCATTCTACCCGCATCGGTACCACCACCTGTAATGACAGTGTATTGGAACGGAATATTATTTTCTTGTGCCACTTGGATCACAAAATCGCGTAATTTTTTATGTGGAATCATCGACGCATCGAAAATCAAGATTTGTGGGCCTTTTCCTAATTCAGAGTCTGCTTCTTTAGGCGTCATGCCTGGCGTGTCCCCTGCTGTTCCAGTATCAAGTGCAAAGGCAATATCTGGGTCAACTAAATGCGTACTTGTTTGTGCACCGCGTAAACCAACTTCTTCTTGTACATCACTTCCTGCAAATAAGATGTTCGGATGTCCTTGTGCGGCTAGATTTTCCAATACTCTTAGTGATACCGCCGTACCAATACGATTGTCCCATGCTTTGGCTAAGATAAACTTGGTCCCATTCATCCGACGATATTCAATGTAAGGCGTGATCATATCTCCTGGTTTGATGCCCCACTCTGCGACTTGTTTGTCACTAGATGCACCAATATCGATAAACATATCTGCAACATCATAAGGTTGTTTTCTCGCTTCTGCTGTCAAAACATGTGGTGGTTTGGAGCCGATCACACCATGAAATAAATCTCCTTTGCCTGTTTTGATTTGAACTTGTTGTGCCAGCATTACTTGTCCCCACCAGCCACCCAGTGTTTGGAATTTAATAAACCCTTGTTCTGTGATTTGAGTCACCATAAAACCAACTTCATCTAAATGTCCTGAGAAGAAAATTTTTGGTCCTTCTTTATCACCGACACGTTTTGCAATGATACTGCCTAAACCATCATACATGATTTTATCTGCAAAAGGTTCAGCATATTTTTTAAATAGCTCTCTGACTTCTTCTTCGTTGCCTGGTACTCCTTTAGCAGTGGTCAAGTCTATTAATAAACGTTCTTCTTTTTGATCCAAAATATTCCCTCCTAAATTTAAAAGTTGAACGAGCTCGTTCAGCCTTGGTCCGACTCAATTATCATTAATCGTATTATATCACTTCTTACCATTCTTGAAAAACTAACTGAATAATGAAAAAAGTGATAGAAACAGCCTCCAACTGAGGAGCTTCTATCACTATTTGGCTTTCACTAAAAAATTATCTTTTCTCTATTTTTTTCCAATTGAAGTTTCAGACGTTCCCTCTGATATTAACGGTTCAACCAGACTGATTACAGGAACCAAACTATTAGTAACCATGAAAAACATTACCAACACTACTAAAAATTTAATTTAAATAAGACTCAAGGAATCCGTATAAACGGTGGGAGCAGAAGCAATCCCTTCTTATTTCTCGGGATTAAACACTCCTGTCCCAACCTTGCTTTTAATTATTTTATCTTTGAAGGTTCTTTTAGTTGCCATTCTTTTGAATAATATGATGGATCGAGCTGATAACTTGGTTTTTTAGCTGACTCTTTTTCAAGAAAAGGTTGAATTCGTTGATCCGCAGCGAGCCAACCACGCCAACCTAAATGAATCGTATCTGCCATAAAATATTGCGTATCACAATCTTTAGTAAAATCTGCAATATTGGTGAATCCTTGACTAGTCAATTGATATTTGACCTTTTTTGCGAATTCTTGCAACATTTCTTGAGAAAGTCCTGTAAAATCCGACCAATGCTTGTTCACGGGTGGGATAATAAACAATACTTCAGCATTCTCCTGAGCCAACTGGCTTAACACTAGTTGTAAATCTGAGAACTCAGGCGAGAAACGATAATCATATTTCACCTGTGAATTTTCTAAATGATTTAATTTCTTTTTTAGTCGTTTATTATAAAAGGAATTAGAAATTTCAAAAGAATTATTACTAGTAGCCTTTTGACCAATCTCTGTCGCTAAGTGGTCTAATTCATTAATATTATATTCATTAGGTAATTTTTGTTCAGCTTTTTCAATCGCTTTATCTTTGCTTACCATACCAATTTTTCCAAATAATTCATCTTCATGGGAAAACATATTGATCATCAAATCAATGTACTGCTTGTCTGATTTACTTGGTAATCGTTCTGAGATAATATCGTTTAAAGCACTATCTAAACGTTTATCTTCTTTTACTTTTGGAAAATCCTTTAAGCGCTTAGCTAGATAAATATCATCTATCGTTATCTTTTTCAAATCACTGACCCACTGATAGGTTTGTAACTCAGAATAATAGGCATTGAAGTAATCATTGGTTACGCCGTCTTTCACAAACCACTGAGGTGAGAGAATAAAAACTACTTTTTTATGCGAAAGGTTCTCCCCCATGGATTGCATCATCAACGCCTGTGTTAAAGATTGTGTACCAGGAGCACCTAATAAAAACGGGCGATAATTCCGATCATATTTTTCTGCTAAAACAGAAGGATGAAACGGACTAATCCGACTCAATTCAGATGAGCCAAAGAATGGAATATAATCCTTTGAACCTATTGCCTTATTTTTGATTGCATTTCCTCTTAATACATTCGTTGCCATAGAAGTGGAAGCATTCGATAAAACACGTTTACTCCCCATATCAATTTTAAACGGTGCAAAGAAAAAAATGACTAACAGAACCGCAGAAATCAAGATTGGCCCAAAGATTCCAAAGATTTTTTTCTTCATGCTCATTATTGTAATGCTTTCACTTGTTCGATAACTTTATTAGGGGTGTTCCACAAATCGCGGTCAAATTCTGAAACTGGTACTTGTACACCTAATTGTCCATCGATTTCAACTAACAGCTGAACTGTTGCCAGCGAATCCATCAACCCTTCTTCAAATAAATCAACCTCTCTATTTTCTTTTACTTCATCTGTTCCCGCAATTTCTTCTAAAATATCTAAAACTGTTTCTTCTATATTCATGTGTTATTCTCCTTCATTGTACAGCTGTTAACTGTAAGTTATTTTGTTTTTATTTAAAGAATAATGTATCTAAAAATCCTGAAAAAATCAAGAAACTAAAGCAAACTGCATTAAACGTTAAGAAAATCGCAAACGCATGGGTGAATTTATTCGAAGGAATCTGTTTCTTATGTTTCTTTTTAAAACGCAGCCACGCATCTGTCAAACAAATCAGTGCGGCATGGTATAATCCGTAAGCCAGATAATACCATGTTAGCCCATGCCAGACACCCATTAACAAGAATAAGGCAAAATAACCAACATTTGAAGCAACGATTCTACTTTTAAAGACTTTTTTCTTGATCAAAGTAAACATTAAGCGCATATACACATAATCGCGGAACCAAAAAGATAAAGTCATATGCCAACGATTCCAAAATTCCTTGATATTCCAACTCAAGAAAGGTTTGTTAAAGTTAATGGGTGTATCGTACCCCATCAAATAACTTGTACCAACTGCAAACAAACTGTAACCAGCAAAATCAAAAAACAAATACATGCTGTAAATATACATATAAGCAACTAATTCCCAAGAGAAACCACCTGTCTTTATAGCCATCTTCGCTACAACTGGCATCAATACTTGGCCAAAATAATAGCCAATAATAAATTTATATAAAAATCCTAGAAAAAAATTATGAATTCCTTTTCCTAGAAAGTCGACATATTTTTCAGGTGTCGGCGGATTTTCCACATCTTTTTCAAAACGTCGGTAGCGGTCGATTGGACCCGACGAAATTGTTGGAAAGAATAATAGGAATTCAATATAACGAAAAATATTATATTCTTTGATCGAACCATCACGCATTTCCATAATGATTTGTACCGATTTAAACGTTAGATAAGAAATTCCTAAAAAGCCTAAAAGTGACGCATGACCTGAAACAAAAGGTACAACTTTTACTAAGGTCAGCGGCAAAATGGCTAAAAATACAGCTAAATAAAAAATTAGACTTGCATTTTTCTTTTGACGATAATGAAAGTAAAACCAGACTAGAATCGTCTGCCAAATAACATAAACGATCAACGCTACGCCTTGTTTCCAGTCCTCACCGCCAAAACTCATATATAAAAATAATAACGTGATCAACACTTGATACCATGCCCAGCGTTTTCCTTTGATCAATAAGGTGAGAATCATTGGTGCTAGAGCGATCAGTAAGTAAATAAAATAAATTGGATTCGCATAAGGAATCATATGGGGAAAGTCGATCATGTTGCGTTCACCTCATTTGTCAATCCTTTGCGGTCGATCTTTCCATTAGCTGTCAGTGGCAATTGTTCTACGTAAATAAATTTCTGTGGAATCATGTAATCCATTACAGATAAACTTAATTCTGCTTTGATGGCTTTTGTTAGCTTAAATTCCTTTTCAAACTCATGTGGATGGGCAACTACAAAAGCGACTAGTTGCTGAACTTTATGATTTTGGTATTTTGCCACGACTGCTGCCTGTTTCACATAAGACACACTCGCCAAATGATGATCGATATCTTCAAGTTCGATGCGATAGCCATGTAGTTTCACTTGAAAATCGATCCGTCCATCATAAATCAACATACCTTCTTGTAATTTTCCAGCATCACCCGTACGATACGCTGATTGACCTTGATACTCAAAAAAAGCATCTGCCGTTTTTTCTGGATTATGCAAATACCCTTTAGAAACGCTTGGCCCTGCGATCACGATTTCGCCTACTTCTCCAGCAGAAACTTCCTTTTTCCCATCCATGATATAAACAGTCGTATCCTCTTTTACATGGCCGATTGGTACACGATTATATTCGTTCAAAAGTTCTTGTGTGATCTTTACACTAGAGATAGCAACAGTGGCTTCTGTTGGTCCATACGTATTAAAAATATGTGCTTTAGGGAAACGTTCCAATAATTTCTGAGCCGTTGCTTTAGGCAACTCTTCTCCGCAAAACAGAAATAGCTTCAAACTATCAACATGTCCTCCATCAAATGTCGGTTCCATCAAACAAATATCTACAAACGATGGTGTCGAAACCCAAACTTCGATTTCTAAAGTCGGCAATACAGTAAACAATTGCTTAAAGTCGTTGATAATTTCTTTTCCCATCGGCGTCAACGAACCGCCAGAAGTCAAGGCAGGATATAAATCCATTACAGATAAATCAAATGAGTAAGGTGCCTGTGATAAAAAGCGCATCCCTTCAGTGATGCCAAAATCAGTCAGTTCCCAATTCACAAAACTTAAAAGGTTCATATGGCTAATTTGGACGCCTTTTGGGACACCTGTTGTGCCAGAGGTAAAAATAATATAATAGGTTTCTGTTTCCAGCACTGGTTTTAGAGCTGATTCAAGCGTCCACGTCTTAGCGTAAATAGTGTGAAGTTGTTCTAACGAAATGATTTCAGCATTCGTCTCCACCTTAGGCCATTCTCTAACAGAAAAGATCACTGCAGGATCTGCGACATCCAGTATCATTTCAACTCTTTCCTTTGGTGTATGTGCTTCAATTGGGATATAGGCGTGACCAGCTTTTGACGCCCCTAAAAAACACGCGACCATTTCATATTCTAATTCACCGTAAACGACTACTGGTCGAGATCGTTCTATGTTTTTTTGTAAATATGCAGCAATTGCATCGGAGTCTTTCTTCAATTCTCCGTAAGTATACGTTCGATTGTTTTCAATATAAACGGGGCGGTTTGGCTCCTTCATCCCCCAACGATCGATTGTTTCAATAATATTTAAAATCGTCATGAAGTATTTCCTCCCTAAAACTCATTGTAAATAAATGAGCCACCATCAATATTTTTGTAATGGTATAAATAAATCAACATGAGAAGTATTCCAAAATAGAAGACGGTCTTTAAAAAGAACTTCCCCCAGTATTGCACATTAGGTTGCTTAAAAAAATTCTTCATTCTATTTAATGCCTCCAAAATTCCACATATTCATCATTTTTGTACTGCTATTGTAATCAAAACAAGCTCGAAAAGAAACTAAATTCGTAAATAAACCCTAATTTTCTACTAACAGTTTTGTCACCTGTACATAAAATGAGGGCTAGAACAAAAGGAAAAAATTTTGTTCCACCCTCTTTTAAAGAAAAGAAAATACAAAAAAAGATTTTTCTCAAATGATTTTACTCTTCAAACCGCAACCTAATAAGACGCAATAATGGCTGTCTATAAATTTAAAGAGTTCATACACTGATGACCGCAAAATCCAGCTCACTATTTGTTTACTTTGCAAGCTTTAATTCTTTTTAAGAAAAGTTTAAGCTGTTATCTGTCTTTCCCTTGAATGATACTGGAATAAATCGCTGATGTTAAAAAGTAATACGCCAGATAAATCAAAATCAGTAAGCCACAAGAGAGATAGGCCAGCCAGTATCCAGAACTCGTGATAAATTTACTAAACACATAAATCGCAAAGGCAGCATGTAAGACACCGATAATCATTGGTGGAAAAAAGATGATACTATTTTGTTGATAAACTAACTTAGTGATTTCCTGTTTAGGAACACCCATTTTTTTTAATAGATCATAGCGTTCTTTTTCCCTTTCGGCTTCTGAAAATTGCTGCAGCATCAAGATACTGCCTGTAATGATCAGCGCTAAGACTCCTAAAAACATGGCAACATAAATAAATAATCCCATTTCTCGCCTCTCGTAGCTTAGCTCTGAGAAACGACTGGTATAATTCAACTGCCAATATTCCTGTTCGCTCTCTTCAGAAAACTCTTGATCTTTCTCAGCCTGTTGGCTGGTACTTGACGTGTAACCTTCCAACTGGTTATCACGCCATTGATATTGATAAAAAATAGGAGATATCCATTTGGGTTTTACACTTTCTGATAATTTATTTGCCAATGCTTCTTCATCTTTGGCCGTAATATTGAAAGCCATTAATTTATAACTTATGCCTGAATGGATCTCATCAAATTGCTCATCAGATAAAACGACTGTAGGAAAATTATACCTTAATAACTCTTGTCCTAAATAATCTGGACGAACATCTGAAACATTAAGCTTTATGCCATCTGGTAATAAAAATTCAGAACCATATTGAATAAAGCCACCTAATATATTTTGAATACTGTCTAAAATAACAATATCTTGCTTATTTGCTAAGTCAATCGTTTTCAAATAAGGATTTATTTTTTGAAATTCACGATAATTTGAAAGTGACAATATATTTATTGGACTGACATTATTTTCGTTTACTTCCTGTCCAATTTTAAGATGAAATTGACTACCCGTCAACTTATAATTCAATGTGACTGACGAATTAATTGATGTATCCGGTTCCTTTTCAATGACTTGGGTCACTTTTTTGAAATCCATTTCAGCGACAATAAAATCGGTTGGGGCTGTAATATTCACAGAATTCATCCCAATCGTATAAAGCGATGCTGCACCTCCGATCATTCCTAATGCAATCGCAATAAAAATAGTCACAAATGATAAGGTCGTTCCCACTCTTTTAATATGTACCTTCGTATTGCCCAATGCCAACATATTTAAGTTTCGATAATAATTTGATTTACTTTTCCCCAATAAATAGACAACTAAATACATTGTGTACTTAAAAAATAAATAGGTACCTAACATGCAGATAAACATGATTGCTATTGGTGCAATCAAAAAACCAGCAAAACCAAAAGCTGTCCGCATCAAAAATGTGGCGAAAGGGATCACATTATACGACAAAATATAGCCTATAAGGATCAATACTACGCCCAAAATACCCAAACAAATACTTAGAGTTGACACTTTATCTATCTCAGCTGTCTTTTTCCTTTTTTTGCTAAGTAAATCTGACACTTGATAACGATAAATCAACCAGCTACTTCGCAAAGATACTGCTAATAACATAAAAGCAAACGCAATACTTGTTTGAATCATCGAAGGGATCGAAATATAAAACAGACTTTCCACTTGTAAAAACATCGCCTTCGCTAAGATCATTGAGAATAGCTTTGAAAAAATAATCCCCAAAATAATCCCAGTGATCAAAGAAAGAGCCCCTAAAATCACCGTTTCGATAAAAAATAAAAAGGAAATTTGCTCTTTTCGCATGCCAATCAACTGATATAAACCTATTTCTTTCCCTCGTTTTAATAAGAAGAAATGATTTGCTGCAAACATAAAGCCTAAAATCATAATCACAACTAAAATACCGCCTAAATTCATGGCACCATCAATATGAATCTCTTGTTCTACTCTATTAGTTAAATTCCTGTTATACGTAATCGCACTAAAACAATAATAAACCACGACTGCAAAGGTCATGCTGACAAAATAAACAAGATAATTAAGAAATTGTCCCTTAAAGTTTTTCCAAGACAGATTAAAAATCATTGACCCGACCACCTCCGCCGATCGTCGCTTGCATATCGATTACTCGATTGAAAAATTCTTTCCTAGATCCTTGACGAACCACTTCTGAAAAAATCGCACCATCTTTGATAAACAAAATCCGATTGCAATAACTTGCTGTATACGGATCATGCGTAACCATCATGATCGTCGCGTCATCTTGTAGATTCATATTCGTCATATATTGTAGTAACTCAGCGGCTGATTTAGAATCCAACGATCCAGTCGGTTCATCTGCAAAAATAATTGTAGGTTTTGTGATAAGGGCACGTGCTGCCGCCACTCGTTGTTTTTGTCCTACTGAAATGGCATTAGGATAGTCTGTCAATAACTGATCGATTCCTAAAATACTAGTAACGTGCATCAAGCGTTTTTCCATCTCTGCCAGAGGCATCCGGTCTACTGCCAAGGGTAATAAGATATTATCTTTTACATTTAGGGTCTCCATTAAATTGAAGTTTTGGAATATAAAGCCTAATTTTTTTCGGCGAAAATCACTGATTTGATTGCCACGCATTTTCAATATATCTTGTCCATCGATCCTCACAGTTCCAGTCGTTGGTAAAGTAATAGTTGAGATGGCATTCAGTAACGTCGACTTTCCAGCACCGCTTGGACCCATAATGCCGACAAATTCTCCTTGATCAACAGAAAAAGAAATATTATTTAATACTTGTACTTTATTACTTCGGTAACCATATGTTTGACTTAGATGATTTACTTCTAAAATTTTTTTCATACGTTTCGCTCCAGTTTTTTCATTGTCCTTATTCTACCAATATTTTGTGTAACTGAACATCGTTTTCCCTTACAATTAAGTAATAATATAAAAAGATTCATCAATCATTTATTTTTCAAGTCCAAAATGTTGTGACAATTTCCACAAACCTTTTAGGTAGTTGTTTTCATTATTTTTTCATTTCTCATAAACACTATATGTAGTTGTAAAACAGGAATAAAAATTAAATTTCACACTACATATAGTTGAAAGATTCATTGAATTGATTTATGATAAGGATGGAATAAATCTATGAGGAGATGGGTAGTAATGATGGAAATGAAGTACACAAATAATCAAGAGGGTTCTACTGATTCGACCTTGCACACGATGAAAATAGTGAAAAGAGATGGACGGTTAGTTGATTTTGATGATCAAAAAATCTATGACGCTTTGATCAAAGCTGAACAAAAGATTCGTGGTTCTTTAGACCCTCTTGCCCATGAACGTATTCAAGAAATCGTCGAAAGAATCGATCAAGAAATTTCTGACCGTTTCACTGAAGATGTGAAAATCTATGAGATCCAAAATATCGTCGAACATATTTTACTCGCTAGAAACGAATATGAATTGGCAGAAGAATATATCAATTACCGAACTCGTCGTGATTTTGAGCGGAGTAAAGCAACCGATATCAATTTTACCATCAGTAAATTAATCAATAAAGATCAATCTGTCGTCAATGAGAATGCAAACAAAGATAGTGATGTTTTTAATACTCAACGAGATTTGACTGCCGGAATCGTTGGTAAATCAATTGGCCTTAAAATGTTGCCAGCTCATGTTGCAAATGCTCACCAAAAAGGTGACATTCATTATCATGACTTGGATTACCATCCATATACTCCAATGACTAACTGCTGCTTAATTGATTTTAAAGGGATGCTGAATAATGGATTCAAAATCGGTAATGCTGAAGTTGAAGCGCCAAAATCGATCCAAACAGCTACTGCCCAAATTTCTCAAATCATTGCAAATGTTGCTTCAAGTCAATATGGTGGCTGTTCAGCAGACCGTGTAGATGAATTGTTAGCCCCCTTTGCTGAATTAAATTATCAAAAACATTTAGCTGATGCAAAAGAATGGATCGAAGGTTCTGAACGGCAAGAAGCTTATGCTAAAAGCAAAACAAAAAAAGATATTTACGATGCCATGCAAAGTTTAGAATATGAAATCAATACATTATTTACCTCAAACGGTCAAACTCCATTTACTTCTTTAGGATTTGGATTAGGCTTGAATTGGTTTGAACGCGAGATTCAACGTGCCATCTTGCAAATTCGGATCAATGGTTTGGGTAGTGAACACCGAACAGCTATCTTCCCTAAATTGATTTTCACCTTGAAACGTGGCGTCAATCTAAATGAAACAGATCCAAATTACGATGTAAAACAACTTGCCTTAGAATGTGCCACAAAACGCATGTACCCTGACGTTTTAAATTACGATCGTTTAGTTGAGCTTACTGGTAGTTTTAAAGTTCCAATGGGTTGCCGCTCTTTTTTACAAGGGTGGAAAGATGAACAGGGTGAAGAAATCAACGTGGGCCGTATGAATTTAGGTGTCGTCACATTGAATTTACCTAGAATCGCTATGGAAGCTCACGGTGATAAGTCAAAATTCTGGACCCTTTTGGCAGAACGTTTAGAAACAATGAAAGATGCTCTAGTTTATCGCGTTGAACGCTGTAAAGAAGCTACGCCAGCTAATGCACCAATTCTGTATATGTATGGTGCTTTTGGAAAACGATTATCGAAAAAAGAATCTGTCAATGAACTCTTCAAAAACAAACGGGCTACTGTTTCACTAGGCTATATCGGGCTATATGAAGTCGCTTCTGCCTTTTATGGTGGTGATTGGGAACAAAATCCTGAAGCAAAAGACTTTACGATTGCGATCTTAAAAGATTTGAAGGCTCAGGCAGATGCTTGGGGCAACGATTATGGCTATCATTTTAGTGTTTACTCAACCCCTAGTGAAAGTTTAACTGACCGTTTCTGCCGTTTAGATTCAGAGAAATTTGGGATTGTTGAAAATATTACAGATAAAGAGTATTACACGAATAGTTTTCATTATGATGTTCGTAAAAATCCAACTCCTTTTGAAAAATTAGATTTTGAAAAAGATTATCCACAATATTGCTCAGGCGGTTTCATCCACTATTGCGAATACCCAGTTTTACAACAAAATCCTAAAGCTTTAGAAGCTGTTTGGGATTACGCATATGACCGCGTTGGTTATCTGGGTACTAATACACCGATCGATCATTGCTATGAATGCGGCTTTGAAGGCGACTTTCATCCAACTGAGCGAGGGTTTGAATGTCCCCAATGCGGCAATCATGATCCCAAATCATGCGATGTTGTCAAACGTACCTGCGGCTACCTAGGCAACCCGCAAGCACGCCCTATGGTTCACGGAAGACATAAAGAAATCTCATCAAGAGTAAAACATATGAAATAAAAAGGGGATCAAACCGGTAACTCTGACTGAAAAATAGGATCAATTGATTGTGACGCTTTTTGACACTAGCAATTGTTATCTTTTTTCCGAAGAGTTGCTTTGTGTAGCTAGATTCAATAAAAAGTGGATCAAACCAATCACTTTAATGAAATCCAGAAAAAACGATGCCCCCTGTGGCTCTATACAGGCATCGTTTTTCTTTGAAAGAAGGATTAGAAATGAGAAATCCCAAACCACAGGAATGGTTAGCAACAGAGCTAAGTCAAAATTATATCGCCGATTATAAAGCGTTTAATTTTGTAGATGGTGAAGGTGTGCGAAATAGCTTATATGTCAGCGGCTGTTTATTTGCGTGTGAAGGTTGTTTTAATCAAGCCGTCCAAAACTTCCGCTATGGCAAACCATTTACCAAAAAACTAGAGGAAAAAATTATCGAAGACTTAGCACATGATTACGTGCAAGGGTTGACTTTGCTAGGTGGCGAACCTTTTTTAAATACAGAAGTTTGTTTGACTATAGTTGATCGAGTTCATCAAGAATTTGGACATAAGAAGGATATCTGGTCTTGGTCTGGCTACACCTTTGAGGAGCTGTTAGTAGAATCAGCTGATAAACTTGAGCTACTAAACAAAATTGATATTTTAGTTGATGGCCGCTTTGAATTGTCAAAAAGAAACTTGAATCTACAATTCAGAGGTAGTAGCAATCAACGAATCATTGATGTAAAAAAATCTTTGGCTTGCGGGCAAGCTGTTGTCTGGGAAAAATGTCATGATGCCGAACAATCTTATGAACAAATTGAAAAAGCTAAATTGATTTAAAGACTATCCTTAGGTACTATTATTATCATTTAGTCCATAACTTAACCAATGGGGCCACAAGATTTCTCTTGTGGCCCCATTGGCTTTAGTTTGTCCTCCTATCAAATCATTCGCTCATCTTCTAAATGTATATTACAATAAAATAAACACTTACTTAATGATTAAAATCAATTAAAAATTTAGGAGGATAAACTTATTATGATATCAACTCTGTCTAACTCTTCAAAAAAGGCGATCATCACTGGTGCTGCTTCTGGAATTGGGTATGCTACAGCTAAACTATTCATTGAAAAAGGGTTTATCGTTGGCTTGATCGATGCTGATAAAAAGCGCCTAGCATCTATTTCGGAAGAATTTAAACAGGATACCGATGCCTGTTTTTACCGTAGCGTTGATGTAACGAATGAAGTTTCTTTAAAAAAAGCGATCGATGAGCTGACCGATAGTTTGGGTGGACTCGATATTTTTTTCAGTAATGCCGGAATCAATGGAACGTGGGCTCCAATTGAAACGCTAAGTATTAGTGAATGGGACCAAACAATAAATACAAATTTACGTAGTACCTTTTTATGTACAAAATTTGCCATTCCACACATGAAGAAAAACGGCGGCTCAATTATTATCACTAGTTCTATCAATGGTACGCGAATTTTTAATAATTTTGGAGCTTCCGCTTACAGTGCATCAAAGGCTGGACAAGTAGCCTTTACAAAGATGGCAGCTTTAGAGCTGGCCCGTTATAACATTCGTGTAAATGCAATTTGTCCTGGAGCAATCGACACTGCGATCAATGAAAAAACAACTTACTCTGATGCCTTAAAAGAAGTTGAAATCAAGGTAGAGTTTCCAGAAGGCGATCGCCCATTAAAAAATGACACTGGAACAAGTGAACAAGTTGCTCAATCTGTTTTGTTTTTAGCAACTGACGCATCCGCAAATATTTCTGGCACAGAGCTTTATGTAGATGGCGCAGAATCTTTACTATAAAATACAATTCGATAAAAAAAGTGGGGAGCTCAACCTAAAAACGGTTTTGTCTCCCCACTTGCTTTTTAAGTAATACTTGCCTTAAAAAAATCAAGAACCTCTGAACGAATTTTGCTGTGCTCTACAATTGGCTCTGGATAATCCTTTCCAATTGAAAGGCCATTTTTTTCTTGAAGAGCTAATGGCATCTTATTTGGTTCATGGATATATTCATTAGGTACATGTTTTAGCTCAGGGATAAACTGACGAATAAAGTCCCCATGATGATCAAATTTTTCACTTTGTCTCGTAGGATTGAAGATTCGAAAATAAGGCACTGCATCTGTACCTGTTGAAGCGGCCCATTGCCAACCACCAATATTACTTGCTGAATCATAATCAATCAACTTTTGTTGAAAATATTTTTCGCCCCAACGCCAATCGATCATTAAATCTTTCGTCAAAAAAGATGCGACGATCATTCGTAAGCGGTTATGCATCCAGCCGGTTTGATTTAGTTGTCTCATTGCTGCATCGACGATTGGAAAACCTGTCTGACCGTTTTTCCATCGTTCAAACAACTCTTGATTATCCTGCCATTTTAGTTGTCGATATTGTTCTTTGATTTCCTGCGTTTTTTGGATCGGATTCTCAAAATAAATCATATTGTAAAAATCACGCCAGCAAAGCTCAGAAATAAAAGTTTGGCGCCCGTCTGATTCTGGTTCAGCATTCAGAGCATGCCAAATTTTGCGAATCGAGATTTCCCCTGTTCTCAAAAATCTTGATAATTTGCTTGTCTGATCTAATGCAGGGTAATCTCTGGCTTTTTGGTAATCCTGTAAATGCTTACTTATAAATTCTTTTAACACATTTTCCGCTACATCCTCTCCGCATTCGTAATCGAATGGTAAAGCTATTTTTTCAACAATTTTTCTAAACTCTTTTTCGCCACGATGAAATAAAGGATGCGTAAGCGTTACAAATGATTGAGAATGCTTAGACATTTTCTCATAAGGACGTTTAGGCATTTGCATCCATTTTTTATAGTAAGGGGTAAATACTTTATAGCTTTCATTTGTTGGCTTTTTGATTTCCTCTACACCATGTAAATGACTATCTTGATACGCATTAACTTGAATAGCCATACTTTCAAAAGAATCAAGCATCTGTTGATCCCGCTCTCTGCCGAAGCCGCGTTCATCTTTATTAAAATAAATTGTACGCCAATCGGGATAAGCCTTTTTAAGTTCTGAAAAGGATTCTGCTACATTTCCATATAAAAAATGAAGGGTGATATGATGTGTTTTAAGATGTTCATAAAAATTACTTAAACTACAGAAAAAAGCCTCTTGATTGTAACTATTTTCTAAAAATTGTAATGGGTTTAATTGAAAAATACAGATAAGTTCCTCGGTCTTTTTGCTCTGTTCAATCATTTTATTAAAAGCTGTATTATCATCTAAACGAAGGTCTTTGCGAAACCACATAATTGTTTTACTCATTGTGTTTTTCCTTTCGTAACGATTAATCTCCTTTAATAGTAGCACAGATTTCACGAGACAACGAATAATCAGGATTAGCGTCTTATATTACCCAAAATCAATCTAGTCTTCACCATTCTCATTTTTTTGTTTTTCCCATAAAGGTAATATCATATTCTCATACGACATGGGATCCAGGTTTGTCAACGTTATTCCTAATAATCGGATTCCTTGTTCAAGTCCTAGAATTTCTTCCCAGATCAAGTTTGCTTGATAGTACAATTCTTCTTTTTTAGAAATATATTCCGGTAGGGTTCGACGCTTTGTCACTGTTTTATAATCCGCATAGCGCACTTTTAAAACAACCGTTTTGCCATGTTTTTGGACTCGTTCTAAAGACTCCTCTACTCGCTGCGCCAATTGTCTTAGTTGAGCTGTCACTTGCGCCTCTGTAGTTAGTGGAGTTCCATATGTATGTTCTTTGCCTACTGATTTACGATCTCTTGTGATACTTACAGGTGAGTCATGAATTCCTCGAACTTTTCGGTAGAGAGAATACCCCATTTTACCAAAATGACGGATTAGTTCCATTTCATCTTGTTTATACAAATCCTCACCAGTATAAATACCTAAATCATGCATTTTAGGAACCGTTTTTTTCCCAACACCATGAAAAGCCTCGATCGGTAAAGCTTTCAAAAAAGTTTCGGCGTCTTCTGGCTTCACAACCGTTAGGCCTTTAGGTTTTTGAAAATCAGAAGCTAATTTAGCTAAAAATTTATTATAACTAACACCTGCTGAACAGGTTAAATGCAACTCATTCCAGATATCATACTGAATCAATTTAGCAACTTTAATCGCTGATTTGCTATTGATTTTATTAGCAGTTACATCTAAATAGGCCTCGTCGATTGAAACTGGCTCGATAATATCTGTGTAGCGTCGAAAAATTTCTCTAATTTGCTGAGAAATCTCAGAATATTTCTCGTAATTTCCTGGTTTAAAGATAGCTTCCGGACATAATTCATAGGCTTTTTGGGCACTCATTGCAGAATGAATCCCGAATTTCCGAGCTTCATAATTGGCTGTCGTTACCACACCCTTTCCACCTGTATCACTTGGGTGCCTTGCAATCACTAAGGGGTGACCGACGAGTTCAGGATGGTCTCGTTCTTCCACAGAAGCAAAAAAGGCATCCATGTCGATATGGATAATTTTGCGAGAAATGTCCTTTTTCAACGGAAAACGCAGTTCACCGATCATTTTGCCAGCCTCCTTCAAAACTTGATGTGATGATCTCTCACTCTTAATGAAATTTAAGAAAAATTCCTGTTTTACTATCATTGAGCAGGTTTTCAATCTTAGTTTGTGCAATTGTGGAAAGTGTAGAAACTGGAACTGTTCTATCGATTGTTTGAACAAGTGGATCGACAAATCTTATTTTCTTTTTTTGCCAGATATCATAATTGTCTTCACTTGAACAAATGCTATATTTTAGTGGCTGGCTCATGTTAGTCAACAGTTGAAGAATTTCAATCGAATTACTTGCTTGTAATCTCATCAAAAATGCTGAATCTGTCAACAATAAATCCTGAGGGGTAATATCCTGACTTTCTAACCCAAGCTGGATTGCCTTGGCCATCCATTCATAACTACATATATTTCGAGGATCATAAAAAAAGTCGATCACTATTTTTTTATATTGATCCATAAACCAAATAGCCCATTCCGATGACTCTAAAACAATTTTTTCATCGACAATGTTGATTGCAGTCAGAAATTGTTGAATTTCCTGTAATGGAACTGAAAAATAGCGATGAATTTCCCTCAATGTATAATCGATCCTGTCACAACATAATAATGGTGCTTCTTGTTCCAATAATTGCCATTGGGCATCATTAAATAAAATCTGCTGATAATCAAAACCAAATTGCTTCAAAATTGCTGGAATCGCAGATTCTTCGATCATTTGTTCTTTGATTTGCTCGTGATAATCATCTTGTTTATTGGCTAAAGCCAAATCAATGACATGAGAGAATGCTGTATGTGATACATCATGCAGTAATCCTGCAACTTGCTCTTCCAAGGAACCACCAAGCTTTCTGATCAACAACATAACGCCAACAGAATGTTCATATCTAGTTTCATTCCAAAAGGGATTGATCAGAAATGCTGGCCCCGCCATATGAACATCCTTTAATCGTTCCATCTCTTTCGATAAGAGTAAGGCTTTTAGAACCTCTTCTACTTCAAACGAACCATATAAGGGATCTTCAACAATCATTGCTTTCACTCCTAAATCGTTTACTCGCTTTTACACATATTATATACGAACGTTTGTTCATTTACAACTGATTATGGCTAAAATAAAAGAAGCAGTACTTTTTCAGTACTACTCCGCCTATGAGACTATCTTATCGCAGCTGATCCCCGTTCACCGGTTCTGATACGAATCGCCTCTTCTACATTGTACACAAATATTTTGCCATCCCCTACTTCTCCAGTCTGACAAATCGTTAAAATCAAGACAATCACAGCTTCTACATCGTTATCCAAAACAATCATACTAATTTTGACTTTAGGAAGTAATGTGGTGATAATTTCTTGACCACGTATGTATTCCTTTAACCCCTTTTGATTTCCAAAGCCTAACACTTGGCTCACGGTCAGTCCAATCGTTTCAAAATTGTCAGTCATTGTTGTTTTCAGCTCTTCTAATTTTTCTTGTTGAATGATTGCTTCTATTTTTTTCATCCATTTTCCTCCTAAGAATCTAGTCCCATAAATGTTGGATAAGCAGTTTCATCATGCTCGATTCTATCTAATCCCAAAGCTTCTTCTTTGGCGGATACCCTGATCGGTATAAACAATTGAATCCCTTTGATGATTATAAAACTAGCAACACCAGCAAAAAGAATCGTAAACACGATGCTAGCAACTTGAGCGATGAACAGCTCTGTTCCACCATATAATAGCCCAACTTTTCCACCTACAGCTGGATCTGCAAAAACACCTGTCATGATTCCGCCAAAAATTCCGCCTACACCATGACAACCAAAAGCATCTAATGCATCATCATAACCAATTTTATGTTTAACAAATGAAATAAAATAGTAACAAAACGGACTTACTAAAGCACCTAGTACAAAAGAACTCCAAAGAGAAACAAATCCTGCACCTGGCGTAATCGCTACTAAACCTACAACAGCACCAGTACAAGCACCCACAACAGTTGGTTTACCAAGCGCTAACTTTTCGATCAACATCCATGAAAGCATGCCACTAGCCGCTGCTGTATTGGTTGTCAACATAGCATGAATTGCTAGACCATCTGCCGCTAGTGCGGAGCCTGAGTTAAAACCAAACCAGCCAAACCAAAGTAAGCCAGCACCTAACACTACAAATGGAATGTTGTGGGGACGGTATTCTGTTTGTCGATATTCACGACGCTGTCCTAAAACAATCGCCAATACAAGACCTGAAATTCCTGAACTAATATGGACGACATTGCCACCAGCAAAATCGATCGATCCTATTTTATCTAAAAATCCACTGCCCCAAACCATGTGAGCCATCGGATAATAAACCACGATCGACCAAGTAGCGATAAACAAAAAGATGGCGGAAAACCGCATACGACCAACTACAGCACCTGTGATGATAGCAGTGGTAATTAAGGCAAACATCATTTGAAACCCTGCAAACAAGCCTTCAGGTATCGTATCTCCTTTGGTCATTGATACATGCTCAAAAAATAATTTATCTAGGTTACCGACAAATAGATTATCTCCACTAAAAGACATCGAATAGCCTAATATAATCCAAAGAACAGAAGCCAATCCCATTACACAGATCACCATCATCATTGTATTGAGAATATTTTTCCTTCGTTCTAACCCACCGTAAAAAAAGGCTAAAGCTGGTGTCATCAAAAAAACCATTGCAGAACAAATCAAAATAAATGCACTATTTCCTGTTTCCATAAAACCCCTCCAATTTCCAAATTAAGCCAACCTTCATTTTAGCTTTGTCGGTTATTTTAGCATCGTTTATTAATTTATCCTAGCAAAAATCACTTAATCAACTAAAATAATTTCATTTTTCTGACAATTTACGTTATAAAAAATAACATCTATACCAATATAGCGTTTCCAATTAAAAATAAGGAATACTTTAGTGAACCAATAAAAAACGCGAAACAAAAACTAAAGGTCAGTTTTGTTTCGCGCTCTAAATCTCCGAAAATGGCAAGGCAAAAGCAACTCCTTTTTATTTCTCTGAGCTAAACGCTTTTCTCTCATCCTTTTTCACTATTCAATTCATTCGACATGAAATTCTTTATACACCTCTTGCTTTTTCAAGCCCCGCAACTTCGCTACTTCTTTAATTGCTTCTTTAGACGTACTACCTGTATTCATCAAAACGTCAATATGCTCCTTGATAGAGAGTTCCAGATCCTCATTTTCGATTGGTTCTAGTTCACTAGCTCCTTCAACTAAAAGACAGCATTCCCCTTTTAACGTATGTTCAGCCAAATAATCCCTCAATTCAGCCAATGTTCCGCGAAGATATTCTTCATGGATCTTCGTCAACTCACGACAAATCACGGCTTTGCGTTCTTCACCAAAAACATCAGAGAAATGCTTTATCGTTGTCCCGATTCGATGGGGAGACTCATAAAAAATTTGTGTTGGAATAGCCGTTTTCAACTGTTCCAAAATCTCAACTTGTTCTTTTTTCTTGCGCGGCAAAAAACCATAAAATGTAAAGGGTTGAGGCGACAAACCAGAAGCAATCAAGGCTGTGATTCCAGCAGTCGGTCCAGGCAAGGCAATTACTTTGATGCCTGATTCAATACACGCTTCTACCAATTCATGACCTGGATCACTAATTGACGGCATCCCTGCATCACTTACTTGTGCAATCGTTTCGCCTGCCTCTAAACGAGCTATAAATTGTGGAATTCGTTCTTTGTAATTATGCTCATGAAAACTAATTTGAGGCGTTGCTATTTCAAAATGATTGAGTAATTTTTGAGTATTTCGAGTATCCTCACTCGCAATAATCGTTGCTTCCTTTAAACTATTAACACAGCGAAAGCTCATATCTTCCAAGTTTCCGATTGGTGTCGGCACCAAATATAGTTGTCCAATGCTGGATGAATCGAAACTTTTTTGTTTTTGCATAACTGCTCCTTTTCAACATCTAAATGTAAAAGGGCTGAGACAAATATTGTCACAGCCTCTAAATTTGAATTGATTACTATTTATTTGTATCTTTCACCATAAATGACATCCAAACAAAACGCACATTCTTCATCATTTTCACGACGTGAGCCATATAAAATATTACAAACATGAAAGCCTTCTTCATAAAGCTTTTCCAAATTCATACGAGATTTAGATAGCTCTTGTTTTGCTGGATCATTCGGATCACTGGCTAGTTTTGTCAGCTCCTGCAAATGTTCTCGTAAGCGTTGGTTTTCAATTTCAAGCGTTGTATTCTTCTCTACTAACTCATGAAGTGCTTCTTTAATCTCTGATAATTGTCCTAAAGTTCCTTGTAAATCTGTCTCTAAAGAACTCAGACCGTCGTATAAAGAACGTTTATCCATTATGATCACCTTTTTCGGCTTGAGCTTTTTGCGTTGCTTCTTTAATTTCGTCATATTCATATTCTACAGCGATTTCACGACCTACTAAACGAACCTTGATGATTCGACTCAATAAGTTTAAGCCGACTACGCGACCTTTTCCATCTGGTGTGATCACATCTTTACCATAATCTGGTAATTCCTTTTTCGCTGCTTCGTATTCATCATTTTCATATTTTAAACAACACATCAAACGCCCGCATAAGCCAGAAATTTTCACCGGATTTAACGATAATCCTTGATCTTTTGCCATTTTGATCGACACTGGCATAAAATCACCTAAGAAGGTTGAGCAGCATAATTGTCTGCCGCAAGGACCAATACCCCCTAAAATCTTCGCTTCATCTCTGACACCGATTTGACGTAATTCGATTCTCGTACGGAAAATTGCTGCTAAATCTTTGACGAGTTCTCGAAAATCGATTCGTCCGTCTGCGGTGAAATAAAAAACCATTTTGCTGCGATCAAATGTATATTCAACACGAATCAATTTCATCTCTAACTCGTGCGCACGAATTTTCTCTTTGGCCACACTTAATGCCGCTTTGGCATCGTCTACGTTTTTTTGTTCCTTTTCTAAATCAGTTTCTGATGCTTTATTTAAAATGGGTTTTAGATCCTCAGGTAAATCTTCTGGATCGATCGTTTTTTTCGGTATGGCAACTGTGGCCAGCTGTTTAGATTGCTGTGACTCCACAAGCACTTTATCATTGTAAAAATACTCTGATTTTCCAGGAGCAAAATAATAGATATGACCTGCTTCGCGGAAGCGAACTCCTACTACTTCTACCATTTTCATCCTCCTATTTATGTTTTAGGGTGGATCATTCGTACCACTAATTGTTCACAAACACTTTGGAAACTAACATTGGCTTCCCACTTTTGGCGAGCCTTCAAAATCAGTTCAACTCGTTGTGCCTGTTGTTCGATCACACGTTTAAGCTGTTCTTTGGCCACACTGTCAGTGAGCTGTTTGCGATAATAAGCAAGTAATAAATCAAAACTCAACGCTTGTTGGTCTTTTTCTTTAAAGACTTTGATCATCTTTTTTTGAACATAGACAAACGCTTGTAAATCATCTTTTATCAAGTAATCAAACCATTGTTGAGTAATTTCCCTAGCTTCATTAAACCATTCATCTTGAGAGATTTCAACTGCTTTGTCGAAACTATTTGTCAGTTCAGCCAAAAGATTCGCTGTATTTTTATTGACCCCTGATTCAACTAGTGCATTGACTAATTTATCCTTAACCAGCGGTTGAAAATGAAGCACCTGACAGCGAGATTGAATCGTTGGGAGAATTTTCGCTAAAGAGGTCGTCTCTAAAATGGCTAAGACTTTTCCTTCTGGCTCTTCTAAAAACTTTAATAGACTATTCGCTGCGCCAACGCTCATCTTGTCAGATTGCTCAATCAAAAAAACCTTTTGGGCAGATTCAACGCCACTTTTACTAAATTCGGCTTTTAAAGCTCTGATTTGGTCCACTTTGATCGTTTGGCCGTCAGGCGTAACTCTTAAAACATCTGGATGCTCGTTCTCGTTGATTCGTAAGCAGTTATTGCAGTGGTTACAAGGATTATTCTCTGTCAAATTAGTACAAAAAACATGTTTTGCCATCCATAAGCCAAATTCTTTTTTACCAGTTCCTGTATCGCCTTCAAAAAGATAAGCATGGGCAAGACGACCATGCTCGAAGCTTTTTTGAAGTTGCTGGTATAGTAGTGGTTGCTGCTCATTTAAAACGTGAGCTTCATTCATCTTAATATTGATGGAATCCTTCTACTGGAAGAACAAAGACAGTTGCACCGCCTACTTCAACCTCTACAGGATAAGGCACTTGTCCATCCATCGTAATATCTAGTGTTACAGGAGTTGACACATATTGTTTACGAGATTGACAGGTTTGTTTGATCAATTCCAATGCTTCGTCAACACGGTCATCATCGATCCCAACGATAAATGTACTGTTTCCAGCTTTTAAAAAACCACCAGTTGATGAAAGTTTTGTTGCGCGGATATTGGCGTCAATGAACTCATTGGCTAAACGGTTGCTATCTTTATCTTGGACAATTGCTAAAATAATTTTCATATTCGGTCACCTTCCTAGTTTCTAAAGTATTCTGGATAACGATTTACGATTGCTTGAAAAGTTGCTTCTACAACATCGACCAAGCCCATTCTGGCATCGATTTTCGTAATTCTTTCTGGGTTTTCTTCCACTAGTTTTAAATATTCGTGGCGTACTCGCTGATGAAATTCAAGACCTTCTGAATCCAGTCGATCGATCTGTTGTGTACGATGATTTTTGATACGGTTCAAACCTGTATCTGAATCTACATCTAAATAGATTGTAAAATCAGGTATGGTGCCTTCGATTGCAAATTCATTGATTGCAGCGATTGCTTCAACACCGATCCGTCGACCAGCTCCTTGATACGCTAAAGAGCTATCCACAAAACGATCACACAAAACGATTTTGCCTTCTTCTAATGCTGGCAAAACTTTTTCCATCAGATGCTGACGGCGAGCAGCTGCATAAAGCAACGCTTCTGTCCGCTCATCCATCTCTTGATTTCTTGGATCTAAAATAATTTGACGAATCTTCTCAGCAATGGGAATGCCGCCAGGTTCTCTTGTTTTGATGATGCTTCGTTCTGCTGCCAAATCCAGCCTTGGGTATAACTCGTTCAATACACTCGTTTTACCTGCGCCGTCTGGCCCTTCGATTGTTATAAAAATACCTTGCACTTTACTAATCCCCTTACTTACTTTGATTCCTTTCATCTATTATACTTTATCTATCACTATCAGTCTAATTGAATTCCTTATTATTAAAATTTTCCTGACGAATCAATGAAAAAGTAGTGATTTTATAGCAAAAAAACTGGAAAGAATATCCTGACGGACTTCTCCCAGTTATATGGTGTTAAATCATTTCCACTTTTTTAATTCTGTTATATAAAATAAGTGTGGCAACACCCGTGCAAAGGCTTCTTAGTAAAAATAAACGACTCAATATATTTATTTTAGTAAAAAAATGATAAAAACATTTACAATAAAACCAACATTTCTCATTGATCAGACAAGAATATAATGGTTCCATTTCAAACATGCTATAATTATTTTAGAGTCACCATTAAAAACTGGGAGTGAGTTCTTTGAAAAAACTATTTGCAGCCGTTGACGATTATTTTATTGAAAAATTAGTAGAAAACGATCCCATCTTTGAGCAAATCCTAACGAATAATGAGAAATATCAATTACCTCCTCATGACGTTTCTCCTTCTCAAGGAAAATTTCTTTATCTTCTAGCAAAAATCAAAGGTGCGAAACGAATTTTAGAGATTGGTACGCTTGGCGGTTATAGTACTCTTTGGTTTGCTAAAGCGGTAGCTGAAAATGGACAGGTGATTTCTCTTGAATACGACCAAAAACATGCCAAAATTGCTCAAGAAAATTTAGCCCTTGCTGGTTTTTCTGAGAAAACAACTATTTTAGTGGGAGCTGCTGCTGAGACCTTAGCAACTATGGTCCAAACACAAACTTCACCTTTTGATTTGATTTTTATTGATGCAGATAAAGAAAATAACTCCCTTTACCTAAAGTACGCAATACAATTAGCACAGCCAGGAACGATTATTATTGGTGATAATGTTGTTCGTGATGGTGCTGTTATTGATTCGCAAAGTTCTGATGGACGAGTGATAGGAGTAAGATCCTTTATAGAAGATCTGTCTACTTCTAAACACTTAACTTCGACGGCTATTGAAACTGTTGGAGTAAAAGGATATGATGGATTTACAATCAGTATTGTTGAAGAGTAATGGCGAAAAATAGACTAAATAGAGGGTAAGACTCATCCATGGATGAATCTACCCTCTATTTTATTTTTTATGCTAATCTAAAGTTCCCGTCGTCCTTCTACAGCTTTTAACAAGGTTACTTCATCCGCATATTCAATATCACTGCCTACTGACAAGCCATGAGCTAATCTTGTCACGATGATTCCAGCGGGCTTGATCAAACGAGAAAGATACATCGCTGTTGCTTCCCCTTCTGTCGTAGCATTTGTTGCAATAATGACTTCTTTGACTTCATCATCGTGAAGACGTTGAATCAACGATGCAATATTAATATCTTCTGGACCTGTGCCTTCCATTGGAGATAAAACCCCATGCAACACATGATACATCCCATGATATTCACGCATCTTCTCCATTGCCATCACATCTTTTGGTTCTTCTACGACTAAAATGATACTGCGGTCTCTTGTGGTATCCTGACAAATTTCACAAGGATCTTCTTCTGTAATATTGCCGCAAATACTACAAAAATGCAGATCACGTTTCACACTGATCAAAGCTTTGGCAAAAGCATTGACATCTTCTTCTTTCATATCAAGTGTATAAAAAGCCAATCGAACAGCTGTTTTTTGACCGATACCAGGTAATTTCATATAACTTTCAACTAATTTAGCGATAGGTTCTGGGTAATGCATTTCAACAAATCCTTTCAAACACAAACGATGGACGATTGGTTGTAAATTATATATTCATTGTAGAACTAACATATATTATACCATTTTTTATAAGTCTTTTTACAGAATAATAACTTTTCTCTGCTTATAAATGCTCTCTCTTAGTTCAACCAATAATAAAAAATTCTCACTATTTTTTCATAAGTGCTGATGCATTTAAATTAAATGGAATCAAAAAAAGGACTAATCTTGAACAATCTATTTTATCAAATGTCGTTGGTCTAAAGTACATTCAACAATTTCATACGTTTACTTTAACATTTTGTTCCATTAATATATATGACTACTTTCACTCATAAATCCGGTGTTACATTCTTTTTAATACATAAATGTTAAAAAAATTAAAGTTATCTATAAAATTATATTCTTTTTACTAAATAAATATTGACATTTATTACAGGTGTTATATATTAATTATGGGTGAGAAAATAAAAAATTAGAAATACTAAAGGGGAGTTTTTATGAAAAAGAGTTTAAAATTTTTAGCAGCATCATTATTATTCAGTTCAGTCCTTTTTACAACACCAACGTTAAACACGATTGTTCACGCTGAGGAAACAAGTGTTTCTTCAAGTGAAGATACTAGTGAACTTAGGGGACGCTTGGAGACTTTAGTAGCCCAAGCAGATTCTCTTATTGCATCATCTGAAGCTGAATACACTGCAGAATCTATTGAAAGTTTAAAACTTACATTATCAATTGCGCGAGATGTTTTAACTCACAATACAGAAGCTGGCTATGCTGGTTCTATCCAAGCATTGACATTTAAATTAGAGGCTTTAGTTGCAGCTCCAACTGTACCTAGTACGACTGAACCTAGTTCAACTGTACCTGAATCGACTGATTCTAGCTCGACTACACCTGAGTCGACTGATTCTTCAACTACACCTAGTTCAACTGACTCTAGCTCGACTGATTCTAGTTCAACTACGCCTAGTTCGACTGGTTCTAGCACGACTACACCTAGTTCGACTGACTCTAGCTCAACTGATTCTAGTACAACTACACCTAGCTCGACGGACTCTAGTTCAACTGACTCTAGCTCATCAGATGAGTTAAAACCAACGATTAAAATTGCTGACCAAACAATGTATGTTGGTCAATCATTAACCGAAGAAATGATTTTAAGTTGGGCGACTTTTGAAAATGCGGATGGATACATGGTAGGATTTGAAATAATTGGAGCGCCTATCCAAGTTACACAAATCGGTAATACCTTAGTTGATCCTGGAACATACTCAATCAGATACTACATCAGTGAACTAACACGTAGTACAGCAAATGTTATCGCTGAAAAAATCATTACCTTAACGATTCTTCCAGAAAATGCTAACCCATTAAAACCGGTTGCGCCAATTGAAGAAAATAATGAAACTAAAGCACCTGGTAACGATCTTCTTACACCAGTCGCAAATCCTGTTTCTAATAAAAATCAAAAACCAATTGCTTCAGCTCAAACAAAAGCAAAACAATTACCTTCAACAGGTGAAACAAATAATGGTATGATGGTTGCTTCAGCTGGCGTAATGCTGATTGCAGGAGCTTATATCTTCAGAAAAAAACAATTAGCTAAATAATCAGCTACTTTTTGATTTGATTATGTAATAATTGTGTTGATGCTCCATTGATTCTTGCCCTATCGCACAATTGTCACTAATCATACAGATCATTTTGTCTGCTGGAAATAGAGCAAAACAAAGAGCCAAAGGATAAATGTTTAGGCATTTATCCTTTGGCTCTTTTATTTTTTGGACCACTACTAGCCTTGATTAGAAACCAGGCATTCCTTTAGCATACTTGCCCATGGTCGCTTCTGTTTCTTTTTCTACTTTAGTCAATGCGTCATTGACTGCCATGATTACAAGATCTTGCAGCATTTCTGCATCTTCTGGATCAATAACTTCTTCTTTAATAGAGATATCTTTCATTTTACGATCCCCAGTAAAAGTTGCTGTAACAAGTTCGTTCGTTGCAGCTCCCACAAATTCTCGCACGTTTAGTTCAGCTTGTGCTTTTTCCATATCTTTTTGCATCTTCTGAACTTGTTTCATCATTCCTTGCATATTTCCCATACCACGCATCATAACTATCGTCTCCTCTTAATCATTTATTACTTCAACAAGCGCTTCGCCAAACATCGCGATTGCCTCGTCTACTACTTGATTATTAACTTCTTTAGCTGGTTCTTCTGCAGTCATTAGATGATCCTCATGAGTCGCAGATTGTTCATTACTTGATTGTTCTCCTGAATTTTCTTTATTTTGACTGATAAAGGACTGACGCAATTTTGGCCAGCTTTCTTTTGTGATACAAACCATGTCAGGCGCATAGTTATTTACTAAACGGCTTAAATTATTATGAACCGCTAATTGTAATTCTTCGTCATCCATTGCGCGACCGCAAACAATTTCATAATCGAAAGCGATCACTAAGCCATTCGGACCAGCAGCTACTGGTTCACTGGCTTTGAGCATCGCTCTTTGCGTCACCGACATCATTTGCAATAAGTCATCCCAAACATTTTTAACATTCATTAAATGATCCTTGGTTGCTTCATTCAAGACTTTATACACCAATTCTGTTGGGATACGAAGTGCATTCTTACTACTGGTTACTCGTGTTGTTTTAACAGGTTCAGTCTCTTTAGCTGTAACACCATTTTTCTTTAGCTCTGCTAATTCTTTTTGTAACTGTTCGACTTTTTGCTGCAAGGCAGTCAGCTCTATGCCACCTGTCGGGTGTGTTTCTGGAGCAATAGCGGTCAGTTTTTTAACAGATTTGGCTAGCTTGACAGTCGCTACCTCAAGATAAATATTGGCGTTGTTCGTAAAACGGATATCATTTTGAGTCTCGCTTAAAATTTGAATCATTT